>Ga0209485_1000028_pt1 | contig 56045 bp, 101 predicted proteins | sample NCAS100_FD_187516 | JGI IMG/M metagenome (GOLD analysis project Ga0209485, IMG submission 187516) | Agricultural soil microbial communities from Utah to study Nitrogen management - NC AS100 (SPAdes) (version 2) | ecosystem: Environmental > Terrestrial > Soil > Agricultural land | place: USA... | reverse complement strand
GGCCGGGACCGGGCGGGGGAGGGTACACCCCCCACCCCTCAAAGTCAAGTCACGATTGTGTAACGAGATGCACACCCCATACCCCTGTGTCAACCCTACCCCCTAGTAAGTTACTCACGTCTCACTACCCACATACCTCTGTACATACACACCACACTGTGCTATACGCACACACGCACAGACCCTGCTGTCCCACCCCCACACACCACTGTGCACCACATACCCTCATACACCCCTCTCAGAGGCCCATACACGCACGAACACCCCTTGCCTGGGGTAAGGACACCAGACGCCCCTACAGAGGGTCTTAGAAGGGCTCTCAGGGCGAAGTTCTGTGTGGGAAGGCCTCTTTCTGTGGCCTGGGTCACAAACGCGAGACAGGGGAAGACCCTTGGGCCTAGTGTTCTCCATGTCAGGCAAGACCAACTCCATACGACCAGCCCAGGCAACGCAGGCTCACACAGCTGCATCACGCAGGGGACGCCCTCAGGGGCAGTCGCAGAGGCGCCGCAACGCCTGGTCAGAGTCGGGCTTGACAAGCCTGGTACGGTTACACCGCAAGCTTAACTACATACGCTCACGGAGTGAGCAAGGGTCTGTTGACCAGCCTCTAGGCCGATCAGGCCGACGACGCGGAACAGCACAGACAAGTTACTCCGAATGGCGGTACTACAGGCCAGAGCGTGAGTGCTAAGCTTGCTTCACAACTTAATCACCACTGCCAGACAGGGTGAGCCCTCTCAAGGGTCAGAGTCTGCGCATACGAACCTAGGGGTGCGCCCCACCAACACATAGGCGTCTACTGGCCGGAACAGTAGGACACGGTAGCCCCGAAAGGGGTAGGCGTAGAGGGTGACTCAACACAGCCCTCGTGACTTGTCCGCCTGGTAGCTAACCCGCGAGGGGAACCGCCTAAGCAAGACTCATGTCCGTGTGGTAGTGGGTGGATGAGAAGCCCAACCGAGTTGTACTAAGAACTTAGCGTGTGGCAGGGGGTTAGAGTGGTGTTACTGACCTGGTCCCTGTCACGCCTTGGTTGTTAGTACACTGGAGGTTTGAAGACATGGTCAAAGGTATCGGAACTTACCTGGCTGCCGCTCTCATGGGGCTTCTCTTGGGCTACGTGCTCTTGGGCCTCTACGGAGCGATGGCCGAGGTGAAGGAAGATGACATCACCTTCAATTGCCACGTCATGGGCAACATGATCTGTGGTGAGAAGGCTCCATGGCACGGCTTCGTGAACTTCTGACAAGGGTTGTTTGGACCGGGTTCATCCCGGTTCATTCATCCCATGTAAAGGAGACAAGACATGAAGAATGTGAACCCCACCATCCGGGTTGTCACCACTGAGTTCGATGAGGATGGTGACGAAATCGGAGGCTACATCTTCCTGTGGGTGGCGGGTGCCAGGGTTATCCTGGTTCAGGAGTGGGAGTTCAAGGCATCCGGGGAAGTCTACGGCCCGGTCAACCCTGACCCGATCGGTGAAGACGGGGTGTTGGAGTACCTCTTCGGAGCCAACTACCTCGGTCCGAACAGCACGATGCACATCAAGAGCGTTGATGGGAACTACTGCTGAGTGGCTTGCTTGGAAGAGGGTTGATCCCTCTTCCTTGTTCTCTACTTAGGAGGATCTAAGACATGAATCACCCCGAGAACGCAATCCTGTTCGCAGATGGCTGGTATGTCCTGGTCAACGGAGAGTTCGTCAAGGCTTGAGTACTGCCCGAGACTGCGTCATCGCACGTAGTCTCTGCGAAGTACTCAAACCGAAAGAAGGCATGAGATGACGCTCTCACAGCGCTACTGGATCACTGGCTATGTCGGTGACTCGGTTGTCATCTGGGATTCAAAGCTGGGAAAGAACCTGGGCGACGGTAAGTGTGGGACTCTGGTCCTGGACTCCTGGGCTGAGGCTGAAGACGTTGTTGACATCATGGCTAAGAGGGTTGGTGCCTGATGATGAACTGGTTCAGGATGATGTACGAGAACATGTGGCGCTGTCCCAACTGTAAGGCTTGGAATCCTGACAGTGCCGACAACTGTTTGAACTGCGAGTCATGATCTGAGTGATGTGCTTGAGACAGGGCTAAGGCCCTGTCTCTTGTTCCTTACTCAGGAGGTTTGAAGTGATCAAGAGTGATGGAATCGAGTTCATCCGAGGGTGGATGGACTGGGACACCCATGACGAGTGGGGATGTGTTCAGGCTGCCAGGTTCGATCTGGCTGAGGCTTGGTACGTGTTCTCTCAGCAAAAGGCATGGGGATTCAGTCCCTGCCAGACCTTCTCTGAAGAGAGTCTAGGCGATCGCGGGAACGAGTTTCTCAAGGCTATGAGGGATGGTCTTGTCACGTTCTGGGACGCTGAGTACTGGATGGATGTCCTGAACCGTATGAGGGAACTTGTGATCAAGGCGGGGCGTGATTACTAAGTGCATTGCTTCCGTGTCAGGCCAAAGCCTGACACTGTTGTTGTACACTTAGTGGAGGAACAAGACATGTGCTACGAACTCTGTGGTCCACCCATCGATGGCACACCGGAAGACATGGCGGACTACGATGCATGGCTAGCATCACTTGATGATGACAGTGAGGATGAGGAAGAGTCTAAGACCATCAGTGAACACGATGCACTGGAGAGGTTTGACGACTTCCTGAACGAGATCCACGAGCCAGTGAAATGTGGCATTCTTGAGTGGGAGATGTCCAGGGTTCTCAAGGAGATGGACCCAACCGCCTACCAGTGTGGATTCAATGACTGGTTGGACAGTGAAGGTTTGGAGCTGGAATAACTGAATAGGGTCCTCATAGCTCAAGTGGATAGAGCTACCGCCTCCTAAGTGGAAGATCCAGGTTCGAGTCCTGGTGGGGATACCAGAGCGATGACGTAGTCACGCTCCTAGGAACAGGAATCCCTGTTCTGTAAGTGTCAAGCATAAGGCTTGACGCGTTGAAAGGTAAGGCATGATCCCAGTACATTACTCCTCTACGTATGGTGATCTCAACGAGGATCTTGAGGAGGATTACCCTCATGCGGATGAGCTGAGGTATCAGCACAAGCAAAGGTCTCGGAAGTACCGGCAGGACCGCCGTGAAAGGCGTGAACTGATCAAGGCTCGTAAGGAGACTCAGAGCAATGGTATGCCAGCACGGTAGATTGTTCTGTGAGCCTTGTGACAAGGTTTCAACTGACCTAGAAGTCACGCACTACTTCGCAGGGCAGATGGAGCAAATTTACACCCATCGCAGTGCGAGTAGTTTCACGTTTGTCGGGTTGCTTCACGAGTACAACAAACACATGCGCTACGCAGAGAATCAGTGAGGCATGGAATGCAATTCCTCATTGTTGTTGTGTCCTCTGGAAAGACCAGGCCATACCTCGAATCTGCTGAAACTGTGGACCGAAGGTGGCAAGAACTCACGTTTCAGCCTGGTTTTGGTCAGAGGTATGAAATGTGGGCTTGTGACAAGCTTGGCGCAATGACCTTTGTTCAATCGTACCCGGAGGTTTGAGACATGGCTGAGATTCAGGTTGTTGACCCCTACAAGGGCAAGAAGTACTCGGAAACGCACATGGCAGAGCTGGACAAGTACCCGACCCATCCCATGATCAAGGTTCCGGGTACCGGTAAGGCTTCCTGGGACCGCACCATCGGAAGGTGGGTTGTCTGATGATTCCCATCATTGCTGATGACGGGTACTACGATTCCTTGTGGGACTGGGATTGGTACGACTACGATGAGGGATGCAATTTCGACTGTGTGATTTGCTACCCCTGGATTTGACGCATTGAGAGCATAGGGGCTGAGATATGTCCCTATGTTCGACTGTACGCCAAATTAGGAGACATCATGGCTGTAAAGCTGATTCGTTGGATTTCGTACACTTCGCAGAACATCCCTGGGAACCAGAGTTTCTCTCTGCACTTCCACAACAATCTGACAGATGCTCTTGACGTGTACAAGACGTACTGCCGGGAAGTGGGTTATGATGACTGTTCAATGACGTTGTATGCCACTCCCTACTGGGATGCCGACAAGCTGGAAGAAATGATCGAGTCAGCCAAAAAGTTCATGGATGTGGGATGCCCGTTTGACTACCCTGACAGGATCATTGAGCGTGGCCCCCTTGGGGGTGTCAAGATCAGCAACACCTAAGCTTCAACGCCCCTATCGTCTAAGGGTAGGACGCCAGACTTTCAATCTGGAAATCGGAGTTCAATTCTCCGTAGGGGTACTCGGCAATGTCCAAACAACATGAGGAGTTATCATGGCAAAGAAGCTTTCGGATGCACAGATCAAGGCTCTGAACGAGGTCCACGAGCTGGGCTACACCAACGCCCGTAAGAACACGCTGGAGTCTGTGTCCCAGTACATCACGTCTGACAACTCTGGTGACGAGCCTCGGTTGATCCTGAACACGGACGGACGCGAGGTCATGGGTCTTCCGTCTCTGGAAGTTCCTCAGCAGACTGCCGAAGAGATCAAGCTGGACGAGGAGTACTGGGCCTCTGACGAGCACATGGATGCCGACTTGCTGAATGGTGACGCGACTACTCTCGAAGAACTCCTGAGTGGTGACCCCTGGAAGCTGGGTGAGCAGATTCGTGAGGACATCCAGGCAGGCTACCAGGAAATCGCCTCGGCTGATGTTTTCGATGCTTCCTGGTCTGATTGGGCAAAGGAGGCCGCCGGTTTCGGTGAGACCCTGAACTGGAAGGGAACCGAGGTGTGGGACGGTTTGACGGCTGCTGAGATCCGGGAAGACATGGAGACGGCTACTCCCATCAACCGCAACGCACGACGTACCCACTTCCGCACCCTTCGCAATGCCTACCGCCGTCGCAGCACCAAGCAACTCAAGGATGCCAACCCCTCCTACACTCGTAAGGCTCTCAAGGTCACCGGGACAGTGGGTTTGTGAGAAATAACTGTTCTGAGTGTGGTGCTACAATTGGAGATGGGTCTAAAATCTGTAACTCATGTTTGAACAAGAAAGGTAAGGTATGAAACGTACCCTTGCGGTACTAGGAATTGTTGGGGCTGTTCTCTTTGTGTCTGGGTGTGACAAGACCAAGCCCAAATACAAGCCAGTAGATGTCACCAAGACTGTGAACGTTCCAGCAAGGGGCCTTGAGAGGCCTAAGAGCAAGGAAAAGCCAGAGTACGACTGTAGGAAGCACGCCAGGGACAAGATTTGTGAAGTCCCTTGGAAAGACAAGATCGTGCTCTACTGCTATGCCGACAAGATCCCGAGGGTTGTTCGATACAGGGAGGACTGTCAGTAATGGGTGAGAGTGGTTTCAAGAAAGGTGAGGTCCGGTGCACATGCGGGGCCACCTTTGACACAGTAGGAGAGCTACTCACACATGCCTATGCTGTTCATGGTGTCGAGGCTGCCGATGTAGATAAGTGACTTACAACTGAATAATAACTAAATACCCTATGGGGCTATAGCAACGTCAATAAGTCTATAGCCCTTCGGGCCCAAGGGAGTGTGCGCTAATTGGAAAAGCGACAGGCCTCAAAAGCCTGTGAATGAGAGTTCGAATCTCTCCACTCCTACTGCCCTGTTTCTTCTAATTGGAAAGATGCCCTCATCTAAAGGGGGAGAATGTCAGTTCGAGTCTGACAACGGGCACACTGGCAAGGATGCTGGGCATAGCGGTGCCTGTAAAGCGCTGCGTGGAAGGTTCGATCCCTTCTCTTGCCACTCCCAAAACAAACACAAACAATAAGGAGATATGAAATGGCTGTTAAGGAAATCTTGGTGGATGACATCGATGGTGAGACCGAGGGTGCTTCTACTCTCTTGTTTACTGTCGAGGGTCAGGAGTTTGAGGTTGACTTGGCTGAGGAGAACATGGAGCACTACCAGGCAATCATCAACGAGTTCAACGCGACCATGAAGGAACTGGCCGAGTACGGCCGTCCGGTGCTGCGTCGACTGGGTCAGACTGAGAAGCCTAAGCCCAAGTACACCCCGGCTGAGTTGGCCGAGATCCGGAACTGGTTGCGTTCCAACGGTCACCAGGTGTCTGACTTCGGTCGTATCCGTGAGGAACTCCTCAAGAAGTGGGAGAACCGTCCGGTCACTGACCCTGCGGGTACTGAGGAGAAGGTTTCGGCTGATGCTGACGGTAAGTGACCCCCAAAGGCTGACCATGCCTGAAAACTTTGTGCATGGGTATGTGCATTATCTCAGGAGGCATGGAGTAGACCCTCACGCTTTTGCTACCGCCTATGTTGAACGCACAGAGCGTCTGGGCTATGCCCCTGATCTGACCATTGCGGTACGTGAATTTATTGACCGGAGGCGACATGAGGCTTTGTTGGCATAAGTGGGAGGACTGGGTTGATATCCCGAAAGGGTGGAATGACTATCCTCCCAAGGAGCAGTACCGAAGGTGTGAGAATTGCAAGCGTTTGAAGGTTCGAAAGACCAGACGATTTGATGACTAGAATTGAAATACTAACCCAAGCCATTATCAATGCATGGAAGAACAATGAGCCTGATGGGCTACTGATTCGGGAGTTGCTAAAGGAGATCCGTGAGTGAGGACATTGGGCACCGTTCACCATCACAGCTGAACGAGTACGAGCGGTGCCCTCATGCCTACTTCTTGGCTAGGCGTGAGCGAGTGTGGAAGAGACCAGCCCCGTGGCTGGCACATGGAACAGCCTTTCATTTGGCCGTAGAGGCGTTTGAGAAGTCTGGTAGGGTGATGACACCCGAGGAGACCAAGGAGGTCTTTAGAAGCACGTACAGCGCCCAAATCAACGCAGAGCTGAAGGACAACCCCAACCTGGGTTACTGGGAGTCTTCCGGACCCTACCGAGCCACACAGGACATCCCAAGGAGGCTGAAGGTTGGGCTTGAACAGCTTGATGGGTTCTTCAAATTTATCAGGGAACATCCTGAACATGTCCCGTGGACAGATCCTTCTGGTGTGCAATGGATCGAGAAGGAATTTCGAGTCAAGTTTGGTTCAGTTGAGGTTGTCGGGTATATCGATGTTGTTATCGATGAAAAACCAGACGACTACAAGACTGGATCAACTCCTGGAGGGGATGAACAGCTAGCCACATATGCGGGAGTCTTGAACCTTGAATGGGGAATCCCTTTCACGACTGGTAGGTATTGGATGGCAAAGCTGGGAAAGCCTACCCGTCCATATGACTTGACTAGTTGGTCTTTGGAAAGGCTTGCCGATGTTTATGGAAGCCTTGATGAGAATATCAAAGCGGAAAGGTTCGACCCCACACCAGATCCAGACTTGTGTCGTAGGTGTCCTGTTCGTGACTCATGCATTTACAAAGAAGCCTGATTAAGAAGGGTAATCATGGACATTCTCAGCATTGAATTAACGATCAAGGAGTTTCAAATTGAATGGAGGCTCAAGTACACAGTTGACGATGTAGTTTATTGGGCACCGCGCCTTGACTCGGACATTCTTGCTGAGGCGCAGTGTGCAGTCATGATGTTTGAGGCCTGGGGTCGAGAGACCTTCATTGAGCACTACCAGAAATGGAAGGATCTTGTAGACCAGACGGATGAGGTCGCCAAGAAGCACAAGGAGTCTGTGAGGCGGTCTCACTACAATGGAGAGTTCTGCTGTTGCTATGACTGTGAAGACTGGTCTTATGCATTCGGCTACAGGAATGGGCGTAAACTGTCCAGGCGAGATGCCCGCCATGCTGACGGGGACTACACTGATTACGAAATCTCCCAGATGACATGGAAGACCTACCTGGAATCCATTCTTTATAGGGAGATGTGATGAGGTCTTGGCAGTTGACACTGCTTGTTCTGGGGATGGCCCTGGTGGGCATGTTCCTGATAGCCCTGCTTAATCATGCAATCATGGAGGCGGTAAATGCGTAAGGCATATCGAGTAGTAGGCTCTTCCCTTGAGGAACCCACCAATCTTCCTGAGGGCCTAGAGGTGAGGGAATGCCTGGTTGGTGAGGTTATGGGCACCGCTGCCTTTGTGTTTAAGGAGGTCAAGGACGGCTCTGTGGTCATCTATAGGCAGGGAGTACCTAACTCCAATGCAAAGCTTTCACCAGGAGAGGTTAGGGATGTTATGAACTTCCTCTATCGGGTGTATCAGGATGCGGGATACAGGCGGGTTATGGAGCAGCTCAATGGCTCATGAGCCTATCAATGTGGAAAGCCTTGAAAGGGCTATTGCTGTCTGGACCATCATGCTTGATTGCTATAAGCAGAACATGGCCAACATCAAGAGCAATAACCGGTTCACCTGGTGGCTTAGGCCTGTCTATTGGCGGAATGAACGAGCATTCCACAAGAGTTTCACAGGATTGATTAAGCGAAGGATTCAACTACAAACCGCACTGAAGGAGAGGAACAATGAGCGATAAGTATGTTGACGGAATCAACGAGGATAACTTTGACGCGTTTCTGGAGGCGTTGAGGTCAGGTGAGTACACCCAAGGACGGATGACCCTGGAGAATCGTCAGGGTGAGTTTTGCTGTCTTGGTGTGGCTTGCCATCTTGCTTGGCAGGATGGTCAAATTGATCGTGAGATGAGGTCTTGGGGCCAGGCGGCATACGGCGGATTTAATTCGGTGCTTCCAGAAGCGGTCGCCGTCTGGCTTGGATTGCCTGAGAGTAACCTGGTTGATGGCACAAGTGCTTTCGATGTTGCTTTCTTCAAGCAGGGGTTTAATGGGCACAACAACGAGACTGCGGTTGGGTGGAATGACTCTCTCAACAAGAGTTTTGCTGAGATTGCCGATGCGTTCGAGCTGGAATTCACTAAGGAGAGTGTGTAATGGGCGCTTCGATCACGCGTGAGTCTTACCGTGAGGCTCTGGCCAAGGCAGTTGAACTGAAGGGCTCGGATTTCATTTACACCAAGCCTGAGGACGCGGTGATGTGTCAATACATGAACGGTGACGAGCCTGACTGCATTCATGCGCATGCTTTGCACGCACTTGGTATCACACAGCTGCATCAGTACGAACGAACGTCGATTCGGGTGATCCTGCATGATCTGGGTGTCGACGATGATATCTTCATTGAGGCTGCTGTGAGGTCTCAGTATGTCCAGGACAACGGAGCTACGTGGGGTAAGGCTCTTGAGGCCTTTGATTCCCAGATTAGTAATCCAGTTCCGTCCTTGAACTGGTAAGGAGAGCTGATGCACCGATGGATTTGTGGTACATGCATTAGAGTTCGGATCTCACTGTTTGGCTGGAAAATCTGGAGGCATTAATGCATAGCCTTATTGTGGGCTCTCATGCCCTGAAAGCCTTGGGAGTCTGCAATAGGGAACCCAAGGACATCGACTGGTGGACTGATAAGGATCTGTCTCGCATGGAGTCGGTCCAGGGTAGGATTGATGTGCTGTGGGATGAAAGCTTTGCTGAGTTTATCCCCGAGACTGACAAGACCCAATTCGCTACCCTGGACCAGATGTACACCATCAAGCTGTCTCACTCACATTGGGAGTTGCCCAACGGGTCTTGGCACAAGCATATTTTTGACTTGATCACCTTGCAGGATGCGGGTGCACAACTGGATATGGACTTGTACAAGATCCTTTATAAGGTGTGGGAAAAGCTGCATGGGAAGAAGGTGATGAATCTTGACCAGGACAAATCCGAGTTCTTTGATGACGCAGTCAAACGTACGTACGATCACGATTCCCTCCACGAAAGTGTTGCTTTCGGAGATCAGCCCATTTATGAAGAGATCCTCCGAGACGGAGCGAGTGTTGACATTGACCCAAGGAAGCTATGGGGATTGCCACATTCACGTATTGTCCAACTCTTCATTGAGGAGATTTGCGTAACCGCATTGGAACGTAAGGTCATCCCAAGTGGTTACAAGTGCTCTCCTGGTGCTGCATATTTGTGGGCATTGAGGCGCACTATTACCTCACTGACAAAGGGAAAGTCTTCACGGTTCATCCTGGAAAACATCAAGGAGTTCATCACGCCAGATCCTGACTATGTTCAGCGACACCTGGCACGAGCAGATAGGTTGGTGAGGCTGTAATGGACTGGTCATGGATCATAGCAATGCTAGTCCTTGCTTTCTTGCTTGGTTTTATTTCAGCGTTCTATCTACTTATTTTTGGATTCATTGAGTGGATCACAGGAGGAAAGAAGTGATTACCAAAGGTGATTTGACTGTAGTCTTTGTGGGACTGACTGTCGTCCTGTGCATTCTGTTTCTCTCAACCTGGCTACAAGACGACAAGGCTGTTAAAGAAATCGTGAGTACTTGCAAGGAGGTTGAGAAGTGAAACGTCTGCTGAGTGAGTGGGCCACCTTGTGGTGGTGCTGGAAGCATCGGGAATATGACACGTGTGGGACTAGGGGATACTAGAAAAGGAGAGAAATGGGATCAAAGGATATCTGTAAGGCATGTGGTTCGGTACTTGCAGAGCTGACTCCAACTGAGGTTGGGCAGTTTCTTCTTAAGCGCAGTATGTGGACTTGGGAAGAGTTCCAGGTTGGTACTGTTGTTGATGTAGAAGGTCTCGGGTCAGTTGAAGTGGCTCATAACGATTACCTTAAGACCTTCAATGATGACGATGGTGGATATCAGACCATGAAGTTTGTGTGGAAGACTCGCGTGGGATTCTTTGCGATTGAGGGAGGCTGGTCCTCCTACAACGGCTCTGAGTGGACTTCCGAGGTCAAGCCTGCCGAGAAGAAGACGAGGGAAGTGATTTACTTTGAATGAGCACACGATTGAGGTTGAAGACCTGATTCTCTCTTACGGGTCCTGGGATGCGTGGGGTGAGGGATACTACAAGGCTGCTGCAAACTCTCGGGGAAATATCCACATTGTTGAGCGGTTCCTTGACGAAGGAGACGAGACTCATGAGAGGTACTACGACTCTCCACATGAGCAGGGCCATGAGGGTACTTGCTTTATCGTCTTTGAGGTGGATGGCAGGTATTACCGCAAACTGGGAGAAACCGATTCCTACGCCAACCGTAACTGGAATGGCAAGTTCCGTGAAGTGACCAAGGGTGAGATTCTAGTAACCAAGTACGAATGGAAGGAGAGCTGAAATGGGCCGTATCAAGCAGGTTAAGAAGCATCGTCCGGTTACTCGGGTTGATGCCTATGGTGTTCCTTTTGTGGACTACGAGCCTTACTACGTGAACGAGTACGTCAGCGGTTCAGACGCCGATAGCGGCAGTGACTACTCGTCTGGTGGGTCTTCCTACGATTCTGGGCCCTCTTCTGGGGGTGGCGAGTGAGCCTTAAGGATTATTCGGTGTCTACCATTGAGCACTTGCTTGAGAATTTCTTCGAGCTGGTCGACAATGGGGACGCAGATGGCCCCTCGTCCTGGGATGAGATTAAGTGGGCAGATGGCGTTCCGTGTGATGTCGCTGGTCTTGGTCGACTGAATCTGATCGATTATTATGGCGGTGAAGGTAAGGGTGATGAGTACTGGGTCGTGTTCTCCCTTATGGAGGGTGATGTTACTCGATACTTCCGCAAGGACGGTTGGTATCAGTCTTACAGCGGCGGCGAATTGGACGGGGAACTCACTGAGGTTAATCCGGTAGCCAAGGTGGTCACGGTATGGGAGTGAAGACATTCCGTAAGCAGGGAACTGTCCAGGCACTTCAGTTCATTGACACCCCTGAGCGTATTCAGGAGATCATTGAGTGGGCTGAGGCTTATAACGTCATCATCAGGATCAAGACTGTCTATGCGAATGACAGGGATTATGTTGGCCAGCCTCACTTGGAGATTCCCACTCTGGAAGGCATCATGTATGCCCCTCCTGGGGCATGGGTGTGTAAGGGTGTGGAAGATGAGTTCTGGTTTGTCAAGGAATCCATCTTCGAAAAGACTTATCAGGAGGTTTAACAGTGGACACTGAAGAGGCTGTGACTGGTCTAGTTGGGTGCCTTGTTCTCTTCATCTTCTTTGGTTTCTGGTTCCTCGTTTTGTGGGGCTTGTGGGAACTCATTCACCTGATTGCCAGGAGCTGATATGACAAAGCAAGGAAAGATGGTGCACTCAGTCGGCCTTGTGTCCGCATTGGCACTTGTGCTGGCTGGGTGTGCTGTCTCGCCTGATGAGGCGGATGAAATTGGTGTGTGCATCAACCCCAAGACCGAGGAGAGGATTGATGACGATAGGTGTACTGATGGCTCTGAGGGATGGGAGAGTGATGATGGTTCCGTTTGGTTCTGGCCTTTGGGCATTGTCGGAGTTCCAATCTACTACGCAGTGAAACACTGGGACTAGTCATGGGAATTCTGTGGATTATCTTTGCAATATTTATTCTTTATCTGCCCTTCTGGGCAGCCTCAAAGGTTCAAGAAGATGAGGACTAACTAAGGAGGAGATGTGATAACTTACTTGGATGATGTTCTTGACCCATCTGAGTTGGCTACAATGCTTGATGAGGGATATATCCAGGTAAGGCATCATCCGGATTATCCTTATGCAATCTACTGCTACACCAAGAAAGCCATGTTTGACCGTGTATGGAACAACTCCACCATGACCTGTAGGGGTCTGATCATCAATGAAGAGACTGGTGAAGTTCTGGCACGGCCGTTTAAGAAGTTTTTCAACTATGGTGAACCCAACGCAGCCATGTTCAGCCCGTTTGACTGGGTTACTGTGTACGACAAGGTGGATGGATCGCTTGGGATCGCCTACGAGACGCCTGAAGGCCCTGCAATAGCCACCAAGGGTAGTTTCACCTCAGAGCAAGCTCAGCACGCCACAGAGCTTCTCAGGGCCAATTACGGCCTGTACCAGACCGACGACTACTGCACCGACCTGTTCGAGATCATCTACCCCGAGAATCGTATCGTCCTGGACTACGGCGAGATCGACGAGCTGAGGTACTTGGGGTCTGTGGTTGTCCATTCTGGTGATAACTACTGGAATGGTCTGCTGATCGGACACTACGGAATCCCCAAGAATCACTTCCTTGACAGTGGTCCTTTCTATCAGCTTGAACTTGACCTGAATCGTCCTAACGCAGAGGGCTTTGTGCTTCTCAATGACGACACCGGAGACAGGCTCAAGATGAAGCAGGAAGACTACCTCGAACTTCACAAGGTCATGACTGGTCTGAATGAAAGGCAGTTGTGGGAGTGGCTGTCTGAGGGGAAGCATCAAACCGAGATTGTTGCAGAACTCCCTGAGGAGATGCACAACTGGGCCAACGAAATCATTGACAAAATCACTGATGAATTCTTCGACCTAACCAACCGCATCGGCAACGCGTTTCTTTATCACTCGAAGCATGCTGTTGATCGAAAGGACTTTGCAGAAAGGATTGCTGGGTATCCTGCGGTTGATAAGGGAGCCCTGTTCTGTATGCTTGATGGCCAGTTCGATAGGGCTGACCAGATTGTATGGAAGGCTGTGAGGCCTTGAGCAAGTCTGGAAAGACGCACTTTTACTTGCAGGGTGGAAAGCAAAGGATAGACCTGAAGAAGGGCCTGTCTGGTCGCGGAAGTCTTGGTAAGAATGTAGCCCAGAGGATGATTGCCATGAGGCTATCCGGTAAATCTCAGGCTGAGTGTGAAGAGTGGCTAGAAAACATCATTCAAGAAATCGAGCGAGCAGAGAAGGAGACAGAAAATGGTTAATGTGGAGTTGCTCAAGGAGACCCTTGAGATTATTGAGAAGAATCCTCAGAATTACGACCAGTCAAACTGGGTTCGTAAGGACTCCAACAACGTTTGTGGCACCGCAATGTGCTTTGCTGGACATGCTGCTGTTCTTGCAGGGGCTGAGGTTCCTGACCCCAAGAAGCACAACATCAATGACTGGTACATCATGGAAGACGAGAACAAGTCGTATTTGAACTACATGCAGTACGATGCCCTGTATGGTGACGCCAATGCTATTTCGGTCCGTACCTTCGCAACTGAAGCGCTTGGTATTAGGTGGGAAGAGGCTGATTACCTGTTTGATGGTGATCGCAGTCTTGATGAGATTCGTTATGCGGTTAACGAACTTGTCGAGACGGGCGAATTGGATGTGCCTGAGCGCGGTGCTTCTTACTGCTGCTATGACTGTGATGGTTACTGAGGATAGGGGATAATCAATGGGTAACATCAAGCTTTTGAAGGAAGTCCGTGACAATATCGTCATGAATCCTGATAAGCACAACCAGAAGACGTGGGTGTGTGGAACCCGGATGTGTATTGCGGGTCATGCAGCGGTGATGTCGGGTAAGGCGAAGGTGGCGCATTCAATCGACTGGGGTGACTACTTTGTTGATCAGTATGGTGACGATGTTTCTCCTTCGTCGGTTGCGCAGGATGAGCTATCCTTGTCCCCGGAAGAATACGAATACCTCTTCTTCTGCATGGACAATGAGATTGCTATCAAGCGTATGGACCAGGTCATCCAGTTGTGGGAGGATGGAAAGGTTCTGGAAAATCTCCCTTACGAGGAGTGGATTCATGATGGCTCGGAAGATGAAGATTAATCAGTCCTAAGTGGACTGTTGTAGTTTCTGGAACTTTTAGAAGGAGAGGATAGGGTAATGCGTTATTTTCGACTTTTCGATACACTCTCAGAGCCTGGGGGTGACCTTTATAAGTGGGATGGCACCTCTGTTCGTATGCAGCTCCCATCTGGTGAGTACAGCGATCACTCTGATGTCCCGTGGCCGGACGAGACTGTTGAACAGCTCATGCAGTCCCTAGCAGGGTCTACGGGTAGGATTGAGGAGGTCAAGTGCCCGGAAAACTGAGCATTACAGTAGGCCTTCCTGGATCTGGCAAGACCACTGAAGCAATTAAGATCAAGGATGCTGATCCTGAGGGTGTTGTTCTTGCGTCTCGGGATGGTCTTCGGGAACTTCTCTACAACGAGGAAGGTATCTGTTCTTCACCGAAGGAAAACCACATTACCAAGGTTCAGAAGGACATCGTCAAGAGTGGCCTGAAGGCTGGCAAGCATGTTGTGGTTCATGACATGAACTTGAGGCCTAAGTATCGAAAGCAGTGGGCAGAGATCGCACGTGACTTGGGTGCAGAGTTCAACATCATTGACTGCACTCAGGTTGATGAAGATGAGTGCTTCTACCGCGACTATGATCGTGGGAATCGTGGTGAGAGGTCAGTTGGAGAAAAGGTTATCCGTGATCTCGCCAAGAAGTTCAAGAACGAACTGAAAGCAGACACCTGGAAGCCTTATAAGCTGTACCCAGCTGAAGCTTTTCAGACTCCTGTATCGTATGAACTTTATGTCCCAGACTTGACAAAGCCCAAGGCTATCATTGTTGACATTGATGGAACCGTGGCAGACTGCAAGGACATCAGGTCTCCATACGATTATTCCAGGGTCCGCCTTGACAGGCCAAAGCATCAGGTCATCAAGCTGGTGCAAGAAGCAGCCTATGTGAACTGCTACAAGATTATCTTTGTGTCCGGAAGGCTTGCACCAGAAGGGTCTGAATGCTACAAGGATACTGAAGAGTGGTTGTACAACAATGTCAAGGTTCCGATTGAACATCTATACACTCGTCAGATTGATCGTGTTGACGACACGGTTGTGAAGGCAGACATCTTCAACAAGTACATCCGAGACAACTACAATATTCAGTACGTGCTTGATGACCGTAACCGAGTGGTTGAGATGTGGCGCTCAATGGGATTGCTGACGCTGCAAGTAGCAGAAGGAGACTTCTAAATGGCAAGGTTTAAGAAGGAGAAGGTTGACGACACCTTCAAGATCAAGGACACCGAGGAAGACAAGTGGGTTGGTGATGGGAATGGTCGGCGTGTTCGTATGAATGATGAAGAGCGCATCGACAACATCACCGACATCATGAACAAGCGAGTTGAAGGAGAGTGGCACGAGTGAAGAATCGTATTATTGGTGCAGTGCTGGTGGCCATTGCGGCTCTTAGCCTTACTGCGTGTGGCAAGGAAGTAGACGTCAAGGAAGTTGGAGCAACCAAGGTCAAGGGTACCCAGGATCTGTGGTGGTTCTGCGACGGCACGACTCTGATTTACATTGAGAAGTGGCAGGGCGATGACGAGTACGTTGCCTTCTTCTCATGGGGTTGTACTGAGCAGGGTAAGCCGACCAAGGAACTCCCTGGACATCTGGGCGACAATGGAGACAGTGTCGAAGGTAAGTAATGAGGTGCCCCGAATGTGGGTGGGACATGCGAGCAAGTAAGACGGTGTGTCCCACCTGTCGTACGGTTGACTTCATTCACTGGATCTGCACTAATTGCTGGTCAGAACGTACCGAAGTTTTCACATGCAAACACCTACGTGAAGGAGAAAAATAAGTAATGGCAAACGCACAGGAACGTATGGTTCAGAAGACTCGCACAGTTCAGGAATCCTACACTGAGCGTGATGGTATTACCCTTGAGCTGACTGACTCAGAGGCTTCCTTTATCGCAGCCGTGCTGGGGTCTAAGGTTGTGGGCGATGGACCGTGGCGTGATGTTAGTAGTGGCATTTTCGATGCCTTGTCTCGTCATGGGTATTCCAGGGTGACCAACGAGCTGACCAACACCATTCGGCTGTATCACATGGAAGGAATCGTGACGCTGAATGGGTAAGCACAGACTTAAGTCCAATGGTGATGATGAGGAATTTCCCACCCTCACAGGAAACTTGGATGAAGACAAGGACGCCCGAACCTTCGAGAGGGATTCTGGTGGGGTGCAAGGGATTGAATACTTCGGCGTAGATACTCGGGAGGATTAGTGAGTTACCCTAAGGTTCGAATGGTCTTCATGATTATTGGGATTATCTCGACTCTCTACTACACCTATGAGGCACTAGGAGCAGGACTCATCATGTTGAGCGAACTTGGTGACTGGTTGAAGGAGACCTTCTGATGATTACTGGAGCACTTCTTAAAGAAGATGTTGTGAACATGTTTCTGGACTTGCGTAACTACGTGGCCATCGATCAGTCATGCTTTACTAATGACGATGTGAAAGCTGCACTGGGTGATGTCATTGTTCAGATTGACAAGAAGTTGAAGGAGTTGACTTGAGCGAGTACAAGAAGGTTCTTTTCAAGTGGGCTGAGACCAGGCTCCCTGATTTCAGTGAGGGAGTTAAGATTATTGATGTAGAGTTCGAGTACAATGACCCTCAGGGAGGGTGCCCCTCTTGCTATGGAGGCCCTGAAATCTGGACTAACATCACCTACGTTGATGGGCTTGGTGAGCGTAGGGTGTATAGGACTTATGATGGTCCCTATGGGTTCTCTGACAGTCTTGGTGGAATCCTTACTGAGCTGTTTGCCATTGCTGACAAGGAGGACGAGTGATTGTGGAATCTTAATCAGTCGTCTGGCATCAGGGGGTACGCAGGAGATCCTATTCCAACACCATGGAAAGCATTTGACGAGCTAGGGATTACTCCCCGTCGTGGTCAGCTGATCCTGGTTGCGGCGGGGCCTGGCATTGGTAAGTCAGCAAAGATTCTTACCTTGGTGCTTGAGGCTATGGTTCCCTCCTTGATGTTCAGTGCAGACTCAGATGCATTTACTCAGCTGTCTAGGTCTATTGCCATATTGTGTGACATGAAGGTGCAGACAGCAGCAGAGATGATTCTAGAAGATAGGATCACAGAAGAAGTACGGGACGAATTGAGAAGGGTACCTCTTCTCATTGACTACGATTCATCGCCTACACCCAACGACATGGAAGAAATCATTGCAGCCTACTACGAGCTGACCAATGAATTCCCTGCATTGATTGTGGTAGACAATATCACCAACGTGGTAACCGATGCGCAGGATGCAGGTGATCCTTTCTCTGGTCTTGAGGCATTGATGGATTACCTCCACTCGATGGCTAGAGTTACGGGTGCATGTGTCATTGGCCTTCACCACGTGACAGGTGAGTACAACAATGGTGACAAGCCTATCCCACTCAACGGCGTTAAGGGTCAGATCACTCGTGTTCCTGAGATGGTACTGACTCTGCACAAGAAGCCGTTGGAAGATGGTAGGTGGATCATGCGTGTGTCTCCTGTCAAGAATCGTGGAGGTAAGGCCGATCCTACAGGCAATACCTTTGCTGAACTTGAGTTTGTGGGTGACACCATGAAGGTAATCGATGTGACCTACCATGAGCCACAACAGGTCAACATTGAATGGGAACCACAGGAGGATGACCGAAGGTATCAAGAGGAAGTGTTTGCATGAGTGCTTGGATAGATCACGCAGTACCCTTTGACATGTTGGACAGCAATAACGTGACCTTACAATGGCGTAAGGAGCGCACTCGTAAGGCTACCCTGGAGGATCACAGGGAACGAGCAAGGCAGAACGCACGAACTAGGTTTGGGCCTAACGGAATCAACACTGCAATCTGTTGCGCAATGATTGATGACTGCACAGACCTAGACAAGCTTGAAAAAATCTGCATTTCATATGCGTTACCTATTACATGGGAGGTCGAAAAGAAAGTGGACAAGGTAGCAGAACTTCAGTTACTGAAGGACCAGGCCAAGGCGCTCGAAAAGCGCATTGAGAAGCTTGAGCATGGCAAGTGGGGTAAGGAACCTGCCAATGGTGGCATGTTCAAGATCGAGAAGACTTACACTCAGGGCGGTCAGAAGTATGTCTACCTCGCGGTGAAGGCTAACGGTCTGTGGTACTTGACTGGCACTAACTCCGAAGGTCAGAAGTCCTATACGTGGGATGGCCTCAAGAACTTTGCGGGTAAGTATGCACGTGTCTGGCGACTGACTGTTGCTGAGGAACTTCTAGACTAAGGAGATCAAGTGGCGGTTAAGTCGTTCCACATCGAAGATTTGCTGAGCGTGTACACCCACATCCTGTTGTCAAAGTCAGGATTTGATGCGGTGTACGTGTTCTTGAACCACATGACTCAGGATGATCTATTCACACACCAGCTCTTGTTGGCTGGTCCAATCATGGAGCCTGAACTTCTCCGTCAATTCCCTTGGTTGGATGAAGTCAAGGTGCCTGAGTTCACCGGCAAGGAAAGCGTCTTCGCATTTGTCGATAAGATGGCTGCCAAGTATGGCGAGTTCCATGAGGTTGAATCAGCAGAACACTTGTGGGTTGGGCATGACGTAGTGTCTGACATGCTACAGGTGATGAAGGGTAGGGATGCACAATGAACCTATTCAACGAAGTTGAACAGTGGACTGACACCGTTGGAGGTGTCAGGTGAGTTACGATTATGACGAGTGGTACCCAGAGTATGAGGAGGACGACTACCTTGACTACCCCGGAGACTCCTACTACGACTGTGAGTGAATGCTCTCATGGTCTCAAGAAGTACGCGAAAAAGTACCAGGGAATCAACTTCGTCGTCCAAGCAGAAAACGCCGGGAATTACTTCCCCCAAGTCAAAACAGAATACGTCACAGAAGAGCAGCTGCAAGGATTGTGGGAGTGGTACCAGAAAACTGAGTTCGCCCGGTCCGAGGTGCGCGACCTGTCACAGAAATCGCCGTAATGCCCTCTCACTGACCCGTAGGCTGACGTACGTAGCCAAGCAGTATAACCTTACCGGCGAGAGGTACTTAAGGCTTTACAATCGATTTGAGGGCCTCTGTTGGATTTGTAGGTACCGCAAGGGCAGACAGGTAGATCACGATCACAAGTGTTGCAAGGGCAAGACCTCTTGTGGCAAGTGTGTGCGAGGCATCCTGTGTGGTCCTTGCAATAAGTTCCTGGGATTCATCAGAGACAATCAAGAAGTGTTGCACAACGGAATGGTCTATCTCACTGAGTATCAGGAAGGAAGTACCTGGCATGAAGCAGCGTGAAGTCTATCCTGAGGAACTGATCGAGCTGTTCGAGGATGAGTTTGAGCACCAGTGGCCCTTGGGTGGGGTGCCTGGACCAGACAACACGGACTACGATGCTTACTACAGTGTCTATGTCTCCAAGGGTGTAGGCATCTTGAAGTGTAGTCTTCGGGATGTTTACGGAAATGAGGCAGATTTCGAGTGGGAACTGCGCCCGAAGACTCTCTGATTTACAAGCTGTTGTGTGAGTGGTTCGCCGATGGTTGGGACATGGTAGACAACAAGAACGAGTGGAACAAGATGCTGTGTCCCTTCCATGGTGAGTCACGTCCTTCTGCTTCTATCTCTTATGATAATGACGCATTCAACTGTAGAGTGTGTGAGTACACAGGAGATGCACTGAAGCTAATCATGATTAAGGAGGAGTGTGGATTTCAAGATTCAAAGCGAAGAGCTGAAGACATTCTTGGCAAAAGCTACGAAAGAGTATCACGAAAGTCTTCCGGGAAGCCCCGCAGAAGAGTATTTGGAAAGTCGGGGACTGCTAACCCCAGAAAACCAAGAGGCTCTTTCACGTTTCCGGATTGGATTCGTTGAAAACCCCTTGCCTGGACATGAGATGTATCAGAACTGGTTGGCCATCCCGTATCTCAGGTTGGGTCCTAGCAAGTCTGGCCCTCTGAAGGGCTGGTCTATCGCAACCATGAAGTTCAGGTGTATCCAGAAACATAACTGCGAGGAGGTGCACCCTCGAATTGGTAAGTACATGGCTCACCCAGGGGCTAACACGCACCTGTTCAACACGTTGGACATCCAAAACAGTGACAACCATGTGGCCATTTGCGAAGGTGAGCTGGATGCTATTACTGCACATCTCTGTGGCATCCCTGCGGTAGCAGTGCCTGGTGTAAAGAACTGGAAGGATCATTACTACCGACTCTTCAAGGGGTTTAAGACTGTGTGGATCTTTGCTGATGGTGATACCTGGGGTGAAGGTCTGGCCAAGAAGTTGTCGGATGGTATGGGCGATAAGCTACGAATTATCAAGATGCCAGACGGCGAGGATGTTAACTCTATGGTACTCAAGTTTGGTAAGAGTGCCTTGTTGAAGGGAATTGGGCATGAGTGATTTTTCTTTCCTGGTAGAACCAGGTAGGTCTGTTGTCATCAAGGCGGGTAAGTACATCGGTGAAGTGGGCCGTGTTGCTACTTGGGATGCCATGATGGAGAAGTGGGAGATTGATCTAGGGGGACTTTCCACCTACAAGGACGTCGATGAGATCGAACCCATGTTTACCATGGACCAGGTCATCAATGTGAAGATTCAAGAGCAGGCATCTGGGTCTGACATCATGGACAAGCTGAAGGGATTCGGTCTTTCTTCTGAAGAGTTGGCTGAGTATGCTCAACAGTTTATTACTGACTGCACTAATCGAATCAAGGGTGTGGGCAACCAGCAGTATTCTGAAGGTGGATATCAGAAGTTTGAAGTGATGGACCTGGATGACCTGTTTGAGTACATTGAAGAGGAACTCAGGGACATTCCGAATTACTTGACCATGTTGTTCATTCGTATCAGGCGTCTTCGTGAGGCACTGAAGGCTGTAGACATTATCCCAGACGAAGAGGAGATTGCTAGTGAATGAAGACCGTGAGGTTGTTGTGGTAGACGAGTTTTACGGAGCTGTTCTGTTTGTCCTGGAGGCAGGTGGCGTACAGATTCACCTTGATCAGAAGAATGCTGGTGATCTGCGAGATGAATTGAACAAGTTCCTTGGAGTTGATAAGCAGGATGCAGGGCGACTTGAGCCCGCTTCCACATGGTATGTTGGCCAGGTAATCCCCAAGGGCTCTGAGAGCCCTGACATGCCTGTTGGATCTAGGGTCCAGGACTCTTCTGAGTACCGTGACATTGCGGTAAAGCGTGAGGATGGTCTATGGGAGTGGATCAAGGTGCTAGGCAGCCTTGATGTGGCCAAGTCATCCGATCCGTTCAACTGGTCTTACTTTAAGGACGACTTTGATTGGACTATCCTTCAGGTTGGGAAGTGATACATGACCGCAAAAATCCTGACTGTAGACATCGAAACCTTTCCTCATCTAGGTTACTTCTGGGATAGGTGGAAGCAAGACATCAACATGATTCAGATCAAAGACCTGAAGAGTGTTTGCTGTTTTTCTGCCAAGTGGTTGGATAGCAACGAGGTGATGTACTATTCCGACTTCCATGATGGTCATCATGTGATGGTCAAGCAGGCTTACCGGCTGCTTGATCAGGCAGATATTCTGGTGACTTACAATGGTAAGACGTTTGACGTGCCTCATCTTGAAACTGAGATGATTCTCCAGGACACACGTATGGTTCCATCTCCTTATCAGCACTTGGACCTCTACCAAATCATCAAGCGAAGGTTTAAGTTCCCTTCAAACAAGCTAAACGATGTCGCCTCCAGTCTAAGGATTGGCGAGAAGGTTGCTCATTCTGGTTTCCAATTGTGGATTGACTGCATGAATGGTGACATCGATGCGTGGTCTAAGATGCGTGAGTACAACAAGCAAGATGTTGTGCTGACCGAGCAGCTTTACACCGCAATCCTACCCTGGATTAAGGTTCATCCTAATATCAATGTCTTCTCTGAAGATGATGTAGAAGGATGCACAAGGTGTGGATCAATGAACTTCCAGCGACGTGGGTATTACACTACCACCTTTGCAAAATATCAGCAGTGCTGGTGCAAAGACTGTGGTGGGTGGTTTTCCTACAAGACTGCCGAGAAGTTCACAGAGTTTAGGAGCAAGTAAATGACGATTACAATCACGGATGACTTCCGAGAGAAGGTGAAGAAGGCTGCTAGGTCTGTGTCTAGTGGCATCAACCAGATTGAAGCGGACGATGTAGAGCAGGACATTTGGGTTCGACTCCTTGAAGACACCAATTACTATGATACCTTGTGCGCGCAGGAAGACCCGTTCCAATCACTGAAGCGTATTGGTAAGCAGGAAGCATATAAGCAGAACTCTGCACTTGAATACTATTCTGGAAACTACACCTACAGCCCAGGAGAGGTTAGGGGGCTGCTTAATGAGTATCTAATTGATGTGACTATTGAAGCCATCTCTGAACATGTTGATCTAGTTGAGGGCCTTCTGATGCTAAAGACTGATGCACCAGGATACTTCAAGGCAGTCATTGATAAATGGGTTAATGGTACAGAGTCCAATACCAGCACCACTACTAAGGCTGTAGACAAGCTATCGATGTTGATGAATCAGGTCAACAAGGCAGCAAGGTATTCCTACGAGGGGCCTGGATCTCGTAAGGTATTGACCAACTCCCAGGCTATCGCACGAAAGGACAACTCTTGGAACTGACCGAAACTGGTAAGGTGGTCTATGAACGGACATATTCAAGGCCCAAGCCGGACGGGAGTAAAGAGACCTGGCCTGAGACAGTTGAACGAGTAGTCAGTGGAAACCTCGCGCTGGTCCCTGAGAAATACCACCTCAAGGGTGAGCGTGAGGCTTTGATTAAACTCATTACCGAGTTCAAACTGATCCCAGGTGGCAGGCACTTGTGGGCTTCTGGTGTGAAGGGCAGGCAGTACCTCTTCAACTGTCATGTGTCAGGTTGGGGAGAGAAGCTATCTGATCACTTCGAGTTCACCTTCATGAGGTTGATGGAAGGAGGTGGCGTTGGTGCCAACTATTCCAATTCATATTTGAACAAGTATCCTGCTTTGGCGGGAGGACCTTACATGGTGCACATTGTTTGCGATCCTGGTCATCCTGACTATCTAAAGATGGAGGCAGCAGGTGTGCTCTCAAAGGAATACACGTCCGAGTGGCAGGGTGCCTTTGACATCGAAGATTCCAGGGAAGGCTGGGCTTCTGCTCTGGTTGATTTGGTGGATACTTACGGACGTAAGGCTGCGAACCAAAACCGTGTCTATGACGTGTCGAGGGTTCGTGAAGAAGGTGCAAGGCTAAAAACCTTTGGGGGTAGGGCTTCTGGTCCTCTCCCGCTAGCCAAAATGCTGATTGAAGTAGCAGAGATTCTAAACACTGCATCCGTAGGCAGGAGTCCTACAGATAATCGAGGTCTAGTCACAGGCATTGATGCAATGAAGATTGACCATGCTATTGCTAACTGTGTGGTATCGGGTGGGGTTAGGCGTTCAGCCCGCATGTCTATGATGCATTGGAGTGACCCGCAGAGTCTGGAATTCATCAAGTGCAAGACTAATGGTGACCACTGGACTACCAACATTTCAGTAGTCATTGATGACGAATTCTTTGATCAGATGAAAAAGATTGAAGAGTCGGTAATCAAGGGGCATGCTGTAGACATGTCAGCCTGGTTTGTTCTTAGGGCCATCGCTGAGGGAATGTTGCACAATGGCGAACCTGGATTCTGGAACTACTCGCTGTCACAGGCAAACGAACCCAACGAAGTTATCTGCACCAATCCATGCGGTGAGATCACGTTGGAAGCCTGGGAGAACTGCAACCTAGGACATGTAAATCTAGCCGCGTTTGATACTCCGTGGTACCGTGGGGAGATTCATGAAGCCCACATGTATATGACTAGGTTCCTTATCCGAGCCACCTTTGGAGACGTCAATGATCAGAAACAGTCTGAGGTGTTGCTTAGGAATCGCCGTATTGGTGTTGGTCACCTTGGTGTTGCGTCTGCTTTGGCTATGCGAGGGATCAAGTATAGTTCCCCAGAGATTCTTGAACACTGGCTCTGGGAGTGGGCAGAACAAGTTGAGGAAGCAGCTATTCAGTATGCTCATCAGCTGAGGATTCCAGTACCCGTCAAGACTAGGACCGTTGCACCTACTGGTTCTATTGCCAAGATGCCTGGAGTAAGTGAGGGAATTCATCCAATCTTTGCCAAGTATTTTGACAGGCGAATCAGGTTCTCTACTCTTGATCCTGATCAGTGGGAAACTTGCATGGATTATGTAAACCGGGGCTACCATGTAGAACCTTCTTTGGTGGAAGAAAACACCATGATTGTGACTATCCCAACCAAGGATATCCTCATGGACCAGGTATTGGATAACGGATTTGACCCAGAAAAGGTTGTAGAGTCTGCGGCGGAGCTGACCTTGGATGAGATGCTGACATTCCAGGAGATGTATCAGAGGTGCTGGGCAGATAACGCCGTGAGTTTCACAGCCAATATCGACCCTAGTCTGTACACCGTTGACGACATCATGAATCATATCTTGGAGTTCGGACCGAAACTAAAGGGTATGACCGTGTTCCCTGAGAAGTCTATCCCGCAGAGCCCATACACTCGAATCACCAAGATGGATTACGAATTGTCGGCAGCCAAGTCTGTTGATGCATCGGTTGATGATGAGTGCGCAACCGGCGCGTGTCCAGTTCGATAGGTTCATACTGAAGGATGGTAAGTGGTATGACTGTGCTTCAGTTGATGGCCTAAGAGATTTACAAGAGGCTGAACCTTTAGGTAGGTTCAGCAGAGAATCATTGATCAAAATATATCAGGAGGAAAACCAAGTGCCACCTCGTGCAAAGAAGATTGTAGAACCAGAGATTGATCCGTTTGCGCCGGACCAGGATACCGAGCCTGGTGGAGATGCGGCAGACACGGATACTCCTCCGTGGGAAGTCGAAGACACCGAAACTGAAGTGAAGAATACTGTTACTGAAACTAAGACGGAGGCTAAGAAGGTGGATGAGTACACGGGTGACCGGCTTTCGGTGACCATCAAGCAGCACAAGGGTTACGAAGCTGGTTGGATTGTCTTGAAGGGTGACACTCCGGCAGATGTTCTGCGTACCATGCAGGACCCTGACTTCAAGACTCTCATGGACTGGACCAAGAGGGCCTCTGAGACGTTCCAGGAAGGCTCAAACCCCTCTTCCGGGGGTGGTAACACCAGCCAGGGTAGTTCAGGCTCTCAGAATCGCTCTCAGGGCCGTCCTTCGCAGGCTAGCGAGCACCCGAAGGGTCGTAAGGAATTCTGTGAGCATGGTGAGATGGAGTTCAAGACGGGCCTTGGTAAGAATGGCAAGATGTGGGGTGGCTTTGACTGCAAGGTTGATCCCAAGAACTGCCGTGGTGGTCGTGTGTGGGATAACGACTTCGGTAAGTAATTGATGCTGGGAGGCCCTTCGGGGCCTCCCCCTCTGTAAGGAGATAAATGAAGGTAATTCCTATCGCAGCAACCAAGTTGTTTGATCATGCCATCAATACTGAGACTCCCTACAAACAACATCAGATGTTCGAGGTAGAAAGTGTGCCAGCAGATATTGATGAGCTAGCCGAGTTGGCAGGAAGGAACTGTTATCAGTCATGGCACCGACCATCACCCAAGACAGCGACCAACCATGGATACTTGCACAATATCATTTCACAGCAGCACTTCTCAGTGATGGAACATGGAAGTGTCACTTTCTATGTGGAAGGTGTCTCCAGGAGTCTTCTGGCGGAACTATCTCGTCACCGTCATTTGAGCTTGTCCGTTGTATCTCAAAGGTATGTCGATGCGAATGACTTGATGCCTGTCATTCCTCCAATTGTAGGACTTCTACCTCCTAGCGACCAAGCTTGGACCGAAGCAGACTTGAAGCAACACTGGAATGCTGGACTAGAGTTGTACAATAATCTAGTTGAGTTGTTTGTTGAGCATGGCTATAAACGCAAGGAGGCACGAGAAGCAGCAAGGGCTGTACTTCCCAACATGACGGACACTCCATTGGTTGTCACTGGAAACATCAGGGCATGGAGGGATGTGTTGTTCAAGAGGTACCACCTCGCAGCCGATAAGGAGATCCAGAATTTCTCCAAAGAAATCCTAAAACATCTTTGCGTACTGTGCCCAAACAGCGTCCAAGATATCCCATCGGAAATGTATGGAAGCTAAGTCTTGCTCTAAGTGTAAAGAACTGAAGGGCTTGTGTGAGTTCAACAAAAACTCCAGGGCTAAAGATGGGAAAGACTCGCAATGTAGGGACTGTAAGTCGAAATACTATCACTTGAACTCAGATAAGTTCAGACAATACGCAAAGAATCAACGAGGATCAAGGACCCTGGAGCAGAGCAGGGAAATTTATTTCAGGCACAAATACAACCTAACACAACAGGCCTATTTGGGCCTGTTCCTGCAACAGGGTTATCGATGTGCCATCTGCTCCAAAGATATCTTGCCGGGAAAGCATGCACACGTAGACCACGATCATGGGTGTTGTCCTGGATACAAGTCCTGCGGTAAGTGCATCCGTGGGATCTTGTGCATGTCATGTAATCATCTACTGGGAAAGGCGGGAGACAGCATCCAAGTACTGCTTTCAGCAGTGGAGTATTTGGCTAAGTACAGGACATTGGAGAGAAGTATGGGAACTGAGAAGGACAACGAGAAGACTGGTGGGGAGAACGGAGACGTCTAGTTGAGGATCGCCAACTACAGAGTAGCTGGTGAGAATGTAAAGATTTACCGAGTCGAAACCGAAGAAGACCTCGAACCTTTTCGTGATTTCGTTCGGAGGAACCTTAAGGTTCTTGCTTGTGACTCAGAAGCAACAGGCCTGAACATCTATGCCAAGGGCTTCAGGCTACGACTAGTGCAGTTTGGTACTCCATATGAAGCATGGGTTATCCCTGTTGAGTATGGTGGCATGTTTGTTCAAGTAGTGATTCAGACCCTCAGGGCTGTAGATAAACTCATCTTTCAGAACGGCATGTATGACCTTCAGGTATTCAACAAGTGTCTTGGAGTAACCCTCGAAGAGTTGTGGCCTAAGGTCATGGACACCAAGTTGTATGCAATGCTGATTGACCCAAGGGCTCCTGAAAAGGGTGGCGTTGGTACTTCACTCGAAGACCTCACAAGGTTCTACATTGATGCTGAAGTAGCCGACACGGTTAAGGGCTCGATGTCTGTCTTGGCAAAGAAGTATAAGACAACCAAGACCAAAATCTGGGAAAAGGTGGATATCAATGACCCATGGTACAACCTTTATGCGGGAATGGACGGTATCCTTGCAGCCCGGTTGGCGTCAAAACTACCTTCTTTGGTGCCACAGTCAGCGCGACCTCTTATCGCATTTGAACACGAAGTCGCCGAGATTTGTTCTTACTACGAGCGGACTGGATTCCTACTCGATGAAGATTACAGTCTTGAGCTAGCCGAGAGACTACTAGAAACCGAAGAACAGAATCGAGAACTAGCACTCACATTTGGTTGTGAGAATGTTGGATCTACCGAACAGGTTGCAGAAGTTCTACTCAACCTGGGAGTTAAACTCAAGGACCGGACTCCCACTGGCAAACTCAAGGTGGACAAGAAGGTAATTGAGAAGATCCTGATGACTGGCAACAACAAGCAGAAGGCTTTCATTCAGGCTGTCTCGGATGCAAAGAAGGCTCGTAAGTGGAGGACCACCTGGGTTGAAGGCTTCCTGAACAACATGGACGAGAATGGTAGGTGCCACGCATCTATCAACACTCTTCAGGCTCGTACAGGACGTATGTCAATCACAGGCATTCCTGCCCAGACACTACCTTCTGGTGACTGGACTATCCGTAGGTGCTTTATTGCTGACCCTGGAGAATCTATTGTTTCGGTTGACTACCAGGCACAGGAACTCAGGGTATTGGCAGCACTGAGCGGTGACATCACTATGATCCGTGCGTTCAAGGAAGGCCTTGACCTTCACCTCCTGACTGCTCAAGCAGCATGGGGCAATCAGATCACCAAGGAATCTGTTGAACGTAAATACGCCAAGGTAGTGAACTTCGGCAGGGTCTATGGTGGCGGAGCAAAGACTGTGTCTGAACAGACTGGTCTGACCTTTATGCAGGCGAAGCGTGTGGTTGAAGCATTCGATGCTAGGTACCCTGGAGTAAAGGCTTATTCTGATGTGTTGATGCACCTCGCAGATTCACAGGGATATGTTGTCACTCCGACTGGCCGAGTTCTTCCGGTTGATGAGGGTCGTGGTTATTCTGCTTTGAACTATATGATCCAGTCTTCTTCTCGTGATGTTACTTGTAGGGGTCTTATCAAGCTGCACAAGGCTGGGTTTACTCCATACATGAGGCTGCCTATTCACGATGAGATTGTTGGGTCTTTGCCTGAAGGTGTGGCTGACTTGGGAGCTAAGCGCATGGCCAAGTTGATGTCAGAACAGATGGGTGAGGTGTTTATCGATACGGATGCAGATGTCTACGGAATGTCCTGGGGGCATGGATATGGAGCAGCAGCCTAAGTGTGAATGGCACCCAGAGTTTCCTAATTGTGGGTGCTGGGTGCCAAGGGAGGAAGACAAACGTGAAACCTAGTAAAACGTTTACTCAGATGGTTGAGCACAACGAGCATGAAGGTGAGTCCTGGAGTTTTTGGCTTCAGGTTGATGGTAACCAAGATGCCTTGAATGAACTCTGGGATTTGATCGAGAGTGAAGGAGAGGAATACACCTACGAGTTTACCGACGACACTGTCTATGAATGGGAACTTCAGGTTATTCTTTCTCACGGAAACTTTGGTAATGGGTACATGAATCAGCACCACAAGATTGAGGGAAAGCTTGTACTCCCTCAAGGATTCCAGGTGAACGACATCTACAAGGGCAAGATCGAGAACTTCTTTACCGAGGACTAACAATGGATGATCTACCGAGATTGTCTGCACACTTCATCACATGCCCTAAATGTGGTCTGCCGATTGAGGATGACAAGTATGTGTTCTCAGTCTGGGTGTGTGATGGAGTGTGCACCACTGTAGCAATACACATCAAACATACGAGTCAAGCGGAAGCTTGACACTAGGAGCACGGCTTTGCCGTTGCTCTGGGAGGAGATTTAGATGGGATTTATGACGCCTGATCTGTATTACAACCCGGACAAGTTTGGGCTTGAAGTCGTGGTAGAGGTTGAGTGGTCTGAGCCGTGCTATGACTTTGACCTGACCGTTGTGTGGATCGACAAGGACGGAACTTACTACTGGGCTAGCGACAGTGGGTGTTCGTGTCCGTCACCGTTCGAGGACTACAACCGTCTTGAGGATGCGAACAGCGGAACCAAGTGGGAAGCAATTAACTACTTGACTTCTCAGCTGAAGGATCGATTCTGGAATGAGAACGACTATGCGACTCAGCAGGTTGCCGATGCTATGCAGAAGTTGGCCGGACGGCAGTGAAGACGGTAATGGTGGCGGGGTCTCGGACTTGGATCTGGGACTCTGTCATCAGGAAGGCCCTTAGGGACGAAGAAGTGCATCGCACCCGCCTTATTCAAGGCGCAGCCAGAGGGGCCGATCTGATGGCAAGGTCAATGGCAGTCAATTGGGGGTGGGAGGTTGTTGATTATCACCCCAACTACACAGACTACGGTAAGGCTGCAACCCATATTCGTAACCTAGAGATGGTGAATCAACGACCTGATGTTGCTCTGTTCTTCATCAGGGACATGTCTAATGGCACTATGACTACTCTTGAGAAGGCTGTGAAGGCTCGCATCAAGGTCAGGTGCTTCTATCATGAAGACTACGCACTTTAAGGAGAGATAAATGACTCAACTGCTTGATCCGATGGAACTGATTAAGGAAGACACCTTTGGTGAGTTCAAGTCCTGGGGTTCTACTACTCGGGAGAATAAGAACAAGACTATCACCGAGAAGATTGATGGCACCAACGCATGTATTGTTGCACAGGATGGCAAGGTTCAGGCACAGTCTCGTAAGCATATGATCACGCCGGACGATGACAACTATGGCTTTGCTCGGTGGGTCTACGAGAACGCAGGTGCTTTGCTGGACACCCTTGGGTACGGATATCACTACGGTGAGTGGTATGGTGAGGGTATCCAGAAGAATCCGCTTGGGATTGAGGGCAAGCGGTTTGCTCTGTTCCACGCAACCAAGTACACCGAGGCCAATGGCTTTGACCTTGAGCGTGTAGACGGCCTGGAGACTGTTCCTCTGCTTCACCATGGTCAGTGTGATGTCTGGACTATTCCCAACCTTATGCAGGATCTTGACACCTACGGGTCTAAGGTCAAGGGAGCTAAGACCACGACGGTCAAGTCTGAGATTCCTGGGTTTGATGGCACGATGTTCCAGTTCGACAGGGCAGCAGACGCTGAGGGGATCATCATCTGGAACAACGAGACTAAGACTCGTACCAAGATGCTGCTGAAGGATGACGCGTTCCACAAGTGGGAGGTTAACTAAATGTGTCAGTGGATTGATACCACGATTACCGACAAGGATGGCAACGAAACCACCATCCAAACAGTTATGCGATGCAGTGACCCCGAGTGCATCAACAACAAGTAGCGAGGTGAGTAGTGCCAACAAGCGATAAGCAAGGTAAACTAATCTCCAAGCTGCTTATTCAGCATCACAATCCAGCAGAGATTGTTGACATCGGTCCTGGAGAGGGCACCTACTGGGATCTAGTTGAGGGTGAGACGTACGTGTGGCCTAACGGAAACATGCATTACTGGGTTGGCATCGAAGTGTGGGCGCCTTATATCGCTGAATACGACTTGACCAGTAAGTACGATCTGATTGTCAACAAGGATGTTCGAAACATTACCTTTGTTCCCTATACCGTATCCATGGCAGACAATAAGAACAGGCTGATTATCTTTGGTGATGTCCTTGAGCACATGCCTGAGGACGATGCTAGACAAATCATCCTACGGGCGAAGCAGCACTTCAGGTGGGTTCTTGTGAGTATTCCCATCGTTCATGCACCACAAGGTGAGGTCAACGGTAACCCCTATGAGACTCATCTCAAGCACTGGACGTTCGATGAGATGCATGAGGTAATGGGTAAGTGCATGGCTTTCAAGGGCTCTACCCTTGGAGTATTTTGGTGGGACTCTGAGGAGGATATCTAGTGGCAGATCACGTGTGTAACGCGGACATGGCCTCAGATACAAGGGATCTGATCCGGGTTGAGCCTGGAGGTAAGAAGACCTACCAAGTCTGGCAGACAAAGACCTGTGATATCTGCGGTAAGCTTGCCAGCAAGTTATCTCAAGGACTTGTAGAGGAGTGAGGGATGCATGAAAAGAATCAGGATGACTGTGGTCTACGAATTCAGTTGGGCAAGTGAAGAACTGACGGGCAGGGACGTAGATGGTATGGCCAATAATTTCCTTCAGGACCCTGCTGCTTTTATGAACCTGGAATACCCCGAATGGGATGAAGAGATTATCATCGACTTTGAGGATGTGACTGATGGAAATTGAAGGCTACGAATATAACATTCAGTATAGGTGGCGTAATGAGACGGAGTGGAATAAGGACACCACTTCGTGGCACTACATCTACACCAACCGATTCTCTGAGGATGCATGGTATCCTGCATTGAAGAGCGTAAACAACGCACTTGCGCAGATGAAGGCCACTAGGTACGGATACAACCGCAGTCACGACCGGGAATTTCGTATTGTAAAGCGTCCTTATGGCGCAGTGGAGGTTGTATGAGTGACCATACCTGCAACAGTAAAGATGTTGATGATCGAGATGAGGGGAGCGGAGACCACCACAAGATTCGAAGGTACTGGTCCTGTAGTATATGCGGAGCAGTCCAGTCCAACCAGTTCATTACAAGCTGGGTTGACAACAACATTGCTGGTGTAGACGGGGACAACTATCCAGGAAAGAGGCGCTAAATGAAGTACTGGTATGACACTGAGTTTTACGAGGATGGCGAACGTATCCATTTGATTTCTATCGGCATTGTGGCCGAAGATGGACGTGAGCTGTACTTGGAGAGCAGCACATTTGTCTGGGAAAACTTCGTCCCGAACAACCACTGGCTTTGGGAGAATGTTAAGCCTCATCTTGTCGGCGGAGACACGCTCAAGCACCCCAAGAAGATTGCTGACATGGTCAGGAAGTTTATCACCAAGGATGGTTCTGAGTTCAACAACGAGTTGTGGGGATACTACTCAGCCTACGACCATGTTGTTCTGGCCCAGCTGTTTGGCCGAATGGTAGACATGCCTGATGGTGTTCCTTGGTTTACTCAGGATATCCGACAGTTGAAGGCTATGCTTCATAACGAAGGTTGGGGATATTATGAATTCCCTAAACAGGACAGCACTGAGCATCATGCACTTGAAGATGCAAGGTGGACCAAGAAGGCTTATGATTCCATCATGAATTTTGCTCGTGGAGGTGTTGACTGGTGAGTGACATGGATGATCTGAACCTTCAGCTCATGCAGGAAGCCATTGAAAAAGCTAAGCAGCAGGAGGAAGCTGAGAAGCTTCGTAAGGCTATGGAGGAAAATGATGGGTAAGAAGAAGGACGACGAAGACGATGATATTGAAGCCATCAGGCGAGATGATCGCAATCTGAGCATAGCAGGAAAAAGGTGGGAAGAAGACATCGACGATCCTGCTATTGAACACATGAGGCTGATCCGAGAAGATGTGGAGCATGACGAATAATGTCAGGGTATATCTACCAGGTTAAACAGGGTGATGTGCAACTAGGGCAGGAAGAGCAGACCAGAATCCAGACTACCAGGAAATATCAAGCAACCAAGTTTCTGGAAAAGCAGCTGGCTGAAGGAGTGTCTCTGTCTGAGTTTGAGGTGACTCGTTCTCGGGATGGTAGGGCAGATTCCCTGGTTCATATTGATCCCTATGAGTTCATGAAGATTGATCTGGGGGAGTTGTGAATTGTGTAGACTGTAAGAGGTGCAGTCGTAGTGATTGTATCATTGGTGGAGTAAGTGTCTGCCCAGATTGCAGGTAGGAGGAGATAATTGAATGAGCGACCATCTTGGGAGGAGTACTTCCTCGGGATTGCAGAAGCAGTTTCATTACGAAGTGACTGCGAACGTGACAAAGTCGGTGCAGTTGTCGTTGGCAGCGACCGTAGAATCAGATCCACAGGATACAACGGAAGCCCAGCAGGTATGGAGGGATGTAGCTCATGCCCTAGGAGAACTTCAGATGTGGCTCCTGGTTCCTGCTACTCCAACTGTGTTGCCATCCACGCAGAGCTGAACGCACTTTTGTACTGTGACAGAAGTGACCTCCCTGACTCTACCCTCTACATCACCCGAGAGGCCTGCTACGGCTGTCTCAAGGCCATTCAGGCAGTGGGAATCAGCAGGGTGGTTACGCCGGACAGCCTGAACCGCGTTGTCTATGAAGCAGAGATTCTGTTGTGAGGAGATACCACAGGAGGATCAAGGGTGGGTTCTGGTATCACCTCATGATGATAATCCTTACTGGTGGTCTCTGGTTGTTTGTCATTCTGTGGAGATTCATGAAAGCATAGAAAAAGACCCCCTCCTTTCGGAGGGGGCACTAAGGTTACTTCTTTGGACGCTTCTTCTTGCGCCTCTTCTTGTACAACTCGGTTCTTCTTTACTTCACACGAGGTGAATCTACCGCGCCTAGTGGCGTAGCAACAGCCGCCTTGACAGCCGCAACTACAGCACCAGTCAGACCAGCTCCTAGAACAGCCTTCCAGTCTGCGGTGAAGACATCAAACCCAGCCAGAAGAACGATGGTACCGACACCAGTAATGAAACCAGTCCATAGGTCTTCGGCTAGTCTAGTCCAGTATGCCTTGGTTAGCATGAATATCTTATCCCTTCGATACAATGAGGGCTACAACAACACCAACGATGATAGGAAAGATCAGTGATGAGGCAACGGCAAGCTTCATCTGCCAAGCAGTATTGCTACGCCTGACATGCTCCGCCTTGAGGTCAGCCTTGACTTCGGCCAAATCCTTTTCTAGCTCACTAACCTTGTGATTCATTGAGGTAGACTCAACACTATGTCTAGACATGTATTCGGTGAATCTCTCGCTCAATGCTCTAATCTCGTTGTACAACTCGGTAATACCAATCTGGTGCACTGGTTCACTCACCCTTATCTCCCGGTCTTTATGATGCGCCTAGATAAAAGGCGATTAGTGCTGAATGCTGATCAGTAGCATTACTAAAGGTTGTAAGAGACCCACCTGAGTTCTGGTTGGTCCACAGTTCAAAGTAATCGGTGGTTCCGTTACAGAACACAGTCGCATGACACTGCGCAGACAACGCTACAAACCCTGAGGTATAGAGCTGCTTGTCCTGATATGGGGCTGCACCCAGAAGTACTGCACCATTCTTCCTGATCTGAGCCAGGAACGAACCAGTACCCGACGCAGGGAAGCACACGCTACCCCACACAAAATACCTACCTGCTACCGTAGGGACAATCCTAGAGATATTAGATACAGTAGAGTGAAATCCTGTACCTGAAGGATTGTCAATAACCTCAGCATTGAAGTTGATAGCAGTAGCAGTGGTGTTAGCAATGCTTTGGGTACCGGTACTAGACTGGTATACATGAACGTAAGGCCTAGTCATGGACAGACCAGTCACACGAGCATCCAAGTCATTGACGTTGTCAACAACCTTATTGTACTCGGTAGACGAAGCGATCTGTCCAGCAACCGCATAAGCCATAGGAACAAAAGGCATAGAAACTCCTTAGTGGTTAAGGGGTCCTAATTGCCCCAGATGAAAGTAGATCCCCAGATGCCATACTGAGCATCATCCCAGATACCACCAGGGGTCTTGATTAGCTTGACTGCATAGGTGTCAGTCAGACCTGAGTTGACTTCATACATACGAGTGATACCAAATACCTGCATATCAAACCGCTTACCAAATCCAGCCTCGTCAGACACACGATAAGTATCACCTAGCTGAATGCGAGGGTCTCCCGCAAGCGTGATGTTCTCAGTGTCAGGGACTGGGTCCTTGGTTACGTTCAGAAGACGACTGATACCGCCCTGCTGGTTGTGGTATTCCTGATACCAGGGCCCTGACAACTGAAGGTTACGACCACCATACTTGTTGGCGGAAGCTACATCCTTATAGGTGTAGGTCTTCGCAGTGATAGGCAGCAGCTTGGTTCCTGAAATCCTCAGTCCTGGGTCACCCGCATCAGACCACAGACGAGCTGGTTCCTTGTACCCATTGTAGATCGACAACACAAGGTTTCCCTCGAAATCAATCCACTGGTCAATGTCAAGGCCACTCACAAACGAGTCATCCTCAAAGAATGATCCGTTGTTGTGCAACCACTGAGGAACATACGAATGAATGATTGCGTCGGTCAGAGTAGGGAAGCTACCCGTGATGGTCTCGTACCTAGGAGGACTCTCAGGGGAATGAGTCTGCATGTCAGGGACACTAAATCGCCACTCACGACGGGTTCCACCAGGGATGTAGAAGTCCCACTCACTCTGACTCTCAAAGATCATGGTACCTAGAGACCTACGGTCAGTAGCCTCTACAGTAATGATGTTTCGAATAGAGTCAGACCAGTTGGTAAACCTCAACCCGGTCAGCTGGTCTAGGTTGATAGACCTTACCGGATTGTTCTGCATCATCTGGATGGTTTCATAGTTCCAGAACCTGAAGATGCCAGATTCATCCCAGAAGATAGACCCAAACTCAGCAGATGCGACTTCCCTCATTAGCTCCCATGCATCATCTACATCCACTACTGGCATGTACGAGAATCGGTTTGCTCCTGAGTCAAGAACCGCACAATACTCAGCAGACACCGAGCCGAAAGAGCTGATCCAATCCTGTGGAGTGATTCCGCCAGAGCCAAAGTTGGTTCCAGTGTAGTATGCATCGTTCAAAGGAACACGATGAATGACAGTACAGTATCCCTTGTAATCCCAGTTGCTGCCTGAGAAAGACCTTGGGGTGGTCAGGATCGACCACGAAGCACCCGTAGAGTTGGAGCCTGCGCTAAGGAAAGCACGTAGACCTGAAGCATGGAATGCATCAACCACAAAGTCAATCTTGACATAATTCTGACCGGAAGGGATGTTCACCCTTGAGGTAGTGAATGATTCTAGAGTGATGCGGTTAGCCCACCTACCCCAAGTCTGTCCAGCCCCAATCCAGATCTCACCAAAGTAATTGTCACCAAACTCTACGGACATCACCATCTGGTCAGGTGCGGTGAGGTAGTAGTCGGTTCCGGTAGCATCATCCTGAGTGACTAGTGTGAATCCTAGAATCTGTAGTGCACCTGGATTAATCTTCTCACGGTCCTCAGACCAGTAGATTACCTGATTGCCATATCCGTCCTGGACACCCGAGAGTGCAAGAGGGAACTTGTCAGCATCAGGGTTGTCTGGGTGCTGAGCCCCGTAGGGGGTATACATCTCAAAGTCAGCATCATCGTTGGGGAACTTCTGCGTCTGCCAGTTGTCCAGGAACCCATGGGTAGGCAGATAAGACCCAGTTCCAGTCACCCAAACCTGACACCTGGTTGGGTCATTGTCAGGAAGTCCACGCTCTTCTGGAGTCATAGGACGTGAAGGAGTGGGAGAGATGTTCGACTTACGCAGGCAGTGGTCGATAACCCACTGGGAATCACATAGCTGTGAGACCACAGAGTTCTCAGTTTCCGCCTGGTATTGGAACATAGCCCACTTAGGAAACTTGACAGGTCGCCTTAGTAGTTCAACTCGGTCAAGCGCACGAATCTCTACGTTGAAGTCGCCTCGGTCTGGTGAGATGGTGCGGATGTTACCCACAAACTGTGGATACCATACAATAGAGGTCGCAGTCTCCAAGCCAATCTCAAAGGTGCATTCCACACCGATAAGATCCATTCCCCAAAAGGGAGAGTTAACCTGATATGGGCTGAAGATATCTGCGATGGAATAATCAGTTGAATACTGACCACCGATAGACACAACCAATTCAGCAGCTGCGGCTCCCTCTACAAGAGTCAGGCTCTGAGGGGCACTACCACTCAAGGACCTGTCGGTGCGAGCTGATTCTACATACTTGGACATGTCCGAAAGTGCATGGGTGTATAGCCCATTACGGTTCCAGTCAACCAGAAACCTATGGTGAAACTTGCGCTCAGGTGAGGTAACTGCTACCTCAGCATCTGCCCCGCCGTGAGTCTGCATGTATTAGTCCTTAAGCTTCTAGTAGTGTCAATGAGCAATTCCTTAGAGGAAACCTAGGGGAAGTGGTTGGCATCTGATCAATAAAGACCAGCATAGATCCTCCACCCAATTGCCAAGTTGTAGGTGAAGATCCTACTTCGAACTGAAGAGCAGTAGAAGTAAAAGATACGTTGGTGGTTGAGATCCAGAAAGGCAATGCCAACGCCGCAGACGCAGGAGCCGTTCCTGACACATCAAACCTAGTCCATGAGGTAGTTACAGACTTGGCTGACGAAGTGATAGACAGGAACCCTGCATCCTTGTCGAACCACCCAATACCAAACGTTACGGTCTTAGCCGAATCAGCCTTCATGTAAGCCGAGAAATCGTAGGTAGTTCCGACTGTGACAGGCACGCGCTTGACGTCATCAATATTGTAGGTCACTGATGTCCCAGGAAGACCAGTACGCTTTACTGATCGCACACCCGGTACTCCTGAGGGGTAGGAGTCTTCCCATTCCCAGTTATGGGTGTACCCAGCAGTAGGAGAATACACACCAGGACCCGCAAAGTATGACGTGTTACTCATAGAAGCTTCCTTGCTGAGAAGGTTCTTCTTGAGTGGGTTGATCAGATATACTGGGCCTGGGATGTGCCTTACATGCATAGCTTCAAGCCACAGATAATCATCTTCTTCCAGGTAAGGAAGGGTCATATCAATCTGCATCTTGACGCCAGTGACGTCCACCGTACGAGCCCCTGAAAGACCCTGATGGACGCCACCATAACGCACGTCAGAAACATTTACATCTCGTTCAGGACATTCTAGTGCACGAAGGTCCCCGGCAGGACCCAAATACCATTCGCCTGCCATGGTTACCTCCTAGCATTCATGTTGTTGGTCTTGTTAACTACACGAGCAATCTGTGTACCATCTGCCTTGATTTCCATACCTTCGATGGCCCTGGCCACCTGCAACCCAATTCCGCCAAATCCTTCAGCAGCGACGGCTGCCTGGATATCAAGACCAGCCTGCGCCATAGACGCAGCTTCCTCCATCGCCTTTACAGCAGCAGGAGTGCCCTGTTCAATACCCTTAGCCCAGTCTTCCATCAAGGCCATACCAGAATAAAGCGTGTAGCCCTGACCAGAGAAAGGTCCAGTCTTCGCAGGAGAGAACGGGAGAAGGTCACGAACCTGGTTTACCACACTCAGAGCTGAGTTGATGACAGTCTGAGCCATGTTCTTGATACCATCAGCAAGCCCACGCATCATTGCACGACCAGACTCAAAGAACTGCTGAGGCAGTCCGATAAGCGCATTGACAACACGTGCTGGGAAGGCGATGATTAGATCAAGAACTGCAATGATGCCTGCCTTGACGGCACCCTTAATGGCAGTCCAAGCACCCTCAAAAATCTGGTTGATACCCTGCCAGGCCCGATCAACGTCACCGGTGATGGTACCCATTACGACATTAATCAAACCCTGGATAAAGGTCATCGCACCATCAATGATCTGCTTGATTGATGGCCACACTTCTCGAACCGTCTGCCAGATACTCTGAAGTGCTGGGATAGCCACATCCAGAATAGTGCTAGCAAAGTCAATCAAAGGTGGCAGAATCAAAACAAGGATATCAATGATCTCGATAAGTACAGGGGTTAGATCCTTGACGATCTGTAGAAGTGCTGGCAGGGCAGTCTGAGTAAGCTGAGACAACTCCGGACTGATTTCCCTGAACACATCTAGCAGTGACTTCAACACTACCGTAGCCAGCTCAAGGAGAGCAGGCATTAGTGGAGTGATTGCAATCAGCACATCAGAAACAAACCTGAAGAACTGATTCAGGAATGGAGTGAGAAGGATGAAGGCCTGAAGCAGTGTTTCAGCCAGGATAACGCCTAGTTCACCCAGGAAGGCAAGCAGAGGATCAATGATAGGAGTAATCGCAGCAAAGGCCTTGATGAATACCTGATTCATGATCTCAGCAACCCGAGTCAGAAGAGGTCCTACGACCCTTAGAGCACCTACTAGGACAGTACTGAGAAGCTTGCCTAGGGTTTCTAGAGCAGGAGTGATAGCCTCAACCACAGGAGCTAGCTGCTTGAACGCCTCACCAAATACTTCGAACACCAGCTTGGAGATAGCATTCAGAACAGGCATCAGTGCTACGATAGCATCAGTGAATCCGGTAAACAGGATGGTGATAGGACCACCCAGTACCGTCATTGCTTCTAGGCCAACCTCAAAGAACCTGACAAAAGATTCTAGGAGGCTGTCCAGGACAAGGTTCAGGTTACGTAGGGCTGACCCTAGAGTTCCGTCACCGCTGACCCGCTTGACCATGTCCAGGAAGCTTGCTGAGAACCTGTTCATAGTGGCTGCCAGACCACCAAACTCCTGTGATGCCTCTGAAGCAAGGAGGAACAATGACCTCAGACCATTGTCAATGGCAGGGCGAAGCTGATTGAAGAACTTAGCAGTGTTCTGAAGTATTTCATTGATCTGAGCCATACCCTGAGCTGATGTAGCAAACTTGATGAAGTCCTTGACAATGCCACTCAGTGAGATAGCAATAGCATTAAGGCCCTTATCAAGTACAGGAGCAAGCTTGTTCAGCTCGATGAAGGGCTTAGTAAGCTGATCTGCAAAAGTCTTTGATAGGCTAGCCTTCAACCTATCGATAGTAGGGGAAAATCCCTTAGCCGCCTTCTTGATTCCTTCAATACCAAGACCGACTGCTAGAGCTGCTCCACCAAACGCAAACAACAGAGATGGAAGACCAGCCAATAGAGTGGCAATCAAAGCAAGAGCAGGAGCCAGGAGGAGTACTACACCCACAACGATAAGGCCTGTGCGCCCAAAACTACTGAAGCCACTAGATGCATCAGAAGCAGCATTGCCTACCTTGGATAGACTCTTAGACAGACTATCCAGATCGCCCTTCTGATTTACCTTAGCCCCAATATTGATTTCTCGACCATTCAGACGCTTTACAGCACGGTCAAGAACCCTGAGCTGAGTCACAGCCTTCTTCGCGTTGACGTTGACAGGGATTTCTACCTTGAGTCCCTTGATTTCCTTCTTAAGCTTAGCCTGTAGTTCCTTGCGGAAATTAGAAGTATCCGGGACTACCTGGATAGATACACGGCCTACAGAGAAGCCTCCTGGACCCTTTGCCATGGGTTAACCTCCCCTAGCCTTTCGTTGCTTGGCCAATTCAAGTTGAGTTCTGAAAGCGTTCTGCTTTACCTTGGCCTTTGCTGGACGATACGATGGCTTAGGTGCCTTTGGCTTTCTCTTAGAGTTAGCCGCAGTCAGAACGTAAGTGTTGTTGTTGATAGCATCCAGAATGTTTGCCATCTGATAGGCAATCAAATTCCATTCCTGGTACTGCTCTCCACCCTGCATCTTGGCAGCAAACCTAGTTCCTGGTCCAAGTCCACGAATAAGAAGCATAACTTCTGATGGAGTGATTTCCCCTTGAAGGCAATGAGCAAAGTTCAGCTGGTACTGCGACCTAAAATCCTGATAAAGTTCCTCACCAGCCTTGTCAATCAAGGTGGCAAGGACTAGGCTTCCCCCGCCTGTGAACCTTCCATGTAGGCTTCGAACAAAGCAGAAATCTTTACCAGATCATTGTCGAGTACTTCAAGAAGCTTTTCGGTCTTGTCATCCTCAACCAAGTAGTCAAGCACTGCCTTGAGAATAGCCTCAACCTCGTCCTCGGTCAGGTCGTTCTTGTTGTCGTCCAGCTTCTGAAGCATGGCACGAACAGTGTCACGCTGCTCCTTTGGGAGAGCAAGAACCTGCTTCAGAGAGAACTTGGTACGACCAGCACTGAAGCCCCACGGCTTATACTTAGCCTGTACAGCTCGGTTGAGATCATCAAGAGTAAAATCAGACATTGGCGAACCCTTTCGTTGTAAGACGGACCCAATAAAAAATAGGGGAGTGAGGTAGGGTCCGCCAAGAATTCCTCACTCCCCAAACACTGATTACGTCAGGTTTACACCAGTGTCGTAGGACAGCCATGAGAATAGCGGGTTGGTTCCGGACTTCAGGATAGAAGCACGAAGCGGAACGCCGATAAACTCGTCAATGGCTAGCTCAATAGAGTCCTCACGACCCATTGAAACCTTAGACGCATGGAAACCAACAGTGGCGTCGCCATCCACGATAACAATCACAAGCGCAGTCTCGATGCCAGAAACTGAAGAGTCACTTACATCGAACTTGCCTACCGTTGAACCTGGATTGGATACACCATAGTAGTAGGATAGAATCTGCTCATCAAGCTGTAGCGCATTGAAGGTTACGAAGTCCTGAGCAGCTTCGGTAGTAACACGACGTAGGGAAGCATTCTGCCATGATCCCAGGGTCTCAGCATCTCCGCCATCAAAACCGAATACCGGCAGATCATCACGTGAGGTGTGTCCAAGCTGAGTCCAGCCTACAAGACCAGTGTCCGGATCGAATGCTTCAATCTGAGCAGGGGTTGGGGAGGCAGTGTCTACAGCAGCTACATAGATGTAACCTACCGCAGGAAGCACTACCGCATTGTCATTGAGTGCCATCTTAGGGCTAACTCCTTAAACTCGAATTGGCCGGATACCCAACTGGACAAGGTACTGAACACGCCAGGTATCGTCGTAAGGGCTATCGAACTGGGTCGGCCCTAGTGTCTCAAAGTAGGAACCAATGGAACCCTTATCAGGAACCACTGTCTGAGCCTTCCAGGCATTCCAGATCACCTGTCGGGCGTCAAGCAAGAGATTTTCACAGTCGATCAAATTAGTATCGCTGTATGCAGTAACCTCGATAACTGCACGATCATACATATCAACATCCACAGGTAGACCACCAAGACGACGGATGTTTACCCACGGAAAAACTCGGTCATCCACATCGGTTCCCCAGGAAGTCACCACAACTCCTGGCAGTCCAGCCCTGAGAATGGGTAGAACAACCTCCTGGATTCGTGGGATTCTACGTGTAACCATCCACAATCCTTAGGGGGTTAGCATGGCACGGGTCAGGATGTACAATCCATTAACCCACTTGCCATTTTCGGTATGATGCCCAAACTCTACTGAGATAGGAGCAGGACCATCCATGATTACATAGTGGTCAATGTGGCCGTAAGCCGTGGTAGATCGGTGACCCTCGTACTTGACATCATGTGCACCAGTCTTACGATGCATAGCCAGAAGAGCCTTACCTACTCTTGCCATCTTTTGGGCACGAGCCCTCAGGGCTGCCTGTACCTTGTCATCTTGGGCAAGATGCTTCGAAATATCGCTCGAAGGAATTAGATCAACCCTGTTGGCCATCAGTTCCTCCTGAGGATATAGTCAATATGAGCAGTTCGGTCAGACCCATTGTACCTACGAGCCTTACCAAAAACAGCCCATTCAACTCCCTGCCAGATCACCTTGGCATGCATTCCAATGACAGTTGTGAAAGACCTAGGAGGCCTAAGCCTGTACACCTGCTCAGAGTCGAATGCTTCGTTGTTGTCTTCGGTACGCCTGGCACTGGTGCCTGACTGGGCAAGCAATTGTACAACGCAGTTGTTTACAACAACAGGAGTTGATCCAGCCCTACGACTAGGGTTACCATCTGCATCAATATAAGTCTCTTCGTTATACAGGGTGATAGTTTCTCGACCCTTATCTAGCAAGGACACTTGATATCTCCCGTCATAAACTCACACCAACAAGGGTGAGTGGTCCTATCCCACTCCGGGAACTGGTCAAAAGGGAGACTGACGTCCTCCCACGGATATGGGCACTTACCGTAAAGAGGGGCTAGGGAAGGACGAATAGTGAAAGCACCATTCCTGATTCCCAGCAATGCCCACTCTGAAGGCAGGATATCAAGCTTACCTGAAGCAACTGCCGCTGAAATCTGGTAGGAGTAGTTACCGTCAGTCTCTGAGGTGAAACCATCTGGGTTTCGGATAAGACGTAGGATAGCCTCACACTCAATCATGATGAGCATCTGAGGATCAATAACCCCTGTAGATACCTTAGTATCCAAGTCAGGAATACGATACCTAATCATTAGCTCAACGTCATTGAGACGAGTGGTAACAATAGTCTGCTCAGACGAGTCAAGCGTGCGACCCAGCCTGGCTTCTACATCCTGATAGGTCGCATACGCCATTAAGACTCCTTAGAACGTTTCTGGCTTAGCCACAGCTCGAATCAGGGACATGAATCCCTTCTGGAGATCCGTCTTAGCAATGTTAGCCCAGCGCTTGTCAGTGTCTGGATCGTCAAGAACGATATCAACCCAAGTCCCAACCTCAACAGCAACTTCCTTGAGCTTGTTCATCAGATCGATCTCAGCCTGAGACAGATCACGATAGCCCTTAATAGGGGCTGACTTCATTTAGTTCGCCTTCCTTGGGCGACCCCTAGGCTTCCGTGGTTCCGGCACAACCGGTTCTGGTTCCTTGGGATCTTCATGTACAATTCGGTATCCAGTCATATTGGCATAATGCTGTGCCTTCTCATCGGATACCTCCATGGTCACTCGACCATTGGTCAGAATAGCCATATTACTTAACCAGCCTTTCAATCTCCTCAACCCAACGGTCAAGTTCAGGGCTGGGATCTAGTTCTAGTGAACGCTTCTTTGCCAGCACAGATGCAGCTTGCCACTTAATGGGGTCTGAGAGCTCTTCTAAGGCACGTTCCCATGCTCCCAGGTCTCCTCTATCCAGGAACAACCCAAAAGGCCCCTGTGACTCTCTCAGGCCCTCTGTAGGGTGTGCTAGGACTGGAATACCCGACGCAAGCGCCTCAACTCCGGCCATGCCGTAGGACTCATAGATGCTTGGCATCAACAAAATCTTAGTCCGTTTCCATACATCCTCCTTCATGTTAGCCGTCTGAGGTTGGATGGTCACATTAGGCAGTGAGTCATCAATGATCTGATCACCATGACCGCCCACGACTCCTAAGAACTTCTCCTCAGGAAACCGCTTGGCCATTTCGTAGAAGACCCTGCAACCCTTGTTCTCGTTCAGGTTGACCAGTGTGATGTGATCTCCTGGCGTAGTCATGTGCTCGTGTGCCCATACAGGTGGGTGGAGGACCATAGAGCTATTGACTACGTGGTCGAACTTAGACCTGATCCATTCCGTGTTAAATACGGTCAAGTCAGGCTTAAGAGTCAGGAGTTCTTGGTTTGGCAAGAAGTCGTTGTGCATGATAAACACAAACGGGATACCCAAGGAGTTGGCAATAGTGGCTGCCCTCTGAGTATTATCGTGGTGAGACACAATCACATCAGGCTTCCAGGCCTTGATCTGCTGACGTCCATACACCACATTGGTCACGTAGACCGGCACTCCCTCATACTCGTAAAAGGGAGGAGCCTCAGGAAGGACGGTTGCCCACACAACAACCTCATGTCCTGCCTCAATAAGTCGCTTACACATCGCATGGAGCATGGTTTCCGAACCGGCATTGCGATATGGTACGTAGAAGTGCGGGAAAATTGCCATGCGCATTGGCGGTCCCTAAAAAGAAAAGCGGAAGGCGGGGCGTACCCGGCCCATTTAATTCACGGATCAGTGAAACCTTCCTACGGATTAGCTACCCGATGGGTTGATGATCTTTACAAACGCATCAAGGTCGTTGACAACCCAACCGAAGGTGCACTCAACAAGCAGCGCAACCTGGTTAGTCTGCCACATTGAGATGGTGTTGGTACCATCAGTCAGCGTGACCTGGTCAGAAATCTTGTAGCGGATGTTGTCAGCAAAGCCCCACGCAAGCTGCTGGAACTCTCCACCAATCATCTGGGTGGTAGTCGCAGTAGCCGCACCAAGGTCACCACGAACAGCCTTGCCGTACTGCGCAGGGAAGCCGAGGATGTTACCCACAGTGCCGTTCAGAGAAAGGCCAAGCGGGTTAACCAGGTTACCGTTAACATCACGCTCCGCACCTTCCTGAATCAGGCGAGGACGGAATCGGGTGTCTACCGCCCAACCATCAAAGTCGAAGTCATCCGCAGTTACCAGGGAGTAAGCCGCGATCAGCTCGTCATAAAGGTTGTTGGTAGTAGAGGTGTCAGTGTTGACAATCTTGGTAGTGTTGTTCAGAACGTTGTCTGCGTCAATACCAGCAAGAGCGCCACCGGTTAGAGGCTGCTTGCCATGGAATACGGCTAGGTCAATACCACGACCAATAGCGAAACCAAGGTCAGACTGAAGCTGAGAATAGAAACCCTGCGGGTTAGTTCGGGCAAATTCCTCAGAGACAGTAACAATAGTCGCAAGCTTGATCGGCTGCATAACCTTGCTGTCCCACGCAACGCCGCTCAGTGGCTTAGTTCCACCTTCACGCTGAGCGTTGGTAGTACCAGTACCAACCTGTCCTACCTCAGGACGCTTGACGTTGACCGGGATAACAGTCTCACCAAACGACACTGGGATTCGACGACCCAGACGAAGAACAAGGGAGTTCTCCTGGGCCTTGGCAAACATTTCGGTGGTAATGGTCTTCGGAAGAAGGTCATCCGGAACGTAAGCAAGACGCCCCTGATGATCGTTCGTAGTATTCGGTGCTAGCTCATTGAGCATTGCCATTTAAGGTGTTCCTTTTCTTGTAATGCTTACTTCTTCGTAAGCCTCGACTGGAATAGTGCCGCAAAGGCATCTTCAGGGGTGGACTCAGTTGAGCCATTAAATCCGGCAGTACGGTCTACTGCCTTCTGCTTGGTGCCAGGACCAAACATTCCCTTAAGCTTTTCAGCATGTGCCTTGTATTCCTCAGGCTTTGATCCCTGAAGAAGTGCGGCAAACTCGACGGCCGTATCACCTGGAACACCGGCTTCGAGGGCAGCAACCAGCTTTGCATAATTGCTGGATGCAGTATCACGTTCCGCCACTACGGCGGACTTTTCGTCCGACAAGGACTTGATCTGGTCGTTGAATGACGCAGTCACTTCAGCCTTGACTTCATCAGCCACAGTAGAAGCCTTTACACGATAACTCGCAGCTTCCTTGTTAGCCTCTGAGATGGCCTTTCGAGCCCAATCTGGTAGATCGTTAGTGTTCTGGGCATCAGGCTTAGCGTCGGTAGTGTTCTCGTCAGACATAGTTCCCTCCTGGGGATGTAGTAGAACCAGTCACCCGGACTGGTAATTTAAGCAGCAGCCGCGAACTCAGCTGGGTTGATTTCCCCACGCTCAATTGCACGCCTGAAGGCATTTAGTTTGTCGTTCTTGGTGAACTGTGCACCGTAGAATCCTCGGGTTTCCTTCTTCCAGATTTCTTCCATCCGCAAGAAGTCCTCACGACCAGCCCAGTTGTCCTCATCAAATACTGGAACAACCTTGCAATCGCATCCTGGATGCCATCGGGTCATCAGATCGTCTAGCTCTTCATCACTTACATCGTTCTTGGTCTCAAGGATTTCAGCAGCGCCTTCGTGCTTGGCACCTGCCTTAAGTTCACGCTTGTAAACAGGACCCCTTGATACCAACATTAGACAGAATGCACAGGTTTCCCTGCCCGTGGCCACACGTGCAAACCCAACACGGCGGGTTTCTCCTCGCACCGCATTAAGCGCAGTTCGACGGCCACCATTCTCTACTTCCTTAGCAACCCTAAAGGCAGTTTCTACTACCTTGGCGTCATCAAGATCGATGACCCTAGCCTCACCAAAGATGGGCTTCATAGACTCTTCCAGCCAATCTAGCTCATAAGCAGGAATGTCAATGTCATAGTCATCGTCCCCTACATGCTCTACCCTCTGTGAATCGTAGAAGGTACGCATCAAAATGGCTGACTCGCGCCTGGCAGAATCAACAATGGGGAACATCCCCCTCACAATGAATCGCCAGGATGTCTGAGTAAGGGGAATGCCTCGATACGGAATAAGAAGGTTGAGAATTAGCTGTACAGCCCTAGACGTAATACTACGCTGGGCGCGACTGTACTCGGCTAGCTGCATTTGCCTGGTTGTCTAGTCCCTGCTGAGTTGCATCCTGAGTGAACAGAAGCTGGTTCAGCTGAGATACTGGATCAGACTTGTCCATCTTCTCCATTTCCTTACGCTGAATGTCTGAGTAGCCCAAGTCGATACGAGCCTGCTCGGTCGGAATAATGCCCTGCTGATGTAGCTTGGTAATTCCGTCAGACTTAGCAGCAAAGGTAGGAGTAGAAGGATCACGCCATACAGTTTCAAGCTTGAAAGCATCTCGTGGAATAGATCCATCGATCACAAGCATGCCGAGGCGCATTGCCTCTTCCCAAGACTGACCAAATAGTCGTGCCTTACGCTCAACCTTTTTGATGAGACGGGCTTCAGATGACTTGATGGCTTCAGCCGAAGCTGGATTCTCGGAAGAGAAGGAGAGGTACTGAGGGGGTAGACCAGTGTAGGAAGCAACCTGCTTGGCAAGCTCCTGAAGGGCGTCTACATAGTTACGCAGATCAGCGGAAGAGAACTGGGTTGCCTTGCCCTGATCATTCTCAAAGGCCATGATTCGAGCCATATAGGCTTCCATGCTGGCACCTGGTGATGAAACATCCATCGGGAAGTCTTCCTCGGAGATACCGAACAAGATCCTCTGGGGGATTGCCATAAGTTCAGCCGCAGACTGAAGGTTCATCATGATTCGAGATGCGGCATCGGTGGCTGACCTGAGTTCCCTCGAAATCTCTGACCTACCACACCATTCATGGATACGTGAGCGATTGACCAAAGGAGAAACAAGCACTCGATCAAGGTCATGCTTCACTCGATAGTCGACGAACCACTGAGAAGACTGATTCTTACTCTGCCCTAGGTACACAGTTTCGTTTGGCAGGTACAAGGCAACATACTTCTCATTGGGGATCTCGGGATCTTCGTAGATCCTTAGTGCATTCTTGACCTTGCGTGTGCGGTAATCCTGCTTTGCAATGAAGTTGAACGGACTCTCCAGACGGATAATCGGGATTTCTGGGTCTTCGTCCAAGTCCTCATTAGGAGCAGATACCGTGACATACGCAATGCCATGCACAAGTGCTTCGGTGTGACCAGGGCCGGATTCAACATCTAGCAGATTAGCCTGCCACCAATCACGCAGACGATCATCACCGCTGGATTCATCACCCATACGGAAGTCTTCTACGTCCAGACGCTCTTCAAGAGACTGGATATACATGGCGGGCCAACCTACAGCCGCAGTCAGAAAACGCATCTCAGGAGGCGTCGACAGGCCAAGAGCACGAAGTCGGAAGGAGGCGTCAAAGTAAGCCTGGTTATTTTCTAGATCTCCCTGCTTACCATTCAGCTCGGTGAGTAGATCATCTACAAGAGTATCATACTGAGTAGCCATTACCTTAGAATCGTCACCCCCTTGCCCTTATTGTTCTTGTTCATTAGGAATTCCTGTCGAGCACCAAAAGCAAGAACCGCACACACAGCCGCATCGATCTTACGGCCAGAGTCCTTGGTTGCCTTACTAATTGAAATGCCAAAGTTGTTGGGACGCCTTACGGCGTTGTTGATATGCCTCTTCAATACAGGAGAGCCTGCGTGGCAGATTTCTAGCTCATAGACAGCATCTTGGAACCTCTCACAGTCCAGCGTGAAGTTCTTGATGTTGGATCGCATGTCATACCCAATTGGATGCTTCTGAGTGGCCCTAATCTTCAACTTGCGGCCATACTTAGCACCCCACTGGTCAACATATGCTTCAAATTCACGAACGTCAGACCTGAATGCCACTACATCGTAGGTATTGAAGGCCCAATCGACTGTATCATTCACGTCTTCTCGGGGAACTTCTCCACCATACTTTTCTGGGTCCCAGACCTTGATAGGGAATATAGCAGCGTCATCAACCCTGCAAGCAACCAGAGCTGTCCAGTCCTGAGACTTTGAGCCGTCAAATCCAAGTGTGATTCGATCTCCCTTTTGGAGCGGACGAAGTCCTGGTACATACGCTCTATCCCATTCTCGTGGAGAAATCCACGCATCTTCAGCCGCGTTGATCTGGTTGAGGAACTTACGCCTAGATTCAATTACGTCGTTCCTGGCGTCCAAGATAGATGCAAGGATGATATCCACATCCAGCCATTCTGCGTCACCACGTGCGATCAATAGACCACGACGAAGCTTGCCCAGCGCCTCCTGATAGGCAACTTCATCCTCCAGTAGATCAGCAATCTCGCCCACGGGCGTGTCAGGAGGAGCCTCTAGGGCGTCATACAAAAACCCTGAGTCTACGGCTTCTCCGGCCTGAACCTTCTGATAAGCTTCCCAGTCATGTTCCGCATCCGATTCCAAACCTGGAATATGCGCGTTGCAAATAGAAAGACTGCGACATACACCGTAGGCACCCTTCGTGACGTTACCTGCAATGACGTTGGCCATCAGAAGGCCTGAGTTTGCTTCTACCCACCACTGAGTTTCGTTCTTGATAACAAACGTAGGACGCTTGCCCTCCAGTGAAAGGGGAGATGAAGTTACTGCCTCAATGAAGCATGCGCCTTCAAACGCATCAACACGAGTCTTATGGATTTCCATCTTGTACTCTTCACGCATCTTTTTTGATGCCATGGCAGGGAACAAGGTGAAAGTATTACGAGTTTGGTCCTGGGATACGGCTGCAACCTGAACCCATGCGGCAGGCTTACGCTTACCTACAGGATTTCCGTCTCGATCCCAGTGGGAGAAGGCGACTGGTCCACACAATTCGGCCAGTGACATTGCAGCTGCGAGGGGGTCCTTGCCCCATCCCTTGAGCCTGCGCAGCAGTCCATTTCGGTAGATGAATCGTCCAGAATGTGGGTCGACTGCATACCACCACAACAGGAAACGGAACTGTTCTTGCGTGACAAGGAAGGGCTCCCCGGCTCGTGGTCCAGTGGGCTGAATCAAGTAATCAAACATCCACTGAACAATACCATCTCCTAGAGTCTTTTCTGGGAGATAAAAACCCCCTGACTCTAGTCTCTGCCAGGTGGGACCGACAATGAAGCTAGGAGCAGGGAGCAGGGCAGGCGTACTCATCTGCTCTCCTTTAAGTTACATTTAAGGGCTACCCTCGTTAGTCAGGGTAATCTCATTCGGATATACGGCAGAACCCCAGGTCACACCTGATCCTGCACGATACATATAGGCCAAAGTTACGTTTCCGCTCACGATATCGTCTGCGGTGACAACCCACTTGATCGGGGCGATCCGCCTGTTGAACTGGGTACCCATGTAAAGACCGCCATGGCCGTTAGCAGCCTGAGTGCTAGTCTTAGAAGAGTAGTACCTCAGTGGAGTGTTTCCGTTGAGTGAACACACATCCATTTCAGCATCTGCACCTACAAGTGCGATCACAGAAGGATCTAGAGAAAGAACATCACCAACCGCCGCAGGAACAGTTACTCGCCATGCAGCCCCACTTACAGTCCAGGTTCCTGAGGTATCTCCTGGTCCGAAGGTGGATGTGACGATTCCTGTGGTTCCGAACGCCTTGACCGGCGGAACAATGTCTGAGTCCAGAGCATACTGAGGATGAGGGTCAGCAGCGGCAACGTGAGCACTGACAAGACTAGCAGCGGTTCCAGCATCTTCCTTGCCATCCAATGCGTCTTGAGTCAAAGTAGAGATCGGCTTGGATAGGTCAGAAGTGTTGTCGACGTTGCTAAGGCCAACCTGTGCCTTGGTATAGTCCCCGGACTGTGCGACTACCGCACCCGTCCGCCCAAACACAGATGATACAGCTCCTGAACCGCCTGCTACCTCGATGTTACCCGAAGCGTCAGGGCCTACTCCATTTACTGTACGAACTGGTGTAAGGAGTTCCTCTGGTGGGACCACGCCAATAGCATCTGGAAGATTGACGTTCTGACTAGCAACTACCTCGATAACCTTGGGCTTGAAATACAGCTCAGACAATCGTACAAGTGTGTTATAAAAACCGGCTGGCAAAGTGACATTTAGTTGGCCTGCTGGCACGGCCACTTCGTGACGAACAGGGATTACAACTCCGTCTGCATCATCCGGAATCTCGATCTCATGCTGAAGGAGGAAGATAATCTCACCAACAGCAAGATTACCTGATGGAGTGTACCAAGTGCCGGATACAGTCCCGGTTGGTACCGATGCTGGCAATGGCATTGATACATCCTTTCGAACTTAACATTGTACCCCGTGACAGAATCGAACTGCCGTCTACTGGGTGTAGGCCAGTAGCTTTCCCATTAAGCTAACAGGGCAAACGACAGAGACACCTAGGACTGCTCTGTCTAGTCTGAGTACGAGGATTTGAACCCCGGACAATCGCGCCCCAAACGCGCCGCTCTACCAAGCTGAGCTATACCCAGATACACCAGTTCAAGGAATCGAACCCTGTCCTACTCCTTTGGAGGGAGGTTGGTCACCATGACCTAACTGATTCGACGGAAGAAGTAGGAATTGAACCCACGGCGCACAACGCCGGATCGGATTAGCAATCCGACTATGGCACCAGCCATTCCATCTTCCGTGGCGGAAACTAAAGGAGTCGAACCCTCAGGCTTGCACCTGGCACGGTTTTCAAGACCGCTTACGCACCATCGCGTGCTAGCTTCCTTATCGTTGACTGCATACAGGACTATGTCCTTCTGTCTCGTAGAAATGCATGCATTCTGGACAAATCTTTTCTTCTGCCATGTACTCCCGGTTGGAATCGAACCAACGTCTCCTGATTAAGAGTCAGGAGCTAATCCCCTCAGCTACGGAAGCAAGGTTGCCACATACATCGCTACTCCTCTACGCAGGTTTACCCTCTGGAACGCGGACGTCTCCACTTGCGATGCATGCAGTTGTACCTACCCTAGGTTTTGAACCCAGTACCTTCTCCTCATCAGGGAGACGCTCTGACCAATTGAGCTAAGTAGGCCTGTGTATGCCACGTAAGACGGCCTCGCCATAGTCCGCCACTGCAAACTCTACACACGTTAAGGAAGTGTGCAGCTTTGCTCCCATACCAGGAATCGAACCTAGATTAGCGGATTAACAGTCCGCCGCATTGCCATTATGCTATACAGGATTAAGTGAGTTTGTCTCCACCCAGAGAATGTTCCAATCGCAAGGCCACTGGCCGTACCTAGAACCCATCCTACTCACCTGGGCCTTTGTGGGTCTTGAGGGACTCGAACCCCCATGATCGCCTTCGTAGGGCGAGATCGTATCCATTGGATCAAAGACCCTTTACGTGCCACTCGATACACAGTCAATGACATTAGTTCGTCATCGCTGCATCGCTGGACACTAGTACTTGTGACAGGAGTCGAACCTGCATGCACTAGAACCTAAATCTAGCGGCTCTCCAGATGGCCTACACAAGCAAGGACCCCTTGAAGGGGACCATTGATTCACAGAGCGCTTACGATGGGACTTGAACCCACATCTCCCAAGTTGACAACCTGGTCCTCTACCATTGAGATACGTAAACATTGCCGCTCGCTTATGGTGGTCCACTTCAACACCATACCAACGACTCTCCACGATTGGGACGTAGAGGAGCTGCCTCCCTAGGATTCGAACCTAGAACAGTTGGTTCAGAGCCAACCGTGTTGCCAGTTACACCAAGAAGCACTAAGCGCAGGTAACCTTTCAGTGGGACTTTAACCCTCCGCGCCTTTGAGCCACATGTACGATTTGAACGCACGACCTGAGACTTACTAGGTCCCTGCTCTACCAGACTGAGCTAATATGGCTTGGAGCGATATACGGGTCTCGAACCCATCCTTGCTGGGTGGAAGCCAGCCGCGCTACCTTCTACGCTAATATCGCATTGCCGGAACTGTAGGACTCGAACCTACCCGCCTGGTACTTCACACCAGTGCTCTTCCTGATGAGCTAAATTCCGTGGACTGTAGTGCCGGAGTTGAACCGAGCAACTCTAGGGTCACAACCTAGGGTTTTACCATTAAACTAACTACAGAGTGCCGTCCCCTGGATTCGAACCAGGGAGTAAGAGCTTATGAGACTCTTAGATAATTCCTCCTCGTTGAACGGCTGGGGGCAAGTGATTTATAGACCCGCTTCTTGCCCATCGGGTTGTGCAGGTAGCGAATACTGCACAAGTTTATAGTTGTGGACGCGAACAATAAGGCGATGCATGCCAGATATTACACACAGAACAGTAGATGTCTGACATGCTCATCCGCATGGTGGCCAATCGTGCCATCTTTTGCATTTGTTGCACCATACTGGGGTTGGCTTGAATATTAGGACTCACCCTTACGGACGATATCGACGTCAAGGCGCTCAAAGATCATATTGGCAACAGCAGCCGCAAGACGGTTGTAGTCAATCTCGCCTACTGCAATATTGTCAATCTTGGTTTCCAGTTCCTTGACCTTCTCCAGGGTGTCAATAACATACGTGTTGGTATACGTAAGCCACTGACCTGCCTGATATCCAGCACCCTCATCGTTGGTGAGGATCTGTTCCCAACTCACTTCATCTTCTCCAATTCCTCCGCCACCAGTGCCCCCGTTGAGTACTCGTGCCAGATCGTCCCGCGTACCGGGATACCAATTCATGTCATGTGGCGTTGAGGTAAACTGCATCATTGCCACTGAATTATTGCCGTAGTTCGACCAGGCCGACTGTGGAACCAGTCCGATACCCACTTCACGTGGACGTGCCACATAGTCTGGGTACCAAGATGCCCATAGTCGAGGAAGACCGCTCAGATCCGGACGTCCCATTTCTACCCAATACCACCTAGGCAGATACAAGAAGGGGCTGTCATAGCCCTCTTCCCGAAGTAGCCTGATGATCTCTCGGGTAAGTGCCAGTGATCCAGACCCACGCTCGACATCAATAATGACAGGAACGTTCTGTGGTACCATTTCCTTGATCAGATTTACCTGAGACTGCGCACTCACATCACGCTGGTAATGGTAGGCTGCGACTAGGCAGTTGTTGGCACGTGCATTGGTCAGGTGCTGATTGAACCTGAAGTCCCTGAAGGAGTTTCCCTCAGACGACTTGATAAACGCAAAATCCCACCCGCTGAAGTTGAAACTTGACTGGTGGTTTGAAACATCGACGCCAAAGACGCCCATTAGTGCCTCCATGGCTAAAGTTTGTCCGGGGAGTCAGTGGAAGGAGAGGAACACCGACTCAACCCGAAGCTTGTTTATTACTGGTAGTTGAACATATCTCCAAGATCGTTCTTGTTGGCAAGTTCACGGAAGTAGTCACTGATGTTGACCACGTTATCCTTGACTGCCTCACGCTCGATCTCCATGCGAACCCTGCGCCTTGAACCTTCTGAGACCAGAAGATCAGTCAGCATCTGATTCACTACCGTCAGCATCTGGGCTGACGGCTTTCCTGTATTCAGGAGCTTGTTCAAAAAGTGGAGTGCCACTCGGAAATACTGCCAGTCCGAAGCCTCGTAGTACCTCGCCTGTGCTGATTCTCCGACTGAATTCCAAAAGTCTGTGATGATGGGGTGTACGTCATCCCCTAGACCCAAGTTAGGCTTCTTGACGACACCAAAAGCCTGAACCTTATCAATGACGTTCTCGTCACGATTCCTGACACGTTCATGTGAACGCTTAGGCACTGGTCCATTCTGCTTGTTGACTGATGCCTTCATGTCACCTCCTGGGTGGTTCTGTTTAACTGGGCTTCCTGAGCCCAGGATGATTCTCCCTAGGACGCTGCCTGAGCATCCTCTTGCGTTGACGTTCGGAGACTCCCTCAGACGAACTCTTTGACCTGTGACAGTCTGTGCAGAGACTCTGAAGGTTACTCATATCGTGGTTATCTCCACGAATAATATGATCTACCTCTGTGGCCTTAGAGCCACAGAGCCTACATTCATGAGAGTCTCTGGCGAGAACTCTCTTGCGTAGACGAAACCAGTTACTAGGCAGACGACTCTTGCGGTCGCTGCTTGTCCACTGACCTGAACTTTTCAAGTCTTACCCCTTTAAGGAAAAGTCCTTAGGGGACTTTTCCAGTATTAAGAGCTTCATCAGAAGCGATTAATACCAGTTATCTCTTAGGAGCCAGCTCTTGAAGGCTGGCTCTTACTCTAAGTAACTAATTATTACTAAGAGTAAATAATTAACTATAATATTCTAATTATTTCATTAAGGGCTCTTTGAGGAGCCCTTTAACCTAGTTTATGAGTAGAAAAGCTAAAGAACTAACTCCTCACCCTCCTTAAAGGTTCCCTAGGTTCAACCTCTACCCTGTATATGACGACGCAGCGGCGGTTATGCGTCCTCCTGTGACGCACCTCACACTAGTATTCCTGTTTTCCCAGGTCACTGGAGACGCCTACCTACGGTAGAGAATGGTACGCCTGTACTACTTTTGACATCTGACCCATCCTCGAACGGGCAAACGCTATA
>Ga0209485_1000026_pt1 | contig 59007 bp, 97 predicted proteins | sample NCAS100_FD_187516 | JGI IMG/M metagenome (GOLD analysis project Ga0209485, IMG submission 187516) | Agricultural soil microbial communities from Utah to study Nitrogen management - NC AS100 (SPAdes) (version 2) | ecosystem: Environmental > Terrestrial > Soil > Agricultural land | place: USA... | reverse complement strand
CGGATCTTCTTTGCCCCGCACCACGTATCGACGACGGGTGAAGCGCACCTTCGCCACGTGCGGGCGACTGGCGTCGTAGAGATGAGCCCCGGTTGCGTTGGCGCGTCGGCTGCGGTCGGCGGGGGTGGGGGAGTCGTGGCGCACCATGCCGCGCCACACCGCGTGCGTCGCCCACGCCAGCAGCGCCGCACCCGCCAGGCACAACAGGAGACCGAGAACGGTGCTCACCACAAACCCCCTCGCGGCCGGTCGCGCAGGATGATCTCCCGAAGGCGCTCGAGGTTCCTCTCCCACTCCCGGTCCCGCTCGTGTCGGCACCATCGCGCCTTCTTGGCGCGCTGCTCCCGAACGCTTCGGGGGTTCCGCCGCTCCGCGACCATCTTGGCCACCATCACACTTCCTCCTTCTCTGCCAGCGAGTCCACGAGCATCTCGCGGACGTACTCCAGCCCCCGACGGCCGTCGAGAACCATGTGCTGCGCCCTGCGCTTCATCTCGACGCTGTGGGCTCGGGCGTAGTCGATCGTGCCTTCGGTACGGTAGTACAGGATCGTGACGCTGTGGTTGCGAGACGCGCGATGGATTCGATCCTCCATCTGCTCGTTCTCCTCGGGGTTCCAGGCCTCGTCCAGCATGTGCATCTCGTCGGCCGCGTCCAGGTTGATGGAGATGCCTGCTGCCTTGGAGTTGACCACGAACACCCGGGGCACCACAGCGACGTTCTTGCCGTTGAGGAACTTCATGACCCGAAGGTTGTTCTGCCACTGCTCCACCTGGCGGTCCCGGGAGTTCTCCGAGGTGCTGCCGTCGAAGTGGTAGTACGGCACGTGATCCGCCTTCAGGCGCTCCAGAACGAGGGCCAGCACGGTGTTCCACTCGCTGGCGATCACGATCTTCGGTCCGGCGGTCCCGTCCAGGATGCCGCGCTCCTCCAGCTTCTCCCACAGCCTCTCCATCTTCCCGGAGGCTTCTGCGTCCCGGGAGTAGACCGGCTTCCCCGACGGGGTCTGCACAATCGCCCCGAAGGCGATCTGCCGCGCTCGGGTCAGCAGGGCCAGCGCGCCGTTCGCCATCACCGTGCCTCCGGGGGTAGAGACCTCCGCGAAGTCCGCGAGCTGGCGGTACTGCTTCTCCTGCACGGGAGACAGCGGACAGACGACCTCGAGGTACTGCTTCGGGGGGAGCTCCGTCAGGATCTCTGCCTTGGTGCGCCGGAGCAGGCGCGGCCCCAGCGAGCGGAGGAACGCCTCCGTGGCTGCCTGCTCCTCGGCGTCGGTCGCGTTGCCGACACCCTTCAGGCCCTTGATCTGACGCACGGTCTTCCCGTACCGGTCAACGGTCTTCTCCTCGATCTCGAAGAGGGCGTCGGCCCACTTCCAGAAGCTCGTATACTCGTCCGGCCAGAGCCAGTGGAGCGTTCCGAACATGCCCTCGACGCGGCCACCCTTGCCGAACGGGGTGCCGCTGAGCGCGTACCGACGCGCCTTCTCCCGCAGGGGCAACAGCTTCAGCCCCCGACCCATCAGGTTGCCCTTGCTGATGGTCAGGCTGCCGAGCAGCTTGTGGCTCTCGTCCAGCACGATGGTCGCCCATCCCTCGCCCATGACCGCAGGCTGGAAGATCTCGGGGTAGGTGAACGCGATCGGCACGTGCGTCTTCTTGTGCAGGGCGGTCGGGTCCTCGTCGTGACCGCACTCCCCGTGGTAGAGAAGCTTCTCGCACTTGGGGACGCGGTTGCCGCCCCCGATGATCTCGCCCTCGTCGTTGTGGCGCAGAGGAGTCATGCACGGCTTACCCATCTCCACGCGGAGCATCTCGCTCACCACCACCACGATCCGCAGGGCGTCGGGGTCCTCCGCCATGTCCCGGGCAAACCGCGCCAGAACGCGCTCCCGCTGGGCACGCTTGCCGACGCAGAGGTACCGGGGCACCGTAGGCAGGTGTCGGGCCAGCTCTGCGCCCCACGTAAGCCGTACGGCGTTCTTCGGGCACACCACCAACACGGGACCCGAGATGCCCATTTCGATCAAGGCAGCGAGCGTCTGAGGGGTCTTGCCCAGTCCGGGGACGTCGCCCACGAGACCAGCACCGCGATAGCCCTCGGCCATCCACCGCGCCCCCGCCCGCTGGCTTCCCCGCAGCCAGGCAGAGAATTCCGCGGAGACCGACTCGAGAGGCGCGTCGGGGGCTGCGCCGAGGGCTGCGTGGCGGGAGGCCTTGCGGGTGTGCACGCGATACCAGCGCGCCAGGCGATTCGTGATGGTCAGCTCGGGGCCGAAGGCCGCGCGCAAGCCGAGACACGTCTCGGGGCTGGTCGGGTAGTGCCAATGGGGGTCGCTGTCGTCTTTGGAGAACCGCCCGCCGGGGACCGCCTTGCAGGCAGCCAACATGCGGTTGAAGTCACCCTTGGTGCGCAGCGTGATTCGCGACTGGTCCTGGGCCAGGTCGGCGACGGCAACCCCCATCTCACTTCTCCTTGTCCTTCTTGGCCAACGCCAACCGGCGCAGGCACTGAGCCGACTTCTCGATCAACTCCACCAACTGCGCTTCGGTCAGGCGTACTGCTCGCAGGTGCTCGTTCTTCCCGACCATCACGTGCAACTCGGCGTAGTCCAGGGACTTGTATCTCGCGTCCTGGGCCACGGTGGGGCCACCGAACAATCTGACCTCTGCGACCATCATTTCCTCCTTGTGCTCCACCACGCGGCGAACAGGTACAGCGCGATGAGGGTGCCCACTCCGACCATGGGCACCCACCACCACGAGAGCACCTTACGCACCAACCTTTTCGATTCGGTCGACGTACACGCTGCGCAACGGCCCGACCATCGGGGTCTTGACCCCACTGCCGCTCGTGGTGGTCTCGTAGATGCGCTCGTTGAATTCCAACACGCGGCCCTTCGGCCCCCGGACGACCTTGGCGCTGCCCACGTGCACCTCGGCGACCTGCTCGCTCACCACTGCCCCGCCGGTCGTCCCGACGCGGGTGAACCACGTGATGGGCTGCCCGGACACCGCGTCCACGATCTCGATGTCCTCCACGTCGGCGGAGAAGTACGGGCGGGGCTCGTGGGTGAGGGCGCGCTCCTTCTTGATGGCCTTGGTCTCCCGGGGCACGCTGGTGTCGCTGTACGTCTTGCCCCACGCGCGCTCCCACGCGCGCCGTGCGTGCGCCGCGCCGGTCTTGCCCTGCTTCACGCTGGGGCCGCTCCCGGGCAAGCCCAGCTCGTGGGCGATCTTCCACCAGGCCATGCCGGTCGACCGCAGCTCCCGCACCTTGATCGCGAGGTCCGCCTGCTCGGCGGTGCACTTGGCGTTCACCGCAGGCACCCCGTGGTGGAAGGCCAGCGCGTCAGCGGACACCTCCTCGGAGACACTTTGCCGGGCAGCCGCCGTGGCCTCCGCCACGATGGTCGCCGCCTGCGCTGCGGCCTGGTCCTGCGCCTTGCCGTTGCGACGCTTACGACCACTGGTCGGCGGCGTCGGCCGGTTGTCCGCAATGTTCATCGGGCGCTTGTCGTAGTCCAGCTCGTTGCCCTGACCGTCGACCTCAAACCCCACCCGTGCCGATTGCCGCGCCCTACGTGCGCCGCTGGCGGGCTGCGGGGCGACAGCGGGGGTGGTGGCCTTGGTCGACCGGGTACGGGCCTTGGCGGGCGTCTGAGCGGCGACCGGCGCGGTGACCTTGGCGCACGCGGTGCACGAGACCTCCTTGCCGGTCGCCTCGTACTTGTCGGCGGTGCCCGTGGCGCGGCAGACCGGCAGGCCGTTCGCCCCCGGGGTGTGCACGCGGCTGCCCCGCTTCAGCTTGACGTTCTTCACCGCGTCGGCCGCAGGCGCAGGCGCGGCGGGGACCGCCTTGCTACCGCGTGGCGTGCGCTTGCCCGTGCTGGCCTTGGCCGCCTTGTGCGCGTCCTCCGCGCACCCGTGGACCTTGACGTCGCTGACGTGGTAGCCCAGCTCGTCCGCGTCCAGCACGGGCATGAACTTCTCCAGGTCGTCCAGGTCCAGCTCCTCGTTGACCTGGACGCCCCGCTGGTTACGGGGCTTCTCCAGGTCGGCACAGCCCAGCGCGTGGACGTCGCACAGGGCGTGCGTGGTGGTGGTCTCCAAGTAGACCACGGTGTACTTCAGCAGGGTGGTGCTCACGGGTGCCCTCCGGTGGGGTCGGGTGGTGCAGGTGGCCGAACAGGTAGAACACTACACACCCCGAGATCGGCCCTGACCTGCGGTGACTCTCGTTTCGCCAGGTCAGGCGATCTCGAAGTTTTCTCATGTCGTTTAGGTAACGTCTCGTTCTGCCTGGTCACGGCGTTCTTGCGCGGTCAGGGCGGTGTGCACGAGACGACCAGCCGTCGTGCCCATGGCCCCCAGCACGCCGTCGATCAACTCGCCCGCCTCCTGGTCAGCCTGCCGCTCGTCGTATCGAGCCATGGCCAGCTCACGCACCGCAGGCACGTCCGGGGCCAGCGGGTCGGTCAGCAGCGCCACCGCGTAGGCCACGCCCTGCGCCTGGCCACGCTGCTCGCCCCACTCCTTCCCCAAGGACAGCGCGTGGTCGGCGGTGAATCCCTCCACCCTCGGTTCTCCGCCGTCGTCCATGATTCGGTCGACAATGGAGTCGAGCTCTTCCCAGAGAATGTCCAGAATGGACTTTCCGAGATTGCTCACGTGTTCACCGCCGTGGTCTCCATCGGGAACGGGGTGGGTAGGGTGACGACCACGGGGTCGGTCGAGACCTGAATCGTGGGCTGGTGAATCATCGAGTTGCTGGACTGCATGAGCATCAGGACGAGGGCCAGCAGGCTCACGCCGAGCCCCGCCTGAGCCCAGAATCGGCGCAGCCACTCCCATGCCGCGCGGGAGGCCTTCCCCGCCTTGGCGTCGATGACCGACCACACCTCCTCCATCAATGAGGGACCCCGGAGGCGATGCCGCCCCCGGTACGCGTATGCCTTGATGGTCTCGGTCACGACCCGTCCTCCTGAATGATGTCTTCAAGCCTCAATTGCCTGGTCTCACGAACGCGGTCTCTGCCGAACTCGACCATGTGCTGGAAGTGCTCGACGATCTCTCGCTTGGCCTGCGCCAGCGTCTGCGGGTCGGGGGACTCGCTCTCGGGGATTCCGTGAAAGCGCCACACGCGAATCCGAGGAAACGACTTGTCCCCCCAGTCGACCCAGAACTTCAAACCCCTGCGCATTACGCGACGCCCATCTTCCGCAGGCACACAGGGCCGATGCCGCGATCTCGGCTCTCCTCGTCCGTCAGCGTGCGACCGCAGATACCGCAGTCCCCGATCTCCTGCCCGTACGTCGCCACCGCAGCCACCACGTCCGCCCCCAGCGCGGTCAGGATGGCCAGCTCGCGGTCCCAGCCCCGCACGCGGTAGAACATGTCCCCCGCCTGCTCGTGGAGGAACAGCGAGCCCGCCCACTTGCCCTTCTGGGGCAGTGAGGCCTCGAAGAAGTGGAGCGAGTCGTCCATCGTGATCGCGAACCGCAACTTGCGCTGCCCCGGGAACGCCTTGCCCAGTGCGACCAGCACGTGGGGGCGCAGCGCCTTCACAGCGTCCCGCCCGTTGCTGCGCAGGGGGCGCACGTTGTCGCCGCCGAAGCCGTAGCGCTCTCGGCGCGCGTAACCGTCCTCCTCGGCGAAGTCACCCGCCTGAAGACCGCAGGCGCGAACCTCGCTGGCGCTGCCGTGCGTCTTGCGGCATGTGCCGCAGGTAATACTCGCCATGACTGCCCTCCTGAGAAATGCGGTGCCGACCGCGAGCAATGGTCGCACAGAATGACCACGCTCTAATGATATTGGAAATCACACGACCGAAATCATCTCCGCGAGCATGGCGCAGTCGGCGCACTGCTGGCGCAAGTGGCGCTTCTCGACCAGGCTGCGGGGAGGGGTGAGGGGGGCGACCATCAGCACGTCGTGGTAGTCGCGGATGAGCTGCGCGTGCAGCGCGTGCAACACGCCGAGAAATGCGGGGCCAGCGGACGCGATCAGCGACAGGCCGAAGTGCAACATGGTCTCCCCCTTTCGGGATGGGTGATGCGTTGCGCGCATGGTACGCGCTGCGTGCGCCCCCGGGCATTGAACCCGGGGTGCTGGCCTGGTTACCAGGGGCGCTTGCCGTGCCTACGCCTTGCGCGGGGCCCACGTGCCCGTGGCCTCCTGCAACACGTGCGTGCCCCGCACGGGGTACACCACGGGGTGGGTGGGGTCGATGCCAGCCAGCGCCACCAACTGCACACCCTGCACGATGCTGTGCGGGTCCTGGACCTGGGCCAGCTCCCGGTTGTACTTGGCCTGCGCGTCCTGGACGTTCATGAACGGGAAGGTAGCGCCGTAGCCATCCCCCGTGCTGATCAGGACCATGTGCGTGGTGGTGGCGGCCTGCTGCGCGGCGGTGGCGGCCTGCTGCTCCTCGTGAATTGCGCGGCCAACGGCGGCGAGTGCTGCGCGGCTGGGGCGGATGCGGCGGGCCATGGTGGGCTCCTTGGTGTGGGGCGGGGCGGTGCTTACAAGGAGAACACTACACGGCAAGTGAGACGACCCTACCAGGAGAGATCGGAGTTTCCCCTGGTAGGGCCGTCTCATGAATTTCCGACTACGTTACCAAACCGTGTTGAGACCCGGGGGTCACAGGTGGACGGTCATGGTGACCAGGTCGGCCCCCACCTGCACTTCCTCGGCCAGCGCAGCCAGCATGTCGTCCACGCTGGCGGTGTCGGCGGGCTCGGTGTAGGGCAGCTCCTGCGCGTCCGCCCACACCTGGTCCCAGTCACCGGCTTCGATTTCCTCGGTCAGCTCCAGGGCCATGAGGAAGCGCCGCACGGTCGGCTTGCTGATGTGCAGCTCGTGCGCCACCTGCGCCACGCTGGCCCCGTCGTCCAGGCGCTCGCTGATCCACTCGGCGGTGTCCCGGCGGGTGCTGCCCAGCGGGGCCAGCTCCAGATGACGCGTGGTGCCGTTGGCCCGCACGCTGTAGGCGGTCAGGTTGCCCGCGTCCAGCATGGCCTTGGGGTCGGCGATGATCTCGGTGGTGGTGGCGGCGAGGATGAACTCGGTCATTGCGGGCTCCTTGCGGTGTGGGGCGGTGTGGTGCTTGCAAAGAGAACACTAGCCCCCACATCGAGATGGGCATCTCGTCGTCTACCAGGGGAGACATCTCATTTCCCCTGGTAGACGAGTCTCGAATTCTTTCCGGTGTCAGATTGGTAACGCTCTGTTTCCGCTGGTTACGGCGTCGGCAGCCAGTCGACGGGGTGGTGGCGCAACTGCACGAACAGGGCAGCCAGCGCCAGCGCTACCGCCAGCAGCAGGACGAACGCGACGAACGTCTTCACCAGCGCACCTCCGGGGCACCGCCGGGGAACTCGGCGAACAGCACGTACAGGCCGAAGGCCAGCAGCACGAGGAGGAAGAGCTGGACGAGCAGGCGGCTCATCCCTGCACCCGCCCGCCGACCGAGAGAACGGACGACTGCTCCGGGGTCACGCACAGCAGCCCCGTGGGCCACGCTGCGCCCCCAGCGTCGGTGCCGTCGGGCCGGTACAGCACCGCGACCGTACGGGGCTGCTGGTCGGCACACGCGGCCGACCCGGGGGTGATGCTGGTCACGACCCCGGTCTTCGGCGCGACGGGGGCGGTGCTCTCGCACCCCTTGGCCGCCATGATCACCGGGGCCACCGCCAGGCTTGCCGCCACGATCAATGCGCGCGACTTGAAGCTTCTCACGATTCCTTCTTCCTGAATTCGAATTGACCGAACATCACTACTCTAGCGCCCCCGCCGCAGCGGAGATCAAGAAGAATAGAGATGGACTCAACGCAATAGACCCCACCGGGGGTTACCCCCGGTAGGGCCATAACGTCTACAGATTATTTCAGAAACTCGTGTACCGATCCACGTACTCGAGATTTTCCTCACGGCTGTACGTGTTCACGTAGTACATGATTTCCTCGCCACTATCCAGCAGCAGATTACGAAGGGCGTTGGCGTAGTCCATGTCCCCGTTGGCAAACACGACCAACGCGGCTTTGAGCACCCGTTCGCACCGCTCGTACTCGCTGTGGTTGTACGGGGTGGCCAGGTTGGCGTCTACCGTGCCCTGGTACGCCTGGTCGACCAGCGTGGCCAAGCTGGGCAGCGTGGCCGCGTGGTTGCGGCACTGACGCCGGGCGTACGGGGTAGCCGCGTGGCTACACAGCTTGTGATTGATCTGCGGCTTGCGGGTGCGGGTGGTGGCCTGCGGGGAGCGCCGACCATCGGCGTCAACGTCCCCCTGATCCAGGTCCCGCGCGATCGTGGGCTGGTCGGTCGCGGCAACACGGTTGCGGTAGGCGCGCACCTCCTGCATCGGCAGGCGGGTCGGGCCAGGCTGCGGGACGACGGGGGTGGGGCGGGCGGCCTGTTCGGCGTGTGCCTCATCCCACGCCTTGGCGATGACCTTCAGGCATGCCTTGCAGGTGACCTGACCGCGACGCCAGTACCAAGTCACCTGGCCCCGCCCTGCACCAGCCACGTTGCACAGTGTGCCGTCGACCCAGTGCGGGGCATGGTGGACCTTGCCGGTGAGGCTGGTCAGCGTGGTGGTCATGGCGTGCTCCCTGCGGTGGTAGGTGGCCGAACACGACTAGCTAACCACACGTCGAGACGACCCCTACCAGGAGATTCTCTCGTTTCCCCTGGCCGAAGTCGTCTCGAGTTTTCCGGTGTCGGTTCGGTAACGTCTCGTTTCAGCTGCTCAGACCCCTGCGGATCAACTCGTCGTCCAGGCTGTCGACCATCATGATCAGCCGGTCGTCGGGGCCAGCCGCCTCGCCCCCGAGCACCCTGCGCAGCTCGGTCAAGGTGGTGTCGGTGAGTCGGGCCACGCCGGTCAACCACCCGGGGTGAAGGTCGAAGTCGTCAGCCGTAGTACCGAGCGCGGGCTTGCTGGTGTTGGTCATGCCACCATTGTCTCACGCATTACGTGAATCGAGAGATCCCATTCTCTCGGGTCAGACCCGGCGGTGGTAGGTCATCTTGCCGCAGAGACACCAGCCGGTCTCGTAGTGGTACTCCTTGCCGTTCTCGCGAACGACGGGGTGTGTGGTGTACGCGGTGGTGCAGGTGTGGGCCATGCGATTCAGAGTATCATCGGCCCGACGCTCCGCCGAGTCCACTTATGCGAAAGCCCCGGTGCTGCCGGAGGGCGTCTCGGGAGCGGGAGAGTGCTCAACCGAGCTCTAGCAGCACCGGGGCTTTCTGGCGGGGCAGGTTCGGCCACGAACTACCCGACAGTGCGGGGCTCGGCCTCGGCAAGTCGGCCCCGCACTGACCACAGTGTGCCCGGGGAGAGCCAGGCACACCAACCTTCTACACTCAGGCGGCTTCGCCGTGGTGGTAGCGGCTGTTCAGCGACCGATGACCGCCCATGCCGAACCGCGCGGTCGCGTCGATGACGACCGGATTCACGGTGTGCTTCAGGAATCCGTAGTAGGCGGCGACACCGGTGATGAATGCCGCGAAGGCGTTCACCAAGGCATTGCTCCAGTCGAATCCCTGCGGGCTCGCGAAGAACTCGGTGAGCACACCCGTCGCGAGCTCCAGGAACAGCAGGACCGTAGCCTTCAGTCCCGCGCTGGCGTTGGCCTTGGTGACCACGCCGACCAGGATCGGCATCAGGACACCGAACAACAGTGCCCATTGGTTCAGGTCGAGAATCACGTCTTGTCCTCTCCGGTAGTTTCCACCGAGAGCCGCGTCTGCCGCAGCGCCTCGGTAACCGCCTGCTTGACCTCCGCCGGGCTCGCTCCGGAGAACGAGACGCCGAGCTTCTGGAACGCTTCGGCCAGCTTGTCCTCCTCGATGTCCGAGACCGCCTGCTCCGCCGCGCGGGAAGCGCTGGCGTTCGTGCCTACGATCCAGTCCGTGAGGGGGGCGGTGTACTGGTCGAAGGGGTTGGTGATGGGCGTCTGCGCGACCATGTCCTGGAAAGCCTTGGCGAGTTCGTTCGGGCCACCCTGCCGAACACTCTCCGCCGCAGCCTTCATCGCGTTCGTGAATCCGTCACGCGCTTGCTGCTCAGACATTCCGCCTCCTCCGAATGCGTGATCCCACGAGCAGTAGAGCTCGAGGATGTCGGTTGCCGTCCCGAAGATCCGGGGCTGATAGTTGTTCTCCTGCCAGGCGTGAATCCCCGGCACGTGTGCGGAGCGCGCCCCGCACTGGACGTAGAAGCTGGCCCACCCCTCCCGAATGGCGTCCCGCATGGAGTCGTAGAAGCCATAGAACCCGGAGCGGTCCCCCAGCACCGAGCGGAACCCTCGCATGTACTCAGCCAGGTGCGCACGGGTCAGGGTGGGGTATCCCTGCTTGGCGTAGAAGCGGTCCATGCACGCGGTGATGTGGCTCTCGCCACGCCACCCGACTCGCTCGGCGTCAGCCTTCGCGACCAGCGCGTGGTCTCGGCCTCGGTTGTATCCGCCCTCCATGTCGGAGTAACCGATCTGATGGAACAGACTGACCGGACGACCGGCTTCCCAGTGTCGTCGGTACATCCCCGGGTAATGCGATATGCACTTCGCATTTCCGGGATAGCCGATGTATCGGTCGAGCCACTGCACCGGGCGTTCCCCGGGGTTCTCCCGCTGATAGCGTGTCAGCTCTTCCGGGGTGAACTCTCGCGCACTGTAATCGCGACCCCAGAGAGTGACATCTTCAACCCTCATCCTTCTCCCTCCTCTCCTTTCTCGCTCCTCTTGAGCTCTTTCCTCATCCTATGGTACGTGAGCACGGAATACCAGGCGAACAGGAAAGCGCTCAGGACCATGAACATCCGGATAGTCTCGCGAACCCATTCGATCGGAATGAATGAATTCGCCATCGCAGCGGCATACAGCGACAGTAGACCGAGGGGACCCGACATGAGATACCGGCTCAGGGGTCGGCGGAACCATCGAGCGGTGAAGTGGTAGTAGGCCACGAACACCGCTGCCCCGAGGAAGCCGCCGACCAGGAGGAGAAGGCGGACCAGTTCAAGCGGGCTCACGGCTCTTCGCCCTCTCCCTCTTGTGCTCTCGCAGGAACATGAAGGTTCGCCACCAGACCACGAACACCAGGAACACCAGGGCCTCGAACATCAGGAACGAGCGGCCGGGAAAGTCTCCGAAGGCGATTCGCAGCATGTACGCCGTGAGCGCCTGCGCCACCGCGATGCTCATGGCCATCAGGTGTCTTCCGAATCGGCCGTGGATCCAGCGGCCCTTCGTGGCGACCCAGTACAGCACGACGAACACCCACCCGCCGAGCAGACCGAGCCACACGAAAGAGGACCACAGAATGGCCCATCCGCCGGAGAGAGAGTCCGTAAAGCTGCTCACTCGATAACCCCTCTCAACGCCATCTTCAGCGCGTACGCGAAATGATTTTCCACGTTCTCCCGGCGCAGCCTCTGCGCCACTTCCTCGGCGTCTTTCCTCTCCCCCTTGCTCTTCCGCAGCTCTCGGTTGGCGAGGATCATCTCTTCTTGCGCTCGGCGGAGATCGCTCTGGGCTGCGGGAGCCGCAGGGGGCGGGGGCACTTCATCCCTCCCCAGAATCCTCTTGATGAACTTGTTCATCCTGTTCCATTCCCGTCGGTGTCACTGGTAGCGATCGTGCGGAGAGCCTGGACCAGCTTCTCCACGGTGTGGGCTGTCTCTATCTGCGCTGGAACAACCCCGTTCTTCTCAGCGAGAGATTCCTTGTACGTGAGCGCGACGCTCTTCCAGGTCTCCGCCCTGTTATTCGACTCCTCGAGGGCCTTGTCGTGGGTGTCCTTGGGGATCAGATTCCCTCTCAGGACCTGCCAGAACACCCACGAAAGAACCGCAATCGCGCCACCATTGGTCGCGAAGGGCAAGACCTCGGCGGGGGTCAATTCTTCTCCCTTCCGCCCTTAGGGGGCATTCTCTCCACTGCGTTCCTTGCGGAGGTTCTCGTTAACGACCTCCAGGATGGCGATGCGCTCTGTGGCTTCCGCCAGCTTACCGCGATACCAGTCCAATACCTGGACGAGCGGGACTTCGACGGGGTTCGGGGTGTTCGAGGTCGGTCGAGACATGACGCTCCTTTTAGAGATTGACACCGGTGCTGCCGGGGTCTTCGCTCTCGTCGTAGGCTTTGATTTCGATCAGTCGGTTTCCGTCTGCAAACAGGGTAGCCGTGCCCGAGCCCAGCTCCCGCGCGAAGCACAGGAGAAAGCTGTACGTCGTATTCGACCCCGGAACGATCGTCGCTTCGAGCTGACCGGTGTTCCCCCAGTTCTCGAAGATGAGCGCCCCGGGAAGAACGGTAGAGGCCGTGGTGGCAGCGGCTCCGCCGACCGCGTACCTGATCTCGCACCGCATGGTGTCTGCCGTGTTCGTGGAGGTCGGGTGCAGAGAACCCGTTCGCACGGTCAATGCTCGCCCGGGGATACCGGGGACTCCGTCCAGCCGCGCGACCGCAACGGCGGAGTTGCTCGTGGAGCCAGCACTGGTCGTCGTCCTGCGATGCCGCTTCACCAGGCGTGGACCCATCGGAACCCACGAGGACGTGACGCCGTCGTACTGCCACAACACATCCCGGTCGACAGTGACCGCAAGTTGGCCGCTCTTCGGGAAATCGACGGCAGAGAGGTCTGCCGGATTACTACAGATCGCCACGTTCTGAACCCGCCACGAGCCCCCGTCCCACGTCTCGAGCCAGTCACGGTCCGTGCGGTAGAACGTGAACCCCTCGTACAGCCCGACAGTCGGCCGAATGGAGCTCGAGAACATCGTGGCCCGAGGGCTGGTCCACGTCGAGATCGCCGAGCGCCAGATGCCCTGGAAGCCTGTGTCCGTCTCGTAGATCTGTTGTCCGTCATATGGCGTCGACGGCCGCGTGGCACTCGTGCACATGACGACGCCGATGTTCGCGTCAATCTTCAGCGAATTGCCGTTGACCACGTCAACGTCGTAGTTCTCGGTATCCGCGTCCATCTGGAGACCGAGCCTGCTGGTGAATGTCGGCATCGTTACTGATCCTCCCAGTCCGGAGCCAAGCCGTAGTTCCGCATCACTGCGTTGCGCTTCTCCCGAATTCCTTCGGGGCGAAGGGTGATCTTCTTCTTGAGCTCTTCCATCGCCGAAGCGGGGCCGGAGCGCGTGCTGATCCGCCACTTCAACTTCACCCGAGCGCACCGGGCGAGATGGTGCTTGCGAGCCGTCTTCTGGTCGGGCGCGGTCGCCAGAGTGGTGAGCCCGTCATTGGTCTCCCCGACCCCGAGAATCATCGCCCCCTCTGCGATGACCATCTCGACGAGCTCATCCTTGCTCATCTGGCCATATTCCGCGATGCGGTGCTCGAAGATAGACGGGGGCATCGAGTATCGATACTGGCTGTAGGCCACTCCCTCGTCGTTGATCATGTCAAACCACAGGACAATCCTCCAGCCTTCCTCGTCCCGGAAGTCCTCAATGCGCGTGAATTGGAGTTTCATGCCGTCACCCTATAGGCCGCCCAGAAGAGGCTGATCGTGTTCGTGGCGTCATTGGTCAGACCCCACACCCATTTCGAACCGTCCCAGTCATTCGCCAGGCTGACTGTCACGGAGAACCCGTTGGCGTCATATCCATTGATCATGTGCCAGCATCGCGGATTCGTGGCGGCTCGGACCCCGTAGGTCGGAGCCATTGTTCCGATCATGGTCTGGCCGTAGGCGACGCCGTACGTGACATTCGAACCGCCTGCGTTCAGAGAGGCCCCCGCCACCAAGGCGTCTCGACCGCCTCCCTGGCTGGCTCCGCCGAACCACCCCTTCATCTGAATCTTCCCCGTGTCGTTGAACCACAGGAAGGCGTCGTAGGAAGAGTTCTGATATCCGAAGATAGCCCCGGAGGAAGCCAGAGCCAGGCGTCCGCCCTCCGCGATGCTGGACGAGGAGGTGAACTTCGCCCCCGACATGAAGATGCCGTTACCCAACGACCCCAGGATGTTCGACGCGGCCTGCGCATAGATGAACCCGTCGTGAGCGAGATTCCCCGGATGCCATCGAATCTCGGGGCTGTAGGTGCTCCCGGTCTTCGGAGCCAAGACGACGCGAGCTCCGGTCCCGAAGTTCGACCGAAGCTCACCCTGGATCACGACATTGCCGTTGGTGTCAATGAGAACCGTCTGGTCGTTCGAAGCGTTGTACGCCTCGAATCCAGTCGGCACCATCTGGACGCGTGCCCCGCCCTCCAGGCCGGACATGATCTTCCCGCCCATCACCCACGTTGCGGTGATCGTCCCGGCGGTGATCTTGCTGACGGTGAGGCTGCTGATGTGCGCGTCATCCACCAGCAGCGCGGTCGCCTGCACGGCGGCCGAGGGGAGGGACTTGTTCCCGTCATTGTCGACCGCGATCACCTTGAAGTAGACCGGGTTCACCGACTCGACGGGAACGGTTCCGACGACCGGGAGATTGCTGGTGATCATCCCCGCGTTGGCGAGCACCTTGCCCAGCAACGTGGAGTCGCTCGGCGTGAACAGCGGCTCGTATTGCCCGTGAACCTCGAAGTGGTGGAGGTCGAGATCCAGATTGTACGTTCCTCCGCTGGCGCGACCCAGCGTGTGCGTGATCATGACGGCGAGGCGACTGGCTGCCACCACGGGCGGGGCAGGCGTGGCAGGGGGCAGCGTGTCGGCGTTGGTCTGCCAGGCAGTAACCGCAGACCAGTCCCCGGCGTTAGGGGGCTTTGCAGCGTCTACGGCGCGGATCTGGGCCTCGTACGGCAGGTTGGTAGGGAGGTCGATGATCAGGGCGTCCAGCTCGCTCCAGGGCACGAACATCGTCTGCCAGGGACCGGCCGGATACGTGATCGGCTGGCGGTGCGTTCCGGCCGCGAGCTCGGCGTGCGTGCGCACCGCGAGCTGAGCGTGCGTGCTGGGGTAGATGGGAGTGCTGGAGGAGCGGTACCTGATCTCGAAGTGATCCCCGTCGAGAATCGTTGTGCCGTCAACATTCATCGGTCGGGTCCACTGAAGCTGAACCTGCGTTCGCGACTCGCCGCGAGCGGACTGGTAGACCGACTGCACGAACGGGGTGATCCAGGTCGGCACCCCGGGAATGGACGTGTCAACGATGGGGCGGGAACCTGCCTGGCCTCCGTCGCCTGCCGTCAGCGAGCGATTGAATCCCCCGACGGTGAGGGTGGACTCGCCTCCGGTCTCAAAGGTCACGTACGGCGTGAGATCGTGCCATCCGCCAAGGATGTCGCGGTACGCCACCCCCATCCCCTCGACCACAGCCCACGTCATCTCCGTGAGGCGCAGCTTCATCGGGTACATCCGGAGACCACGGAACATGATCTCGTTGGAGGCGTCCTCCACGTTGATCTCCGGGTCATAAGCCCAGAGATAGTCCCCGACGGCGACCGTGCCCTTCAGGTCATAGTCGTTGGTGTTCAACGTGATGGCGTTGCGCGGCTCGGTGAAGCGGTTGAGCTGGAGCTGTGCTCGAGCCGGAGCGTTCGTGGCATCGGTGTCTGATTCTGAGATCAACCGGGTGAGGGCGACGGGGTTCCCGAAGAGATCCAGATACGGGTTCTTGGCGGGGAGGATGTCCGCCGTAGCCGTGACGGTCGAACCCTCGGAACCGTTGGCCAGCAACACCGTTCGCGTGGTGAAGTCGTTCATATCCTGCTCGGTGCCCATCCGCCCGGCGAAGGCGGAGAGGAACATGTCCTGCCCCGCCTTGTCCCGTCGGACGAGAGCGGCCTGCGGCACCACGACAAACAGGTCGGACTCCAGGCCCGCGTCAACGCTGCCGTCACCGTTGATGCGCCAGGCACATTCCAGAGTGTCGCACACGTAGTTGAGCGCCTCGCGGGGACTCAGGTACTGGAGCGTCCCCGAGAACGTCTCCGGCACGTTGAAGATCGTGCCTGGCTGCACGGAGGGCGGGAGCAGGAGGGGGATCACGTCCTCGAAGACATCGTTGAGCACCAACGGTTCCTCGATGACGTGGCCCTTGGCGTCCTCGTCCCCGAGCCAGAAGGCCATGCCGACGCCCCGGAGCGCGGTCAGGCTCTCCTGCTGGTCTCTTCCCCGAAGCACCCCGACGTAGCGGCTGTCCGCCAGCAGCGCATCCCCCGCCAAGCGGGGGTCGACCTCCCCGGCGTGGATGGCCACGTGCCCGAAGAACTGGAGGGCGTCCAGCAGCTCCTGCGGTGTCTTGTCCGACAGGGTGAGAGACCACTCTCCCAAGCCCTGCAACGTCTCTGTGACCGGCATCAGCGCGTCACCCCTCGCACCTGCTCCTCGGTGACCCCGAGGTATTGCTTGAACAGATCCAGCGCGAGGTCCCCGGCTGCCGCGCCCCCGACCTGAACGCCGATGAAGGCGTCCAGCGTGGCGGTCGCGTCCTTGGAGAGGGTTCCGGTGGGGCCGTCAACCGCGAAGGTCCTCGTGCTCCCTGCCACATAACGGTTTCCCGCAGCATCGTCGGCACTGGCCGTGAGATATCCGGGGCTGGACGACCCTGCCTCCGCGACGACCGGGGTCAGGCTGAGCGTGGTCCCGAACTGATGCTGGATGTAGAGCTCAAGGAATCGGGAGCCCCGCCGCAGCGTGGCGTCAACCGTGATCCGCCCCGGGTTGAGGGCCTTCATCATGCGGACCGTGACCTTCTCGAAAGTGTTGTGCAGCAACGTGGTCTGCGTGGGGGCTCCCATCGCCGCCCCGGGGAGAACGCCGTGACGCACGTGCCATGCCTTGGCCTGCCACGCTCCGCCGGTCCACGCGGCCACGACCAGGGAGCCGTCACCCGGGTCGATGGTCAGGCGGACCAGGCCATTGTGAACAGTCCATCCCGTGGCGGGGAGAGGCGTGTGGAGTGCCTGGCGCTCGATCCCCAGGTCATCCAGGTAGCGAACGCGAGCGCCGAGGTACTCGGTCGGGGTCGCGGTCCAGTGCGGGTGAACCCCCGTGGCAACGTTGCGATAGACCGTGATCGCCCCCTCGCTTCCCGTGCGGGTCACCACGCTGGGCACGCTGGCCCCCGCGCTGTAGGCCGTATGTGCTGGGGGAGGAGCGTGCCAGCGCTCGCCTGCGCCAGCGTGGTCGTTCGCCCGCGTCAGCGGTCCGGCCAGGCGGGACTCCAGGTCGACCTCGGTGCTGTACCCGATGCGGGTCAGGCGCAGGCTCCAGGGCATCACCGCGACGGCCTCGGGCTGCCACTCCTCGTAGCGCCCCGACGCCTCGTCGACCCAGTAGTAACCGCTCAGATGGGTCTTCTGGCTGAGGCTCAACGAGATCATCTGCCCGGACAGCGCCATGATCTCGTCAGGCCGTTGGCGCAGTTGGGGAAGCGCGAGTCGCCCGTAGGACTCCTGACCCGTGATCTCCAACTGCGTGCCTGCGTCATTCGGGGAGATCTGGACCGAGGAGTCCTCCCGCAGGGAGATCCTCCCCGCCTGAATCACTCCGTATGTCATTGGTAGCTCCTGTCATGGTCGCGGATACCCGACTTGATCGCACCCATGGCCTGCCGCCACTGCGCCGCGTTCGTGGGGTCGAGCGAAGCGTTGATCGGAACCTCCACTCGCTCCACGTTGATGATCGTGGTCGAGCTCCCTCCGCCGCTGGGCAGGAGGGAGCCTGCTGCACCCGCCGTGCCCATGACGCTGGCTGCGGAGGACACCAGGGGGGAGGCAGATCGGGTCATCGGTACGCCACCCGCCATCATGGTCTTCATCGCCGAGCCGACCTTCGTTGCCTTGTCCTGGAGGGCGTTGATCAGACCCTGGCTGGTGTCGGCACCGATCTCGTACGTCAGCTTGGCAGGACTGGAGATCCCGAGGAAGTTCTTGACCGCCTGGACCGAGTCCTTGATCGGCCCGAGGACCGCGTCCTTGATCCTTCCGGCGACCGCCTTGACGCCGTTGATCAGGCCCTCCATCATGTTCCGGCCGATGTCGCCGAGCCAGCTCGCCAGGTTCTTGAGCGCGTCCAGGATGTTGCCCGGCAGGTCTCGGAAGAACTGGATGACGTTCTGGATCCAACCGGAGATGGTGTTCTGGGCTCCGGTCAACGCGCTCTTGATCGTGTTCCACACGTTGGCCAGCGCCGAGGACACGTTGTAGACGATCGTGTCCCAAGTGTGGATCCACCAGACCTTGATTCCGTTCCACAGACCCATGATCCAGTCTCGGATGCCGTTGAAGGCATTCCGAATCCAGTTCACGACGCCGTCGATCGCCCCACTGATCGTGGAGGTGATGCTGTTCCAGATCGAGGTGAAGAACTCGGCGATCGCGTTCCAGACGGAGGTCGCCGTCTCCTTGATCCAGTTCCAGGCGGCCAGCAGAGCCGCCATGATGGTGTCCCAGTTGGCGATCACGATGGCGACCAGGGCGATGATCGCCGCGATGATCAGGACCCAGGGGTTCGCGATCAGCCATGCCGCAGCCATGATCGCGGCATTGAAGACCGCGACAGCCGCCATCCGCACCCACCCCGCAGCCATCACGGCCCAGGAGCGCACCGCTGCCGCTGTTGCTGCCGCAGCATTGACAATGACCGCCCCGGTAGCCCGCGCGGAAGCCGCCGCCCACGTGCCGAACGCCACCGCGCCTTGTCGGAGCTGCATCGCCGTCATCGTGGCCGCAGCACCCATGGTCTTCATGCCTGCGGCGAATCCTGCGGCCAACTTGCCGATCTGAAGAACGGTCCAGATGCCGCGCACGATGCCGACGATCTTGGCGACCACGAAGCCGAAGCCCAGCAGGGCAACGCTTCCCAGCAGGAACCACATGATGGCTTGCTGCACCCCGGGGCTCAGCTTGCTGAAGGCGTCAGCCCCCTTCTCGATCCACTCAGCCAGCGTGCGGAGGATGGGGATGAAGGCCGTGCCGACCTGGATGGCAGCGGTCTCGATGGAGCCCTTCATCTTCTCGATCGCGCCGTTGAGCGTGTCCTGCTTGATCTTCGCCTTGTCCTGCACCGAGAGCTGCGACTCCATCTCGGTGGTCAGGTTGCGCATCCCTTGTGCGCCTTGCTCCGAGATGATGGCAGCAGCGCGGATCGCGTCGGCCCCGAACAGCGTCTCCAGGGTGGAGAACTTCTGCTGCTGGGTCATGCCCTTCAAGGCTTCCTCGAGGACCCCGGCGATGTCCGTCATGGACTTGATTTTGCCGTTGGCGTCGAAGAACTTGTTCCCGAGCCCGTCCGTGGTCAGCCCGAGCTCGTCGAAGAGCCTGGACTGCTGCTTCGTTCCGGGCTGAAGGTTCATCAGCATGGTCTTCAGCGACGTACCCGCGTCACTGCCGACGATGCCGGACTTACCCATCGCCGTGATCGCGAGGGTCATGTCGTCGAACGTGAGCCCGACGAGCTTGCTGACCGCCCCCGCCTGATTCATGGCGTAGGAGAAGTCGTTCATGTCCATCTTGGTGGACGACGCAGCCTGCGAGATCTTGTTCGCGATCGCGGGCATCTGCTCCGCCTTCAGGTTGAAGGCAGTCATGGCCACAGCGGCGATCTCGGCGGCTTCGGGGATGGTCACCCCCTCGGCCGCAGCCAGCGCCACCGCAGCATCCGCCGCGCCGTTCAGCACGTCGTTGACGCTGAGGCCCGCCTTGATCAGCACTTCCATCGCGTTGGCGGCTTCGATGGAAGAGAAACTCGTGTCGGCACCGAGCTGGAGAGCCTTCTGGCGAATAGCTTCCATCTGCTGCTCGGCCTGCTTGCCGCCCGCAGCCTTGACGTTGGCGAGGGATTGCTCGAAGTCCTTGGCAGCGTTGGCCGCCAGCACGAAGCCGCCGACGACCGCGACGGAGTACACCTTCGCCGCCGTCGTGGCGTCTTCCTTCAGGCTGCGCGCGGCGTCCCGCTGCTTCTTCTCGAACGCGGTCAGAGACCGGTCCGCCTCGTCAATGCCCTTCTTCGCTTCTGTCGCGTCGACAACGATCTTTCCCCGGACTGTTCCGAGGTCTCCACCACCCGGTGCCGTCATGGCCGTGCGCTCCCCGTGGCTGCGATGCGGAGGCCGGGAGGGGGCACGGCGGTGCCCAGAGCGCTACACCCGCCGTGCCATGCCATCCGGTGCCTCCTTGGCTACGTCCCTGAAGTGCTTGGTGTCAGCCGTTGCGCCAGGGAGCCATTTCCTGAAGACCTTCTCGCGTGCTGCCTTGCGTTGCGAGTCCTTCTTCGCGTTCTTGGTGGCTTCTTCGAGCGCGCCCTCGAGGGCTTGTCCGAAGTTCCAGACGGCCTGATCAACGCTCCACTGCGTCAGCCAGTCCGCCTCCGTCAGATACAGAGCTTCGCTCGGGCGACACCGCCAGATCTGCGCCTGCTGATAGATCATCCACAACAGATGCGGTTGCCGCGCGAAATCGCTCCAGATCAGTGTCGCCCCCGACGGCGTACTGGAACGCGAACTGCTTGTCCTCCATGTCCACGTCGTCGGTGTAGAGGAACTCCGGGTCGCGCTCGTCGTCGGGGACATCGACGTAGACAGGCTGCTTCTTGGCGTCCAGCAGCGGCTTGCCGTCCGGGCCGATCGCGGGCTTCTTGTGCCACCGCAGCGCAGGCGACACGAAGACGTGCACCGCCACCCGGTCCATCGCCGCCATCCACTCGGCGGCCTCCTCGAGACTGACGTCCTTGGTGGCCTCGTGAGCGCTCGTCCTGCCGGAGCCACTGGCGATCTGCTCCTGGATGACGGAGCGGAGCGTGTCGGGGAGATACCCCGAGCTCAGGAACTTCTCCATGCCCGGTCGGCGGAGCACCGCGTGATTCCCGGACGGGAGCTCGACAGTCTGATTTCGGCCCGCCCGCCACGCCTGCGCGGTGGTGGCCTGCTTCTCCCGGCGCTTCCTTTCGGTTGCGCTGAGGGGCTTCTGTGTGGGTGCCATCCGTGTGGTCCTTCCCAGTGTTCGGAGTGTACGGAGGACTACGGCACCGCGACCGGAACTTCGATCGCCGTGGCCGTCTCGTTGTGCACGAACTTGTAGAGGAGCTCGAAGTGCTCCGTGTCGCTGGCCGGAGCCAGGGAGGTCATCCCGTGCCCGGACGCCGACGTGATCCAGAACGTGCCGTCGGCCATCTCGCCTTCCAACGACTCGTCCGCCTTGCAGCGGGGCAGCACGCAGTGGAAGTCGCCGCCGGACTCGCTCATGGACTGGCCCTCGAGCCAGAAGTCCGGCCGCTGGTCGGTGATGCGCTTGCGGTAGGACTTCTTCTCCGCCGGGGACACACCGCTCAGCGTGACGGTTCCGCCCGCCATGATGGCGTATGCCTCCAGGGAGATGCCGCCCTTCTCGAGCTCCCACTCCACGGTGGCACCCTTGCCCCGCCGCGCCACGTCCCGGTCGTCACCGCGCAGGACCTCGAAGTCCTCCGAGTCGGTGAAGCTGAATGTCTGGCCGTTCGGGAGGTCGACGAGAACCGTCGGCAGGAACGAGACGGGGTCCAGCAGGCCGACCTTGACGTCACGCAGACCGAACGGCAGCGCTTCGCGAGTGATGGTCATTCGATTCTTCCTTTCTGTAACCGGGGTCCCGGAAGTACACGGAGTGATCCAGCGTGCCCGTGAATCGGAACCGGTGGAACACCATCACGCCAGGCTCTGTCCGGCAGCGCGAGGAGCGGCACTTCACCTCGATCAGCTGAAGTCCTTCGACCTCAACGATCCTGGCGAACAGGATGCCGTTCTCGCACCGCAGGTCCATCGCTATCGCCTGGCCGTGCTCTGAGTGGTCGTCCCCGTCGTGGTGCCCGGGGTGCCACCGCCGACCGGCTGCTCTCCCTCGACCGCCTTGCCCGAGGAGGTCTCCTTCGCGGTTCCGGTGGCCTCCGCCTCGGTGTCGTCGTCGGGGATCTCCTGGCGCTCGACCTTGAACTCGCCCGTGCGCTCCTCCAGCCACGCCAACGCTTCCGGGCTGATCTTGGCGTCGTCGGCGTCGAGCCAGAAGCCGTTCTCCTTCTGCCACAGCAGCTTCTTCTTCTGCGTGAACACCCCCTGAGACTTGAAGTCGTCCGAGGACAACTCCCTCGCCCCGACGATGGGGTTCGGCGGCAGATACCGCACGATGGTCTTCGTAGTCACACCAACACCTCCGAGTTTCCGATCAAGCGATAGGTCGCGTACTTCACCGACGCCCGCAGGACGTCATCCGTGAGATCCCGACTGACACTGTCGAGCCTTGCTTCCACCAACCACGTCCGCTCGCCCTCGGCGTCAGCCCATCCCCCTGCACGCCGATGCAGCACCGACTGTACGGCCCGTAGACCGCGCTCCGTGCGTGTGTAGTCGGTGCTGATGTCGTAGGACCACAGCTCCACCAACCGGTCCTCGGTGGTGCCCCATCCAACCGTGCCCTCGCCCCACTTGGTGACCAGGAAGGGGAAGGGCGGAATGAGCCCGTCCGGGGTCCCGAGGTTACCCGAGTCAACAATCCGATTGCCGTACACCGCCACGACATCAGCGTCGCCGGAGAGCACGGTGAACAACAGATGCCGCAGGCTCATCGGTTGGCCCCCAGTCTTTCCAGGAGCTTCGTGAAGGAGGCCAGCACGAGCGGAGCGTACGAGCGCACGGTCGGCATGATGATGGCGTACTTGCCCGCGAACCGCACCTCCAGCCAGATCTGATACTTCACGCTGCCGAACAGCGTCAGCGCGAACACGTACGGCAGGATGATGTCGACCCGAGCGTTGAGACCGTTGCGCGCGTTGCCGGTCTGGTCCTCCCACGGTGCGTTCGTCTTGGCCCGAGCGGCAATCTGAGGCTGGTGGAACCGCAGGACCTGGTAGATGCCCGCGTTCAACGCTGGCCCCATCTTGTGGATGCTCGGACCCAGAGTGTTGCTGGTGAACTCAACGCGCGCCACGGGACACCACCTCGCCCTTCACTTGGTACGTCCGCTTTTCCTGGACGTACGCGATCTCCCCGGTGGTGCCGTCGGGCAGGCTGAAGGTGTCTCCCCGCTTCATGTCGGCGGTGTGCTCGCCCAGCAGCGTCCAGGAGGGCTTCAGCACGGAGCCGTCCTCCAAGCGCCGTTCGGTGGCTACGGTCGCATCTACCGGCATGAGGCGCATGGTCTGCGCGGGCTGCGGAGCGGGAACTCCGGGGAGGGAGCCTCCAGAACCGTTCGGTACGGGGACACTGCGGACCAGCACGATGGAGCGCGGGTCCGCGTCGATGAACGCCTTGGTGTTGGCGCGATGCACAGCCAGCTCCAGGGCGCTCTCAGCCACGGGTCGGCCTCACGATCTTCTGGGAGACCGGCCTCGACGCGAGATCCACCAGGACCGGATCCTCCGTGCCACTGCCGAATATCGCGGCCATCTTCATGAAGTGATCGAAGGTCTGGCTGAGCCGCCGGGAAGAACCGCTCTCGGTGACGTCGTTGAGCGTAGCCAGCGCACCCGCCTTCGCCTCCCACACCTCCGCCGCAGCCCGCCGGAAGTTGAGCGACCCGTCGGTGTTCGCGGTACGGGTCAACAGCTCGTCGAGCTTCTCGTCCGTCCAGCCACCGGTGTCGTCCAGCTCGTTGACCATGTCGCGGAGCTGAGCCAGCTCGGCAGGTGTTGCCATGGCGGAACCTCCGGTCGATGTGTGGTCCGAGGAGGGGCGAGGGCTGACACCGACCCTGACGACCCGCCCCTCCTCGGAGTTCTGGTTACTGCTGGCCCTTCGCGGCTTCCTGCTCGTCGTGCTCGTAGAGACGCGCGATGAGCTCGTCCTGCTTGCCGCCCGCGTTCAGCTTCCGCTCCTTCAGCTCCGCCTGGAGCTCGGGGTACGTCCACTCCTCGTACGGCGGGTCCTCGACGTCACCGTCGTCGCCCTGCTGGCCTCCGGCGACCTGCTGAAGCGTCTGCGCCGGAGCCTGAGGATTGGTGGGGGGCAAGGAGACCTGCGTCGGGGCGGAGGCGTTCGCCACGTACTCTGCCCTCGCCCGCTTCGGGTCCCCGTGTCCGTCCGCTTCGGCGATCGCGTGCCAGCGGTCACGGTCCGCCAGGTACCGGCGGTCCGCGTCGCTCAGCGCCTTGCTCAGGTCGATCTTCCGAGCCATGTCGTTCACCTCCTACAGCGGCTGGTCGGCGTACTCGGCGGGCGGAGTGTAGGCACCGGCCGTGATCTGCATCACGACACCAGCGCCCCGGTACCGGATGCCGGTACCGAAACCACGCTGGTAGATGGCCTCCTGGAGCGGGTAGTCGGGATCCCGCCCCTTCACCAGGCGCAGCCCTCGGAACGCGGGGTTCGCGTGCTCCCGCAGGCCGATGGGGTTCTGCGCTGCGTCCGGACCGCCCGTGGCGAAGCCGACGACGTACTTCGGAGGCATGTAGTCCTCCTGCACGATCGTGGCGGGGCCGTACGACCCGATCACCGTCATGCCCCGGAGGTTCGGGGCGGGCTGGACCGCCGTGCCCCCGTCCGGCGTCCGGAAGTTGACCGGCAGGAGGAACGTCGGGGTGCCCTGCGCCGGGATGAAGTCGTACAGCGCGGTTCCGCCGTTCGCGACGGAGCGCCAGTTGCGCACCACGTCACCCTCGGTCTTGTTCATCATGATCACGATGTCGGCACCGTTGGCCCGCGTGTAGCCGTGGTGCTCCAGGTGCGTGATGATGTCGTCCAGGTCACCCGGGGTGCCTGCACCCGCGTCTCCGGCGCTGATGGTGGCCGCGCCCGACGCCAGGTAGTGCGTGTGGGTGCTGGTGAACTCGTTCGTCTTGTAGTTCGGCGGCGTCACGCCGTCCGTCCCGTTGTAGAACGAGTACACGACGTACGGACGCTTCTCGATGGAGACGTCCCGGTTCTCGTTGTTGAAGAGCGTCCACATGATCTCCTCGAAGAGGAGCGTGTTGTCCGCCTCCAGCGCCATGTTCGCCTGAGCGTTGACCTGCTCGGCGGTGGCGTCGACCAGGAACTCCCACGTGAACCGCGACGCGAGGTCGCGCCAGGCGAAGTCGTACGCCATCCACTGGAGCTCGGTGTCCGGCCGGTACGAACGCGGCACACCACGCTCTGACGCTCGCTCGAACCGCGCCCCACCGGTCCCGATCGGGATGCCCTCGAACGGAACGTTGACGCGGCGGGTGATGAAGTCCACCAGCGGCTGACGCTCACGGTTCTTGAGCTCGACCGCCTGCTGGTACGCCTGCCACAACACCCGCGTGTCGACGCCGTCGATGGTCGCCTGCACGACGTCGGCGGCCTCGTTGGTGCCCGTGGCACCACCCGACTGGATCGGCAGGAAGTGCTGCCGGAAGCGCCGGTCCTTCAGGATGTTGCGCGCGACCGAGCCGTCCGGCGCGATCGAGTCCGACATGGACCAACCCCACGCGGGGAGGATCAGCTTGTCGTTGAAACGAACCTTGGAGATGCCCATCAGTGATCCTCCTCTCAGGGCGTGCGGTAGTCGACCACGAAGCGGTCGATTTCGGTGGTGTAGCCCAGGTTCCCGGGCACTCCGGCAGCGGTGGCCGCGATCACACCTGCCGCCGAGACGCTGTAGCTGGTCCCCGCTGTGACGGCGACGCCCGCGATCTCCGTGCCTCCGGTGATCTCCGCCCGCTTCAGGATGTCGACGGGGTGACCCGCCGGACGAACCTGGCTCAGGCACACCACGCCGACGACGCCCGTGTTGCCTGCGCCCTTCACGATGCGACCGGAGGCGTTCAGACCGACGCCGATGATCTCGCCGACGTCGGCCGCGAGCCAGGCTGCTTCCAGCCGCGCGCGGTGCGTGCCGCTGTAGGGGTCAGACTTGTCGACCCGCCACGTGTTCGCCACGTGTCACTCCTCTCTCGTGTGTCACTTACGCAGGGCGGGGAACGCCTTGCGCAGTTCCTCATCGGACATGTGCCCGGGGGGAACCTTCTGCTTCTGCTTGCCGCCGACCGGAGAGCCGCTCCGAGGCTTCTTGACCGACTCTTCCTCGGCGTCGTCGTCGTTCTTGGCCTTGTCCACGAGGTACTCATGGTCCTTGAGGAGGGTGGCCACCGCGTCGGAGATCCCTTCCACGGAGCCATCTTCGTTGACGTCGAGCTCGTCCAGGTCCGCGAGCTTCAGGGCGGCCTTCGGGTTCTTCCACGAGACCTTCTGGCTCTGGGTCTCCAGGAGGAACGCGTGCTGGCGGGCGAGCTTCTGGTACTTGCCCTCCAGCTTCTCCGCCTTGGTGACCGCTTCCGCGCGGTCCCGCTCCGCCTTCTCGACGGCCGGGAGGTCCTTGTCGCGGATCTGCTTGAGCTCGTCCTCGACCTCCTGCCGCTTCTTGTCCGCCGCCGAGAGGTGCTTCTCGAGCCTCCGGAACTTGGCCAGGGAGACAGTCTGCTCACCGGCAGGCTTCTTCTCCTTGCTGCCCTTGGCTTCCTCGGTGTCGTCGGCGTCGGTGTCGTCCGCGTCGTCGGTGCCCTCGTCACCCGCGTCGTCACCGCCACTCTCGCCTTCCCCGGAACCTCCCATGATCGGCCACAGGGGACGACCACGGAAGAACCCCAACGCGCGCAACGGTTCCCCGGTACGGGGGTCCCTCAGCGTGGGGTGCACGGGCAGAACGGTCTCTTCCATCAACGCCTTCTCTTCCATGGGTTTCCTTTCGGAGTTATCGGTGTTCACTGCCACCGACCCCGCGCTCGCGGACGCGGGTACTGGGGACAGCCTAGCCTGGAAAGTATCCACGGTGGTAGAGGGCCTCATCCACTCTTCCGCAGGGCTGCGGCGGGCGGAGGGGAGGCGAAGTTCTCGGTGGCATCGCGGTAGTCTCCGCGCATCAGTCGGTCGAAGAACTCGTCCTCGCTGACGGTCACCGCCGTGATGTAGCAGTAGCACTGAGGATGCGGTTTCGAGGGAACGTTGTTCGCTTCGTAGACGCCGGGTTCCCCGCCCTTGACGTGGACCTCGTTCGCGTACTGGTCGCAGTTGTCCGCCTTGGGGTGCTTGCGGCTCAGGTTCCATTTCTGCCCCTCGACCCAGGGATTGCCTTGCCCCAACCGAACCTGCGTGGTGTGGAACGCGTTGTTGAGCTCCGTCCGCGCCAGGCGCTTCGCCGCGTACGAGACCCCTCCTGGAACGTTCGGGTCGATCATGGGCAGGACACGCTTCATCAGGTCCTGCCAGCTTCCACCCTGGAGGATGGTGCGGTTCACCGCGCGGTCGACCCATCCCTGACTGAGCGCCCTCGACTTGTACACCTGCTCGCTCAGGCTGATCCCGTTCTGCATCCGCGAGAAGTACGTCTCCACCACTTCCCGGGCGTACGCCTGGTGTGCCCTGACGAGCTCCTCAGGCAGCCGTTGACCCGCGCTGGCAAAGAGGGCGCGGTCCATGGTGTCTACGGCGGCTGAGGCAGCGTCTGCCGCCGCTTGCCCCGCCTGCCTGACCTCCTTGCCCAGTTGTGCCCACAGCTCGCGCTGCGTGGCCATGAGCTGTTGGCGGATCAACGTGAGCTGGCTCCGCTCGACCTCGGCTCCGACCCCCGGGCGGTTGGCCAGCTTCGTGAGCCGTCGAGCCGCGTCCGCTTGCGCGTCAGCGAGTTCCGCCAACACCCGCCGCGTGAGCGCCTCCTCCTCTCGCAGGTAGTACGTCAGCGGCACGGAGGCCAGCGCGGGGGCGGTCATCGGAACTCCACGTGGTCGCAGCGAGGGCAGCGCCGCATCTGGCGCATCCCGGCGTCGATCATCATCCAGCCGCCGTTGTCCGGCGGTCGCCTCCAGTGCGCGGGATCATCCGACCACGCGTGCGTACACCAGAACCCGTTGCGCAGGCGGAAGCGCAGGCGCGCGAACGGCCAGATCCACGTCATACCACCACTTCCTCGGATTCCGTCTCGGGCACGCTGGCGTCCGCGTCGGCGTCCTGCCCTGGTGTCGGCTCGCCGACGGGATCCAGGCTCTGCGACGCTTCCAGTTGAAGCTGCTTCAGCTCGTCGTCGGGGATGGGGATCCCGGCGGAGCGCATCCAGTCGTGCGCGGTGCGCAGGCTCACCACCGGGGGAACCGTGTTCCGCAGCTCCACGACTCGCTTGACGACCTCCGCCTGATTGACCGGGATCTTCGGCCCGACGACGGGGGTGATCACGACCAGTGGGGCGGGCTGTTTGGCCTCGTCCGTCCCGATCAACGGCAGCTCTTCGTAGACCTGGAGCCAGAAGCACAGGTCGTAGAACATCTGGCGCAGCAGCCCGAGGAGAGCCTTGTCCTTCTTCCCCGTGCTGGCCAGCATCGGGCCGAGCCGGATCAACAGGGCGACTCCACTCTCGGCGGTGGCTGCGTCCGCCGTGCCGACGGCAACGTCGCTGGCTCCGACGGCTTCCTTGGCAGCATTGGAGAGTCGGTCGATGTGCTCGCCGTACGGCCCGAGGCTCGTGGTGCCGTTCAGCTTGCGCAGGCCGTTCGCCTTGGTCAGCACGCGCGCCGGACCCATGACCCAGTCAATGGCGTTCCCGTCCTCGTCAACCGGCCCCGCCCCGTCGGTGGCCCACACGCCGAGGCCCTCCATCGCGAGCGTGTAGTCCTCATCGCTGATGGCCTGGTTGATCCCGGCCAGCACCGACTCCAGGCCTCGGAGCTCGCTCGAGCCGAACGGAGCCGTCGGGTCGAAGTTCTTCCAGTGGTAGACCGGGATCGCGGTGATCCCGTCGGGCAGCGGCTCGGGCGGCAGGATCCAGCGCTCGGGCTGCGTCAGGTTCCACCAGTCCTCCGTCTTGAAGACCCCGTGGCTGCGCAGGATCTGCACCACGGCACCGGTCGTCTCGTCGAAGACCTTCTCGTACGTCAGGCGGCTGACCTTCACCTGACCGCCCTCGGTGACCTGCTCCGCGAGGTGGACCTTGATGATCCGCTCCGGGTCATCCACGTCGTAGACCGGGAAGTAGGACGCGGGGTCCGGCGTCCTGATGGAGATGCGCTTCCCCAACGGCTTCAGCGGATCCGCCACGAAGTGCCACAAGGCGTCCGCCCGGATCAGCCCGAACAGCACGTTGATGTCGAACTTGCTGAAGAAGTCCTCGCGGTCGAACAGGTTCTTGAAGGCCAGCGTGGCGATCGCCACGTCCTGCGTGCTGCCACCCGAGAGACTGGGAGTCACGGTGTACGACAGGTCCGGGCAGGTGTACCGCGCCACCGTGTTGACGAGGGTCCGAGCGGTCGGCAGGAAGAGAGGCTGCTCGTTGTCGCCCCGCATCACCTGCGTGAAGCCCTCCTCGGAGGACCAGTAGATCTCCTCGTACTTCTGGTACGACGCGATGCGCTGCTGCTCCAACGGATCCACCCATCCGGGCAGCGTGCCGAGCAGCGGTGCGATCGTGCTGTAGGGAGTGAACACTCCAGGCGCGGTCATGGATCCTCCTTGGTGTGACTGTCGGTCATCCTACCGTCGTGCTGCCGCGCGTCGCCGCCCGCGTGTGTTCCGGATCTTGTGCTCCCGAGGACCGCCTTCCAGTGCGTCATCGCCGTAGTGTCCGGCGAAGAACCGCCCCAGCGCCTCCGGCCAGTGGTTGTCCTTATCGAGAGGCTGGTCCTTCGGGTTCGTGCCTTGCTGCTCCTTGGTCTCCGGGTACTTGTACGCGTCCATCTCTCGCTGACCGTTGGTGCACTGGGGATCCACCGTGAACTTCGGTTGGCGGTCCGGGTGGTCATGCGGCAGGTGCTCGTTCTCGTCCTTGAGCCACTTGCGAATCAGGTTCAGCCGCGTGCGCAGAAGCCCACCGGTCCCGCCCATGATGCGCCACCGCAGCTTCTCCGCGAGCTCGTTGCTCATCTTGGGGTCTTCCGGGTCAGGAAACAGATCCCGGGCTGCACGGGCGAGGGCGGGGTGGCGCGGATCCTGGACGCCGTTCTTGAGGTCGTTGACGACGTCCTCGCCGGTCCGGTGCGTCGCGTAGTACTCGCTCACGACATGCACGCGCTCCCAGGGATCCACCTGAATGAACAGCAGAACCGTCGGATTGGTCCAGCCGTAGTCGCTCGCCACGTAGACCGGGAGGTCCGGGCGGTACCCCATCCGCCGGACGTGCCAGTCTTCATCCCAGTCCTTGAACACGCGGCCGACGTACTGGCTGAACTGCGCCTCGATCTCCTGGGCGAACAGCTCCTCCGGGAGGTCCTGGCGCATCTGGAGGATCTCAGGATCCTTCTCCCCCAACGGGAACACGTGCGTGTTGACCCAGCTCGGGAAGCGGAAGCTGGCCCAGCCCACGTCCTTCGCGATGCCCTTCATGTACAGCTTGTGAAACCAGTTCCTGCCTTCCGGCGTGGAGTTGAAGCGTGCCCATCCCCGGAAGTCCGCGAGCGTCGGCATGATGTTCTGCGTCCAGACGCGCTCCTTCATCTTGGCTGCTTCCGCCATGATGACGCCACTGAGGCCTTCGCCGACCAGGTTCTGGGGGTACTTGGCGGACTGGCCGAGCAGCAGGAACTTCCCGCCCCACAACGAGACCTGGAGATCGCCGCCGTGCGGGTCGTAGTAGGTTCCCGGCTTGTCGAAGGGCATCCGTAGCGCCTTCGCTTTGTTGTAGAAGGCCCGGAACTCCTTCTCGGCGTCGCTGTACTCCGGGCCGACGATCCAGAACTCCCGGCGGACGCCCGCGTCTTCCAGCGCCGGTCTGTTCAGATAGGTCTTGTACGCCTCCGGCAGGAGGTCCATACCGCCTGCGGTGCTCTTGCCCGTGCGTCGGCCCATCGCCGCCACGATGTAGCGCTGCACGCACTCGTGCAAGGCACGTTGCGCCGGATTGGGGGCGTACGCCACCTTCGCGAAGAGCTTCTTCTTGCTGATGACGTACGCCACCGGTCAGTCCTCTTCTTCCTGGGGGATCATGAGGTCACTACCGATCTCCAGGAGACCGAGAGCCACGCTGCGCCGGACCTGACCCCCACGGAAGATCATGTTGTGCCAACCGATCGAGTCGCCGTTCTCGTCGAAGCTGATCCCCTCCGTCACGACGATCCAGTCCACGAGGTTCGGTGGTGGACCGCCCTCGCGCACGCCCTGGAAGGACAGGACCTTCCGGATGGCAGCGTCGAGCTCCTCATGCGCTGCCTTCTGTTCCGGGGTCAGTGCCATCGGTCAGCCCTTCTTCTTCTTGCGTCCAGGGCGGTTCTCCTTGAGCCGCTTGTCCTTCTTCGTTCCGGGGTTCGGCTTGCCTCCCACGTTCCTCACCTCCCTTCGCACGCCGTTCTCGCCGCTCGGTCCGGCGGAGGATCCGCTGTGCGGCCTTCTGGGTCCGGATCACCTCGTCGGCCGCACGGCGCAGCTTCTTGTCGAGCCTGCTTTCCCGGTGCCTCATCCGTTCTCCAAGGCCCGCAACAGCATCACGACGTCTCGGTCGACCCGGTCCCACGCTTCCAAGCCAGGCTCTCGGCTCCGGGCGTCGGCGAGGATGGTGTCGCGGAACCACCGCAGAAGCCGCGCCATAGCCTGCGTCTCCACGATCCGCCCCAGCTCCCGGATCTCCTGGAGCTTGCCCTCGATCTCCGACCCGTGGTCGTACGCGCTGACCTCGTCGATCAGCTTCTGGAGGGAGTGGAAGCGCTCGCGCTCCAGCTCAATATTCGGGCTCACTGAGGCCTCCTTCGGGAGAGTTGGTCTAGCGCCTTCTTCCAGTCACCGCTCGGCTCCCACGCCGATCCCATCACGTCTCGGATGGCCGCACGCATCGGCCCTTCGCTGCCCGTGTCCCGATAGACCTGTAGGGCGGCAGGCATCCTAGCCCGCAACTGCTCGCACTGCGCCGGGGTGGCCGCTGCCCGAGCTGCCCCGACGTACAACACGAAGGCCATGCCCTCCGCGAGGCTCATTGAGGCCTCCTTCGGGGGCTGCGGCGGACGGGGCGAGGGGGGAGCGGTTCCTCGACCAGTTCCGCGTCATGGATCTCCTGCTGTACCACGGCGGTCAGCTCGGCACGCGCTGCCTTGGCCTGGACGACGTACTCGTCCGGCACCTCAACGACAATCTCGTCGATGATGCCCTGCCACGGGCTGTCGTCGATCACTTCCAGGCGCTCGGGGACCTTGCCCTCGATGCGCTCGATCACGAACTGGGCTGCGCGCAGGCGGTCCGACGCGGTCGCCCCCTTCACCTTGCCCTGCGCCACTTGCACCATCGCGTCGATGGCGTCGAGGTAGCTCTCCTGCCACATCCGCTTGCCCCGCCGCATGAGCTCGCGGATGCAGGCTCGATGGAACTCGCGCGGCACCCATGCGGGCGGACGCCCGGTGAAGCCGCCCTTGCTGTCCTTCAGCTTGCCGTAGACCAGTTCCTCGGGGTCCAGCGTCTCGACGAACTCTTCCAGGGACATCCCCGTATCCTTCAACGTCCTCAGCATCCTTCCCCAGCTCCGAGCCGTCCGCACCTTGCCTCGGCGCTGCTGGCGTGCCGTCATGTGCGGCAGGAACCCACTGGTACGACTGACCTTCAGGAGAGGACGGACCCCCGGGCGGATCGCCCGACCGTGCATGATGCGGGCGTCATCCACGGGTTCCGGGTTCGTGGCCTTCTCGGGGTTGCCGAGAGCCCGCGCTTCCTGCTTCCGGAGCTTCGCCCGCTGGGCGGCAGACTTCAGATCACGCTCGGTGAGCCGCTGGGGGTACCAGTCCTCGTCCATGACCGCCTACCGGTGGATCTTGATGAGGTCAGCGAGGGTGTCGCGGAGGACCTCGTAGTTGGTGCGGTGCCGTTCGTCCTTCTCGGTGCGCACCAAGGCGTCCAGGTCACCGTGCACGGTCTTCAGCTTGTCCAGCAAGGACAACCGCTCGTTCCGCTCCACGAGGCGCGCGTCGTCCAGGTTGTCGATCACCTGCCGCTGGTTGCGGAGTCGCTGCTCCCAGCGCTGCTGGAAGGCGTCCCACTCCTTCTCGCTGATCGTGATCTGCCCGGTGCCGGGAGCCGCCTGCTTCACGGCTTCCGTGCGCTCCGTCATGCCCGGAGTGGGGAAGACCGGCTTCTCCAGATCCGCCTGCTGACTGTCCACTGACGTCACCTTCCTGTGTTGTCTCACGCCGTCCGGCGGACGGTGATGATGATGTCGTGCCCTGCCTGCGCCAGCCCCGGTCGGGGCTCACCGTTCACAATGGGCAGTGTCCACGTCGTCGGAACTTCGTTGCGCACCACCCATTCCCCGATCCGCTCGTTCACGTACGGCAGGAGTTCCTTCTCCTCGTACGCCTCCCACGAGACACCGTTCCAGCGGAACAGTGCGCCTCCGTGCCCCTGGACGATCGACCCCACGAGGGGGTATCCGGGGCGAGGCTTCTCCGGTTCCGTTTGCTCCGACACGATGATCCCCCGACCGTTGTCGCTCCACTCCAGCTCGTACGTCTTCCCTGCCACGAGGGGATGTCCGAACAGTGTGTGGCCGCTCATACCGGCCGCATCCCCTCGCCGCGCGCCTGCGGCTCCCGGTGCCCCCACTCGTCGACCGTACCGCGTGCTCGTGCTCGCAGGTCTTCCCACGCGTGGTAGCGCGCCTGCTCGTCGTAGTCCGTCTCCAGGATCGCCGCGATCTCCTCCAGGGCATGGAGGACACGCTCGTACTGCTCCCGGAGATCCGTCATCTCCTGGTCGCGACGCGCGGCGATCCGGCGCACTTCCTCATCGGTGATGCCCGGTACTCGTTCGCCCGAGGCAGGCAGACGCGTCGCGGCGATGCCCCACGCCTCATCGTCGGTCAGTTCGCTGTTGTGTGCCAACAGCTCCTCGGCGAGTGTCGCCCTCTGCACGGCCAGCTTGCCGCGCGGTGAGGTCAGCTCGCCGAGAAGGGCGGGCTGCGCAGGGACGTCGAGCGGATGCCCCTCCGCGTCCGTGACGGTCTCCTTCGGCTCCCCGTTCACTGGACCGAGGTCCCGCCTGCCGGAGTCGGCTCCGTCGAGGGCGGGTCGTTCGGGTTGGTCCAGCCCTCCGGCGGGGACTTCCACGTGAAGTCGTTCTCCACCTTGGGGTCCTCCGGGTGCCAGTTGTTCCAGGACCCGACGAAGCCGTCCCGCGCGCCCTGCACGGAACCACCGAAGTTCGACGACCCGTTGTAGTTGACCTGAGGGTCCTCCACGAGGACGCAGTTGAAGTAGGTCGCGGCGACGTACTGCTCCCACTCCTGCGTCTCCTCGTTCCAGCGCGTCTCGACCCTGTCGTTGGTCCACTCGTAGACGTCCATGTCAGCCCTTCGCTCGCTTCAGTTCTTCCTGGTACTGCTTCTCGATCGTGTCCGTCGGGTCGGTCGGTTCCGTGGCGTACACCAACCGAATCTGCTCGTGAGGCGAGAGCGCAGGGTCATGCGGCGGGGGAGCCATCGGCCCTCTCAACCCGCCCCGTTCACTGGCCCCCGGGTATCGAATCGACATGACCCTGCCCTCTCATCTCTGACGATTGATCTCGACGGGTTCCATCGTACCGGAAGCCCGCCCGCGACCCCAGAACCAGACCCGCCACAAACCAAACTGCACTCTCCCTAAGGAGGATAATAAGGAGAGGAGAGGAGAGAGAGACTACTACTACTCAGTCGAAAGACGTAGTGCCGCAACGAACACAGCACTACGCCTTTATCGAACTTCGTTGCTACAGCCCGGCGGGGCCGCACCGCGCCAGCAGCATCAGGGCCGCGAACACCAGGACCACCACCGCTCCCCGGAGCTGCCACCCGACGATCATCGGGTCATCCGCCACAGGAGGAACGCCAGCACGATCCCCAGCGCCAGCGGCCACCCGATCGCCTGGCCGACCGCCTGCTCCCACCACGTCACCCCTGCATCCACCGACATCTCCTCAACATCGCTTCCCTGAAACGAATCTCGACCATCTTGCGGGTCACCATGACCGCCTGCCGCATCGCGTCACGCGGGTGGTCCGGCCCCGGAGCGTACAGACCCCAGCGCCGCAACCGCTCATCGGTCACGATGTCTTTCGCGTCGCTGGGCGAGTGCTGCACCACGGGGAAGGGGAGGGCGCGGCCGACGTAGCCCAGCTTCGCGAGGATCCGGACCGGAGCCAGCAGTGTCGCGTCCTCCCCCAGCATCCTCAGATGGAAGGACTCGTACGAGCCGACCAGCACATCCGAGCCTTCCCCTTCATCCCACACGCCCTCCTCCCAGAGCCCGCGATACCGCGCCAGCACCATGTCGACCTGCCCGTTCTCCTCGCCCAGGATCTGACCGCTCTCCCACGCGAAGATCTGGGGGTCGCGCCCACCCAGCACCGTGTCCGTGAAGCCCTTGTCCAGCAAGGTCTCCCAGCAGATGCGGAGGGTCGCCCACCCCGTCACGACACCCGGGTCGAGGCCGAAGGCGTAGAGGTACCGACGCGACCCCGGCTCCTCCCACCCCGGAGCGATCACGGTCCCGGTCATTCCGGCTCCGCCAGCGTCACCAGCGCGAGCAGAGGAGCTTGTACCGCAGCGAAGTACGCGTCGAGGATCCCCCGCTCACGCACGGTCAGCTTCCCCCGCGCGCCCTGCCGCAGCCCGGTCGACAACTCCGCCTTCACCAGGGGGTGTCGGTCGGAGAGGAACGCGCTCGCCGCAGCGACCGTCTCGAACACCGCCTTCCGCGTCTCCGGCGGCATCGCCCGGAAGTGTGCGGACCACCCGGGTAGGAGCGCGGCGGCTCGCGCTTTCTCCGCCCCGGGAGCGGTCTGGGGGTTCTCCTCGCTCACAGCCCGTCCTCCGTACTCTCTCCCTGTCGCCAGGCGCGGTATCGAGCCCAGTCCGCGCGCCGGACCTCGCCGTCCGAGCCCATCGAGCGCTCGACAGCCGCCGCGACTTCCTCCACGTCGACCCCGTCCTCACCGCGCCACACCGCCGCGTCGGCCGCGCGGTACAGGTCGTCGAGGGCGCGGTACAGCCGACAGAGCGGCTCCGCCCCCAGCACCACCACCGCGAGCGAGATCCCCACCACGACAACGCTGAAGGCCACCCACGTGTCGAACACCAGGCACACGCCCGACGCCAGCAGCACGATCCCCAGCGCGACCACCGGGGCCACCCATCGAGGCTTCATCACGACCTCCTCCACCCGACGTACTGGGGGCAGATCATGGTGTCGCAGTAGTGAGTCGAGGACCAGCGCCGATGTCCGCACGCGGTCCCCGCCCGCCGGAAGTGTTCGAGGACTCCGGCTGCCGCCTCCCCGGCTGCGGCGAGGACGTGGGGCGGGAGGTCCTGCACGCCCGTGTCCTCGAGCTCCACGAACACGTACGAGTCCTTCCCGCTGTCGCTCGGGACCTCTTCGACCCTCACCTTCATCGCCGCGCCTCCCCGTTCTCCGGGAAGTGGCCCTGCTCCGCCATCATCGCGGCGGCGACGCGGGAGCCGTCCTCCTGGTCGTCCCCGCCCAGAGTCCCGTCCGCAGCCCGGAGCGTGAGCAGCTTCATGTTCTCGTGGATCACCTCGTACGGGTCGAGGTTCAGCTCGGCGCACAGCCGCAGCCAGTACCAGAACGTCCCGCCGAGCTCCTTCACGATCTGGTCGCGGCGGGCGTCGGTCACGCGCCCCGCGTCGTCCCGCACGATCTTCTTCACTTTGTTGGCGGTCTCCCCTGCCTCCCCGGCGAGGCCACACGCGACGTACAGGAGGGCGAGCGGGGCACCGAGACCCGCTTCGGGGTAGATCGCCGTCAGGGCGGTGGTCTTCATCACCGCACGCAGGTTCAGCACCGGGGCGGGTCGCGCCTCCGGCGTGGGGTCATAGCTCATGACGTCTGCTTTCGTTGTCGAGGCCGAGAACGCTTAGCCTCTCGGGAGAATGACACGGTGACAAGGCAGAGCCCAGCGGCATAGGCCAGCAGGCCACCGACCACCTGGACCGCCCGAAGAGCCGTCAGGGGCGCGGTCACACCCCAGTAGACGTTCCCCACCCCCAGCACGAAGAGGGTCAGTCCGACGAGGAGGAAGAGCCAGGAGTGCCGGATTCTCCGCGCCTTCGCCCGGTCCCGGATGATCCTCGCCGCGCCCTCCGCACGTTGGCGACGGCCGCCCACGTGCGCCCGAGCCGTTGTGCTGCCTCGACGCCAGTCAGCGACGTGTCGAGCGCGACGACGAGCTCCTCGGCGGTCCAGGGCTGCCCCGTCTTCGGGGCGTCGGCCGTCTTCCTCTGGCGTTCTTGGTAGTACCGCTGGGGATTCCCTCGGCGACGTTCGGTCACTGCCCTCACCTCCGACACTGAAGCTGTGGATCAATTCGAGAAGGAACTCCTCCGACATCCTGAAGTCCAGGGGGGCCAGCGTGGCGTCCCAGATCGTGGACCCGGGCGGGGGCACGAGGTACGGCCTGCGCACGGTGTAGATCGTGTTCCCCGACCCGAGGTCCAGGTCGGCCGCGACCACCAGCCAGCGTTCGCCGTTCACTGCGGCAAGCCGCGCCCCCACCGGGAGACGCGGCTGCCACTGTTCATTGTGGCCGGTCACGAGGAGAGCCTTCTCGTGCACGCCGGACACACCCTGCCGAGGGAGACCCCGCCCCTGAAGGCGCACCCGACCCTCTCGCCCGCCCGATAGGTATGAGCGCTGTTCAGCGCACACCACCCGGGGCTCAGCGCCGGTCCTACCGCGCCGACGGTGACCCGACTCTTGGTCCCCGTCATCGGATCCTCCCGATGATCTCGTAGACGCACGCCCGGCACCCGTAGCCGAGAACCTTGAACGGCGGTCGGTGCTCCTCGTTGTCCAGGACCAGCACGCCGATCTCGGTGCCGGGCTCGATCTTGTGACCCGGGATCAGCGCGCACTTCCCGGGGTACTTGGCGTTCAGGAACCGCTCGACCAGAACGCCCTCGTACGGGTCCGCCACCGCGCCGAGTCCCTTGCAATCCGCGCACTGTCCGGGCGGCTCCTTCAGGATCTCGTGCTTGCACCGCTCCTCAGACACAGCCGTCTCCCGTCATCCCCATGGTGCGCGGGGACGTCTTGCGCTCCAGGCGCTCCACCCGCTCCCGCAACTCCGCGAACGCCGCGATGACCGCTTCCCAGTCTCCCGGCGTCACCTCGACCAACAGGTCCTTCTTCTGGTCCATCAGATCCTCCGAAACTGTAGCGACACGAACAACTTGCCGACGCGGACCATGAACCCATTGGCCTTGGTCCACGAACCCTGTTCCCGCAACACGGGACCACCGCCCTTCTCGGCCTGCGTCACCACGAACCACGGGTGCAGGCGCGGCCGGTCTCCCCACACCACCCACAACCACCGGTCGTAGTGGCCGTAGAGGGTTCTCTTGGTACCCATCACCACCCCACGTGTGTGCTGGCGTTGGCACACTGGCCGTTGCCGTCTAGAGGCGTGTTGCACGTGCCGTACGCGTGCCTGCTGGTCGCGTTGCGCGTGCTGGCCTGCTGGCACCGGGGACCGCCGGTCCGAGGGCGTGCTCGTACGGGCTGCGGAGGCAGGGGTCGGGGCGGGTGATCGCGGTGGTACTTCTCCAGGGCGTCCGCCATGTCGCGGAGCTGCGCCACGCAGTGCGGGATGTCCTCCGTCTTGATGGTCACGCTGCCCATCACGCCGACGGCGAAGACCCGGTTTCCTTCCAGGGACCCGAGATACGTGGTCTGCGTGACGTTGTTGAAGCGCTTGAGCCAGGTCATCTTCGCGTACTGCTGGACCGACTCCCCGCTCGTCACTGAAACCACTCCCACGCACGCGGGTTGTTGATGACCAGCGACCAGATCGCCCACATGGCCAGGAGCAACAGGACCAGGCTGCCGATCCCGCTACCGCTCTTCTTCTTGCTCATCGGACCGGGAACCCCATCTCTGCGTTGAGCCACAGCAGGAACACCACGACCAGTACGGGCGCGACGAACACCGACACCAGCAACCTCATGCGATCAGCCCCTCTCCGGCCATCACCAGCACGACCACAACCACCAGCGCCACCACCAAGAGCGCACCCGCGATCACCCGCCCGATCATCGGGGGTCCTTCCGATGAGCTAGCCAGAACAGCAGCTCCGCGAGACCGATGGCGAGCGCGCCGAGCACCGCGCACCGTACGATCTCTCCGACGACCAGACTCATCGCGCAGCCCCGGGGTCGGCCAACCACTCACGCGGGTCGATGGCACCGATGAACACGGGTTCCCCGCCCTCGTTACGCACCACCGACTTCGGGCCGACGCCCGAGACAATCGGACCGTCCTCCACCACGTCGTGCTCGCTGCCCCACTCCGAGGGCTGCCGACCGATCTCGTGGTTGGCGTCGACCCGGTTGCGGATGCTGCACTTGCGGTCGAGGTCCATTGCGGCGAACTCGCACTTGCCCGTGAGGTAGCAGGCAGGCCGGAACAGCTCGGCGATGAGGTCGAACTGCCAGCACGAGGATTTGAAGACCGGAAGCTTGACACCACCCGGTCGAGAGGCCTCGTTAACGGTGTAGGTGATCGTGCGACCGTACCGGCGCAGCTCCTGCACGAAGGCGATCCAGAGCGCGCGCCACTCGAACTGAGCCTGCGTGCACAGCCGCGACCCCGCCTGCTCGGCGAAGTTGCGGAGGTCCGTCTTGTAGTTGAGACGCGTGGTGATGTTGTGCGGCAACAGTCCTCGCGCGTCTTCGGCAGGCATCCCGCTTTCGACAAGATAGCTGTACTGCGCTTCGACTTTGGACAGCGCCTGATCCCAGGCCCATCGCTTCTTCTCTTCCTCGGTTTCCCGCGCCATCCTCTCCGAGACGTACCGGTCAACCGCAGGGTCACCGGCGTCGGCAGGCGCGAGCAGGCTGAGCGCCTCGCCCTCGTAGTGCCTCCACATGCCTTCAGTCCCCACCAACGACGGGGGCAGCGCGACCCGGTCGGTGAAGTCATCCTCCACCACAGCGAAGCGCAAGGACTCCTGGGCGAAGACGGCCGTGCGCTGCCGCACCATCTGATGGGTCAGGGACCGCGTCACCCCCTCGACCATCCAGTGCAGCGAGACCGCCTCGAACGGTGCCTTGAGGCGGGTCTGCTTGATCTGCTCGAACATCTCCCGGCGCTGCTCGTCGGTGACGTCGGCGAGGTCGCGCACCACGATCCCCTTGTACATCAACGCGAACGCCGCGATGGCACCGAGCGGGTCGTTGTTCATGTGCAGGAGATGCACCTTCGGCCCCGTGGTGGCGTCGAGCGGTTCACTGCGGAACATGGCCGTGTCAGCCCAACGCTGGACCTCGGTGCTCCTCCTCTTGCGGGAAGTCGAGCTCACGCCCACCCGGGCGTCCCATTCCTGGCGGGTGATGCGGTCCCCCCAGGGGCGGGGCAGGTAGTCCTCGGATTCGCTGACCCGAACGCGGAAACGCCACCCGTCGGGGTCCATCACCGTCACCCCGTCGACCACCGACCACTCGTCGGGGGTGTGCAGGCGCGAGCCCTCGTGCTCGTTCAGTTCCTTGTCGTTCACCGATATCCTCCGGCGTAGTTGATGCACTCGGTCTCGAAGCAGTGGCCGCTACGGTCTCGCGCCTCGTGACCGCACGGGTCCTCGCTGTCCAGCTCGGGCTCGGCGATCACGAGACCCATGTCCCGCAAGGCTTTCGCCGCCCTGGTGATCTCGGGCTCGACCCTGCGCCAGGCGGTCGCCATCTCGTGGGCCAGGAACAGCACCGGGAGACCGCACGCGGCGGCGACCTGCATCTCCAGGCGAGCCCCCACCGAGGACTCCCACCCGGGCAACATCCAGATCTCGTCGGCGTGGCGCAGCATCTCCACGAGGTCCGACCGCAGGTGGCACGCTGCCGCGTGCCGCGCCCCCTCCGAGCGGTACCCCTTCGGGCACTCCCCCTCGTGCACAGCAGGCAGAAGGTCATGCGGCACGATCGCCTCGTACCCCTGGGCCTCCAGGTACGTCGCCACCGCGCGGAACGCCTTCTCGTTGCCCTCCGGGTATCCGGCGATCGGCCCGGACAGGTACACCACACGACGGTTCATTGCTTCTTCTCCTTGCCCCACAGCGTTTCCCGGACGGAGCCGCGCACCGACTCCGCCCCGTCCCTACGGCCCTTGAGGTACACCGCGACCAGGAGAGCCAGGAGCAGCACCACGAGCATCATCTCGCCGCTCACGGCTGCTGCCCCCGCAAGTGCTCGAGGATCTTGTCTGCGGCCGGACGCCAATCCCAGTACGCCTGCTGGGCTCGGTAGTTCTCGGGTTCGGCGGACCCGGTGCCCTCCATCCACGTCCAGTACTCCGGCCCCAGGATCACGTCCCGAGCCACCTGGCCGACGCCGACCGGGTACTTGTGCACGGCCACGCCCTGAGCGACCCAGAACGCCGCGCACGCGCATTGCCACTGCGACCCCGGTCCGCACTGGTCCGGGTACTGCTGGGGCGGGTAGCACAGGTGGCTGACCGCGACCGGCCGCACCCATCCCCGCTCGGTGATGAGCCTAGCCCCGGTCAGCGCTTCGGTCTGCCGGACGCCAGGCTGCGGGTAGCGGGAGGGCGGGGAAGTCGTCCCACCGTGCGCCGCGCGTCCGAGGGAGGACCCGAGCATCTCCCGCGCCCCCTCCAGCCTCTCCTGCCGAGACCTTCTCATTTCTCTCCTCCATCGTTCTGCTCCTGCGTGTAGGTGATGCCCCACTCGTCGGCCAGTGCTTCGATCACGTCTCGCATCGCGGTCAGGTAACCACCGCGCCAGGCGGACCGCCGGGACTCCAGGGTGTGCGGCGGGTCGCTGTAGTTCTCCTCGTTGTCGGCCAGCTCCAACACACTCCGCACGCCCTCGCGGAGGTCGCCGTCCTGGAGCTCCGGCGCGTACGTCTCCTCGTTGACCTGCCTGAGGAGACCCTTCATCATTTCCTCCATCAGATCTTCCCGCTCGGGAGCGTCGGCCCCTCGACACCGCGCAACCGTTGCGGTTGGCTGATGACGGGTCGGACCCCCTCCCGCACCGCGATCATCGCGTGTCGGAACGGGGCGGGGAGCACCACGTCCGCCGCCTCCATCAGCTCCCCCAGCGCAGCAGCCAGCGAGGGCCACTCCATCGCCAGGCGGTACGCGCGGAAGTCTCCCTGCTCCTCGATGACGGCGATCACGTCTTTCGCCTTGTCTGCCATGGCGATGTTCAGCTCCGGCACAGGAACTCCTCTACAGTTCGACCGCGCGGTACAGCTTCCCCGCGCTGTCCTGAATGACGACGCTGCCGTCCCTGGCTGCGCCGATCTCCTCGAAGATCCGCTTCCCCGGGTCCACCGCCGGGGGCGCGTCACGCAACACCCACGCCCGCCCCCGGATGACCACGGTGATCGAGTAGTGCATCTCCTTCTTCGCCTTCAGGTTGTTCACCGTGCGCTGTACCAACGTCTCCGAGAAACCCGTGGCGGTGCAGATCTGCGCCAGCGTCACGGTCTGATTGCGGTACTGAAGCAGCACGGCGAGAACCTTCTCGCTGAAACCCTTGGTGTCGCCCATGTTCGCCCTCCTGGTACGGCGGGGTCTCCCCGCCCACTACTGCCGAGAGACACCACCGTACCGTCGTGCATTAACCACACACCAGAGAGAACAGAACTGGACTACTGCTCCCCGGCGTCAAACGGGAACAGCACCCCGTGGTAGCCCACGCTGCTGTGTGCGAGGTCCAAGACCACCCGGTCGGCCAAGGTGTTGGCGTTCAGCCCTTCTGCGCCGACCCCGGGCATCCGGTGCAGGGGCACGTCGCCCCACTGGGCCACGGTCTCGTGCGTCATGGGGGTGTCAGCCAGCAGACCCGGCTCGTACCCCCAGATCAGAACCCGTGTCTCCCAGCGTGCCGTCTCCCGCGCGGCCACCCGCAACGCCATCGACAGGGCTGCCTTGCTGGCGCAGTACGGGATCGATTGCGTGCGCGCGATTCTGGCGCTGTTGCTGCTGATCGCCACGAACTTCTTGATGAAGGACGGCTTCTGCGGCATGTCCAGGAACAGCCGCAGCAACTCCATCGGTCCGGTCACGTTGGTCTCGAAAGAGTCCCCCATGAACATCCGGAGCCTCGACGCCGTCATCCCGGCGGGCTGGTTGACCCCGACCGTGCACACCACGTAGTCCGGGTTCGTGAGCCGCAGAACTTCCTTGAGGGCGTTGGTGTTCCGCACGTCACACGCGTGCTCCTCCGTGCCGAGGCCAGCGGTGTGCACCTCCCCGAACCCCGCCTTCCCCGCAGCCACAGAGATTCTCGCCCCGAGGGATCCGTCCTGGGCTCCCACCACCAGGAGCGTCGGGCCGTTCACTCGGACACGTCCTCGTCACGCAGGTTCACGCGGGGCTTGAGGAACCACCCCGGGGTCCCCTCGGCCGCGTAGTGCTGCCAGTAGGAGAACTGGCCGTAGCTCGAGGAGCAGCGCTGCGCCAGCTCGTACCCGCCCTTCCTCAGCGTGTTGACGGCCGTGCCGTACGCCTCCTCGTCGGGGCACTTGAACGACGCGTGCACCGGGCGGTAGCGCATCTCTCCCGTCGCCAAGGCGGCCATCCTGTCGTGGAGCGGAGAACCGTGGCTCAGCAACGACATCAGCTCAAGCCGGTAGCCCTTCTTCCCGGGCTCGTACCCCGGGGTGCGCAGAAACCAGTACGACACGTCGTAGTGGCTGAGGATAGGGCCAGTGGCCACGTGGTCCCACGCCGTGTTGAAGAGCTCGTAGCCTCGCTCTCGCACGGCGTACCGCACGAACGCTGCCAGTGCGTGCTCTCCGGCGAACAGCAGCGCCATCTCATCGACGTGCGTGCCTGCCCCCAGCAGCCCGCGCAGGATGGCGTTCTGCTCCTGCCAGCTCGCGTGAACGTCGTGTAGTACCGACCGCACGAGGGCGGAGAATTCATCCTCCGCGTCCCGGCGGAGCTCGGTCTGGTCGGCCATGTTCAGCAGGTCGCGAAAGCTCATCATGAAACCCTCATTGTCTCGGTGTTGATGATCCAGAGTTCTTCGGCATACAACGCACGGCGGTACTCCCGCCGCTTCAGCCCGCGCACCAACAGAAGGTCCCTCTTCGGGTCCAACTCCCAGAGGCGATCCTTGTACTTCTCGTACAGCCCCCGGAAGCGGTGCACGGTCACGGTCAGCGGTCCGGTCTCATCCTCTCCCGTCACCACACACCAGTTGATGTGCTGCGGTTCCTTGACCTGCCCGGGATCCAGCTCCTCGCCAGTCCGCGAGCGGTGCAGCTCGTACAGGTCCTTCAGGTTGCGCTCCCGCACCGCACCGAGCCAGAAGTGTTGGCCAGGCTTGGCTTCGTAGGGAACGTCCTCGCTGCGGGAGCGCGCCATGGGGAGGGCGTGTTCGTCGCCGTGCTCCCACAGCCACCGCCGAACCTCCTCGAGCTTCCGGCTCAGCAGCGTGATCCCGAACGGGTCCTCCTGCGCCACGAAGGCCTCGACCTTCTTCATGGTCGCCGCTCCGACCCCCTTCACCTCCGTAAAGTCCTGCCAACCGAAGCCGTTCGGCCAAAGATCCGGACGGTGACCGAGCACTCGAGCTGGAGGCATGTCCTCTCCGTCACGCCACTCCACCATGGCCACAGCGGTCTTCTCGCCGATGCCGTCGATTTGCGTGAAGCCCGCCCGCAACCCCTTCTCCCTCGTGTCGACCGACCACGTCACGGTGCTGAAGACGGGGTGGGGCGGGAGGATCGGGATGCCTCGCGCGCTGGCCTCCTTCAGCAGGTCGAAGCCCTTGGTCTTCGGGTCGTACTTCTGGAGCGCAGCGCAGTAGAACTCCAAGGGGTACTTCACTTTCAGCCACATGGTCCAGTACGCCAGCATCCCGTACGAGACGCAGTGCGCCGCGTTGAAGGCGTAGGCACCGGCGGTCACGAGCTGCTTCCAGATCTTCTGCGCGTTGGTCTCCGGGACTCCGTTGGTACGACAGCCTTTCAGGAACAACTCCTGCATCCGGTTGAACGCCTGCTCGCCCTGCTTCTTGGAGATGAGCTTGCGGATGGTGGCGGCTTCTTCCCACGTGAAGTTGCCGAGCTCCCGCACCACCCGGAGGATCTGCTCCTGGTACACGATCTGGAAGTTGGTGTGCTTGGTGATCTCATCGACCACCGGGTGCAGGTGGAGCGCCTTCTTGCGTCCGTGCTTCACCTGGATGTACTCCGCTGCCGCGCCGGAGTGCAGCGGCCCCGGGCGGGCCAGCGCGTTGATGTCGCAGACCTCCGCGAAGTTGTCTGGCTTCACCTCCCGGTTCACCGACCGCATCGCCCTTCCGTCGAACTGGAAGATCCCGATGACCTCGTTGCGGCGAAAGGCTTCGTACACCTCCTCCTCGTCGCGGCTCACCGCGTACAGCTCGGCGAGGCTCAGGCCGATCATCTCCAGGCAGCGCCGGATCATCCCCATCGTGGTGAGCCCCAGCGCGTCGATCTTCAGGGCGTTGATGTAGTCGGCGTCGTACTTGTCGATGCTGAGCACACTGGTCCGCAGCTTGGTCTTGCTGTCTTCTCGGGTGTACACCGCCACCCCGTTGGTGAGCGGTTCGTTGGCAACGACCAGCCCCGCCGCGTGCACGCTCATGCCCCGGATGTTGCCCTCGAGCTTCTGCGCCTTCAGGAGATGCGGGTGCTTCTTCATGATGGCCGCGACCTTCGGGAACATCGCCGCACTGTCCTCGAGCGTGCTGTTGCCCCGAAGGTCACCCGAGGATCGCTCGATGATCATCTCCTTCACGGCCTCGACGTCACCAGGCGGGATCCGGTACACCCGGGCGATGTCATCGAGGCTGTTCTTCCCGCGCCAGTTGGTGAACGTGCCGATGTTGCCGACGCGCTCCGCCCCGTACTTGTCGACCAGATAGCCCCGCACCCGCCAGCGCTGCTCGTCGTCGAAGTCGAGGTCGATGTCGGGCAGGTCGTGGCGGTTGAGGTCGATGAACCGCTCGAAGATGAGGTTCGGGAAGTGCATCGGGTCGACCTCGGTGATCCGCAGCAGGTAGCAGACGAGCGAGGCTGCGGCGGAACCTCGGGCGGGGCCCACGGGAATCCCGTGATCCTTGGCCCACTTCACCATGTCCGCCACGACGAGGAAGTAGTTGGCGAAGCCCTTCGAGATGATGAGCTCCAGCTCGTACTTCACCCGCCGGACGTAGGCGCGACGCTGCGCCCGAGGCAGAGCGGTGAACCCCCGGTACTTCCACCCTTCTCGAGCCCATCGACGGAGCAGCTCGTCGGCGGGCTCTGCGGACAGGAACTCCAGGTCTCGGAACTTCGGGATCTCCACCGTGCACCGGTCGGCGATGTCCAGGGTCGCCGCCATCGCCGCGCCTGCCTGCCTGCGGTGCAGCCCCGTGGCCTTCAGGTCCCTGTAGATGTCCCGGGGGTCCCGTGGGGCCAGCATGATGTCGTACTCCCACCCCTGGCTCTGCGCCTCCACGGTGTTGCTACGGCCACCGCGCTTGATGGCGTGGAGGACCGGGTACATCTCCTGGTCGCTGGGGTACGGGTAGTGACAGTCGAGCGTCGCCACCAACGGCACGTCGTACCGCGTGCTCAGCTCCCCGAGGATCTCGTTATACCGCGCCTGTTTCTGGAGAGCCGGGTGCGGCATCACCTCGAGGAAGTACCGATCACCGAACACCTCCTTGAACCACCCGACGACCCGACCGCCCGCCACGAGGTCGGCGCGCTTCTTCTCGTCGGATCCCTTGCCGCCTAGGAGCTCCGTCGCCAGGCGGCTCCCGAGACACCCGCTGCTCACCACGAGACCCTCGGAGAACCGTTCCAGCATCTCCGGCGTGGTCGTCGGCACGTACTGGAAGTTCTCCCAGCTCTCACTGACCAGCCGGAGGAGATTGCTGTACCCCGCTTGGGTTTCCGCGATCACGGTCAGGTGGTTCTTCAGTTGGCCCCGGGGGTCGTCGGTCTCCATGTACAGCTCGACCCCGAAGAGCGGCTTGACGCCGTGCTCCCGCCCCGCCTTCTCCCAGCGCACGTGACTGCTCACGTTGCCGTGCTCGGTGACCGCGCCAGCGGGGTAGCCCAGCTCCGCGATCGCCTTCATGTGGTCGGCGGGTTGCATGAACCCGTCGCCGTAGCTCATCGTGGTGTGGTGGTGCAGGTTCACGAACTGACGCGCCATCAGTCGTGACCGCCCTTGGTCACGGTGTGGCCGCCCTCCTTGAACTTCTCCGTCCCCCAGCGATGCGCCTCGACCCACTCATCCCGAGCCTGCTCGGCGCGGAAGGGGATGGACAGCGGGGGCTCGCAGTCCTCGCACTTCGCCAGATACCACGTCCAGGGCATGTGCTCTCCTTGGTACGGGGCGGGATGCGGGTCGTGACACCGCACCCCACCCCGAGGTCGTCACGCTTGCGGGTTGTCCACGATCGGCCGCTTGGCCACGGAGATCTTCTCGGGCTCGTCGAGGGGCGTCACGTGCGCGGGGGAGAAGGTCTCCGACAGAAGGTGGTTCGGCACCACGGTCGTCGGGGCCTCCCGGGACATGATCGAGTCGACGCTGGGGTTCCAGGCGGTGCGCTCGCTGCGCGGCACTTCGCTGCCGTACTCGACCTCCTCGCGGAGATTGACCACGGCGAACGCGATGCTGTTCATCAGGTCCACCAACGTGTTCACGGCCGACTCGTCGTTCACCGCAGGGGTCCGGGGGTCCGGCCGCCACAGCAGCTCGCGCACCCTCTCGACCTTCTCGAAGATGCGGGGCAGGTTGCCGCGCCATCCGCTCTTGCGCCACGCGTCACCGTAGTCGGCGTTCTTCACGTCGAAGGTCTGGAGCGCTTCCGCGAAGACGTTCCACACCTGATCCCTGCTCTTCTCAGACACCGTTGCTTCCCTTCCATCGATGGATCTCGTCGGCCAACCACACGCGGGCTGCGGGGAGAGAGGGGAGGGGGTCGTGGCGCAACTGACCCCACCATCTCTGATTGTACGTCCGCTGAATCATCCGAGCCTTCAGCCCCGCACGCTCCGCGTTCTCCACCTGGTACGGCAGGTCATCGATGACGCCGATGACCCGTTCTGAGCCTACCAGCGTGGCGAGGTCTTGATACTTTCTCTCGCCGAACAGGACGCCGTCGAAGGTGATCCTGTTGCGGCGCAACCATGCCCGGGTGTCGGGGTCGATGTTGTCCAGGCGCAGGTACGGCCTCGTCGTGCAGACCCAGACCTCCGCCCCCGCCTTGCGCACCGCAGCCACCATGTCGGCAGCCCCGGGCACCGGGCTCATGGCGCGCTTCAGGCCGCTCTGCCGGTATGCCAGCTTGATCTGTCGGTAGAGCGTCCTGCTCATCCCCATCTCTTGATAAAGGGATCCCGCTCCGGTGAACTTCTCCGGCATCTTCTTCCCGGTGTACTCGCTGGCAAACCAGAGGAAGTGCTCGTGCCAGAACGCCAGCGTGCCGTCGATGTCGATGCCGACAACGGGGCGCAGCACCGTTCCCGGCGTCGCGCTCATCGCTCTGCGCGGGGCCAGCTTCGCCTTCATTCCGACTTCCCCCACTCGTACAGCGTGCCGTCGTCGTTCGGGCGGGCGACGCCCTGGAACCCCAGCGTCACGCCCTTCAGGGTCTCCCGCACGACGGACTCCCCTTCGACGGTGATCCTGTCGAACTCGCTCTCCTCCAGGGAGAACTGGTCCTCGGTGTACTCCACGCGGGAGGCCATGAAGTACATGCCGTCTTCGAAGTCGATCCTGATCTTAGCGAACATCACACCTTCTCCGCCAGCGCCGAGAGCGCCTTGATCGTGTCGTTGAACGCCTCGTGCGCCAGAATCCCCTTCTGCCACCGGCCGAACCGCCCGACGCGGTGCACGACGGGACGCTGGTCCGGCGTGTCTCCGATGCCGAGCCAGCACGTGCACGTCGTGGCCAACGGCTTCGTGAACTTGACCACTCCCTCGATCGGCGGGCGATGGCGGTGTCCCGGCCACTCGACCGTGGAGTGCCCGAACACGCGGGAGACGCGGTAGTACCCCGTGTCGCGCGTGCTGTCGCAGATCACCGTGTCCTCCGGGCACGGCACGGGAACCCGTTGTCCCAGCGCGGGAGCGTCGCCCATCGCCCAGCACGTGATGCCGGAGAACGAGTGCTCCTCGGGGCGCTGGCACAGCACGGGGAGCGGGACGCTGCTCACGACCAGATCCGCTTCGTAGTACTCGATCATCGGGCGGATCATCTCGGGGGACAGCTGGACGTCCAGGATCTTGGCTTCGTAGCGGGACCACAGGAGGTCATATGCCTGCCGGATGTCCCACGCGGGGTAACGGCCCGAGAAGAGCGTCGGGCTGACCGGACCGCCCGCCCCCGGTGCGCCGTACACCTTGGCCTCGTAGTCCGCGACGTTCCCGAGCAGTTCGTAGGAGACCTCGGTGCGTGCCAACCGAAGCCCGGGGATCGCGCTGTGGAGATACTGGCACCCGTACAGATCCGACCTCCTCTTGGCGCTCACGATCACCACCTTCGCGCCCTCGACGTAGCTAGCCGCGTGCGCGGCCAACAGCCCCGCCGGACCGCAGCCCAGCACCAACACCGTGGTCATACGAACGCCTCCTGGAGATGGGTGTACTTCTCGAGCATAGATCGGGGGATCACGCGACGGCCGTCCTTCAGCCAGAGCCGATCCCCCAGCGCCACGTCAACGGTGAACTCGAAGTGGCCGGGAACGTTCTGGGGGTACAGGTACGGCATCCCCAGCGGGGTCCGGGGAAAGCGCCAGGCGTAGTGAGCCGGGTCACGGAGGATCATCTGTGACCGGTGCGACTCGTACAGCCACGCTGCTCCCGACCAGCGCGGGACCTTCAGCACGAGGGGGATCCCGTGCCGCTGGAACTGCGCGTGCTGCCGAAGATACGGGTCGTCAGCCCCGTAACCGCACATCCTGCGTCTCCGGCCCTCGTGGGCGAGCTGCCACAAGTGGCGCAGCAGGAACATGTCGTAGCCTCGAAACATCCGGTACGCCAACAACTTCGACTGATCGCCGCCTTGGCGCAGGACCTCGAGAAGGCTCTCCGTCTCGACCAGTTGCTCCCGAAGGTGGTCGTCGCTGAGAGCCATTGCGGTGAGGGAGGACTCGTGGTGGAGAAAGTACACAGTGAACATTCAGACCCCTGTGCCGAAGGGGGTGGCACCGGAGGTCATCGCCCGCAGCACCACCCACAGATCGCTCTCCGGTGCCACCCACGAATACCGTGCCAGTCGGCGGCTGCCGACCGCAAGAGGTCTAGTCATCCCACTCTGCCTCCAGTCTCTTCAGCACCTCAAGAAGTGCTGGCTCAGAACGAATGTAGCCCTTGCTCTGACGTCTCACCATACGATGCTCTTGCAACATGCGCACGGCCTCCTGAGCGTCCAGTCGGCTCATGGCGGCGAACTCTTCGAAGTCCCTCATGCGGAAGGGATCGCCGCCTGCTACGCGCAACGTGACGTAGACGTCTTCTCGGCGGTCCCGCAGGAAGGCCTCGATGACCTCCTTATTGTGCTGGGCTTTCCGGCGATCGCGGATGACCTTGGCGCTGTAACTGGCGTAACCCATCGACGGCATCTTGTAGAACCGATCGAGCAGCTTCTCCGCCGCGATCACGTGGTCTCGTGTCACCACGATCTTCTCGCCCGTACTGTCGCAACTGAACAGACGCCCCGCCACCGCCACCGCGACCCGAGCGATCTTCAGCCGGACGTTCTCCACCTGCACGAAGGGCGGGTCGCTGATGTACCGCTGCCCCACTTCCTGCGCACGCTCCAGAACGAACTTCTCGACGCCCTCTTCCCAGAGGATCTGCTCCACCGTGCGCGACCAGACCCAACACACCAGCGCGCTCGACAGCTCCTGCGTGTACCGGTGGCGCACCACGGGAGGGGTCTCCGTGTTGATGGTGCTGCTGTCAACCTCGTTGCTGGCTACCGCCATCGCGAAGTCGAATCGGGCGATGTCCTCCGGGTTCGCAGCCAAGCCCTTCACGGCGTCGATGGCCCCGTTGCTGAGCTCGTTGATCTTCCGGCCGTCCGCCGGGTTGGCGATCCAGACCAGCCGGGTCCGGGCGTTGGTCTCCTGCTTCACGATCTTATTGATCTGCGCCTTGCCGCTGGACCGGACCGAGCTCATCTGCTCGATGATGCCTTTCCCTGCCAGGCCACCGAACTCATCGAGGACGACGAGCCTGCGGTCGTTCAGGGGGATGGTGCCCCAGCTGACCATCCACGTGTTGGTGAGCTGCTGGGCACCCCCGACCAGACCGGCGAACGTCGCGCCCTCGCAGGTGGTCAGCACGCCCGAGCGGTAGTGCTCGCACAGGCGGTGCGCTGCCTCGCTCTTGCCGGTACGGGTGTCGCCGATCACCAGGAGCTCGAGCCACCCCTTTCCGACGTCGACGCCCCGGAAGCGGAAGTTGAGCGCGCTGTGCCAGACCAGGTCGTAGGCCATGTGCAGCTCTTCCCGACCATAGATGCGAGTCACGTTGGCCTCGAGGTCCTGCGCGATCTCCCGCAGCTTGCGCACCGGGCTCTGCCCGGGGGCGGGCTGGAACACCGCCAGCTTCTTGAGCATGGCGGGCGTCATCTCGAACTCTTCGAGGTTCGTGGTGGTCGGCTCGCTCACCCATGTCTGGAGCGCAGCGCGACGGTTGCGCTTGTCCGTGGTGTTCACTCCCACGAACCGGATCTTCGTGTTGACCGGCGTGTTGTGCGGCCCCACGTTGTACACCCGACGGTCGACCTGATTCACGCTGCCCACCTGGATGTCGGCGGGCGGAACGGTGATCAGCTCCTCGACGCTGTAGACCTCCCGCTCCGTCACTTCCACGTCGGGGCAGGTGTGCGGAATCCCGTTGTGCTTCAGCATGGCCGTGCGAGAGCCCTCGCTCGACTTGTCGACCAGCTCCAGGATCAGCGGGTCGTGCTCGGGGATCTCTACCTCGAGTTGGTTCCGACCGGAGATGGGGCACCGCCCACACCGCGCGCCTCCGCCTTCGTTGCACGCGAACTCCAGGCGCTTCGGCATCATGTACGCGGGCTGGACCTTGCCTGCTACCGTCGCCGTGAACTCCAAGGGGACCTCGTGGTAGCGGCCGTCCATCGACCCTTCCAGCGAAACCGGCTTCGGCTCCTGCGCTCGCATGTGGCCGAGGTGCGCGGACCGCGTGACCTTGTTCCGAGCCTCCTCCATGAGCAGCTTGAAGTCCGCCGCGCCGAAGCCCTGGTCCACGAAGTAGTTCGTGAGGTCGTCACCCTTCCCCTTCAGGGGCAAGGCAATCACGTGCACTCGCTTGGCGTACCGCTGAAGCTGCGCCTCGACCTTCCGCGCCCCGCGTCGCCCCGCGTCATCGCAGTCGTAGCAGATGAACACGATCTTGTCTTCGAACTCCAGGTTCCACCGGGGATCCCAGGCTGCCGCGCCTGCGGTGTGGCTCATGGTGGGGAGGCCGTACTGCTGGCCGATGATGGCGTCCATCTCGCCCTCGACCAGAACGACCTCGTCGTGGTGCTCCAACACTTCCGGCAGGAACAGCCGTCGGTTCCCGGTGCCCCGACTCCAGGACAGCATCTTGTCCTTCGGCTCTCGAGCGCTGGGCTTGTACTTCCGGACGTTGACGAGCACGCCCTTCGCGTCCCGCACTGGAATCGTGAACCTGCCGTCGTGGTAACCCAATCCGAACTTCTCGATGGTCTCCACGGTCAGCCCGCGCTTCTGGCGCATGGTCTTCAGGTTGACGCTACTGGAGAGCAGGCGCTCCGTGAACTCCCGCAACGCCTCCTCCGTCGGGAGCTTGGCCGCCACCCCCTCGTCTCCTGCCGCAGCCCGTCTGCTGGGGGCATCGGTGATCGAGGTGACCTTCCGGCTGCGAGGGGACGCCGGGGGGAGGGACCCCTCCTCGCGCAGCATCCCGACCAGGTCGCGCAGGCTCAACCCGCCGCACCCGGCGAAGCACTGGAAGAGACCGGTGCCGAAGTTGATGCTGGCCGACGGAGACGTTGACGTGCCAGGGTCTTCACACATCGGGCAGTAGGCGCGGTGCTCGCCCCCGTCGTTCTCGCTCCCGGTCAACCACGGAGAGAGAAGTTCCTTCATCTGTGGCGAAGCAGGCTTGCCCATCCGTTCACTCCTGAGCATCTGTAGCGTCGCCGTCGGCGAGGAATCGTTGTGCCATCTGGAGGTCCGACTCTCCCTCCTGCCACGGAGTGTGGCGGTGCCCGAGGTCGACTCCTGCGCGCTGCGCCTGCCAGTGAAGGTCGTCATGCGCGGTGAACTTGTCTTCGAGGCTCCCTCGGGCCGTCGCCCCGTCGTGGTGGCGGTGCAGGTGGCGGTTGAGGGCTTGGCGCTCCGGCGTGACGCCCTTGCGCCGCTCAGTCGCCATCGTGAGCCCCGAAGAGGAAGGCTTGCCTGACCAGCTCCCGAACCTCGTCGTGCCCGACAGGCCGCTGGCTGCGATGGGGGACGCGGAGGGAGGGGTCGTACGTGTACTCCCCGAACAGCGCGCTGAACGGCACGCCTAGCAACGATTCCGCGCCAGCGCAGTAGATCTGGAAGTTCAGATCCCGAGCGGACCAGCGAGTCATATACCCGACGTCGCGGACCACCTCGTACACCTCCGCCGGAAGCAGGATGACAGCCCTCTTGCCCTGTTGCCGCCACGTCGGGGTTCTGGGTCCGCCCCACGCCTGCTCAGGGGTGTGTTTCACCGTAAGGGCGTCATCCACCATCACTAACTCCTCCTCCTACTAGTGAGAATAGTGTGTGAGTGTGAGAGAGATCTACTACTAGTGGAAGTCCCTGACACTAAACGTTTTTCGATTGTGGTTTCGGTGCTGGGGGCACGTGGGTGCCAGCTTGCCTTATCGGGGCCAAGAACCCAAACGTCCCCGCAGACCGGAGGGTCGACCGGACCCCTTCCTCCTTCGAGGCAGGACCCCGCGTATGTCCCGTCCTCCCCGGGGGTGGCCGCAGGCCGTGCCGAAGAAGGTCCGGGCGTCTTTGCGCACGCGCGTAAGGGGCACACACCGTTTTTCGGCAAGGGGGGTTCCTTTTTTCTTGGGGAGGAGAGGAGGTTCTGTGCCAGCTGAGCCGTAGAGCGCACGGACACCCATTCCCGGCACGTTGTACCCGCCAGGCATCTCAGTCGTCTCACGGCTCAGCTGAGGGGGCGCGCGGTACCTCGTGGCATCGCCAGCGTGGTCGGGAGGCACAACGCGGAAGGAGTGCGTTATGGTGGCTGCCTTACGCGCGCTCGGGCGCACAAGGAGCCGGGAGAACTCCCGGGTAGAGAATGCCCGGAACAGCACTCAGCCCCCGGTGCCGAAGCTCCCGGGGGCTGAGGGTTCATTGTGAACGGTGGCTGGTTAGAACGGCGGCTCGCCGTCCTCCTCGAGCTTGGTGAGGATCAGGTCGATGATCTCCTCCTCGCTCTTGCCCCGGTAGTCCGCCAGCGTCAGGCCGTACTCCTTGGCCTTCTTCTTCAGCTCCGCCAGGGACAGCTCGCCGAGCTCCTCCTCGAGGGCCTCCAGGTCGACCCCCTCGCCCTCGCCTTCCTCGTCCTCGTCGGCGTCGGCCGGGAACTCCAGCTCCAGGATCATCTCCCGCAGCTCGTCCTCGGTCTTCCCCTTGTACGCGGCCAGCTTCAGGCCGTGGTCGCCCTTGAGGATGGCCTTCAGCTCCGCCGCCGAGAGCTCCTCGAGCTCCTCCTCTCGTTCCTCGCGGGCCTCGTCGGAGGCAGGCTCCTCGGCCTCGTCCTCCTCCTCGTCGTCGTCCTCGGGCTCCGGCTCCGGCTCGGCCTTCCCCTTGCGGCGCTGGGCACGCGTGGCCTTCGGGGCGTCGTCGAAGTCCTCGTCGGGCTCGTCCTCTTCCTCCTCCGGCTCGCTGGCGACCGTCGCGGACGCGGCCTTCAGCACCGTGCGGATCTTCGGGCGCAGCTCGTCGTTGTACTCCTCGTTCTGCACCCGCAGGCGGACGGGACCGGCCTTCTTGAGGATCTGCTCGTACGTCAGGTTGACCGAACCGCCCTCCTCCATGAGACCGAGGGCGACCAGGATCTGCTCCTGCTTCCACTTGGCGGTGCTGCCGTTCGTGTAGACCCATCCGGGCCACCCGTCGTACTGACCGCCGTCGATCGTGAAGATCCACACGACCGCGTCGTCGGACGTGGTGTGCTGGCCGACCTTCGAGAGCTTGCCCGGGTACAGGCCCGGCTTCGGGTCCGGGCCGTCGTACGGCTCGAAGTCCTTCTCCCGGTGCTCCACGTCGTCGTAGGACCCCGAGATCCCTTCCGTAGGCGCAACCTTCCGCGCCTTGGCTCCGCGAACTGCCATGCTGTTCATGCCCTCCGTGTCGTGCGTCGCGCGGCCCTGGTGGACCGGCGGGCGGTGCCCCGAGTCTCCTCGATGAGTTCGAGAAGCTTCGGGATGGTCGGGTGGTCAACGTACGGCCCGAGCCCCACGCGGTTCTTGGCGAACACACCCGGGGTGGCTTCCGTGTAGAGCCTGCGGAACGTACGCGTCTTGCCGTCGTTGGTCTTCGTGGCCTCGACCTCAAGGTGCCCGACCAGGGTTACTTTGCCACATACCTTCGTGGCGAGCTTGCCCGTGTTCGTAGAACCGAGGAGAGGGAGGAGAAGCGTTGCCGCCTCACCATCTTCCGTCTCCGTGCCGAACCGCATCACGTGCGCGGTGTACGTCGTGTTGATCGGCATCCGGTTGAAGCTGTCGATGATGTCCAGCATCATCGAGTCTCGGATCTGGTAGTCCTCGAGCGCCATCTTGTGGACGCTGCGGCGGGAGTTCTTCTTGTTCCCCTGCTCGGTCAGGTAGTTGCACACCTTGTCGTCGAGCTCGCTGCCGCTGTCCAGGTGGACCCAGTCGTAGTCCTGGCATCCGGACCCGCGCTTGAAGTAGTCGTGCGCCTCCTCGAACTCCTTGTAGCTGTTGATGATCCACTGCTCCGCGTCACTGCCTGCGGTCGCGGCGGACTGCGTGCCCTCGGCCTCGACGGTGAGGAACAGGCTTCGGGGCGCGGTGCCGCACAGCACGGTCTTACCGACGCCCGGGTCGCTGTAGAACAGCCAGTTGTGGTACATCGGGCTGTCGGTCAGCTTCGTAATGGCCGTAGGGCGTCCCGTGCTGCGGCGGGTGCGTCGGGGGGCGGTCATCACGGGTGCCGGTTGGCGTGAGCGCGGGCGTCGTACCGAACCTCGGGCTGGTCGTCTCCCCGATCGGCGAAGCGCTTCGCGTTGTTCTCCTGTGCCGCAACGAAGTCGCGAATGGCTTCGCTCACCCCCTTCTGGGCCGTCCGCAGCCCGCACGCCTCCGCGCGCAACCGAGCCGCTTCCTGCTCGAGCTCCTCCGCCCGACTCTCCTTGGCGTGCGCCTCCGCAGCGAAGTTCTCGTGGGTACGCTCCAGGCGCTCCCGCAACGGGTCTTCGGGAACGGAGTTCATCTCGTTCGTGGTGTTCACAGTGTCCCTCCGGTGACCACATAGCCGTTATGGGTCATGGCTTCACGGTGGTCGGCATAGACATCCTTGACAACGTAGAAGGCGTCTTGGTAGTCCTCCCACCCGTCGGCCTGCTGCTCGTGCAACACACACAGGTCGAACAGCGGGCAACGCGGACAGTCGTGACTCGTGTTCTTGATGATGGGCAGCTCACCCGCCCGCATCTTCGCCATGAGCTCCGCCTCTTGCTGTACCCGCCGCGCCTGGCTCACCTGCTGTTCGGGGCTGCGGTACGTCTTGGGGCGCATGAACCGGGGAGCAGGCTGCCTCTTGCTGACGCTGCCGTCTTTGTTCAGTGCCTTGCCCTCAGCGTTGCGCGGGCGGGTGTCCGGCGGGGCCTTCTTGGCGTAGTTGAAGTAGATGCCCTCGATGACGTCGGACCGCTTCAGGATTCCCTTGTGCACCAACACTTCCTTCGCGACCCAGAGGTAGGATCCCGCCTGGTCGTCGAGGTCGAGGAACTGCGTATTGGGGAACGACTTCGCGGTCTTGTGGTCCCACAGCCAGTAGGTGCCGGTCGGGCGATGCCACATGAGCGCATCCCAGGTTCCCGCGTACACCACGAGAACCTTGCCGACGATGACGGGGTCGGGGACGTCGATCTGGAAGGGCTGCTCGGTGTGGATGACCTCCCACTCGCTGTCCTTGCCCCACTGGTTGACGTACCCCCGGAGCATCAGCTCCCCGAGCTCGTCCGCTTGGAGCAGCTCAACGTCCGCTTTCGTTGCGCCCTCGGCGAAGCCGCTGTCTTCCTCGTCGTCGTAGAGATCCTCCAGGTCGACGCCGATCTTGCGCATCTGTCCATCGATCTCGTCGAGGAAGGTGTCGATGGTGTCGTTGAGGCTGCCGCGCCGACGGCCGGGAGGGTAGCGGGTCTCCATCGCCTTGTGCCAGGCGCTACCGAAGATCGCCCACGTGGGTTCGCGCCGAGGCCGAAGCCCCTGGATCCAGGATTTCTCCCAGAGCCAGGGGCAACGGCGAAAGTCCTTGCGCTCGCTGGTTCGCAACAGAGGGGGCGTCATCGCCGCCACCGCAGGAGACCCCACCAACGATGACCGCCTGGCCGATGAGGCTGCGGCCAACCGGGTTCTGTGCACTGCACGTGAGGCCAGCGGTTGCGCCGCACGCTGCATCGGTTCAGCGGTGGCATGACTACCTCTTGCCGACGACGGTAACCTCGACGACCAGCAGGTCGGACGCGCGCACGTCGTCGCCGTCCAGCTCCGCCTCCAGGGCAGCCGGGATGACGTTGTCGTCGTCCGCCGCCTCCCACTTGCCGTCGTTGATGTCCCGGACGGTCTTGCTGATCGCCCGCTGGACCGTGGTCGCGCTGGTCTCGTGGGTGAACAACGGCGTGCGGTTGCCGGTGATCTTCCAGCCGAAGAGCACGGTGTACTTCCGAGTCTTGTTCGCCATGGCCGAACCTTTCCGTGTGCACTGTTCCTTATGAACAGTCAGAGCGGCACACCTGCCCGGTCGGGGGACGACGAACAGGTGCACCACTCTGACCCCTCAGAAGGGGTAGATCAGAAGGCGGGCTCGGACGCTGCCGCGCGCCGACCACGCCGACCACGCGGGGGAGCCGAAGCCGCCTCGGTCTCCTCGGTCGCGGGGGCCGCTGCCGCCCGACGACCCCGACGGCCGGTGGTGGCCACGGGGGTCTCCTCCGGCGCGGCTTCCGTGGTCTCGGCGACCGCCTTGCCCCGCCGACCACGCGTGGCCCGCTTCGGGGCGGGGGTCTCCTCGTCGCCCTCGTCCTCGGTCGTCTCGGCCTCGGCCTTCTTGCGCGCGGCCTTCTCCTTCGCCGCCTGGTCGCGGAGCGCGTCCTTGCCCTCCTGGTACTCCGCGTACTCGTCGGACTTGCGGAAGGCCGTGCGCTTGCTGGTCACGAGGTAGATGTGCTCCGGGTCGACCGTGACGCCGGTCTCCCGCGCCAGCCACTCGGAGAAGATCTCGTGCATCTCGCCGGGACCCCGCGTGACAGCGCCCTCTTCCGTGTCTTCGGGCTCCGGGGCGGGAGCCGCCTTCGCCGCTCGGGCGCTGGTCCGTGCCATGATTTCCTCCATGATCAGTGGTTCATTCGGGTCGGTACTTCTGCGTGAGCACATACCTTCGCGCACTCGGGTCGCGATGTGCAACCCGAGAACAAGACCTCAGTCTCTCGGATCTTCGTTGCCCCGCCCCACGTATCGACGACGGGTGAAGCGCACCTTCGCCACGTGCGGGCGACTGGCGTCGTAGAGATGAGCCCCCGAGGCATTGGCGCGTCGGCTGCGGTCGGCGGGGGTGGGGGAGTCGTGGCGCACCATGCCGCGCCACACCGCGTGTGTCGCCCACGCCAGCAGCGCCGCACCCGCCAGGCACAACAGGAGACCGAGAACGGTGCTCACCACAAACCCCCTCGCGGCCGGTCGCGCAGGATGATCTCCCGAAGGCTCTCGAGGTTCCTCTCCCACTCCCGGTCCCGCTCGTGTCGGCACCATCGCGCCTTCTTGGCGCGCTGCTCCCGGACGCTTCGGGGGTTCCGCCGCTCCGCGACCATCTTGGCCACCATCACGCTTCCTCCTTCTCTGCCAGCGAGTCCACGAGCATTTCGCGGACGTACTCCAGCCCCCGACGGCCGTCGAGAACCATGTGCTGCGCCCTGCGCTTCATCTCGACGCTGTGGGCTCGGGCGTAG
>Ga0209485_1000023_pt1 | contig 61518 bp, 53 predicted proteins | sample NCAS100_FD_187516 | JGI IMG/M metagenome (GOLD analysis project Ga0209485, IMG submission 187516) | Agricultural soil microbial communities from Utah to study Nitrogen management - NC AS100 (SPAdes) (version 2) | ecosystem: Environmental > Terrestrial > Soil > Agricultural land | place: USA... | reverse complement strand
TCGAAGGCGCTGACCTCCAGCGGATTGTGGAAATGGTAACGGCGAATCGTGAGCGATGGGTGAGAACTATGCTCATGGATGAGTACGGACTGCCGCATGCCGTGCGTTCCCCGTGGATAGCGGCCCTTAGCACGTTCACCGCGTTTTTGATCTGCGGTTTAGTCCCGCTGTTACCGTACTTATTTGGGACCTCACGGGCGTTTTCCATCTCGCTGGCGCTGACCGGCGTCGTTTTCTTTGCGATTGGTTCCATAAAGAGCCGGTGGTCCACCTCACCGTGGTGGCAATCCGGTCTGATGACGTTATTGGTTGGTGGCGTCGCCGCGTCACTCGCTTATGGCGTCGGCGTAATTCTCAGTCGGTTTTAAGGCTGAAACCCACTTTGCACAAAAGTCGCAGTCTTTTTTTCTGCGGCCTCTGTGTAACTCTGCGGCCTTAGCGTGGGAATGACGGTTAAACGCAGAGAAGGCAGAGATACACAGAGGACCGCAGAGAAGAAGATACCTGCTTCTAAAACTCACTTTTTGTGAAAAGTGGGGTGAAACCCAGGAAACTATCAGATCACCCGCGGACGCCAACAAGCGGGCGCGGTTCGACAGCCGTTACACGGATGCGCGCGTCGAGGATGGTTGCGCCGGTTTGGTGGACCAGGAACGGGTTGCAGTCGAGCTCTGCAATTTGAGGCAGATCCTCAACCATCGCGCTGACCCGTAACAGCGCCTCTTCAAGAGCACGAATGTCTGCGGGAGCGCTGCCGCGAAAACCTGTCAGGAGCGGATAAGTTTTCAACTCCCGGACCATTTCCGAAGCGTCATCGTTAGAAAGCGGACTGAGCCGCACCGAAACATCCTTTAATAACTCCACCTGGACACCCCCGGCGCCACACGCTACCACTGGACCAAACTGCGGATCGTGTACCACACCGACCAGCATTTCCACGCCACGGTTAGCCATCTTCTGGACAACGAAGCCTGACGGCGAATGTCCTTGCGCGTTCAGCCTTTCGTTCATCTCCCGCGCGGCTGTGCGGACGGCTTCCGAATTGTGAAGACGAAGCCGAACTGCACCTGCCTCGGTCTTATGGACCAACCCGGGAGCGATTGCTTTCAAGGCAATCTCTCCTCCCAGTTCACTCGCAGCATTAGCGGCCTCGTCCGCCGTCGAGACAACTTTTTGCTGAATCAACGGCAATCCATAACAGCTACAGATTTGAGCGACTTCATCCGGTGTTAACCAGCCTTCTTCACGTGCTAACGCAGCCGCAACAACGCTCGCTGCCTCGTCAGTGCGGATGTCTTGAAACCGCGCCGGATAGGTTTCGCGGCGCTCGCGCCATTGTGCGTAACGCGTCGCACGCGCCAGAGCGATCGCTGCGGTTTCCGGGAATGAATAGGAAGGGATAGCAATCTTCTCCGTTCGCAATTCCTTAGGTGCGTCCTGCGCGGAGAGAAAAACGCTCAGTACTGGCTTCTCATTGTCGATCTGCTGCACTGTCTCGATGATTGATCGCGCGACGTCGTCGGCGCGTGTCACCAGTGGCGGCGTAAAGATGACGATGAGCGAATCGACGTTCTCGTCAGTGCCCACTATCTCTATCGCCTGTTTGTAATGCTCGGCGGGTGCAGACGCGATCATATCGACAGGATTTCCCACACTTGCGCCCGCCGGAAGGAACGCACGCAACCTCGCCCGGCTGTTCTCGGACAGCACTGGGACTTCGAGTCCGCGGGCTTCACACGCATCCGCGCATAGAATCGCCGGGCCTCCAGCATTAGTAATAATTCCGACCCGGCGTCCGGCCGGCAGTGGTTGATTCGCGAGTAACGAAGCCACATCAAACAGCTCCGCGAGCGTATCAGTCCGCACGACTCCCGCCTGCCTAAACAGCGCATCAACCGTCACGTCGGAAGCAGCGATCAGCGCTCCAGTATGTGACGAAGTCGCCCGGGCGCCTGCGGTTGAGCGTCCACTCTTAACCACTGCGATCGGTTTCTTGCGTCCGACACGGCGCGCGATCTCTGAAAACTTCTTTGGGTTACCGAACGACTCGAGATAAAGCAGAATAACGTCTGTATCATCGTCCGTTTCCCAGTAACGCAGCAGATCGTTACCGGAAATGTCAGCCTTGTTACCCACGGAGACAAAGGTTGAAATACCAAGGCCGAGTGAGCTGGCAAACTCCATGATCGCGAGTCCCAAGGCGCCGCTCTGTGACGAAAAACCGACGCGTCCGCGCGGTGGAAAACCCGGAGCAAATGTTGCATCCAGCAACACCTCCGGATTGGTATTGGCGATGCCCATGCAGTTTGGACCAATTAAACGCATGCCGGCGCCGCGACAAACGCTTACCAATTCAGCCTGGCGTGCCTTACCTTCCGCGCCGGTTTCAGAGAAACCGGCTGAGATTACGACCAGCGCCTTCACGCCCTTGCGCCCGCAAGCTGCCGCAACCTCAACGACGGCAGCCGCCGGAACCACGATCACCGCAAGATCGACTGGGCCAGGAACGTCTTCAACCGAAGAAAACGAAGGCACATTTTGAATGACAGTCGCCGAGGGGTTGACCGGGTAAACCGGTCCCTTGAATCCGAAACTCAATAGGTTATGAAGAATCTCGCCGCCAATCGTGCCACGTTGACGCGAAGCTCCAATCACGGCGACGCCGCGTGGCTCGAAGAAAAGCTTCAAGGCGTTGACGGCCGCGACTGACTCTCTTCGTTCGAACTGTTTCCTGGCTTCAGTGGTGAACGACGTGGGAAAAACGACACGAAGTTGTCCCACATTCGCCGTCACTTCAATCGGAAATCCTGATGCGCGGAACACATGCAGCATCCGGTGGTTTGCGGCAACCACCTCCGCTTCAAAAATCTCGATTCCATTTGCTGAAGCTACCTGTGCCAGTTGGCCCAGCAGGATGCTACCGAGGCCGCGTCCTTGATACTCATTGGCGATCGTGAATGCGACTTCAGCCCGTTGATCATTGATAGCTACATAGAACGCGTGACCAACAACACGTTCCTCTTCGCCGCTAACCGCGACCAGTCCGAACGCTTGGTCCAGGTTTGCCTCACGATGGGCTTCGGCCGCGATCGCTGTTCTGTTTTGATTACAGTAAAAACGCAACCAGCGCGATTCTTCTGAAAGAGAGGAGATCAAGTCGCAGAGGCTCGCCTCATCCGAAGGACGCATTACGCGAATCCGGACCGTCGAACCATCGCGCAATACAACATCGCCGTCGCGATGCAATCCGAAGCGAGGTGCCTTGTCGTCAACCATTCTTTTCCGATTCGTACCCTGTTCTTATTCTTCTGAAACGGCTGTTAGCCGGTCGATCCTTATCCTAAATACGATCACTTCCTGAGCCAAACCGTCGACGGCAATCGAGGACTCCACAGGTGTCAACATCGGAAATGATCTGAATAGTTTACTCAGGATTTCAGACCGCTCGTCCGGCTTGGTGATCTCTTCGTATCTCCCGAACGCGATCGCGCTGCGCCACGACAACTCGCTCTCTATTTCGTCAACTTGAACGCAAGCGCGAGGGTTTTCGCGCAACGCTGCGATCTTCATTCCGTTAAGAGAGTGGCTATAGAGATAGTTTTGCTCGAGCAGGCAGCTGATCGGCACTACGTAAGGCTCGCCGTTTACGATGCATCCCAGTCGCGCCACCTTCGCAGACTTAAAGATCTCCCGCGCGTCGTCGTTGCTCAACGTCTTCAACATTCGTGCTCAACTCCTTGTTAGGTGTGGCGTTCGCCCTCGCTCAAAAGGCGAGGCGCAATACGCATACCGATCCTTCAGTCCTGTAACCAGGCGATATGTATACGCCGGTTGAGGACTTTCCCGCATTCCGCTGCGCAATGTTCCTCACAGCGGCACTCTCATAGTCAGAACACTCAGTAAATAGCTGGTTACTACAGTGGCATATCTCTTGCGCTTCGTGCCAGTGGGAACGCAAACCGCCGGAAAAGACGGCAAGAATGAGCTGTCATCAACTCCGGAGAAAAGGAGATTTGACGCTATGACAACGGATGAGCGCGATATTCTCGACCTTCTAAAGAACGAGTTGGCCTTCGTTGAAAGCGGAGGTTATGGACGGTCAGTTCGTACACCATGGCTTTTCAAATCAGTCTTTCAGGATTCCCTCTCCTGTATTAATTACGGTTACCCCTATCGCGCTCATCCGTGCAACGAGTGCCATCTGCTCGAATTCGTCACGCCGGAACACCAGACCGAGCAAGTGCCCTGTCACTACATTCCTTTAAACGCTGATGGTGAAACCATCGAGGATCTGGAGCTTCAGGACAACCAGGCAAAGCTTGAGCGAGAAGTTGGTAGATGGCTTCGCGACAGGATTAAACAAATCGAGGAGGAGCGAGCGAACACGGCAAACATTCAGGCCGTCGCATGAGATCAAACTTCGAAACCGCAGTAGGCTCATTAACAGCCATTAAACAATCATCACTGCGGCTCTCTGGTTCGGCTTCCGTTGCTTGTTCGTTCCTCCTCAACTTTCTCAAATGAGATCGATGGCCCAGTATCGATCTCATTTTTTTGTAAAGAGTCTGAACACATGCATCAAAGGGTCACCATCGATGGCAACGAAGCAGCCGCCTACGTTGCCTACAAGACAAACGAAGTAATCGCGATCTATCCGATCACGCCATCATCAGCGATGGGCGAGTCGGCGGATGCGTGGTCGGCCGCGGATCAGAAGAACATGTGGGGCATGCGGCCACTCGTCTGCGAAATGCAATCCGAAGGTGGCGCGGCGGGAGTCGTCCACGGAAGTTTGCAAACGGGATCCCTGACGACGACATTCACTGCGAGTCAGGGGTTGTTGTTGATGATCCCGAATATGTTCAAGATCGCCGGTGAGCTGACGAGCACTGTCTTCCACATCGCCGCTCGGACCATCGCCACCCACGGTCTCTCGATCTTTGGCGATCACAGCGACGTCATGGCGGCAAGATCCACCGGCTGGGCCATGTTGTTTGCCAACTCCGTCCAGGAGGTAATGGATTTCGCATTGATTTCTCAGGCAAGCACCCTGGAATCTCGAGTGCCATTCCTTCATATTTTTGACGGCTTTCGCACCTCACACGAAGTGATGAAAATCACAACGCTCTCCGACGAACAAATCTCCGGCATGATGGACCAGGAACTCGTGCGACAGCATAGAGCGCGAGCGCTTACTCCCGATCGTCCGGTAATGCGCGGCACCGCCCAAAACCCCGACGTCTTTTTTCAATCGCGCGAACGGGCCAACTCCTTCTATCTAAAAACTCCGGCCATAGTTGAAAAAGCGATGGAGCAGTTCGCCGCACTCACCGGACGGCAATACCAGCTATTCGAATACGCTGGCGATCCGCGAGCCGAACGCGTGGTGATAATGATGGGCTCAGGCTGCGAAACCGCTGAAGAAACAGTCAAAGAACTCTGTGCGTGCGGCGAAAGTGTCGGACTCTTAAAGGTCCGACTTTACCGCCCATTCTCGATTTCACACTTCATCAATTCCTTGCCCAGCTCAACCAAGGCAATCGCGGTTCTTGATCGAACGAAGGAGCCGGGAAGCACCGGAGAGCCGCTTTATCAGGACGTCGTGACTGCCATATCTGAAACGAACGTTTTCACGCAGGGCGTGCGCGTCGTAGGCGGGCGTTACGGTTTATCGTCGAAAGAGTTCACGCCCGCAATGGTGAAAGGCGTTTTCGACGAACTAAACAAACCGGAGCCGAAGAACCATTTCTCAATCGGGATCAACGACGACGTCACTTTCACGAGCATTCCGTTCGATTCATCGTTCAGCACAGAGCCGGAGGATCAGGTGCGCGCAGTTTTTTGGGGGCTTGGTGCTGACGGAACAGTCAGTGCGAACAAGAACTCCATTAAGATCATCGGCGAAGAGACTCCGAATTACGCCCAAGGCTACTTTGTCTACGATTCGAAAAAAGCCGGCGCGATGACGGTTTCTCATTTGCGTTTTGGCCCACGGCCAATCCAGAGCACTTACCTCATTCAGCGGGCCAACTTCATCGCGGTCCACCAGTTTTCGTTCTTCAGTCAATACGACGTGCTTGGCGCAGCGATCGAGGGAGCGACGTTGCTGATCAATAGTCCTTACAACGAATCGGAGCTTTGGGACCATCTGCCGAACGACGTGCAAAAGACGATCATCGAAAAGCGTCTGAAGGTCTATGCAATCGACGCCGCCGGCGTTGCGAAGAAGAGTCAGCTTGGTAACCGCATCAACACAATCATGCAGACATGCTTCTTCGCATTGAGCGGCGTGTTGCCGCGCGACGAAGCGATCGTCAAAATCAAAGAGTTCATTAGAAAAAGCTACGGAAAACGCGGTGAGCCAGTCGTGCGGCAAAACTTTGCCGCGGTCGACGCCGCCCTCGCTCACCTGCGCGAGTTCGATGTTCCGCAAACTGCCGGCAGCACGATTCATCTGGCGTCGAAAGTGCCTCTCAATGCTCCGGAGTTCGTTCAAAACGTGACGGCGGAGATGATAGCCGGGCGCGGCGATTTGCTTCCCGTCAGTGCTTTTCCTGAAGACGGAACTTACCCGGTCGGCACTACCCGTTGGGAGAAGCGCAACATCGCGCTGGACGTGCCAGTGTGGGAACCCGACCTATGTATCGAATGTGGAAAATGCGTCATGGTCTGTCCCCACTCGACGATTCGCGCCAAAGTCTGCTCCCCAGGCGATCTTGCCGATGCCCCGCAAGGGTTTAAGTCAATGCCCGCGAAGTGGCGAGAGTTTCCAGACAAGTTGTACACGATTCAAGTCGCTGTCGAAGACTGCACCGGCTGCCGTTTGTGCGTCGAAGTCTGTCCGGCTAAAGACAAGAGCAACGTGTCGCGGAAGGCACTAAACATGCACCCACAGTTGCCGTTACGTGATAGCGAACGTGTTAACTGGGACTACTTCCTGACGCTGCCGGATCTGCACAAGAACGGTCTGATCGCGTTCAATTCCGTCAAAAATGTTCAGTTGTTGCAGCCGTTGTTTGAGTTCTCGGGGGCGTGTGCCGGCTGTGGGGAAACGCCTTACATCAAGTTGATGACGCAACTCTTCGGCGATCGCGCGATCATCGCGAACGCGACCGGTTGTTCGAGTATTTACGGCGGTAATCTGCCGACCACGCCTTACACCACGAATGAAGATGGCCGCGGTCCTGCGTGGTCCAATTCGCTGTTCGAAGACAATGCTGAGTTCGGTCTGGGCATGAGACTGGCTCTCGACCATCAGCGTGACTATGCCAAGAGTCTCGTTCACCAGCTGCGCGAACTTATCGGAGAGTCGCTGTCTGAAAGCTTACTCAGCACCGACCAGTCAACTGCCCAGGGCATCAATATTCAACGCGAACTCGTTGCTGCGTTAAAGGCCAAGATCAAATCGGCACCCGCCCGCGAAGCTCGGGATCTGTTCAGCCTCGCAGATTCGCTGGTTGAGAAGAGTGTCTGGATTGTCGGTGGCGACGGATGGGCTTACGACATCGGTTACGGTGGTCTGGACCATGTGCTCGCCAGCGGTCAGAACGTCAACATTCTCGTTCTTGATACCGAAGTCTATTCAAACACCGGTGGCCAGGCTTCAAAAGCAACGCCGCTTGGCGCAGTAGCGAAGTTTGCTTCCGGCGGAAAACCCACGGCGAAGAAAGATCTGGGAATGACGGCGACTCGTTACGGTGACGTCTACGTCGCCCAGGTGGCGATGGGTGCCAACGATACGCATACCATAAAAGCGTTTCTCGAGGCGGAAGCGCATCCTGGTCCGTCGCTGATTATCGCGTACAGTCAGTGCATCGCTCATGGGATCGATATGGCTAAAGGAATGCACCAGCAAAAGCTGGCCGTCGATTCGGGCCACTGGCCTCTCTACCGTTATAACCCGCGACTCGTCGAAGAGAACAAGAATCCGTTTCAACTCGATTCGAGCGATCCCAAGATCGCGCTGCAAGACTACATCTATACCGAAGGACGCTATCGGATGCTGCAACAGAGCGATCCGGCAGTGGCCAAGTTTCTTCTGGGCGAGGCGCAGAAAGCCGTCGCGCGGCGTTGGGCCCAGTACAAACAACTAGCCGGATCGAGTCCTGAGTGAGGGGACGCCGTGAACTTAACAACAAACTACCTCGGCATGGCTTTGAAGAACCCGATTGTGGCCTCTTCGTCACCACTCTCCCACAGTGTCGACAGCATTCGCCGGCTCGAGGACGCGGGTGCCGCGGGTGTCGTCATGTACTCGCTGTTTGAAGAACAAATTGGCTTTGATAGTTACTACATAGACCACCACTTAACTCAGGGGATCGACAGCTATGCCGAGTCGATCAGCTATTTCCCGGACATGCAGAGTTATAACGTTGGTCCTGACCAATATCTCAACCTTCTACGGCGGGCCAAGGAAGCCGTGGACGTTCCGATCATTGGTAGCTTGAATGGAGCTTCTGTCGGTGGATGGACCGATTACGCCACGATGATCGAGGAAGCAGGAGCCGATGCTCTCGAGCTGAACGTGTATTACCTGCCTACAAGCACTGAAATCACGGGTTTTGAAGTTGAAGCTCTCTACCTGGATATTCTTGCGGCGGTCCGGCAGGCGGTGACGATTCCCGTGGCAGTGAAACTGAGTCCGTTCTTCAGCTCGACAGCGAATATGGCGAATCGTCTGGTCGCACAAGGTGCGGATGGCCTGGTCCTATTCAATCGTTTCTATCAACCAGACTTCGATTTGGAGAATCTTGAAGTCACGCCACGACTGGTACTGAGCAATTCAAACGAACTGCGGTTGCCCTTGCGCTGGGTCGCTATCTTGTTCGGACGGTTAAAGGCAGATCTTGCAATCACGAGTGGTATTCACACCTCGCAGGACGTCATCAAGGGTTTGATGGCTGGTGCGAAGGTGACGATGATGGCATCAGAATTACTACAAAACGGCCTCCGCCGAATACCGCAAGTGCTGACCGAGATCGTCTCATGGCTCGAGGAGCGCGAATACGAGAGCGTCATGCAGCTTATAGGCGCCATGAGCCAGAAGCACTGCGCCGAACCGGCGGCGTTCGAAAGAGCCAATTACATGAAGATGCTTCAATCCTACCGTCCTTTGAATTGATCGAGTAAGATTTCTCCCTCAAACAAAACGATTCAGGAGGATTCGAGTATGCGATGTAAGTGTCTCTTCATTGCTCTAATCGCCGCCTCATTAATTCCAAACGCCAACTTTTCACAAACGGCGCAGCAGGAAGCTTCGCGCAGCGTCGAAGGTGGCGGCGTAAAGGTCTCGGGTTGGACCGGTCAGATCGATGCGAAAGAGGCGGAAGCCGGAATGACCCTCAATAGTGCGAAGTTTGCGAAAGAAGGCGATGCCTTTCACATCCTTACTGGTCCAGCGGTCACGTATTGGAATCCAGCGAACAAAGCTTCCGGCGATTACACGGTGAAGGCGACGTTCACTGAGCCGAAGTACATGAACATTAACGATCACCCGCATCCCTACGGCATCATGATCGCGGGTAACGATCTCGGCACGGACAAGCAAAGCTATTTGTACTGCGCGGCTTACGGTAACGGGAATTTTATCGTGCGAGGTTTTGGTCCAGCGCCTTTTCAGGTAAACGGACGGCGGGCGTCACCGGATCCGGCTGTCAATAAAGCGGCGGGGAAGGGTGAACCGGTAACGCAAGAGATTGCGCTCGCAGTGAAAGGTGACAAAGTTGAGTGCTCTATCAACAACAAAGTTGTCGGTAGCTACGACAAAGCGTCACTGGTCGCCGAGGGCAAACTGAAATCGACAGACGGCGTTTATGGCATTCGCTTCGGGCACAATACCGAAGTGAAGGTGACCGGTTTGGCGATCACCAAACACTGATTATTTCGTTTCATCTAACGCGTGTTGAAATCGTGGTGCGATCTCGTCGAGCCAGCGATTCATCTCGGCTTGCGTAAAGTATTGTCCCTTGATCATGACGCCGGCACGTTTCTGCGTGTTGGCAATGTCTTCGAGGGGATTCGCGTCAAGCAATACGAGATCGCCCCGTTTACCTGTTGCGATCGTTCCCGCCTGGTCCGACAAGCCCAGGAACATTGCGGGATTCTTCGTGGCAGATTCAAGAGCTGCGTAATCAGACAAACCAGCATCGCGCAAGTCGATCAACTCGAGGTGCAGCGTATGCCCGTAGAGCATCAGCCATTCAGGTGTGTCTGAACCTGCCATGATTTTTCCGCCAGCATCGTAAATCGCTTTCACGATTTGATTCCTGATCCGGATGTACTTCTCGCGCTTCTCGATGGGCGCGGCCGTCGAAAGATATCGCTTGCTCGCGCGCGTCCACGCCTCAACGGTCTTCTGTGGATAGAACCGAATGTCAGGTTGAGCCCTGAATGACTCTTCACTCCTGCCTTTTCCAAAAGTGAGTTTGAATAAGTGCAGCGTTGGCGTCACGAATGGGTTTGCTTTGACAGTTAACCGCGCCAGTTCCGGGATCTTCTTTTCATCGAGGTAGTCGATACTTTCCCAGTTTTTCGGGTTGTAGACGTAGAGGTCTGAAACCGAACCTTTCACCGGGGCAGTCTCCGGCAGCAATGCTTCAAGATACGAATCGAGGTGCTCGATTTGCTGGCGGGAGTTTAAAGCACGCTGGAGTCCGACTGAACGGCTGTCAGCATGGCCGACAACGCGAATATTTTGTTTCTTCGCCTCATCGACGATGGCTTCATAAACTTCAGGAGCGAGAAACGTAGTTACCTTGATGAAGTCGTAGCCTTCTCTTTTCGATTGAGCAACAGCGGCTCGAGCCTCGGCCTGAGTGGTAACCACGATGCCATTCGGTTGTTTCCTTCCGGTGAGGTGGGGGCTCGCCGCGAAAATTGTTGGGGCGAGAATTTCACCCTTCGCGCTCTTCTCTCGCAGGACCAATTGTTCGGGAGTTCCGATCATGAAACGAATTGTGGTGACGCCGTAAGCGATCATCACCTTGAACTCGTCTTCAGCGAGTGCGTCCGGAAACTCGTCGTCACTGAAGAGATGGACATGCATGTCCATCAAACCCGGAATCAGAAACCTGCCTGTGCCATCAACGATTTGAGTTCCGGCGGGAGGTTTGATTCTTTTGGCATCTCCGATAGTAGTGACTCTTCCATCACTCACGAGCACGGTCTGGTTTCGTAACACGCGCTCTCGATCCATGGGGATGACGTTGACGTTAAAAAACGCAACGACCTTTGGCGCGCTCGAGTTGCCACTGGTCTGGCCGGTTATGGTTGTGGCGAGTAAAAGGATCGATAGCAGCAGTACGAGTTTGTTCATTCGTTGGCGACCTCTTCGATGATTGGTCGCCGAATTATGCACCAAACTAACGTCCAGCGGGTATGGACGATTTCAGGGCCGCTTCAATATGAGTTTTTAGATCTTCATACGTTGTCGCCGCTACTCGACGCCCATTCATGAATACACTTGGTTCGCTGCTCGGCAAAATCTTGCGGAGTCATTCAGCGCCAAGATGAAAGACAAGGTGTTCCTTGCTTTTCCGACGATTCCTTCCGATGTTTCTGCGGCTGGGGCTGCTGAGTACAGCGGGCTCGTTGCAAAGAAACAAGATCAACCCAACGCACGCCGCGGCGCAGGCCTCGGCAATGGCGGCGGCCCGCATTTTAGTCCATGCGCTGGAACTCTGCGGTAAGGATGCGAGCCGCGAAAGTCTGGTAACTGCTTTGGAAGGACTTTACGAATACGAAACCGGCCTCATGCCGAAGATTACTTTCGGTCCGAATCGCCGGATCGGCGCTCTTGGCGCGTATATTGTGACGATCGATACTGAAAAAAACTGTTTCCGGCTACTGTGGAATGGGTGGCAGTTGAATGAAACACCACGGGTTAGTATATTCAGCTAAAAAGTTGCTCAAGTTTATCCAGGGTGTTTTCGTTTCGCGTTACAACTTACAACATTCATAAGTGCCAGGGGCTCGACCGCCAGGTGCGGCCGAAACGGATTGCGGAAGTCCTGAAGCAGATCGATGCCGACATCGTCGCCCTCCAGGAAGTTGTCGGCATGGATGATGCGGCTCGTGAACACAACCAGGTTCACGCGATTGCCGAGGAACTTGGTTTCGATTTTCGCACCGGGGAGAATCGACGATTGCGAGGTGGAGCGTATGGAAATGCCGTTCTCAGCAGGTTCCCAATCGTCTCCGATCGAAACCACGATCTGACGTGCCGGCGCTACGAACCGCGTGGTTGCCTCGAAGTCGCCGTCAGACCAGACCACTCCGAAACCGCTCTTAAACTATTCAACGTTCATTTGGGAACCGGTTTCTTTGAGCGCCGTTACCAGGCGCACCGGCTATTCGAAGTCATTGGCGGCGGGAACTCAATTCTTTCGTCTCCGCGGCTCGTGCTTGGTGATTTCAACGAATGGACCAGGGGCGTCACAAGCAAGCTTTTCAGTTATCACCTGAACAGCGCCGAACCTGAACAACGTCTGGGCCGTGCACGCACTTATCCCGGAGTCTTCCCGCTCCTGCATTTGGACCACATCTACTACAACTCACAACTTAAACTGGAATCGGTGTCGGTGCATCGCAGCCGTCTCGCACTCGCCGCGTCAGACCATCTGCCAATCGTCGCGGAGTTTACTGTGGATCAGTAACGGCGTTTCGTTCTCGCACCACCTCAACTGAACAATGCGCCCGCGCCGCAACGGCGGAGGAAACACTTCCCAAAACCAGTCGCTCAAGCCGATTGCTGAATCCAGTCGCGCCGGTAAAGATGCAATCCGCACCAAACTCTTCCGCATGTCTTATCAACACGCTCCTCGGGTCGCCGCTTTCCACAAGTGACGAAACGGTTATCTTGTCGTTACTCAAACCCGCGCGAAGTTCATGCACCGCTTCGAGCGCCATGCGTTCCGAGTGCGTGCGCTCCTCGGCCCTTACTTCGTCTACAAAGTCTCGAACCGGCGGAATCAGCAGCCAGATCGGACTGCCTCTTGGCGTGTCGTCTGCAACGACAATGCGAAGCTCACTGCCCGCGGTCCAGTTTCGCCTTGCTGCCGCTTTAACGGCGGCCCGAGAACCGGTTGAACCGTCTACGCCGATCACGATTCGCTCGCCAGACGCGCCGGTTCCTGTTGCCGCTCGTCCCACATGGACCGGCGTCGACGCTTCGGTCAGGATCTTTTGCGAAACACTACCGAGGACGAACCTGCCGATCGCAGTGTGCCCGTGTGATCCAACGACGATCAGATCCGCACGCCATGCTTCCGCGCGATTGAGCAGCTCAAACGCCGGCGACCCGTTCTCAGCTTCGGAAGTCACGCGCCAACGGGGAAAGATCTGCCGCACCCGTTCGGCGCCGCGTTGCGCACTTTCCCGCGCCTCTTGCATCACATGCTCGGCATGCTCCCGTGCTTCTTTCAAACCGGGAGGAGCGCTTGCGGGAAAGGTTTCGTCGTCGGCAGACGCAGGCGGCAGCCATACCTCTCCGACTGACATCACGAGCGCTTCGACACCTTCGCTCGGCAGTCCAGCCCGGCGCATCGAATCGATCGCTGTGTTGGCAGCTTCTGATCCGTCGTAAGCGATGAAGATCTTCATGGTTGTTTTATCTCTGTTTTCTAACGGGCGCGCTAACCGAAGCGTCGGGACGTTCGTCGCCCGCAACTGTTTCCTGGTCCATCGCTTTTCGCGGGAATTGCTGCGTCCACAATTTATAGCCTCTATATATAAGTGCCAGAGCAGACCAGGACAAAAGAAACACGAGCGGGTAGGCCAGCCCGCGTGGAAAGAACCAACCGATTACAGCGAGAGATAATAACAACAGTCCCACGAGGACCATCAGCCGGCCCTCGACGGGTTCGAGCACGCGTCGATTTGTGAATGCAGCGCCGACAGCGTTGCCGATACGGATCGCGCCTGCCGCAGCACGTCCTCCGGTTCCCCCACCGCTCGTCATTGCCGGGCGCAGCTTCATCGGATGTTTCGGCGCTCTCACTTTGCGTCGCGCATCCAAAACAATCTCGGTCGAGTTCTCGAGATCGCGGAGATAAGTTCCCTCCATCTCTCCGGCAAATCGCACATCTTCCACGACCACGTCGAGTTCGAGATTACCGTACCAACTCGCGAGGTTCAGGTTCGTTGAACCGACGCGCGCCCACTTGCCGTCGGCAACCGCGGTCTTCGCATGGAGCATTGTTCCGTTCCATTCAAAAAGGCGCACACCTGAATCGAGCAGTGGACGATAACCGGAACGCGAGAGTGGCTTCAAAACCGGAATGTCCGAGGCGCTGGGCACGAGCAGACGCACGTCGACGCCGTCTTTGGCCGCCGCGCGCAACGCTTGCACGTAGAGCGTAGTGCCGGCGTAGTAGGCATCGGTTAACCATAGTCGTTCGCGGGCCAGCGTGGCGACGAGTTGATCGACGCGCAGCATGACCGCGCTCGCCGGCTCGCTGGGTACGACGCGCAGCGCTACTTCACCAGTTGTCGCTTCCGAATCGAGTTGGCGGATCTCATCCGCCGGTAGTCGATCTCCCATGCCATCCCAGATCCGCGCGAAGGCCTGTTCGATGTTGGCGACCGATGGTCCACGCACTTCGATCCCCGTGTCACGCCATGGTTCAACACCTTTGTCCGGCTCGCCGACCCACATCCGGCCTACGCACAAACCGGTGACGAAACCGATCTCGCCGTCAACAGTAATCGTCTTGCGATGATCGCGGCTTAACCAGCCAAATGGCGAGTCAAGTCGCGGCGGGTTGTAGCAACGCACATCGACGCCACCGGCGCGCAGATGATTCCAGAACCTGCGCGAAGCTTTGCCGAATCCGCCAAGCCAGTCGTAGATCACACGCACGTTCACGCCCTCGCGTGCCTTCGCGATGAGTGCGTCGGCGAACGTCCACCCCATTTCGTCTTCGTGGATGATGTAGGATTCGAAGTGAATGTAGCGCTGAGCGCCAGCGATTGCATCGAGCCAGGCGGGGTAATTCTCTTTCGCGTCGATCAACAGCCGGATGCTGTTGCCGCTGACGAGCGGCGCGCCCGCCGCGCGTGAGAAAGCCTGGTCCGCGAGATGCCGCATTGACCGGAATGCATCTGTCTCACGCTCGAAACGTTTTGCCGCTTTGTTCATCGCTGGTCTAGGTAGTTTGCAGAACCTTCACGTAAGTTTACAAGCAAACTCTGTACGAGGTGGTGTCTTAATTTCCCCTCTGCTTACCTCACCGGTCCTCGCGTCTCTGCGGCTTATCTGGTTTTGCGCTTCTTTTAACGCAAAGTCGCAGAGGACCGCCGAGGTACACAGAGAATGGTGGCGCTCGCGGTGGGGACTGATAGATCTCCGCGACAGCAGAAATCGTTCTGCGGCAGTTGGATGTTTAGTGAGGCCTTCCGGAACTATCAATCACCTTTGGCGTTATTATTGCTGTCCCGAGCAACATGAGCGCTCAATTTTTAAATACCGCCTGGCGCCAGCGTTTGCGGCGGCGGCACTGGCTGGCGTGGATCACTTTATGTGGGGCGCTCGCCATCCATGTAGCGGACGAGGCGCTGACTGATTTTCTAGCATTCTATAACCCGGCCGTGATATCCCTGCGTGAGAAGTATCCGCGATTACCACTGACGGCTTTCGTTTTTGAGACCTGGTTGGCGTTGCTGGTCTTCGCCGTCGTTTCGCTTTTGGCCTCCTCCTGCTTCGTTTGGCGAGGGCGTTGGGCGATGCGGCCGATATCTCATGTATTCGCCGGCTTCATGTTGCTCAACGGAGTGCTCCATATCGCCGGTTCAATCTACCTCGGGACTTTTATGCCGGGTGTATACTCGTCGCCTCTGCTGATTGCCGCGTCAGTCTTCCTGATAACCAGCACGCGCGCGTATAGTTCAAACCAGGAGGCCCGATGAATCGCTCCCACAAATCGCCATTCACACTCATCCTTGCCATTGCTCTTTTTTTGACCACTTCAAGTTACGCACGCGCTCAGGAAAACAAATCCGCGCCGGACAAGGAAGAGATCGCTGCCTTGCGTGAGAAGGCACTCAAACTCATCGATTCCGTAGCCGGGCAACTCAACACTTTGCAGTCGGCGGAAAACCGGGCGCGTATGGGCGCGAATATCGTCGACTTGCTCTGGAAACATGACGAAGAACGAGCGCGGTCGCTGTTGCGCGTGGTCCAGGAAGACATCAAGACAGAACTGCAAAAACGCGATGGCGAAACTCGTTACGACGTAAGGTTCAACGTCTTTCTCAAGTTGCGACACGACACAATCGAGCGGATTGCAAGGTACGACGGCCAGGCAGCGTGGGACTTTCTCAAAGTCACAGAGCCCGCTTTTGAAAACCAGGAGCCGTACGAGTTTCGCGACCACGAACAGGCTCTGGAATTGCGATTGGCAAAGCAGATTGCGGCAAACAATCCGGACGTAGCGCTCAAACTCGGCCGTCAGGCACTGAGGCAGAGCTTGAATCCTGACGTTCTCAAGGTGCTCAGTAGATTGAACCGAAAGCACAAAGAGCAGGCCCAAGTGCTCTACAAAGAGATCGTAGGAAAACTTCCGGATGCGGATTTGGCGGAAACCTGGAACAACAGAGAGTTTGTGCGATCGCTGGTCCGAACCTACCAACCACCAGACGTCGATGAGTTAACCTATCGAGAGCTTATCGGCCTTGTTGTCACCATTGCTTTAGAGCGCGGTTGCGGAAAGAAACCTGCTCGGGAGGAAGACGAGAGTGACGGCTTGTGTGAATGGGCGGCCTCAACCCTCAACGGGGCCGAGAGATACGATTCTCGCATCACAAGGATAACGCCGTGGTTTCCTGCTGAGATGGAGTCGTGGAGGTTCGCCGGCGTTTATGAAGAAGCGCAAGAGTTGTTGCAGGAACGTGCTTACGACGAGCTCGAGGCACTCGCTGCGAAATATCCTCAGCTCCAGGAAGGCATTTACGGGCAGGCGATCTTCTATGCGATGTCCGATGGGAACATGGACCAGGTTCGAAAAATGATCGATCGTCTTTCGAGTCAGAATACTGAAAGAGGGCAGGCATTGTTGGCCCAGATCGAAAGATATGAAAAGAAGACCCCAGTAACCGCCGAAAGGCTGGCGGAGATTCAAGCGGAAATCGAACTAATTCCGGAGAGCAGAGCACGAGCCGACTCTCTGTTGACTGTGGCCAGTCAACTCGCCGCGATCGATCAAAAGGCGTCATTGAAGTTTCTCGACCGGGCACGTGAGGTGATCGACACCTTAAAGCCGGGCAAGGACCAGACTCAAGCCCAGCTCGGGTTGGCTATGGTGTATTGCCAGCAGAAGAGCGAACGTGGGTTCGCTATTATGGAATCGCTGCTACCGAAATTGAATGAACTCGTCGAAGTTGCTGTGAAATTGGACGGCTACGACACAAGCTATCTTCGAGATGGTGAATGGAATATGTCCGCCAACGGCGGCATCGGGGAGATTTTGACAGTCTTATCGCAACGCGCGGGTGCGTTTGCGTGGTCTGATTTTGATCGCGCGGTGAATATAGCGTCGCAATTCGAGCGACCGGAAATACGTTTGATGGCCCATCTGAAGCTAGCCCAGTCAATTATGGCCGGACCATCGTCACCGTTTAATACGTCCAGAGCGCATCCCGGGTACGTCACTTACCGTTGATGTTGTTGCGAACCAAAAACCCGAATCGGATCAAAGCGGGCGGCGCCACCCTGGTTCTTTGCCTCCTTCCTCACCGCCGCAGCGCGCGCGCCCGATCCGAGGAACGTTTTGCGTCGATGGACCATAGCCCGCCGCCGACGATTAGCAAAAACATTGAACAGAGCAACATCGCCAAATCCGTACGTGCCTCATGAGACATGCCCCAGAAGCCGTAGTAGGGAAGCGTACGAAGACTGAAGCCCCAGAATCCATGACCCAGCAGGATGGGAATCTTCGTCGAAACGATCGCGACCAGCATGTTGATGATCAGCGGAATCGCGGCGAGACGGGTCAGAAGGCCGATCAGAATCAAAGCACCACACACTATCTCGACCACACCGACAAACGGTCCCATCACGTCAGGTGAAGGGATTCCGATTCGTGCAAACCTTCCCGCGCCGTTCTCCGCCGGATACAGAAACTTCTGAATTCCTTCCGAAAAGAACACCCAACCCACCACGATTCGGACCAGAATCACCGATCGTGATGCGGTGGTGTCGATTAGCCTTTTGAAATCCACCGAAGCCTCCTTAAAATGCTTTGTAACGTACCGTCAGCAGTGTCGGTTTGTCCACGGGACGAGTACTGCACTCGCGGATTAGGAAGCGGAAGTCGTGTGCTTCGCGACTTCTGCGGTAAAAAGCGCAAAACCAGATAAACCGCAGAGAACGCGGAGGACCGCTGAGGTTCGCAGAGAGGAAAATTAAGACACGCCCTCCTTAACAAGCCAGCGAAAAGAGATCGAGCGCTCCATTCAATCGCAGTTTTATCTCGGCTAACTTCTGCGCGTCGTTCTGCTCAATCGCCGAAGCAACGACGCCGTGATAGTTGAGTATGTTAAAGGCCTTTATCAACGGCGCCATCTGGTTCACTTGTTCCGGATGCAGGCCGTAGCCTTCAATGAACGCGTGCTTGTCGTCGATCGACAGATCGTGGAGGGCGAGCGAGAGTTCCCACTGCGGCGCGATGATCGAAACGCACTCTTCCCAATCGATAATCGACGTGATATGTCCATCGTCGTCGACGATCACGTTTTTCAAACGCAAGTCGCTGTGATTCAGAGACGGTGCGATATCCGCCTTCTTCGTCTCTTCGATTATTTTCGACAACTTGTTCAATTCTGATTGCGGAAGAATTTTTTGCGTCGCGAAAAACTCGAGACGTTCGGCGACTTTGTATTCCCGATCGAGATACTCACTCCAGGTCGTGATTTTCTGCGACGAATCAGAATTCCAGTCGAAGTTGGCGCCGAAACCGGTTGTCTTAATCGAGTTGATGATCGCTGCAAACCGGCCCACTTCGTTAATGATGCGTCGCCTTTTCGCATGGTGAGTTGCTTCTGAACCAGTTACGAGCCTCATGATCATGTAAGGCTCAGAACCGACGTCATCACCGACGGCAAGAATCTCAGGACTCGGAACGCCGGCCTTTCGCACCTCCTGCGCCGCCCACCACTCTTTCCGAAACGCGCCGATCCGTTCAGGCTCGGGACTGATGCGGATCACAAATTGGCCCTCGACGTGGTTAACCGCGAAGACGTAGTTCGTCCGGCCGGATGATCGATAAACGATCCGCGTCGCCGGCGCTTCGAAATAGCGCTGCACGATCTTTTTTGCCAGGCGCCGGTAGTAACGGATCTCGGAAGGGGGATCGCGCTTCTCAGGCATGAGCATTTCCTGCGGCGAGGGCTGCGGCCCGAAACAGCAGGTCGCCGAGTTCGTTGGAGCTCTTCAGTCGTACAGTTTCCACCTGGCCACGAAATTTCAGTTCATTGTTGCCGACGATCGACGCGAGACCCACACCGTTAAGAAAGTTGTCGAGTTCGGTATCACCCGCGCCGAGGCTCTGTCGCAAGTCAACACCGAGCACCTGGGCCATTGCCTGCGCGCCGGACAACTTATCGACATTCTTGTGAGTGATGAAGTTGCTGCGTTTTGTGTGCTGGTAGGCCATCAGTTGATCCTCCGGCACGTCGATGAGCAGGAAGATCATGCAAACATCTTCCGCCAGCATCTGCTCTTCGAGTTTTGGAAACTCGACGGCCGTTACCGCAGAAGCACTCAAATACTTTTCCTTAACTGAAATGATGTTCTCGGGAACTGGTGTCCAAATTACTTCGCCGATACGCCAGTCGCGCGGGTAATAGAACACGAGGACGTTTTTGATTCCGTCTTCGAGCAGAATTTGCACGCCCTTAAGTGCTTCACGGATCTCGTCGGCTGTTAAAGGGAATGCGATTGCTTCTTCGAAGACGAGTTCGGACTCTGACGTCTGCTTTATGAATCCCATCAAGCTTCCGTTCAAGGTCACTGTGGGAATCGGGGAGTTCGAAAGTCTGTACCAGTCCTGACCGAACGTGCGTATCACTGACAAGGGAAAGCGAAGTGAATTGAGGATTAGCGGACGGCCACTTTCGTAGTGATGCATCAGTCCGAGCTCCACTTCCTTCGGAATAACTATCTTTCCTTGAAACTCGTGCACCGCTGTGCCGTCGAGATCGGTAACTACCGAACCGGAAGTTGCAAATGTCGATTGCTCGATAAATTTACGGAGCTTCGTCTCCACCTCTTCGCTCAAAGCCATGGCCTCACTATATGACTCAAGTGTTACGGAAGTGCGCGTTGAGCTTCACTTTGAAACAATTAACAGAATTGTGATATGGATTGCGGCAATGAACCTTGCAGACGTAAAACATCTCTTCAACTACACCGAGTGGGCCAATGAGCTGGCGATCACAGCGGCGAGCAAGCTTCCGGACGAAGGTCTGCGACGCGATTTCGGCATCAGTCACAAATCGATCTTCGGAACGTTGTTGCACATGGCGGGCGCAGAATGGATCTGGTTGGAACGTTGGCACGGACGTTCGCCTGCGAAAGCCGAGGCGTGGTCGATGTGGACAACTGATTCGTGCCCCGACCTTGCGGAATTGAAAAGCCGTTGGGCCGCAGTCGTTGAACTCCGTACGCAATTCGTTTTATCGTTGGATGACTCTGCGATAGAGGCCGACCTGAACTTCAGGCTCCTCAGCGGCGACGCGAGTTCAATGCGACTGGCCGACCAAATGCATCACGTTGCGAATCACGCTACAATGCACCGCGGGCAGGTGGTAGGCATGATTCGGCAGCTTGGAGTCGATCCACCCGCGACCGATCTGATCTTCTACGTGCGCCGGGAAATCTCACCGAAATGACTCATCAGATCTACTGGCTGATGGCTATCGCATTGATCTGTGTTAGCTGTAGTCGGTCCGACAATCAACCTCGTGGATCCGTCTCGGAGTCTGAACAACCTCTCTCGATCAAGCCGACTCAATCTCCTACTGACGGCGACAGTCGCGAACCAGAATTAACAACGACTCAAAATGGCAACGTGATACTGAGTTGGGTGGAAAGGTTCAGCGAGAAACGTTACGCCTTGCGAGCAGCAGTGTTTGAATCGAATGGCTGGAGCGAAACGCGAACCGTTGCGGAAGGTGACAACTGGTTCGTCAACTGGGCTGATTTCCCTTCGGTGATCGCGCTCAACGACGGCACGCTTGCTGCCCATTGGCTGGTGAAAAGCGGTGCGGCAACCTACGCGTACGACGTCAACATCTCGACGTCGAAAGACGGTGGTCGAAATTGGACCAAACCGATCATTCCCCATCGCGACAATACCCAGACTGAACATGGTTTTGTTTCACTGGTTCCGTTGACGGATGGGCGGCTCGGCGCCATATGGCTTGATGGTCGCAACATGCAGAATGTGAAGGAGACGGACGAGCACGCTCCCGCTCCCGAAAGCATGACGCTCCGCTATGCTGCGATAGACCAGAACGGAAACGTCGCCGATGAGACTCAGCTCGACGAACGCGTTTGTGAATGTTGTCAGACCTCGGCGGCGGTAACCAGCGCCGGTCCCATCGCCGTGTATCGTGATCGTTCCGCTACGGAAGTGCGCGACATCTACATCGTGCGCCAGGTGAATGGGAGCTGGACTAGTCCGCAACCGGTCTATGCCGACAACTGGCAGATCAATGGCTGCCCCGTGAATGGACCATCGGTCACTGCTGATGGTTCACGAGTGGCCGTCGCGTGGTTCAGTAGCGTTGCCGATACGCCTCGAGTGAAGGTCGCATTTTCGCAGGACGCCGGTGCGACTTTCAGCCAGCCGATTCAAGTCGACGATGGCCCCAATGTTGGACGCGTCGACACGTTGTTGCTACCTGACGGGTCGGCGCTTGTCTGCTGGCTGTCTGGCGATGCGCAGGGCGGCGAAATAAAAGCCCGGCGTGTTCAGGCGGACGGATCGGTGGGTCCTGCCTCAGTGATCGCCACGACCGACATTTCCCGATCGAGCGGTTTTCCGCGCATGGCGCGCCGCGGCAACGAGGTGCACTTCGCCTGGACGGAATTTGGTAAGCCGGCGCGGGTCCGAACGGCGGTTTCGCAGATTAGCAATTCTCAGTAAACAAGTTTCCTCCAATCCGTGATAAAACTGTCGATCTTCGCGCCCTCCGTTCGACTAATAACCGGAGGGATCGAGGAAACTTAGCGGTAGTCTTCCGCGTATCGTTTCAAAACCCGCCTTTTTTAGTAGAGGAGCGTATGAGATTCGCGAAGCTCATTTTGAAGAACGTCCTGCGCAATAAACTGCGAACGCTGCTTACTGTTTCGAGTTTGGTCGTTTCGCTTTTTCTGATTGTTACTCTTGGAACAATTCTTACGGAATTTGAACGGGGTAGTAAGGAAGGCAATCCCTCGCGACTGATGACCCGTCACTCCGTGTCGCTAGCGTTTTTGCTTCCCATCGGGGATCTCCAGCGCATTCAGGCGGTGCAGGGAGTGAAAGCGGTCATGCCCTTCACATGGTTCGGCGGAATCTACAAGGACGAGAGGAATTTCTTCGCCAACTTTGCGGTGGATGCAAAGAAAATGAGGGAGATTTATCCCGAGGTGAAGATGACCGATGCTGAATGGCAGGCATTTGCCGCCGACCGGCAGGGAGCAGTTGTAGGCAAGAAGCTTGCGGTAATGTACGGGTTCACGCCCGGACAACGAATCACCTTAAAGAGTCCAATCTACAATCAGGACGTCGAATTTATCGTGCGAGGCATCTACAGCGGCAACGACGAAAAGACACTCTTCTTTCATCACGAATACCTGAACGAACTGGTGGCATCAGCTGGTGCCGATTGGGCCAAGGACAAGGCCGGGATATTTGCCGCCCTCGCGAACACGCCGGAAGACGTGCCTCGAATCTCGCAGGAGATCGACGCAATGTTTGTGAACACGGATGCGCCGACCAAGAGTGAGAGCGAGCGAGAGTTTGCTGCGAGTTTCGAAGCGATGATGGGCGGCGTGAAGAAGTTCCTTTACGGCATCATGGCCGCGATCACTTTCTCGTTGCTCTTGGTCATGGGTAACACAATGGCGATGACGGTGCGCGAAAGGACCAAGGAAGTCGGAACGCTAAAGGCAATCGGTTTCAAGCGCTACACAATTGCGGGACTGTTCCTCGGAGAGTCGATCCTTGTCTCGGTCGTCGGAGCCGCGATCGGAATTGGTGCGGCGGTGCTGCTGTACCGCTCCGTTGACATGAGTTACTACATACCTAATTTTGTATCGTTCAAACCAGAACCTGAGACGGTGATTGCGGCTTTCGTGTTATCACTCATCGTCGGCATTGTGAGTGTGGGTTATTCAACTTACAGAGTTACTGGTCTAACCATCGCGCAGGCCCTGCGGAGCACGGAATAATGGCCTTACCCATCAAGTACAATTTGCGAAATCTGGTGGTGCGGAAGGGAAGTACGCTTGCCACTGCGTTCACCATTGGTCTAACTGTTGCAGTTTTTCTGATGGTGATGGCGCTGGCTCGCGGCATTGACTTGACCTTGTCCAGCAGTGGCGAGCCATTGAACCTAATCGTCGTGCGCGAGGGTAGCACGGCCGAGTTGAACAGCTCGGTCTCGCGCGAGCAATTCAACGACCTCCGGTATCTCGATGGTGTTGTGAAGGAAGGCGATCAGCCACTCGCCACCGCCGAGATCATCACCCTCATCTATAAGCCGCGAAAGGGAATGAGCCAGGGATCGAACGTGATGGTCAGAGGCGTTGGGCCAATGTCCTTCAAGTTACATTCCGGCTTTCAGGTCGTACAGGGGCGAACATTTCAGGCCGGTCTGACTGAAGCAGTAGTTTCCAAAAGAATCAGCGAACGGTTCCAGGGTCTGGATGTCGGCGACAAGTTTCGTATTCAAACCACGGACTACACGGTTGTTGGACTCTTCGAAACTGGCGGCAAGGCGTTCGAATCGGAGATTTGGGTAGACGTTAACTCGCTGGCGAGCACTACCAACCGCGAAACCTTCTCTTCGGTGCTTTTGCGTGTGAATGATGCGAATGCACTCTCGGCTTTGTCGAAGCGCATCACGGACGATCCGAAATTGCATCTGAAAGCTGTATCGGAACGCACGTTTTATGAAGACCAGCAGGGCGTAGCGTCTGGTGCTCTGAAAGTATTGGCCGGGTTTATCACTTTCATAATGGCAGTGGGAGCAGGATTCGCCGGCATGAATACGATGTATGCCGCGGTTGCTCGTCGCACAAAGGAGATCGGGACGTTGCGCGTGCTTGGTTTTGGGCGGATGAGCATCCTGATCGCTTTCTTGTTGGAATCAATGGTGGTGGCGCTGCTTGGTGTGGTTATTGGAGTTTTGCTGGCGATGCCGCTGAACTTTGTTTCCACCGGAACATCAAACTGGACCAACTTCAGCGAGATCGCTTTCAACTTTAAAGTCACGTTTGATTTGATACTCATCGCGTTCATCTTTGGCGCAATGATCGGTTTTGTGGGATCGCTGTTACCGTCGATTCGTGCAGCCCGGCTCAGGATCGTCGAGGCACTTCGTGCTTAGTTCTTAAATAGAAATGGCAACAAACCCCCAATCCAACGAAGATCAGAAGAACCTCAACGAACGATTGAGGAGCTTGAAGATTGATCGTGCGCCGACACTGTCGCAGGGAAACAAGAATCGTTCACCAAAGTTGTTATTGCTCGGTATCGCGGCCCTGGTTGCACTCGCGGCATTCGCGTACTTGTTCCTTTTCTCGGGAACAAAGACGATTTCAGCCGCGACTGTCCGCGTTGAAAGCGCGGGTGCGACTTCCGGTACCAGCATTTTGTCAGCGACGGGTTACGTGGTGGCCCATCACAAGATTGCCGTCGGCGCAAAAGTGATGGGACGCGTCGCGTGGATCGGAGTTGAGAAAGGCGATCTGGTGCAGGAGGGACAAGTTCTCGTCAAACTCGAGGACATCGAGTTTCGCGCGCAGGTGAATCAGGCACGAGCGAATATCGCGTCTGCCCAGGCGCGTCTCGATCAACTGCGCACCGGATCGAGGCCGCAGGAAAAACTGCGAGACCGGGCGTCAGTGCTCCAGGCCGAAGCGAGATTAAGGACCGCGGAAGCAGAGTATCAGCGCACTGAACGACTCGCTCGCGAGGGAGTCGCTTCTAAATCAGAACTCGATCGCGCTTTATCCGAACGCGACACCGCTGCGGCATTGTTAGAAGCGGCAAAGCAGTCGAGCACGATGACCGACATTGGACCACGGCCGGAAGAGATCCGCGCTGCCGAAGCAGAAGTCCAGCAAATGAAAGCCGCACTCGAGTACGCCCAAACACAGCTGGCGGCTACTGAGATCAAGGCGCCTGTGTCGGGAACTGTCCTGGAGCGCATTGTGGAGCGCGGCGAGATGGTGAGCCCTTCGGCCTTTGGTGGATCTGGAGCGCGCACGTCTGTGGTCGATCTTGCGGATCTGACTGACTTGCAAGTCGAGCTGGATATCAGTCAAACCGATTTTTCGCGTTTGCAGATGGGCCAGAAAGCGGAAATCATTCCGGAAGCCTATCCCAACCTGAAATACAGTGGTTACATAGCCGAGATCGCGCCGGAAGCAAATCGCGCGAAATCGACGATCCAGGTCAAGGTGAAGGTTGAAAATCCTGACCAGCAACTAAGACCGGAGATGAATGCGCGCGTCAACTTCCTCGCCGACAATTCTTCGGGCAAGGAAAACAGCGCAACGGGTCGCATCCTGGTTCCGAAGCAAGCAGTAGTGCGCGTGGACAACAGCACTTTTGTGTTTGTGATCAAGGGAGACAAGGTTGAACAGCGCGCCATACGGCCGGGCGGCGAAATCGGAGACGACTATCATGTTTTGGAAGGCTTGAGTGGAAACGAGTCGGTAGCGCTTAACGGCGCTGACAAATTACGTGACGGAGATCGCGTGAAGGTCCAATAATTCTTCACAGAGAAGAATTAAGAGACTTTCGTGCAAGCTAGTTCAAGTGGAGACAATATGGCCCAACCAATAGTTCGAGTTCGCAATGTGAGTAAACGTTTCGTACGGGATGATTTTGAAGTAGTCGCGCTTGATAACGTCAGTATCGATATTCACGAAGGCGATTTTTTCGCACTGATGGGCCCGAGCGGATCCGGTAAATCCACTCTCTTGAACCTGCTGGCTGGAATCGATCGTGCTACTGAAGGTACCGTCGAAATTCTTGGGACGTCACTCGCCGATCTTAGCGAGAGTCAAATGGCAACCTGGCGTAACTCGCACGTCGGTTACATTTTCCAGACGTTCAACCTGGTGCCGGTGCTCACAGCCTTCGAAAACGTCGAACTGCCGCTGCTGCTGACAAAACTGAACAAAGCGCAGCGTCGCAAGAACGTGGAAACGGCGTTGGAACTGGTGGGACTTTCGGACCGAATGGACCACCAGCCACGTCAGCTCTCAGGCGGGCAGGAACAGCGCGTGGCAATTGCGCGCGCGATCGTTACCGATCCGGATCTGATTCTCGCGGACGAACCGACAGGTAATCTCGACGCTCGATCCGGTGAAGAGATCCTGCAAATTCTCTCGACTCTTAACCGCGATCTGAACAAAACAATCATCATGGTCACGCACGACCCGCACGCGGCGAGTTTTGCCACGCACGAACAACATCTGGAAAAGGGAGTTCTGACGCAACAAGTCGCGGCTATGGTGTAGAATCCGTGTTCAAACACGAATTTGGGAGGTTGTCGTGCGAATTCTACAGATTAGTGTGCTCGCCTTAATGTTGGCCGCCCCCCTGGCAGTTGCAAATCAAAGCAGTCGGAATTACGCCCTTGATTCTTCTCAAAGCAAATTCGTAGCGCGCGCTTTTGCCGGTGGCCTGCTGTGGTTTAAAGGAAAGGACCACCTGGTTGCCGTTCGCGAATTCACGGGCGAGGCGCAAATAACGCCGGGTTCGATCACGCCGGCGTCGCTGGAGATCACCGCTAAGGCCGCGTCGATGGTTGAAACGAGAGAGGTTTTCACTGCCCAGGAAAAGGAGATCATCAACAAAGAGTTGCGCGAGATCGTGCTCGAGCCGGAAAAGTATCCCGACATTACATTTAAGAGCACTCGCGTGAGCGGCAAATCGACCGGTGCGGAGCGCTATGAGTTGAAGATCGAAGGGAATCTGACCTTGCACGGCGTAACGCGGGGCATCACGATTCCGACCGAAGTAACCTTAAGCGGAAACGACATGCGCGCGCGTGGCGAGTTCTCGATCGATCGCGACGACTTCGGGGTCAAAGCTACTTCAGCATTTCATGGCATGGTAAGAGTGCGAAAGAAGATCGAGTTTAGTTTCGACATCGTAGGTCACCAGCGTTAGGGCCTTTAACCACAAAAAGGCACAAGACGCACAAAAGGCACAGACAGTGAGGATCAAAATAAACAGCATTTCTTTTTGTGTTTGTTGTGCCTTTTTGTGGCTAATGCTCGCGCTTGCCTTGTTCCCCACTGTTTCTCACGCGCAAGTGCTTGGTGATCCAGTAGACGTCGGTCAGGATTTTCAGAGGCTGGAAAATGTTTATTTCATCGGTAGCCGCGTCACGTCCTTCGACAGCGCAACCGGTCGGGGCAATTTGCAATGGGATCGCTATTGGCGAAATACAACACTCTCCTTCAACAAGGTGGACGTTGGATTCACACGGGGACGGGCCAGCGAGTTTCCCACTACGGAATACGATCAGGATCCGGTGCTACCTTTTTCAATTGCGTTCCTGAGTCCGCGCACGATCCGGTTGCGCCTGTCGACAATAGCCGTGCCGATCGTTGACGGCCAGTCGCTGATGCTGGCTGGTCCTGTTCCCAAGGATTCCTCGTGGCGCGTGGAGCAAAACGACCGCGAGATCATTTACACCGGCGCGCATGGGCGCGTGCGGATCAACAAGCAGCCCTGGCGCGTGGAGTTTTACGATCACCGCGGCCGCTTGCTCACACGCACGCAGAACTTCGGCGAGCCCAACACTTTCTTTTCAACAACGCCTTTCTCCTTCCTGCGCCGCGCCAGTGATTTGGCCCGACGAATCGCCGCTACTTTCGAACTCCAGCATGACGAGAAGATCTTCGGTTGTGGCGAATCGTTCACGCGGTTCGACAAACGCGGACAGCGCGTGCTCGTCTCCACACGCGACGGCATGGGCACGCAAAACGAGTTGATGTATAAACCCATCCCGTTCTTTCTTAGCAGCAACGGCTACGGCATGTTTGTGCATACAACCGCGCCGTTAACGTTCGACTTCGGTAAGTATTACGACGCCCACAACACGATCTATTCCGGCGATGAGAACCTCGATCTTTTTGTGTTTCTCGGCGATCCGAAAGAGGTGCTCTCCGAGTACACCACGCTGACGGGACGCAGCCCGGTTCCCCCGCTTTGGTCGTTTGGTTTCTGGATGAGCCGCGCCACTTACAATTCCGAACAGCAGGTGCGCGAGGTGGCCCGGCAGTTGAGAACGCGTCAACTTCCATCGGACGTGATTCATCTTGATACCGGTTGGTTCGAAACCGAGTGGCGCAGCGACTACATCTTCTCAGCGACGCGCTTTCCTGATCCGGCGAAGTTCATGGCCGACATGAGGCAGCAGGGGTTTCGCATTTCGTTATGGCAGTACCCGTATTTCACGAGCAAGAACGAACTGTGGAAAGAGATTGTCGCGCGCGGGTACAACGTCAAGAATGAAAGCGGACAACTTCCGTCTGAGGATGCAACGCTCGATCTCAGTAATCCTGAGGCTGTGAAGTGGTACCAGGACAAGGTCAGAAATCTGTTGAAGCTTGGCGTCGGCGCTATCAAGATTGACTTTGGTGAACAGGCGCCTCTGACTGGCCAATACGCATCGGGACTGAGCGGTTGGTACGAGCACAATCTCTATCCCTTGCGTTACAACAAGATCGTCGCTGAAGTCACGAAAGAAACAACCGGCGAGGATTTGGTCTGGGCGCGCAGCGCATGGGCCGGCAGTCAGCGATATCCTGTTCATTGGGGCGGCGACGCGGAAAATACCGATTCCGCAATGGCGGCTTCGCTTCGCGGCGGCCTGTCGTTCGGGTTGTCGGGCTTCACTTACTGGAGTCACGATGTCGGTGGCTTCGTCCAGCGCGCGCCGCGCGATCTCTATCGACGCTGGATGGCCTGGGGAGTTTTGTCGTCGCATACGCGAGCGCATGGCATACCGCCACGCGAACCCTGGGAATACGACGCTGCTTTAACGGAGGATTTTCGCCGCGCTTTGAATTTGCGCTATTCGTTGATGCCGTACATTTACGCGCAGGCAAAAGACTCGTCCGCGCGCGGGTTTCCGATGTTGCGCCCGCTGTTCCTCGAGTATCCGAACGATCCCGGTTCATGGACCATCGACGATCAGTATCTCTTTGGATCGGACCTGCTGGTGGCGCCGATGTTCACGAACGGCGATCGGCGTCGAGTGTATCTGCCTCCTGGCGTGTGGATCGACTATCAAAGCGGTCGCGTGTACCAGGGAGCGGCGTGGCACGAGATACAGGCAGGTGAGATTCCGGTCGTGCTGCTGGTTAAGAATCATTCAGTTTTGCCACACGTCAAGGTGGCGCAGAGCACAAGAGACATGGACTGGGACAACGTAGAACTGCGCGTTTTCAGCACTGACAGCGCACAAGCGACGGGACTATTTACGAGACCTGGCGGCGATGTGAAAACGTTGACCCTCGTTCCGCGCGGACGTAATTTTGTTTTGGCCCAGGATCCACAAGCGGGGAGAGTTAAATGGACTATTAAGAAAATGACTCAATAGGAGACGTCACCTAACGTGAAGAAAAACATTTCCAGACGTACATTCGCAAAGCTCGCCGGTGTTGCATCTCTCGCATCTACAACGGAATTACCATCAGTAGGACCTATCACGTCCGCTCAAAGCAATACGACGGCGGGCCGCGAGTTTCCACGCGGTTTTCTTTGGGGCACGGCAACCGCCTCGTATCAGGTCGAAGGAGCGGTCAAGGAAGATGGGCGTGGCCCCTCGATCTGGGACACCTTTTCGCACACACCTGGAAAGGTGGTGAACGACGCGAACGGCGACGTCGCCAACAACCACTATCATCTTTACAAAGGCGACGTGCAGTTGATGAAGGCGCTCGGCGCGAAAGCCTATCGTTTCTCGATTGCGTGGCCGCGCGTATTTCCCAACGGTGATGGTCCACCAAACCCGAAAGGTCTCGACTTCTACAATCGTCTCGTCGACGAGCTGCTGGCGAACGGTATTCAGCCTTACGCCACTCTCTATCACTGGGACTTGCCACAGTCGTTACAGGATCGTTTTGGCGGGTGGGAAGGACGCGATACGTCAAAAGCTTTTGGCGACTACGCGGGCTACGTCGCGGCTCGTTTGAGCGATCGCGTCAAGCACATCTTCACGATCAACGAGTTCGGCGCGTTTATCGAACTGGGTTATCGCTACGGAATCCATGCGCCTGGTCTGAGACTTCCGGCACAGCGTTTTAACCAGACGCGTCACCACGCCGTGCTCGGGCATGGGCTGGCAGTGCAGGCGATTCGCGCAAGCGCAAAGAGTGGTACGAAGGTCGGCATCGCGGAGAACATTACGATTCCAGTGCCGGTCTTTGAGACGCCGCAAAATATCGTGGCCGCAGAGCGCGCGATGCGTGAGATGAATGCGCAGTACCTCACAGTAGTCATGGAAGGGAAATACACCGACTGGTATCTGAAGTCGAATGGCGCCGACGCGCCAAAGTTCACACCTGAAGATTTGAAGATCATCTCCAGTCCGCTAGATTTTGTTGGCGTCAATATCTATATCGCGCAGTTCGTTCGCGCTGACGAATCTTCGCCAACTGGCTACACTCAAATCACGCATCCGAAGTCGTTTCCGCGTGCTCCTTCGTTTTGGCTCGTCGTCACGCCCGAAGCTCTTTACTGGGGACCTCGACACGTCGCGAAGCTTTGGGGTGCTAAAGAGATTTACATCACTGAGAACGGTTGCTCGGCTGCGGATGAGCCGTCGGCGGATGGGCGCGTCTACGACACTGATCGCGTCACGTTTCTGCGCAGCTATCTCGCCCAGTTGCGTCGTGCGACGGCAGAAGGCGTACCCGTGCGCGGCTACTTTTTGTGGAGCTTGATGGACAACTTCGAATGGGCCGACGGTTACACGAACCGTTTCGGCATTCATTACGTCGACTACGCGACACAAAAACGCACGCCAAAGTTGAGCGCCGATTTCTATCGCGAGGTCATCGCGCGCAACGCGATTGTCTAACTAGACTGCTGAGTGGACTCATCTCTGCGGCCCTCCTTGGATCTTTGCGGCCTCTGCGTTCAAAATCGCCGTTAAACGCAGAACGCCGAGATACACAGAGGAACGCAGAGAAAAAAAAGCAGACACACGAGTTTTTTCGCAAAGCGCTACTGAGTAGTAGCGGGCGCGGCTTTAACTGCTTCAAGCTGAAGATCGATGATCACTTCGTCAGCCACGTTGAGGCCGCCGTTTGCCATCTTTGCGCCCCAGGTAATCCCGTAATCGCGCCGGTTGATCTTCGTCTCTGCCGCCACGCCGAAGCGGACGTTTCCGCGATTGTCCTTGATCGCTCCTGTGAGATTGAAAGGAAACGAGATCGGCTTCGTCACGCCTTTGAGCGTGAAGTCGCCGTGCAGCACGTAGCCGTTGCCTTTCTTCTCCACCTTCGTGCTTTTGAACTTCATCTCCGGAAATTGCGCCACATCGAAAAAGTCGGCGGAGCGCAAGTGGTTATCGCGGCCTCCGACACCCGTGTCTATACTTTCAACTTTTGCAGTGAACTCGACGGTCGACTTCGTCGCATCGGCAGCATCGTAGTGAATCATTGAGGCGAATTCCTTGAAGCGTCCTCTGACGAATGAAATCTCAAAGTGCCGGATTGAAAAACCAATCACGCTGTGGCCAGGATCGACGCGGTAGTCTCCAGTTGGAATACTTTCAAAACTGACGCCAGAGGGTTTTTCCTGCGCGTCGGCAACCGGCAGTGAAAACGCCGGTAGTGAAGATAAGAGCGCGACAAGGAGAGCCGCACACACAAGTAACAGAACAGAGGTTTTGGATCGGTCCATTTGTTTCTCCTTACCAGGCGGTTGGACGTTTACGGAAACAAGAAAGTACACGACAGCGTACAAATTCTCAAAGTTACAAGTGGTCAGTGGTCCGTAGTCAGTGGTCCGTAGTCAGTATCCGCTCTCATTAACTCATTAAACTCACTACCACCGACTACCGACTACTGACTACTGACTACTGACCACTGACCACTGACTACTGACTACTGACCACTGACCACTAACCACTGACGTTATACTAACGAAGGGGCTGCGAGATGAAGATCACTGAGTTACCCGTTTCGGGGTACGAGCGGCTTGCGTCGTGCACCGACGGGCCTTATCACGGATTAATATCTATTCATAGCACGCGACTTGGTCCAGCCATTGGCGGAACGCGATTCTGGCATTATCAAAACGAGCAGGATGCGATTGACGATGTATTGAGACTCGCGCGCGGCATGACTTACAAGAACGCGCTTGCCGGAATCCCGTTTGGCGGTGGCAAGTCGATCATATTGAAAAACGACGCGCCAATGGATCGTAAAGCAATCTTTCGTATGCACGGCCGGTTTGTAGAAACGTTTGGCGGTCAATACATCACGGCGGAAGATGTTGGCACAAGTCCGGAAGACCTCGAGCACGTGCAACAAGAGACTCAGTATGTGGCAGGTCTGCTGTCCGGGTCGGGCAATCCTTCACCAGTGACGGCCCGAGGTGTTTTTCGTGCGATGCAGGCGGCGGCGAAGTATCGCTGGGGCGAAGACACGTTGGAAGGACGCACCGTAGCGATTCAGGGATGCGGCAGCGTTGGTTATTATCTCGCGTCATACGTGAACAACGCAGGGGCGTATTTGATTGTCAGTGATGTGGATCCGCGAAAAGTTGATCGGGTCGTGAATGAGTTTGGCGCAATAGCTTTTGGGCCGGAAGAGATCTACTACGCCGAGGCCGACATCTTCGCGCCGTGCGCGCTCGGAGGCGTGCTCAACGATGAGACGGTTAGCGTGTTGAAGATGGAGATCGTCGCGGGCGCCGCGAACAATCAGTTGCTGGACCCGCGACACGGCGATGAACTTGCCGATCGCGACATTCTTTACACGCCCGACTACGCCGCCAATTCAGGCGGCGTAATCAACGGCTGTCGTGATTTGCTTGGTTGGGATTCTGCGCAAGCCGCGGCCAAGGTCGACGAAATCTACGAGACGGTTTTCAATATCTTTCAAATCGCGGCGGCTGAAGGCATTTCGACATCGAAGGCCGCTGATCGGCTTGCGGAAGAGCGTTTGAATTCAACTAGCGGAGGTCGAGTTGTTCATAGCTGACTTAGAGACACCGGCGATCGTCGTCGATCTCGACATCATGGAGCGAAACCTTTCGCGCATGGCGGATTATTGCCGCAGTCACGATTTGCGACTGCGGCCGCATACAAAATCACACAAGATTCCGGAGCTGGCTAAACAGCAGTTGGCCCATGGAGCGCAGGGGATTACGGTGGCGAAGATCGGCGAAGCGGAAGTGATGCTCGACGCTGGTTTCACTGACATTCTGATCGCGTATCCGATCATCGGCAGAGGTAAAGCTGAGAAACTTTCAGAACTGGCAACACACGCCGACATAACCGTGTCACTCGATTCGGTGGAAGTAGCCCACGCGATCTCCGCGGAAGCGAAGAAGAGAGATGCTCGTATCGGAATCCTGGTTGAGCTCGACGTTGGTTTCCACCGGTGCGGCGTGACGAACGAACACGAGGTGTTGGCGATTGCTCGATCCTTAGCAGATTTGCCGGGTCTCGAATTTAAGGGGTTGATGTTTTTTCCGGGCCATCTTCAAGTCCCTCAAAAAGAGCGCGCTGAATTGAGAGTGAATGTGAACGACTTTCTCGGACGTGCTCTCGCAAAACTCGAAGAGGCGGGGCTGCCTGTTGAGATTGTCAGTGGGGGATCAACGCCGACGGCACGCGAAGGCCACTTGTTTACTGGCGTAAACGAAATCCGGCCCGGCATGTATATCTTCAACGATCGAAATATGCTCGCCGTGGGCGTCGCTTCACTCGAAGACTGCGCGCTCTCGGTTATCACGACGGTCGTCAGCACGAGCGTTCCCGGTCGCGCGATCGTCGATGCCGGATCGAAAACACTTTCCTCGGATGGTTATCAGGCGAGTGACGGAAGAGGGTTCGGCCTGGTCAAAGAAGATTCTGACGCGGACGTAGAGCGTCTGTCAGAAGAACATGGAAACCTCAACATCAGCCGTTCGGCGCGTGAATATAACGTTGGTGAGCGGCTGGCGATCATTCCGAACCACGTGTGCAGCACCGTCAACATGCACAATCAGGTTTACGGCGTGCGCGGCGGGCGAGTCGAGTCGGTTTGGGAAGTCGCCGGGCGGGGCAAGGTACAGTAATGGTAGACCGGTATGCCGAGCGCAACCAACCCAAGTCCGATCAGCGATCTTACCGGCGACGTGATCAACGTGCTGATGAGCAGCCACGCCGTCGTTATCAGGAATAGCAGCGGCACGATTGGATAGCCCCACGCGCGATAGCCGCCTTCGGAACTCGGCACACGCCGGCGGACAAAAAAGACCGACACGATCACCAGTCCGAAAAAGATCCAGTTCACGAAGACAACGTAATCCGTAAGCGTGTCGTACGAACCGGAAAGAGCAAGCACGCCGGCCCAAACGCCCTGGACCAACAGCGCGCGCACCGGCACGTGAGTCCGTTCAGAAACGCGAGCGAGCGGCTTCGGAAATAGACCATCGTTCGCCATGGCAAACGGGATTCGCGAATTTGCCATCGTCGAAGTGTGCAACGCGCCGAGAGTTGAAATCATCATTGCGGCGGCCATCAAAGCGATGCTGATTTCACCGAGAAAGGTTTGCACCGCAACCGCCGCGACTGAGGACGTCGCGGGCACATTGGCGACATCCGTTGGCGTCAACACGTAGAAGTAAGTCGTGTTCACAAAGACGTACAGCACCATGCAGATGATCATGCCCGTGGCGAGCGCGATGGGAATGTTGCGTTGCGGGTTCTTTACTTCGCCCGAGACAAAAGTCATCTCGTTCCAACCGTTGTAGGCCCACAGCGCTCCCAGCATCGCCGCCGCAAATCCCGCGCTGCCGCCGCGCGCCGCGCCCGCCACTCCTTCGCATGCACCGCCCGTGTCTTGCAAGAAGAAGTTGGCCCACGTACCACGCGCGAACAGGAGCACGCCCACTCCGAGCGCGAGGATGCTTCCGACCTTGATAGCAGTCAGCACAATGGCGAACTTGCCGCCGACAGATACTGATGCGCAGTTGACGATGGTTACAAACGCGATCGCACTGAGTGCCACGATCTGAAGATTGCCAAACGGAACGCGATAACCGGGTAGATCGAGTGTGAAGTACGTAACGTCGAGTGCACCTGTCAGCAGCACGTTCAGGAAGATCGCGAAACCGACGGCGAGTGCGGCGAGCGACCCGGCTCCTGAAGCAAAAAACCGCATCCAGCCAAACAGAAACGCCAGGCGAGAACTGTACGCATTGCGAATGAAAACGTATTCGCCACCCGCCCTGGGCCACATCGCGGCGAGTTCGGCATAGGTCAGTGCACCTGCGAGCGAGAGCAACCCCGCCGCGACCCAAACGGCGATCACGCGGCTTGGCGTGCCGACGTTGCAAGTCATCACGCGCGACTTCAGAAATACGCCGGTACCGATAACGTTGCCGACGACGATCGCGGTGGTTGCGACTGGGCCAAGACCACGAACAAGAGCGAGGTCACGCGACAGAAGTGTTGACATTGTTTGGCTAGAATCGGACTCGGCTGAAAAACGCCGCTAAAAGTATCACAGTCTGTGGCAACTCTACTGCTACAATCACGCCGCCTAAAACCTATGTCGAAACACATCATCATCTGCGTACAAATCGCGGGCTTGTTAATCGCCGGCCTGACCGTGCCACTTTTAAGCACCTCTGCGGCAAATCAGGCCTACGATGTCGTCATTCTTAATGGCCGAGTGATCGATCCCGAATCGCGACTCGACGCCATGCGCAACGTTGGTATCTCCGGCGGGACCATCAAAGCGATCACGACTGCCAAATTGATCGGCCGCACTGTCGTCGATGCGAAAGGCCTCGTCGTTTCGCCTGGCTTCATCGATCTCCATCAGCATGGTCAGGACGAAGAAAACAATCGTTTCAAGGCGATGGATGGCGTGACTACGGCGCTGGAGTTGGAAGTCGGAACGGGCGACGTGGATCGTTGGTACGCTGAGCGACAAGAGAAGATGTTGATCAACTACGGCGTCAGTGTGGGACATCTCGCGGCGCGAATGGCCGCGATGCGCGACCCGATCGAGTTTGTCCCAAGCGGTCAGGCCGCGCGCCGAGCTGCGACTGACGCGGAAATCGCCGAAATGAAAATGCAACTCGAACGGGGTCTTCAGCGTGGGGCAATTGCAGTCGGTTTTGGCATCCAGTACGTGCCGCATGCGTCACACTGGGAGATCCTCGAGATGTTTCGTGTCGCGTCGCGTTACGGCGCGTCGTGTCATGTTCACCTGCGCAACGCCGGAATGAAGGAGCCGGCCAGCAGCACACAGGCGCTCGGTGAAGTAATCGCGGCAACGGCAATTACCGGCGCGCCGTTGCACGTGGTCCATGTGCAGAGCACCGGTGGTAAAGCGACACCGAAACTACTCGCGATCATCGCCGAAGCACGAGCGCGAAAGCTCGACGTCACGACCGAATGCTACCCGTACATTGCCGGCATGACTGACATTAAGTCGGCGATTTTTAACGAGGGCTGGCAGGAAGTTTTCGGCATCGATTATGGCGATTTGCAGTGGGCTGCGACAGGTGAACGCCTGACGAAAGAGAGTTTTGAGCGTTATCGGAAGACCGGTGGGATGGTCGCGGTGTTCTCGATGACCGAGGAGATCGTCGAGACGGCCGTGGGCAGTCCTTTGACGATGATTGCGAGCGACGGGATTTTGAACAATGGCAAGGGACATCCCCGAACCGCCGGTACTTATACGCGCGTGTTAGGAAGGTATGTTCGTGAACGCGGTGCGCTGAGTTTGATTGAGGCGGTGCGCAAGATGACGCTGATGCCGGCGCAGCGAATCGAGCATCGTGTTCCGGCAATGAAGAACAAGGGACGCGTTCGTGTAGGCGCTGATGCGGATCTGGTAGTTTTCGATGCGGCGCGTGTGCTCGATAAGTCCACTTACGAACAACCGGCGCAGTATGCTGAAGGCGTTAAGTATGTGCTCGTGAACGGCGTCGTGATCGTCAAGAACGGCGAACTGCAAACTGGCGCAAATCCCGGTCGCGCCGTGCGCGCCCCTTTCAAGTGATCTGCTAAAAAGAGAGAGAAGTTGCGATGAAAACTATGCTCTTGATCGTTTTCTTGTTGGCGCTGGTTACTTCAGTGCAGGCCCAGACGCCTAAGCGCACAATCGCCGTGACGATCGACGATCTGCCATACATTGCCATCGGCGAAGGCGACTATCTCCCGCGCGCACGGGCCGCAACTGCGAAGATCCTGGACACCCTAAAGAAGCACAAAGTACCGGCCGTCGGTTTCGTCAACGAACGCATGCTGGAGCATTCAACCCAACGCGACGCTCGAATCGCGTTGTTACGCGAATGGGTGAAGTACGGAATGATTCTCGGCAATCACACCTACTCGCATCCTGACTTCAACAGTCGGACCGTTGAACAGTTTCAGGAAGAGATTACGAAAGGTGAAGTCGTGACGCGCGAGTTGATGAAGTCACGGCGACCTTATCAACTCTATTTTCGTCACCCGATGACGCACACCGGTGACACGCGTGAGAAGAAGGAAGCAATCGAGGCGTTTCTCGCAGCGCGCGGATACAAAATCACGCCTCACACGATCGAGAATTCTGATTTCGTTTTTAATGTTCCTTATGCGCTGGCGTTACAGAAAGGTGATCAGGAGCTGGCGCGGCGTGTGCGCGAGGCGTATCTGGATCTCACGTTTGCGGCAACCGAGTTTGCCGAGAAGGTGTCGCCGCAGATCTTCGGTCGTGAGATTCCTCAGCTACTTCTCATTCACTCCAACGACATCACTGCTGATAGCCTCGACGAGATCCTGAATAGGTACAAGGCACGTGGCTATACGTTTGTGTCCCTCGATACGGTCATGGCCCATCCCGCCTATCTTACGAAAGACACCTACATTACGAAGTACGGACCAACGTGGTTGTTTCGCTGGTCGCAAAGCAAGGGACTAGACGTGAGTTTCAGAGGCGACCCGGATCCGCCGAAGTGGGTGATGGACTTGTACCAGAACAAAAACAACTAACCAGCCAAATAGAAAATTCGACGTAACGGTTTCGAGGAGGTGGGCCATGCGGACCTCTGCCGGCATCAATGGATTTGGTATTAGCAATTGCGCACTGGTCATCGCAAACAACAGCGCCACTGCCAAACCCGTTTCCCACCGCTTGCCGTTCATCATCTTAATCACCGGAATCGCGATGGCAGCCCACAATAGACCGCGTGCGATCTGAAGCAGGAAAAGCTGTGGCTCGCTCCTGAGCACGTTTCCGATGTGCGTTATGAAGCTACCCGGGTCGTTACCGCCGTAATACGCGACGACTGCCTGGTTTTTCCACGCGATGAAATAGCCAAATATGAAATAGATCACCACGTAAGCGATAACGATTAGCGCCAACTTCGCAATCCACGAGCTTACAGGCATCCTTAGTTGCGAATGACTTGTGTCTTCGTCAATCTGCGTACGCATTTTCCCGAGAATCAACACAGCGAGCGGAGAAAAGACTGCGGCGATAATCAATCCCGCAAGGAACAGTCGCGGCAACATCCCGGGCGGCAGGCCTGTCACAAAATACGCGGTCTCGATCTGAGGCATCAGCGTGCTGACGCCGTACAACACTAAGAAGACCGCCAGAACAAGCTTCCACCCGCTCCAACGTGAACGTTGAATGACATAAATCCAAACGGCCGCATTGATCAGGCTGACGACGAGCAACGCCAGAAGAGTTACACCAGCTTCATCCGCTGCCGGCTGGTCCGTAGCGGTTGAAAGCAGCGCGCCTGACACAACGACGAAACAGACCAGGTAAACGACAGCCAGTGCCAGAAAACGAATAGCAGTTTTGATTACTACTTTCACAGCGGTCCCGCAGCTTAATACTGTGTAACGCGCTGTTTAGTTTCTTGTGTTTGTCTGGCAGTTAAGTGGCCATCTGCATCTGTCAGATGCTGTAGACCAGTTCAAGCTTTCGATGTTTCTTTTTCCAGAACATTCCCGCGACAGCACCAGCGCCGGCTCCGATCAACGGAAACAGAGCAGAGCCTGCGGGGGGATCGGCTTCATTCTTGGAAGCGAGTACACCCGCTACAATGAATGCGGCACCTACGCCCATACCGGCGCCGATTAACGCAGTCTTCTTGACGTTGCCTTCAAAACGAAGTTTTGCCCGCCAAACTTTTTGCACCTCTTCGCGTTTCAACATGACTCTCTGAGACGACATGTCGTCCCATCCTGCAATTTGAATCGTGATCCCGGAATCGTCGATGGAGTCCAGCAGACCGTAATGCGTCACATCACTTCTCATCTTTACAGCAATCGAAGTACTTTGACTACCAATGATTGCTTTGACTGCTTCCCAATCGGCTTTCGGTTTAGCCGACACGGTTGGAGCAATGTTGATAAGCAGACCTAATGCGATGAGGATGCTGATAAGCTTCTTCATTGAGTTTGGCCTCCCTAACAGGAGACAGTAAGGGACATCAAATTAAGAGAGGCGTTTGCCTGGGACAGTTCGTGTGGTGCGACAGCGCAATTTTTCCGGAAGGTTTTCGTTCCGCACACGTCTAAATCGGTGTAAGCGGAGTGAGGGCCGTGTTCAGAACAACCAAGCTTTGCGTGATACTGCTGGTAACATACAGCGTTGCCTTTGCGCCGCCGCTGTTTGTTCCCGACAACCCGGGATCAATTTACGCCGCGGATCCAAATGATTCGTGGAACCGCATCTTCCGCGCGTTATTCACTCGCACGGTAAAGGCTCGCGTTACTGACGCATTCCCCGAAGGCGCACCATTTGAGGCTTTTCGAGTTCGCATGGGATCGTTCCCGATTCGTCTGAGCAAGCAGAAGCTGAACCGAATGGAACTCGGCGACCGCGCCATCGAGCCGCTTTATCCAACGTTCTTCACCGATGAAGGACCGGCGCACGTTTTATCTGAACCAGCCTATTCTGAATTGACAAATGCGCTCCTGGATGCAATCAACGATACAAGGAACCGATCTCCAATCGAGCGCGCGCTAATGCAAGCTGACGTTTGGGGAGCATACGACATCATTTACGCAGCACGACGCGGGCCCCGAATAAACTTTCCTCAACGTAGGACCGCGCTTCTGATTCTCTTGCGAAAGTTCATTCGAAAACTCGCCTTGACGAGCGATGAAATTAAGTCGCTTAAGAGCAACTACCTCGATGCAGTTAACGGAGGCCAATTGCCGAACCTGTTTTCAGCCGAGAGTGGTTGGCTGGAAGTTGAGTTGATGCCGCATCGCTTACACGACCAGGCGTCGCGTTTACGCCGTGCGACGCGTGTGTTTGTAAAACCGAGAACGACGCCGTCCGATCCGGCCAAGTTCGTCGAAAGCCTCAAATACAATCAGCATAACGATCAGGTTGAAGCTGTCGCACTGATCATTCAGAACCTGTTGATCGACACGTCCGGCCGCGTCGTTCCTTCAGCGGTGTTTACTGACGTTCAGTTTCGGTTTTTCAAGAACGACGCAAAAACCGGTAGAACGACCGCTGAGCCGCAACAGTTCGAATTAAGCAGGCGGAAGTTGTTGGCTGAGCCAAAATCAGGAGGGTTAGTCGAGTATTCGCCGGCAAGTCCGGCGTATCTGAGCGCCGCCGGGAATGATTACGATTTCGCAACTCCGAACGCCGAAGCTGGAGCACCGATCGTGGTGCCGTTGAGAACGCGCTGCACCCAATGTCACAGTCCACCGTTAACCACGATCTTGACGTACGCCATTCATGGATTTCCGCCGGTTCCCACGACCAGAATACTGAACCCATTGGACCAGGAGCGCGCTTCCTACACCGCTCGAGTTAAAGAAGAGCGCGATGATTTCAAATCGTTAATTGCGCCAAGGTGAGTGCCACCCCAGTCTCGTGGTGCCTTGATTTCAACTCTGCGTATCTCTACATTCCTTTGCGACTCTGCGGTCATTGATTAGTACTGCACATTTACCGTCGAGACGCTGAGGAACTCAGAGACTCGCAGAGAAGTTCTCCAGAGTAGGCCACTCAGCTTATTAAGCGCGACAAGTACCAGATGTTTCCGAACTCGTCGTTCACCCACGCCATGCGCTCGCCATACGGTTGGTCCGTTGGCTCTAACGCGGACGTCGCTCCTGCGCTCAGCGCTTGTCGATACGCTGCGTCGACATCCTCGACAAACATGTAGATCGCCGACTGCATCGGTTGCCATTGATCGTGCGCTTCACCCATCTCAACGATCGCGTCGCCGATGCGAATTTTCGCGTGATAGACAAAGCCTTCGGGTGATTGATGTTGCTGAACCACCTCCGCATCAAAAGCTTTCTCCAGAAAATCGATGAACTTCGGCGCTCCAACCGGGTGGAAATAAAGTGTGACGTTGTGCAGGTCCGGAATCGGAGTTTCGTCAAAGCGTTTTGCGATGTACCACTCGTTACCGCCGATGTCTTTCACGGCCGCAATGCGTTCGCCGTACTCCTGATCTGACGGCGCCGCGAGAGAAGTTGCGCCAGCCGCAACCGCACGGGAGTAGACGTCATCCACGTCCGGAACGTAGAAATGAAACGCAGCGGGCCTAGCATCAAAGCCTGGACCACCACCGATAAACAATTTCGAATCGCCGAGCGTGAGCTCGCAATGCAGCCCTCCCGCAGAACCGGTGGCACGGAACGCTTCGATCGCTCCAAATGCATCCTTAACAAAGTCAACCAACTCAACCGCCGGCTTCGCAATGACATATGGGTTAACCGTGTAGAACCCTTCGCGTTTGAACTGCTTCGTCGCCGGCTTGCTCTTACGTGTGGCGAGGAATTCGTCAAAGTCCTTCTGGACCTCGGCGACTGGAACGTCTTTCTGGTGCGTTGCGACAACCCACGTGTAACCAAACGGATCCTTGAGCTGACCGGAACGATCGCCATACGACTGGTCCGCGATCGGCCGGCTCAGCGTCGCACCTTCCGCAAGCGCTCGCTGGGCAAACTGGTCCACGTTTGCCACGTATACGTGAAGTTTGATTGGTGAGCCACCCAGGGTTTCAGCGCTGATCGCGTCGTAATCCGGATACTCGTCGGAAATCATAAACAGCGCTTCGCCGATCTTTAGTTCGGCGTGACCAATCTTCCCGCTTGGCTCCGAGAGTCGCATCAGCTCCGTCGCGCCGAAAGCGCGTTTGTAAAAATCGATCGCGGCCGCGGCGTCGCGATAACACAAGTAAGGAATGATTGTTTGCGATGGTTGCGGTGTCGATTCGATCTGTTTTGCTGCGGTACTCATATCTTCCTTACCTCCTAGTTGTTCCTTGAGGGTCGCGCGAAACGCCTCGGAAGGCAGACCTTGCAGTTCGCGCGCAACCGCTACGAGTTCAGCCAACTCACGATCCGCTTCATTCACCACTGGTTCGCCTTTCGCGAGCAACGCGGTAACGGCGTCGTCTAGTTGATCGATGATGGAACGTTCAGCCATTTACGTAAACTCAGACTATTCGCGCAGTCGTGCCCGAAGAGTTTCTAAACCTCGAAATTGAAGTTGTTTCACTGCGCCCTCGCTGCGATTCAGATCGGCCGCGATTTCGCGAATACTCTTCTCCTCCGCAAACCGTAGGAGAATCACTTTGCGCTGGTCCTCGGGCAGCGCATCAACGGCCCGAAAGAGTCGCGCGCGTCGGTCTACATGTTCGAGGTCCAGATCCACGCCAGCGTCCGTTGCTAACTCGGTTTCCCCCACTTCACGTGACTGCTTCCGTGCGTGGTCTGCGATCGCGTTTGCGGCAATTCGATAGAGCCAGGTGACGAACGGAGCCCCACGCCATTAAACTTCCTGATGTTCGCGAGAGCTTGTTGAAAGACGTGCGCGGTGAGATCCTGTCTTTGCGATCGGTCCTGAATACGGCACGCGATGTAGGCATAGACTCTATGGAAATTCTGTTCATAGAGCTCCGCAAAGCGGCCCGGATCCTGCTGAGCAGCCTCTACAATCATGCGTTCGTCCGATTCAGTAACCCGACTCAAGTTAGCCTCGCGCCAGTTTTCTATTAAGAAAACTGCGTTAGACCGGAAAAGTTACGGTATTTGTGGAACATAATTTAGCGCGTTGGGTGGATTAAGGGGTAATCCGTTGTTTGAGGTCGAGCGCATATGATCTTCACATTGAAATCCCTAATCTCTTGTCTCCTCGCAATCGCCGTCACAATGGTTGTCCCTGCCCGTGCGTCGCAAAAGGACAAAGAAGCCGATCAACAAAAGGAGCTGGAAAAGAAGACACTAGCTCTCTTGAACGACGTTGCTGCTGGGGCCTGGAGCCTCAAGCTTCCGGAAAACCGCCTTTTCATCATGTCGAATGCCGCGGATTTACTTTGGTCCATCGACGAGAAGCGAGCACGCACGCTCTACTGGGATGCGCTCAACGCAATGAACTTAATTGCTGGTCCGGTCCGTGCCACGGGGCAAAAACTCTCGCCGGAGGAACGCGCGAAACTTGCCCAGACTTATCTTTCAGCGTTCGAGTTGAGACAGAAACTACTGCGACGGATTGCGAAGCGAGACGCTCAACTCGCGCTCGATATGTTGCGAGCAAGCAAGCCGGTTCCGCCACGACACCTGATGCCGAATTTTACGTTTCCAGACGATGTTCAACTCGAACAGGGAATCGCCGCCGAGCTCGCTGCTCGCGATCCTGCGCAAGCGTTGCAGATTGCGCGTCAGAGTCTAGCGAAAGGTCTCACACTCGAAGTGCTCACTCTTTTGCAACGACTTAACGACGTCGATTCTGAGAAAGGCTCACAGTTTGCCGCAGAGATAATTACCAAACTGCGAACTGGGAATCTCGCTAACGACTTTCACGGTGCGATCGTTGCAGTCCAACTCCTGTACTCGAACAGGAAACTCGATCCCATACAGCCAGCGCGTTTGGGCTCGGCGAGCGGCGTAAAAGCGTTGAGTCTCGATGAAGAGCAAAAACGAAGCCTCGTCGAGCTTCTTACGGACGTGGCGCTGAGCGCGACTGTCGCTCCACACGTGCTTTGGCAGGTCTCCCACGTGATGGCTGAGATCGAGCAATTTTTTCCAGAGCGTAGCGAGGCTGTTGCCGGAAAACTGTTGGCCTTCAAGCGTGCGATGCACGAAACGGACCGTGATCAAGAAACGGTCAACTTACTAATCAGCGGTGGCACGGTGGAAGATCTGGTACGCACGGCGGGCGGGGCTGCGGGCGGCGGCGCTGATAGCGCGACTCGCATCTCGCTGTATCAACAAGCGGCGATAATGGCGGTTGCGCAGGGCAAAACTGACTGGTTTCGCGAAGCGATTAACAAGCAGGAGATGAGTTCCGATTTGCGTGCGCAGATCATCGATTCGCTCGACTACCAGGAGATCGGCACGCTCACAATGCGAAAACAGGTCGATGAGTTGCAGAAACTGCTACCCAAGATTCGTCGCAAGGACGAACGTGCACGGGCCATGGCTGAGCTGGCCTTGATGCTGCACGAGAAGGGTGAAAAAGAAGATGCCTCCACCATTTTGGACGAAGCCGCAACATTGACTAAGTCGGATCTAACCGACGAGAAGCAAACGAATGCTCTATTAACTCTTTTGTGTGCCTACGCGGTCGTAGATCCACCGAAGGCGTTTGCCCTTGCCGAGCGGACTGTTGACCGCGCTAACCGTCAGATATCGTTGTTGCTGTTGCTCGACAAAGTCGTGAAGAGCGGCGCGGTGAAGAAGAATGAACTCCTTCTCGAACAACCGCAATTAATGCCGATTGAATTTTTGGTGTTTAAATACGGAAAAGGCGTCGCCGCGTTAGCGCGGGCCGACTTCAATCGAACAAAAGCATTAGCTGAAAGGTTCGACCGCAATGAGCTCAGACTTATGGCTCAGCTCTTAGTGCTTAAGGGGTTGCTCGAACCGCAAACCCCCGCCTTTGCGGAAGCACTGTAATTCGCGTGCTTTTCGTTGCCCCCATTGATCTGCCCGAAGCGAATAGAAAGATCCTGCCATCCAAAATGGCAGGAAACTGTGCTGACATTGCCGTTGGCGACTTGTAATGTTGCAGTAGTGCTGTGGTCTCCCAGCCCAGAACCGAACAAGGGGGGAAAGGATGCGTTTCCCGACACTTATCCTTAAACACTCATCGCATACGCGTGTTGAAAACAAAGACGCCTTTTATCATCCGGAACTCGACGTTCTTCGGTTTGTAGCTTTTCTTGCCGTCTTTATTCATCACGCGCTGCCTCGTGATGCAAGTCTTTACATCGCGAGCGGATTTTCACCGGCGGTAACACAATGGGTGCTGACCGCCAAAGAGGCCGGCGCGTTCGGTCTGGATCTTTTCTTCGCCCTCAGCTCGTACCTCATCACCGAACTCTTACTTCGCGAACATGCACGACGCGGCACTTTTAGTATTTCTTCTTTCTATGTTCGCCGGGCATTGCGTATTTGGCCGCTCTATTTCGTCTTTCTCGCGCTCACAGTGTTCGTGATTCCAACGTTAATTCCGGCGGAGAGATTTGGGCCAATTTACATCGTTTCGTTCGCACTGTTTTTGGGTAACTGGATTTGTGCTACTCATGGACTGCCGTTCTCGGTTGCGAATCCTTTGTGGAGCATATCGGTCGAAGAGCAGTTCTATATCGGGTGGCCGCTGTTGTTGCGGTTCTTCGGAATCCATCGCCTAAAACAGCTCGCCTTCGCAATGTTGCTTCTTGCGTTGTTAATGAGGATCGGTTTGGCCGTTTATGGCGTCGAACACCCTGGTGTTTGGTGTAACACGATCGCGCGGCTCGATCCGATTGCCCTCGGCGCAATTCTCGCTTTTACTCTGAACGGTCGTGCTCCTCAAATTAGCAACGCGCTGCGTGTCGTCATGTGCGTTTTCGCATTCGCAGGCTGGTGGTTGACAGCGCGATTCTTCAGCCAAGATGGACCGACGAGTATCGCTACGTATGCGCTGACCGGTTTCGCGAGTGTCCTGCTGCTCGCCGCAGTCCTCCGAAGTGATGCGCGACTCCTGCGCTTTGCGCCGTTTTCTTGGTTGGTCTATCTCGGTCGCATCTCTTACGGATTGTACGTTTTCCACCTGTTTGCCCTTGCGCTGATGACGCAGGTATTAGTGGTCCCTCTTATCGGGATTACGCTGAACTTTGAACTCCGCATCATTTTGTCTTTCCTCTTGACCGTGGCCCTGGCGACGGTGTCGTACAGAGTGCTCGAGCTGCCGTTCCTGAAATTGAAAGAACGCTTCAGGCCCGCTGCGAAACGAGACCCACCGTATCAGTTCACTGAAACCACACCGCTTACTCACGGCGTGTCCGGAAAGCTACTCTCACAGCGACGAATATGATATTGATTGTGCCATGCACGAGGTAGGCGCCAGTCACTTGCAACAGCTTAATGATGCGGTTGCGGAGTTAGTTACACGTCCGGCGATTCGCAGCGTTGTCGAGCGTCTCAAAGAACAACTGCAACACACGTCGGAGCCGTTTGTCTGGTCCACGATTGATCTAAAATCGCTGACCACGTCGCCGCCCGACGATATAAAATCCGGCTGGATCTTCGTACTTAAGAAAGACGTGCCATCAGGCTGTCATTACCATCCAAACAGCATTCAGCACATGGTGATGATTGAAGGCACGGGAACGTCGAAAGTCGGCGCGATCTCTGGGCGGATGAAGCTGTTTGAGGCGCAGAGTGGAGCGTTGGAAGAGAACTGGTACGTCATTCCCGAAGGCGTGCCCCACGAGTTCTTTCCCGACGGGAAAGACGTAGTTGTCATGTCGTTTCACACGTGCGACTCGGATGAGCTCGAGGAAATAAGCTGCGACTCGGGTGCGTCACGGAACTACAAATAAGGCAAGAGCTTTGTTCTTTGTACTTTGTTAGAAGTCGAAGCGATTGAGACAAATATTTGACGCTTCGAAAGCGAACAAAGTACTGGCGGGAATGAGACTGCGACTGTGTTTGGTATTCGCATGGTGCGTGCTGAGGAACGATGATAGCCACAAGGAGGCACAGAAAGCACAAAAGGCACAAGCGAATCCATGTGGAACCGACGGATGCGTTAACGACTATTTCGTAACCGAAGGCGCCAAGTTGGAGAATCTTGTTCTGCGTGTTGGACCGGCCTGGAAAGCGAGAACAGTTTCGGGGAACAGTTTCGGGGAAAGTGATTTGGCAAATTGGCGTCCGGCGGCAAAGGCCTATGTCTGGGTGCGTTGTGGTGGTCGGTCCAATCGACTGGTGGTGGCCGATGACAAAGGGTTCTTTAGCTTCGAGATCCATGGGGAGTTTAAATATGCTGTCGAGGCGCAGGTCCTCGGTCCGCGCTCGACCAAATCGGACCTGATTGAGATCCCGGAGAAGTCAACAAACCTGACGCTTGTGTTGAAGATGAACTAGTCTGAATACTCGCGGTCGCTAAGTGGGATCCACCATGGTAGCTACAAGTCGTTCCAGGGCTGCGGCCGGGTCGTGGCATCTGCCGGTGTGAACTGGAGAGGTTTGGATGATCGTGCTGCGCGGGGCGACGAGCCAGTGAAAACGTTGGCGTTGCGGTAGCTCACCTATCGATCCGGCTTCGACTCCACCGCGACAGATCGTGGGGATTGCCGCTAAATGACTTCTAACCAGATCGAGATCTATCGTCGGATCGAGAGCGAACAGTCGAGACTCGTTCAACTTGATCCGTGCTTCCAGAAAAGAAAGATCGGGAGAGGAAACGATTACGCCGGCGTTGATAAACTCTTCGCGATCGACTTTCGGTACGACGCGGATCACAGCATAGTCATACCTGTACTTATCGGACACGAATCATCTCCTCAACAAAGTGGCGAGGCGCGTCGAGACGTCTCGTCAGGTAATCGACGTAGGCTTTTCTGTTTTCCGCAATGGTAGCGAACGGTGCGTGGTCCTTCATCCAATCGTCCGGTACCAGGTCGACAATTCGTTCTATCTCATCTTCCTTTATCAGTGCTGTCATAGACTCGTCGAATGCTGCGATGGAGTCTGCAATTGGCAGCAGTATGTGTTCATTAATCATGTGGAACGGAAGCTTGTCGCGGTCTTCCATGTTGGTCCAGGAATGATGAAAGAACAAGGCCGCGCCATGATCAATCAACCAGAGTTTGCGATGCCACATCAGCATGTTCGCATTACGCGCTGTGCGATCGGGGTTAGTGACGTAGGCGTCGAGCCACACGATGCGCGACGCTAGATCGGAGTCAAGCTTGTCGGCGACCGGATCGAACATCACTGACCCTGGAAGGTAGTCCAGCCCAAGGTTAAGTCCGCCACTCGCGCGGATCAGATCCTGTATTTCCGGATCGGGTTCGGTCTTGGCAATCTCGGGATCCAGGACCACGAACACCAACTCGGGCACCAAAAACCCCACCGTCCTGGCAATCTCCCCCACGATCAACTCGGCGATGAGCGCCTTCGGTCCCTGTCCCGCCCCCCGGAACTTCAGCACATACATCCCTTCATCGTCCGCCTCAATGATCGCAGGCAGCGACCCGCCCTCGCGGAGCGGCGTAACGTATCGTGCTGCATTAACAGTTCGCATTCGGTGGACAGATTACACACAATCGCGCGGATTCGTCACTTTAGCTGGTGTAGAATGAGCGGGCTCGCAGCCGACTATGGTTAGGACCAACTGCCGATCATAATGCCGCTTCCCGTTGCTCACTCACTGATTGGCGCCAGTGTGGCCGTGGCGGTCCATGGGAAATCACCGTCGGGGTGGAAGTTGCTGTGCATCAGCGCGTTTCTCGGCGTCTGCCCTGATTTTGATTACATCTTGAACTGGCTGAACATCGGGTGGGGTGGTTGGCACCACGGGTTTACGCATTCCTTCGTGTTCGCGCTCTTTGCCGGGGCACTTACCGTATTGATAACGGGATGGCGCAAGTTACGAAGCTTCATCGCGTTTAGCGCCGCCATCGCTTCGCACGGCGTGCTCGATTACTTGATCACCGAGTCGCGCGGAATCGCACTGTTTTGGCCATTCACCGATTACCGCTACAAACTCCGAGTACCGAATCCGATTGATTACACGTGGAGCAAGACGTCCTTGTGGGACGCAGCAGTCGACGTGTTACAAATCAGTCTCACCGAGTTCATCGTCTTCGGTCCGCTATTGCTATTAGTGATGTTGTTGAGGATTATGAGCATCCGAAAGGGGATAATTTTGCATGGAATGGATCACTGATCCACAAGCGTGGATCGCGTTCTTAACTCTGCTCGCGCTCGAGATCGTCCTTGGCATCGACAACATCATCTTCATTTCGATTCTCGCTGGAAAGCTGCCTGCCGAACAGCAACCACGCGCGCGTTACATCGGCCTTGGTCTCGCGCTCTTTATCAGAGTGGCACTACTTTTCTCACTTTCCTGGGTGATCGGACTGACGGCGCCGCTGTTCACCGCCCTGAATCAGGAGATATCCGGCCGCGACTTGATCCTCATCGGCGGCGGCCTATTTCTGCTCGGCAAAGCGACGTTTGAAATCCACGAGAATCTTGAAGGTGAGGAAGGTCACGCCTCAAAGGGCGTAAAGGCGAGTTTCATCAGCGTGATCATCCAGATCATTCTGCTCGACGCGGTCTTCTCGCTCGACTCAGTGATCACTGCGATCGGAATGGTCGATCAGGTTGGAATCATGATCAGCGCTGTGGTGGTGGCGATTGGTTTTATGATGCTCTTCGCGGCTCCAGTCGGCGCATTCGTCAACCGGCACCCGACGATCAAGATCCTGGCGCTGAGTTTCCTCTTGCTGATCGGGGTAACCTTACTCGTCGAGGCGTTCGATTATCACGTTCCGAAGGGTTACATCTATTTTGCGATGGGCTTTTCTGTATTTGTGGAAATGCTGAACCTGCGGCTAAGAAAGAAGTCACAGCCGGTGAAGTTACAACAGCGTTACGCGGCTGAAGGGGGAACCGAATCGTAGTGACTGCGGTGGTTTGGACAAAGAGGGAGTTTGCGAGGGAGTCTTCTCTGCGGTCCTCTGCGTGTCTTTGCAGCCTCTGCGTTGGAAAGGCCGTTAAACGCAGAGACGCAGAGATACACACAGGGCCGCAGAGAAACCAACCGGGGTTTTTGCGACTTGGGTTGCAGCGGATTGATCCGCGATGGCCGTCATAAAAATCATTGATTTTCGACGCTGGACGGGCCTATTATTTCTTCGACTTTTCGACAAGACTCTTTCCATCGTTAGACGTGCTGATCTTGTATTCAGTTCTCGAACTGACCCCAAACCTCTCGCTTTAGAAGGACAATTGAACCTATAGGTGAATTATGAAAAAGCTCCCACTTTTCTCTCTTGTATTAATTTGCGCTGTGTTCGCGACCGCCGTTTCGGCACAAGTGTCCGAGCAGGCGCGGAACTTCCAAATCGACGCCACCCACACTGGCGCTACTACTTCAGCAACGTTGACGCCGCCGCTCAAGCAGCGATGGGTCGTCAACTTCGGACAACCCATTTCCTATCCATTGATTGCTGACGGCAGGGTTTACGTCACAGTCAAGAATGCGTCGGTGCCGGGAACGACTCTCTTTGCGCTGAACGCTGCGAATGGCGCGACGCTCTGGTCGTCCAACCTGGGCGGAAGCTTCCCATGGTCCGGCTCATGTTACGAAAACGGACGCGTATTTGCTTTGAATGCCAGTGGTTTGTTGCGGGCGTTTGATGGCGCGACGGGTAATGTGGTTTGGAGTGCTCTCCTACCAAACCAGTTTATGTTCACTTCGATGCCGACGGTTCGTGACGGCGTGATTTATACCGGTGGCGCCGGATCGGGCGGTACAGTCTATGCGGTTAACGCAACTAATGGCGCGCTGCTATGGACGCGGTCAGTAGCGAATGGCGATCACAGTTCTCCTGCTGTAACGAGTGACGGTGTATACGTCTCGTATGCGTGTCCGAACGTTTACAAACTCGACCCCGTGACCGGCGCAGTGATCTGGCATTTCGCGCCAGGTTGTTCGGGAGGCGGAGGCAAAACGCCGGCGCTCTACAACGACCGGCTTTACGTGCGCGACTCCGCGGGCACTATTCACGACAGCTTCACTGGTGCGCTGATCGGCAATTTCGTCGCGAAGAATACTCCGGTGTTTTCGGGAAGCAGGGGCTTCTTTTTAGAGGGACCAAACTTTTTCGGATCGTTTGGAACGCTTCGCGGCCGCGACGTGGATACCAACGCGGTGCTCTGGAGTTTCGCCGGAGACGGGTCGTTGCAGTCTGCTGTGCTCGCCGTCAACGATTATGTTTACGTCGGTTCAGCGTCGGGTAAGTTGTACGCGGTCAATGCCGCGACGGGACAGCAGGTTTGGGTGACGCAAGCAGGCACGAGTATTCCGTTTGTCGACGAGCACAACGTTTCTCAGCCGGTGACCAGTTTTGCTTCGGGCGAAGGTTTGTTGGTTGTTCCAACCAGCACAACTCTTGTGGCTTACGAGGGCGACACAACGGCGCCTGTAACTCAGGCAAGTCTTGTTGGCACGAGCGGAACGAACGGCTGGTTTAAGAGCTCGGTCCAGGTTTCACTTGGCGCCACTGACGATTTTTCAGGGGTGGCGAACACGTTCTACAGCGTGGACGGTGGAGTGACGGAAACGTATTCCGGTGCTTTCATTATTTCTGCTCCCGGTCAACATACGGTGCAGTTCTGGAGCGTCGACAATGCAGGCAACACCGAAGCAACGCAGATGGTCGAGGTTAAGGTCGACGGCGTGGCTCCGGTGGTTACAGCGGCGGCGAATCCATCGACTGCTCCAAAGAAACCACACTCGGTGACGGTTACGATCTCCGGCAGTGCGACGGACGCGGTGAGTGGAATCAGCGGCGCCAGCTTCAACGTGATTGATGAGTATGGCGTGACGCAGCCGAGTGGCCCCGTAACGGTCCAGGCAAACGGATCGTATTCGTTCAGTCTTGTTCTTCCGGCGACGAAGCACGGTTCCGATAAGAACGGTCACCTGTACACGATTGTGGTGACCGCAACCGACCAGGCGGGAAATACTGCATCGGCGACAACGACGCTGACGATCAACTGAAGTGTTAGTTTCAACTTGGACCACAGATACGGCCGCCATTTACTGGCGGTCGTATTTTATTTACTCATCACAGCGCACCATGAGTTTTTCACAAACATTCGTCATCGTTCAGCGCTCCGCCGCTAGTGATCCAGCGGCTCTTCAGCGCTCCGCCGCTAGTGATCCAGCGGCTCCGCCGCCGTGATGTGAGGCGAGGCTCTGCCTCGCCGTAGCGGCATTACCAGCATTAGGGCTGCGCCCTTGGTTCGGGCTTTGCCCTCAAAGTTTGGGCCGAAGGCCGAACGAGGGGCATAGCCCCAACTTGAGCAAAGCGCTGACGGCGAGGCACAGCCTCGCCTCACATCAGGCGGCGAAGCCGAGCACCTCAGCGCGCCAGACGCTCACATCAGGCGGCGAAGCCGAGCACCTCAGCGCGCCAGACGCTCACATCAGGCGGCGAAGCCGAGCACCTCAGCGCGCCAGACGCTCACATCAGGCGGCGACGCCGAGCACCTCAGCGCGCCAAGACGCTCACATCAGGCGGCGAAGCCGAGCACCTCAGGAGGCGCTGCCGATTCGTCACGTTAATGACTTTGTGGACGCGCACCAATGCGGCAGTTGATATTTAAGTAACGGACACCCCTATTGCACTGCCGCGGTTTGACCCGAGCTGGCGATGAGCAGCTTCCAATTCTCGATCTCGGTTCCTTTCGTCTGTAAGTTCGACGTCAGGTAGTAGAGCCGCTGCGTGGCGGGGCCGTTGGGGGCCTGGGTAAAGCGATCGCGAAGGAAGTACGATTGGTAGTAAAGCGTTGCTGTAACGGACAGGTTGCGAGCAGTGAACTCGTTGAGCGGAACTTCATACCGCACGAAACTCGTTCCACTTCCATCCGCGTAAGACGGATCTCCACCAACACTCACCGGATGAGTTTCATGAAGATAATCAGCCGGGATGTAGGGTGTCTTGTCGGGATTGAGCGGGCCGCTCCTGGCCCAGCCGAACGGCAACAGGCGGTTGTCCTTCAACTGATAATCGCGGCGAAGAAAACTCGTCGTCATTGCGCAATCGATATTCAGGTTTAGCTCTTCGAAGATCTGCACCTGGTCCTGTCGTGTGATCGCCAAACCGGTGTTCTTCTGCTGACGCCGTTGACGAATGGCCCAGTGTCGCGAAGTTTCTTGTCTTCACACCATTTGAGATCGCGATACCTTCCGCTCGTCAGAAATGTTTTGAGCTGTGTTTGAAACTGTGAGAGTCTCGCGGGCAGGAAAGTGCTCGGCAGGGGCAAGCCGCTTTCCGGTTTACCGGCGCAAGGTGATTTTTGCGCGACGGCTGATTGCGCGAAACAGATCAGGGCCAAACTGAGGACGAGTACGTTTCGGATTACACGCATTTGCATATTTTGTTTTTGTGAAGAAATACTGACCGTGGAACCTTTGAGACGCACGCAATGTATATTGCTACTAAGAGTGCGTCAAGGTTTTGAAAGGAGGGTAGTGGTCCTAAGCTCTGCGAAACTCTGCGTCCTCCGCGTTTCCGCGGTTCACTTAAGCGCAAATAGTAAACCGCAGAGGCGCACAGGACAGTAGAGATACGCAGAGTTGATATTAAGACATACCGAAGGAAATGAGATTCGGAAATACTCGACTGGGAAAAGCTTTTCGGTTTGCGCTCTATCCAGCTCTTGAACCGGCAGAGACGAAGCGTTTCGAGGCGCTCACCGCCGAGGCCCGGAAAGCGCGAAATGAGGGAGATCTTGCCGGAGCGGAGAAGGTTTATCAGCGCGCGATGGCTGAAGTCGAAGCCTCGTCTGAGCGATCGCCTCTGAATTTTATTCGCCATAGTCTGGCGCACGTTTATCAGGAGCAAGAGAAGTACGCGGAAGCCGAACGCATTTTTATTGATCTACTGGAAGAGGCCCTCAGGCTTCCCCGCCCGAACACGCAAGTTCACTCTGCGCACATGGCCCTTGCGCGGCTCTATAACGATCAGAAAAAACATGCCGAAGCCGAGGAGCATTACAAGGCCGCACTCGCAGAAACCGAGAAGCTTGAATTATGGCCCGACGGTGAGCTCTACAGTTCGACCGCGCTGTTGCTCTCAAGGTTTTACGTCGAGCAACATCGCTACGCCGACGCTGAGCCACTATTTCGACGAGTGTTGGAAATCCGCGAAGCAGAGCGACCTTCAGACCCCTCTCTCGCATACTATTTTCAAGAGCTTGCAAAAGTGTACGAAGCCCAAGGCAAGTATGGGCCGGCGGAAGAACTGTATCGGCGAGCGTTGAAGCTTTCTGAAGCGCTGGACGAGTCGAAGGATTTTTTGATCGTGCGGGCACTTTACGATCTCGCTCAATTCTGCCAGGCAAGAGGCCGTTATTCTGAGGCGGAAGATCTTTCCCGCAGAAGTCTGGCAGTCGTAGAGGAAAAAATTAGAAGCCATACTGCCGCAGAAACAAAACGTTCTCTACGAAGGCCCAACGACAAGGAACTTGACGCTCGACTCAAGCACGCTCTCGTTCCCATCAGCGAGGCGCTCGATCGGCTTGCGGAAATTTACGAAGCTCAAGAGAAGTTTGCGGAGTCTGAGCCGCTGCGGCGACGATCGTTGGAGATCAAGCAACAAGCCTGGGGAGAAGAGAACGGTTGGATCTGGGTTGACTCAATGGCCGCGCTTGCAGATGCGCTGCACAAGATCGGCCGCGATCAAGAAGCAGCTAAATTCGACGAGCGCGTCAAAGTTTTTCGCGCGAAGTATCCTCCGGGCTCAGTCCGTTCTCGTTTGACCTTTTCGTCGAGGCCGATGAAGAGAACTCTTCGCTCGCGGTTCAGTGTCTTTATCAACGCGCTACTCCACCCATCGCCTCGCTGAATTCGATTGCGCTGGAGATCTTCTCTGGTTTACCTGAGGCACTCTTCTCTGCGTTTCTCTGCGGTCCCCAGCGTTAAGGGCTATTCTTACCGCAGAGATCGCCGAGATTACGCAGAGGGCGCTGAGGACCGCAAAGAAACGCAGAGATAACTACTTTTCCTTCTTGAGGACGAGTTTAATCGGTTCCGGGTTTGAGCTGATTTCGATTTCCAACGGCGCGGAGCTTTTTTCCCTTCGGTCAGCGATGTCGAGGTATGCATTAAGTGAGTATTTGATGCCTTCATAGACCGGGAACGAAAACCGGCCCTCGCTATCGGTCTCTCTTCGATACGGCATATCCGAGTCTTGATACTGTCTTTCTTTTAACCAAACAACTGCGCCTGCCACAGGCTTTCCATCCTCATCGACAACTATCCCATTGATCGTTCGATCAATAAATCTCGCCGGCAAAACCAGTTCATCTAATTCGATACGTTGTCCTTCGCTTACCGTGAGAACCGTCGCTTGTGACCGGTCTGTCACACCAGGGTAATAAGTTTGTGGGTAAGGAACGTAAGTAGCACCTGCCGAGCCGGCAATTCTCACACCGAGGTAATAACGTCCGGGCTTCACCAGCTTCATCACGTAACGTCCTTCTTTGTCGGTCCTGACATAGTCCGGGAAGGCGTGTTCCTGTCGAGTGACCGGAACAAGTTCCATCAACACGTCTGCCGCCGCTACTCCCTGCGCATCGTGTACTTTCCCGGTAATCCGTGTGTCAGGTTCGACAGCAAAGTATGACTCGCGACATCCACGATCAAGAAGGTCGACCTCGACCTCGGGATTGTAAATGCTCAAGCCTTCAGGCGGATCAAGCCTGATCTTATACTTTCCCGGCGGAAGGCCCGCGATACTGAACTTACCCTCAGCATTCGTTTTGGCTTCAACCTGTTTGTTTGCTCCTGAAATCATAATCCTTACATCTTTAACAGGCGGCCACCCTTGTTCATACGGAACTGTCGGACGCCGAAGTATCACTTCACCGGATATGGTCCCGCCGGGAGCAGCCTTCGACAGTCCGTTAATGTATTCAAGATCGTCAGCAGCGTCTGACAGCGGACGTGTCCGCGAACAAATACTGGTTGACAGCGTTTTTCCGTCTCTACTGTGGGCATAAACCAGGTACTGGCCCCCGAGCCGAAAGCCAAATCCGCAATCGCTATCGCCCCATCCCGTCATGACCTCTACGTCAGTGGACTCCACATTGCGGATGGGCCGATCGACGTGAAGGCGGACCAGTCGTTTAGTAAACTCATATCCGACCTCTTTTACTTTCGTTGTCGTGCTGAAAGTCACGGTGCCAACGAAGACGGCCGAAGCGTCGCCATAGGCTTCGCAGGGTTTGTGAGGTCCAGCACACGAACAGGCCACCGCCTCAGCGGTGAAAGCGAAGAGGAAAAGAACGGAAGTTAGGAGAAGTCTCATAGCTGGTCATTATACTCCCGTGTCAAACCACAGACGCGAGTGGGGAGAACCCTTAAGACTAATGAGGTTCAACCTGGGACACAAATGATCGAAGCAGTCCAAAATCATCGCATGAGAAAAATTCTGATACTCACCTTGTCAATTCTGGCGCTCTCCGCAGTGGATAAAGCTCCCGTTTCGGCTCAGCATGATGGCTCAGGTCAATACCTGATCGGCACATTAAGAGGAGACGGCACGGTCGTACCCTTCGCTCAATACGGCAACGGTGGCTGGTGGAATCCATGGCCCAAGCCACGCGAGCTTGCTGAAAGCATTTATCCTGAGAGCCCTGAAGCCCAAGAAGTCTTACACCACTCCCTAGAAGATCTATCGGAACCCTGGTTCACACAGTGTGGATACGTACCAACTTCGTGGTTCTTCTGGTCGTCCACAGAAACGTTTACCGCGCTGACAGCCTCGAAAGTTGTTCAGGTCAAGGCTCATTCAGGAACTAACTGGGGATTGTTGACTGATCTTCCGAAACGAACCTCGAAAGATCCGCTTCATGACATTATCGGGGTCGCCGTAACTGTCAAACAGAAGATCGAACCTTTCATCGAGGTTGCACCTACGAGCCCGCAAGGAAAGGAGATTGGCTCGTTCATAAAGCAAATCTTTGAAGATGTAGAAACGTCTGAACTCGAGCGATGGAGCATAGAGAGGCCGCCGGCGATCGAGAAGGTCGAAACGTCGCTTACGGTCTTGTACCGTAGCAGCTACGTCGTTGATGGCAAGTACATCTACTACTTTAAGGCCGAGAAACAATATCCAAAGCGCACCGCTTCAGGCGGACCGGGCTGCAATGACGTTTCCTTGTTTCAGGGATGGATTTCAGCACACGAAAAAGGCGGCACGGGATTGATGGACAGTAATTTGGTGTTTACGGACTGCGACCGGAAAGGTCCGAGCACGATGATTCCGTTGGGAATGATGACGTTGCAGGAACAAACATTCGTGTTTGTGCGTGAACATGGGTGGGAAAGCGAGAGCTATACTATTCTTGAACTCGACCATTCCGGGCTTCATCGCGTTCTTGAGACGCTCGGAGCCTAAGACGGTGCTGAAAAGTAATATTGGTCTTTAGAACTGATAATTTCTCTGCGTACCTCCGCGGACTCACCGTTGCTGCCTTTGAGAATGCTTCGCAAAAACAAGCCTACCACGGAGACGCCGACCAGGAGACGGTTGTAAATGAATTCAATTCACGCTCAGTTGTTGCGTCGCACATTTATCCTGGGGCTTCTTTCGTTAACACTTCTTTCAAGCACGCCAGTTAACGGACAGAAACGCACTCGTGAAGAACTGTTGAAAGAAGCCGGTCGAATTGTCACCAATGCTGAACGAGCGGGGGGAGAGGCCTGGAAAAAAGTGCAAGCGGGCGCTGACCGGAAACTTATTCGTGACGCAGAGAGATTCACCGCGGAGAGTCTTGAGACAGCGATTGAATTGTGGCGTGAGGCTGGTCACGATGATCGCCTGAGAGCAGGAGTTGAGGAACTCACGCGCCTTTATTCGGTGCTTGGTGAGTACGATCGAGTTGTTGACCGACTCACGCGGGAAGCTGAGTACTGGCGGGAGCGCGGGAACGTCGTTGCACAAACCGACACTCTGTATACGTTAGGAATACGACAGTCGCAGATGCAAAGAGACGCGGCCGCGATCGAGACGTATGAGCGAGTGCTAGCGTTGAGTCGATCCGCTGGTCAGCGGTCGTTGGAACCAAATGTTCTCAATCAGCTCGCGTTCTCCTACGAGAGAGTGGGGCGTTTGAAAGACGCTGAGTTGGCTCGAGAGACCGCGAAAAAATTGTGGGGGGCGCTTTATAGCGAACCGCGGCGGGAGCCAATACCGAAGCCGGTTCCACCGGCAACAATACCGTCGCAGTGGGTTGATTTACCCAGCGCGCCGGCGGCGGCAGAGTATCGCGTAATTCAGGGCGTTAATGAAGCAGTGCTGCTTAACATATCGACGAAAGTTATTCGGGCGGTGATGTTCGGCTGCGTCGCTCTCGAGGACAATGGAAAGGTGCGAGTGTTGTATGGTCTAGGAGGAGAAGCCCGATCTCACGGAGGCGTGGGACCCGGGTCGTACTACCAGCCTTTCCGGACCTTGAATGGTCCATTGAATCGCTGGACTGATGAGAAAATGGGGTGCGAAGGCGCGGCGAAGATGACGCTGATCGGAGCGCAGTTCGACGACCAAACTATGTGGAAAGCGGATGGGATTGATTGGAGAGGTGAATGAGGTGACTCCGTCAGTGAGGCATGAATCGTAGTGCGCCCCGTATCACTTCGCATAATGATCGGTGCCTAAGAGGTTGTAACTCCTTTAACTTCGGTCGCCGGTTCCCATCACTGGCGGCGACAAGAAAACACGGAATATCACAATCGACCATTTTTCAATGACGTTCGAAGCGTCATCGCCGCCACAACCACCCCAAACGCTTCCGTTACTAACAGCAACAGAGCCGTAATACGAAAAATCCCGCGCGCGTCTCCGGGAGGCAAGTGGGCCACATGGTCGGGAGAGATGATGACGTAGTGATAGCAGAGTCCGAAGATGAGAGATCCAAGCATGGAAACTAACAACAACCACAGGCCTGCCATGGCATATCGTGTAAAGGACAAGCCGAGCGCGACCAAGGGCGCGAGCACGATGACTGCAACCACGTACAGTTGCTGCCAGTTGGAAAGACCAACCGCCAGTCTCGTGTGCGCCTTCCCATGAAGCACAACGACAATCAAGTGGGCCAATACGGCGATCGTCACCCACACTCGCAATTGAGTTTGCTTCGTCATTACTTCTCGCTCAGCTCTCGCCGACACTTCTCGCGGCTCTCGACGCGAAACTCCTTCTTTACACTGATTATCAAAAGCACGCCAGATCTATTCCCGGAAATCGCTGCTGAAACTCCGAAAAGTTTTCGTCCAGCGCTTTATCGCGCGTCGCGACGCAGGGTTGAGCAACGGATTTCATGACCACAAAAGTTGTTGGACTGTTCCTTCTCGAAATTCCCCTGCGGAAACGCGCGAATCTTGTATTGTCAGCTGCCCGTTGTATAGCGCTGCTCTGGGTCATCGTTTTGGTCTTTGGCTTGGGGAAGCGGGAGGTTACAACCACGCAGAGTTCAGCGAACCCGGAAAGAAAGGTACTTCGGGTACTTCGCAATACCTCGATCGGGGTAATATCCTCAATCCAGACGATGGAGACAGACAACAGAACGATTCAGTTGCTTGAGAACCTGCAAGAAGCCCGGCAGCGCACTCTGCAACTCGTCCAGGATCTGGATGACAAGCAGATGATCGGGCCGCGACTGGCAATCGTTAATCCGCTTCGGTGGGAGATCGGACACGTCGCGTGGTTCCAGGAGTATTGGGTTCTCAGACACCTCTGCGGGCGTTCGCCCATACGGAAGGACGGAGACGCGCTTTACGATTCCGCGAAGGTCGCTCACGACACACGTTGGGATCTAAATCTGCCGCGGAAAGCAGACACGATTGCATACACGATCAGAATTCTTGAAGACGTGAAGGAATACGTTGGAAAGAGAGTCTCCGACGAAACAGAGTATTTCCTATCGCTCGCGCTCTTTCACGAAGACATGCACGGCGAGGCGATTACCTACACTCGGCAAACACTCGGTTATCCCGCTCCGCAAATAACTCAATCCAAAGATCAAAGCCCGCCAACTCTTGCAGATCCCCTCGCGTATGGCGACGCTTTCATTCGCGGTGGATCATTCCTCCAGGGCAACACCACTGAAGACGGTTTCGTCTTTGACAACGAGAAGCAAGCATTTGAAGTTGACCTCCAGCCGTTTGCAATTTCCCGAACTGCTACGAGAAACGCAGAATTCCTCGCCTTCGTCGAGGATGCTGGTTACGAAAGGCGTGAGCTGTGGTCAAACGATGGGTGGAAATGGCTTCAAGATATTGGTGCAAAGCATCCGGTCCATTGGAAGTTTGACGGTGGCGAATGGTGGCGACGAAATTTCGACGAGTTCGTACGGCTCGAGAGTAACTTGCCAGTGCTGCATGTTAACTGGTACGAGGCCGACTCCTATTGCCGCTGGGCCGGCCGACGCTTGCCTACTGAAGCTGAATGGGAAATGGCCGCCAGCACTGAACCAGTCTCCAGTCGGAAGTTCAGATTCCCGTGGGGCGCTGACCACCCCACACCGATTCACGCGAACCTCGATTCACGAGCCACCGGTTGCGTTGCTGTTGATGCTTTGTCAGCAGGCGACAGCGCTTACGGGTGTCGCCAGATGATTGGTAATACGTGGGAGTGGACTGCGACTGACTTCAACCCGTATCCGGATTTCGTCGCTGGTCCATACAAAGAGTATTCGGAGCCGTGGTTCGGCAATCACAAAGTGCTTCGCGGCGGTTGTTGGGCGACACGTTCGCGGCTCATTCACAACACCTACCGCAATTTCTACACTCCTGATCGAAGAGACGTCTGGGCAGGCTTTCGTACCTGCGCTCTCTAACCAGCGAATGCGGATCAAAATCGTCACTCCGGCAAAGGCCGGTTCAACCCACGGAAACAGGATCACCGCAGTTCGTTGGGCCAACATTTTCAAGCAACTCGGACATCGCGTCAGCATCACGCAAACGTACGACGGCAAAGCCACAGATCTGCTCGTGGCTCTTCACGCGCGGCGGAGCTACGAATCGATCAAGCGCTTTCAACAGAAACATCCCACAGTGCC
>Ga0209485_1000021_pt1 | contig 64297 bp, 66 predicted proteins | sample NCAS100_FD_187516 | JGI IMG/M metagenome (GOLD analysis project Ga0209485, IMG submission 187516) | Agricultural soil microbial communities from Utah to study Nitrogen management - NC AS100 (SPAdes) (version 2) | ecosystem: Environmental > Terrestrial > Soil > Agricultural land | place: USA... | reverse complement strand
TCGCCGTTCCCAACCAACCATCGGCACAATCTCCAAGTCACATTGAATACTGAACCGATCGCGAAACATCTGCGCTAACTCACCGACGGTCATTCCGTGTCTCGTCGGTAATGGAAACAGACCAACAAACGACGCGAACTCCGGTTCGAGGATGTTGCCGGATGTATCCACGCCATTAATCGGGTTCGGACGATCGCAAACAACTACTGTTTTGCCCAGTTGACCCGCGATCCTCATGCAGTTGGCCAACGTATACACGAAGGTGTAGATGCGACAGCCCACGTCCTGCATGTCAAAAACCAGCACGTCAACCTCTTCGAGCATTTTCTCCGTCGGTTCCCTGGTTTCGCTGTAGAGCGAGTGGACTGGAAGACCAGTTTTGCGATCGGTGCCATGCTCGGTCTCGATCATGTTGTCCTGGACGTCGCCGCGAATTCCGTGTTGGGGACCGAACAGCGCCGTTAACTTAAACGCCGACTGTTCGTGGAGAAGATCGGCGGCATGCTCAAATTCGTGATTGACCGACGACTGATTACAGATCAGGCCGACGCGCTTGCCGCGCATAACCTGCGGAACATCTTGAAGTAATACTTCAAGCCCAACCTGCACCGGCTGCCGCGTGCCTTTCAATGTCTCCACTTCGCGCTCCTGCTCAATAGTTAAAGTCATACTTGAAGCTCCTTAGCCACACAAAACCAATCCGCCGTTGACGTTCAGTATTTCACCGGTGATGTTGTCTGCCCACCTTGAACAAAGAAAAACGATAGGCCCGGCGATCTCCTCGGGCGTTGCTACCTTGCGGCGCGGGATCGCCTTGCTGATTAACTCCAGTCGCGCAACGTCAGCAAAGACTTCCGCCGTCATGTCGGTCAACACCCAGCCGGGAGCGACCGCGTTAACGTTGATACCGAATGGCGCCAATTCCGACGACAGCGATTTGGCAAACGCGATCTGGCCACCTTTCGATGCCGCATAGTTCGAATAGAACTCTTCGCCGCGCTGCCCTGCTGTGGAACTAACGATGACGATGCGGCCAAATCGTTGCGCTTTCATACCTGGAGCGGCCGCGCGACATACGGACCACGTGCCCTTGAGATTGATGTCCATCGTGCGGTCCCAAAGATCTTCGGGCATCGAGTCAACTCCCGCGCCCTGCCAGATGCCTGCGTTACAGATCAGGAAATCAACTTGCCCGAAACGTTCGACTGTTTCGCTAATGAGTTGCTCGCCTTCGTCGAGCTTTGAAACATCCGCCCGGATCGCGACGACTTCGCCGCCGATCGCGTGCGCCTCAGCAACCGTCTCAGCAGCAGCACGTTCATCGCTCACGTAATTCACAACGACCTTCGCACCTTGCGAAGCGAGAAGTGTAACAACAGCCTTGCCGATGCCGCGCGATCCACCGGTTACGAGCGCAACCCGATCCGCCAAACCAAGATTGTCTTTTGTATTTGAGTCCACTTCCCTTTTGCCGATCGACTTCACAGGCGCGCCGGAGAAAGATTCCCAACCGCCTCACGTGCGTGGGCCACGAAAGAATTGAACAGCCGTTGAGAAAATTGATCGCCGTGCCATCCAAGCTCAGGATGCCATTGAACAGCTACGACAAAACGATCCGGACGCGGATCCTCAAGCGCTTCGATCACTCCATCACAGCTTCGCGCGGTAACCACCAGATCTGCGCCGAGTGTTTGGATGGCTTGGTGGTGATGACTGTTTACTACGAGATCAGCAGCGCCGAGAATATCTGACAGCTTGCTTCCTAACGATACTCGGACGCTATGCGACGGACGATCCCGGGGTACCCCCTGCTCGTGTTTAATAGCGTCGGGCAATTCCGATTTGATGTCCTGGATCAACGTGCCGCCTCGAGAGACGTTCAACACTTGCATCCCAAAACAGATCGCTAAGAGCGGAAGCTGCTTTCGTTCCGCAGCGTCGATGACCAGCAGATCCGTTTCGTCCTTGATCTTGTGGACCGAACCCAACGCGGGATGCGGTTCTTGTCCGTATCGCAACGGATCAACATCTGAGTCGCTGCCCGGTAAAAGAATTCCGTCAAGCCCGTCGACCACCGAGTCGATGTACTCGAGATGCGGAATCAAGCTAATGTGCACCGGAGCGCCGCCAGCCGCTTCAACGGCCTCACTGTAATGTCGGGACAAGTAAAAACGGTCGGTAGGGTATTCAATGCGCATCGGGATCCCGATGCGTGGTCGCCTTTGCATGAGCGTATGATAACCCAAGTCATTTGTCATTTGATTGGACATTTTTCATTTGTCATTTACGGCTGGCAGCGCGGATCTCAAGCAAACAAAGAGCTAAGAACACGTATCCTCGTAAAATGACAAATCACAAATATCCAACGACAAATCGAAGATCTACCGTGCTTGACTTACATTCAAACGAGTTTCTATAGTGCTCATATCTAAACATGCCGAAAGAAAATAATAGGGTGCGTAGCACTACTGTCCTTCTTGTTAGGAAAGACGCCCACGTCGCACTCGCCGGAGATGGGCAAGTGACGCTCGGCGAGACTGTCATGAAAGCCAGCGCCAAGAAAGTCAGGCGACTCTACAGCGATCAGATTCTGGCCGGTTTTGCAGGCGCCACAGGTGATGCCTTCGCGTTACTCACACGCTTCGAAGCGAAGCTCGAACAGTATCACGGCAATCTCGAACGCGCCGCGATCGAGCTGAGCAAAGAGTGGCGCACCGACAAAATTCTTCGCCACCTCGAGGCGCTGCTGGTTGTCGCCGACAGGAAATCGTCGTTTCTGTTGTCGGGAAACGGTGACGTGATCGCGCCCGACGAAGGCGTGCTGGCCATCGGCTCTGGTGGATCCTACGCGCTGGCCGCCGCGCGCGCATTAATCAAACACACAGATCTCTCCCCCCGCGATATCGCAGTCGAAGCTCTGCGCATCGCCGGTGAAATCTGCATCTATTCCAATCAAAACATCGTAGTTGAAGAGTTGTAATGGTTATTTATCTGGCTGGAGAAGTTGATGAGGAAGCTCGGCTTGACGAGATGTCGCCTCGTCAGATCGTGACCGAGCTCGACAAGCACGTTGTGGGTCAACGCAACGCGAAACGCGCAGTGGCGATTGCGCTGCGAAATCGTGTGCGGCGTCAAAAGCTGCCACCCGAGATGGCCGTCGACGTAATGCCCAAGAACATCATCATGATCGGATCGACGGGCGTCGGTAAAACTGAAATCGCCCGCCGGTTGGCGCGAATGTCGAATTCGCCTTTTCTGAAAGTCGAAGCTTCGAAGTTCACTGAAGTTGGGTACGTCGGACGCGACGTCGAGAGCATGATTCGTGACCTGACCGAGATCTCGGTAGAGATGACGCGACAGGAGAAGAGCGAAGAAATCGCCGAGAAAGCCGAGCTCAACGTCGAAGAGCGAATTCTCGATCTGTTGCTGCCGCCAAGACGCAGCACCGTTGGTTTTTACGACTTCGATTCTGACACTGCAGAAGAAGCCTCAACCGAACTCGATACTCCCGCACAAGACGAGCAGTCGCAACGCACGCGCGAGAAGCTGCGCACGCAACTCCGCAGTGGCAAACTCGACAATCGCCTCGTCGAGCTTGATATTCGAGAGCGAAACTTTCCCGTAATCGAACTCGCAGGACCACAAGGCGTCGAAGAAATGGGCATCAACATGAAAGACATGTTGGGCAACCTGTTTCAGGGGCGCACGAAGCGCCGCAAGATGCGCGTGGACGAAGCGATGGAATACTTGATGCAGGAAGAGGAGGAACGCCTGATCGACATGGACCAGGTGGCCCGTGCGGCCATCGAGCGCGTCGAGAACTCCGGCATCATTTTTCTCGACGAGATCGACAAGATTGCCGGACGAGAATCCGGTCATGGTCCAGACGTGTCGCGCGAAGGCGTGCAACGCGACATCCTGCCGATCGTCGAAGGAACTACCGTGAACAGTCGTTACGGCATGGTCCGCACGGACCACATTCTCTTCATCGCCGCTGGTGCTTTTCACGTTTCGAAGCCTTCGGACCTTATTCCAGAACTACAAGGCCGTTTCCCGATTCGTGTCGAGTTGGAGTCGCTCACAATCGAAGACTTCAAACGGATTCTTACCGAGCCGCGTAACGCGTTGATCAAACAGTACCAGGCGATGATGGACACCGAAGGCGTAAACATCGAGTTCACGTCCGACGCGATTGACTCGATCGCTAACTTCGCGGCGCAAGTCAATCAGCAGACTGAAGACATCGGTGCGCGTAGGTTGCAGACGATCATGGAAAAACTGCTCGAAGAAATTAGTTTTGAAGGTCCCGACCTCGAGCCGAAGCAACAGCGCATCGATGAAGCTTACGTAGAACGCATGCTCTCCGAGACTGTTAAGGATCAGGATCTGAGTCGCTACATTCTGTGAGAGTTTCCCGCAAAGCCGGAACGGCGCAAAGAAAAACCACTCCTGGCAAGTTGTTCTTCACGCCGATGGGTCTGGTTTTCTTTGCACCTTTGCGCTTTTGCGGGATTCTCTTGCTGGGCGCTGTAATCCTTTCTGGATGCGGCAAGCGCCGCCCGCCACTGCCGCCGATCGAGCGCGTCCAGCAACGCACGGAACTGCTCTCCGGTGCGCAACAAGGAAACGAAGTGATCCTCAGTTGGCCCGCGCCACAACGAAACGCGCCCGACAGCAGCGTGCAAAGCATCAGGCGCATCGACGTCTATCGCCTGGCTGAACAACCCGGTGCGCCACTTGCGCTGACAGAAGAAGAATTTGCCGCACGCTCAACGCTCGTCGGCTCATTAACATTCGAACAAATTCAGACCGCAGGCGATACATTGACGTACCGCGATGCTCTAGAGCTCGCTGGACAACCGACGCGTCTTCGTTACGCGCTGCGTTACGTGAACGCGTCGGGACAACGCGCAGCGTTCTCCAACTTTTTGACCATCGAACCCGCCGCGCGCATCGCTCAAGCGCCAACGCTTGCGGCAGATCCGAAACTAACTGAAGACGCGATCACGCTCACCTGGCAACCGCCAGCCGCAAACATCGATGGATCAACGCCGGTGAATCTGCTTGGTTACAACGTGTATCGGTTGGATGAATCGCAGAGTGAGCCAAACCAGGTGCCGATCAATTCTGCACTTGTTTCTGGAACGCAGTACTCAGATAAGAATTTCCAGTTTGGCAACAACTATCGCTATGTCGTTCGCTCTGTTTCACTCGGCACCGGCGGCGCACAGGTTGAAAGTCTGAACTCGAACTCTGTTCCGGTCGCGGCGCGTGACATCTTTGCTCCCGCACCTCCGGAACGTCCGAGCGTCGCCCCTGATTTTGGCCGGCTCGCGATCTTCTTTGCAGCGAACAAAGAAACGGACGTCGCCGGGTATAACCTTTATCGTTCAACGGATCCGAATCTGTCGAAAGACCAATGGACCAAACTCAACCAGTCGTTGCTGACGCGCACTACTTACCAGGACGAACGGGTTGAATCAGGCAAGACTTACTACTATTACCTGACGGCCGTCGATACCGCGGGAAATGTTAGTAACCCGTCTGAAGTAGGATCTGAGAGAGTACCTTAACGATATGACGACGTACTGCCGAATAGCTCATCCATCACTTGAAGGTCCGCGTTTCGCGGTGATCATCGACTCAACGGTCAATACTCTTCCTCCACATTTCAATTTCGAAGACGTTCCATTTCAACATCACGATTCGCCCCTCGACCTCGGCGAGGTAAAACTGCTCGCGCCGGTGAGGCCTTCGAAAATCATTTGTGTCGGGCGAAACTATCGCGAGCATGCGGCCGAGTTAGGCAACAAGATGCCTGACGAGCCCCTGCTGTTCCTCAAAGCACCGTCGGCCATCATCGGTCCCGACGATCGCATCGAGATGCCGAGTGCGTCGCAACAAGTCGAACACGAAGGTGAGCTGGGTGTCGTCATCGGATTCACGGGGCGAAACATCAGCGAGACCGATGCGCTCGCTTACGTGTTCGGCTATACATGCGTTAATGACGTCACGGCGCGCGATCTGCAACGAAAAGACGTGCAATTCACTCGCGGCAAGTCGTTCGATACCTTCTGTCCCGTCGGTCCGTGGATCGTCACCCATCTCGATCCGACCAACATCACGATCACAACGCGCGTCAATGGCGAAGTAAAACAAAATGGTAACACTCGCGACATGGCATTCGACGTCGCCTTTCTTATCAGTTACATCTCTGCGATCATGACACTGTATCCCGGCGACCTGATCGCAACCGGAACACCGGCCGGCGTTTCGCGCATGAAGCACGGCGATACGGTCGAAGTGGAAGCGGGCGGAGTCGGTATTTTGAGGAATCAGGTGTACGATCCAGGGCAAATCAATTCTTAAACAGGAGTTCGGCTATGAAGTTTTTTCTAGATACCGCGAATCTCAACGAGATCCGGGAAGCCGCGGCATACGGGTTCGCCGATGGAGTTACTACCAATCCATCCCTGATCGCGAAAGAAGGTGACGTCGATTTTAAGCAACACATCGCCGCCATTTGTGAGATCGTGCAGGGTCCGGTTTCGGCTGAAGTGACAAGCCAGGACAAGGAAGGGATGGTGCGCGAGGGTATTGAGTATTCGAAGATTGCCCCGAATGTCGTGATCAAGTGCCCGCTAACGAGAGATGGACTTAAAGCGACACGTCAACTCTCCGATCAGGGTGTTAGCGTGAACGTGACTTTATGTTTCTCGGCGGCGCAGGCGATTGTCGCAGCAAAGGCGGGAGCGTCGTTCATCAGTCCGTTTCTTGGCCGGCTTGACGACATTGGCGAGAATGGATTGACCCTCTTGCAGGACATCATCGAGATCTATCAGAACTATCCCTGGAAAACGGAAGTGCTGGCGGCGAGCTTGCGCCATCCGATTCATGTGATCGAGGCGGCACGTCTGGGTGCCGACATCGCAACCATGCCCTTTAAAGTGATAGATCAACTTTTCAACCATCCGTTGACTGATAAAGGACAAGCGCAGTTCCTCGCAGACTGGGCCAAGAGTGGAAGAAAATGAGCGGAAAAAAAATGAGTGGAGAGTAATAACAGCGTCGTGGTTCGCGTGCAGAAGTACGACGGAACCGAACATCGAACATGGGCTGCCCGCGTCGTGAAGCAAACGGAGTCACTGCTGATACTCGACGCGGTTTTCGACGAGGAGATTGAGCACGAGCTGATTGGGACCATTGCCCGCGGAACTAATAGCGCCGAATATTATTGGCTCAATCGATGGTACAACGTATTTCGCTTCAGCGATCCGGGCGGCACGTTGAACGGGTTCTATTGCAATGTAAACATGCCGCCCACATTCGACGGACATATTCTACAGTACGTCGATCTTGATATCGACGTGTTGGTAAGACCTGACTTTTCCTACCAGGTTCTTGACCTCGATGATTTTGAGAGGAATGCGCGTGCCTATGATTACCCTCTCGAAGTCCGCGAGAATTCGCAGGCGGCGCTCGCAGAGCTGGTCCGGTTGATCGAAACGAGATCGTTCCCGTTCGACGAATAACTTTATATGGCCTCTCAACAAAAGAAGAAACAATCGAAATCGAAGCTGGACGCTTTGCGCGAGCGTAGCGCTCAGGCCGAGCAAGGCGGTGGTACCGCGCGCGTCGAGAAGCAACACGAAGCCGGAAAGATGACGGCACGCGAACGGATCGAGTTTCTGCTTGACGAGGGATCGTTTGAAGAATTCGACAAGCTCGTCGTACACCGCTCGAAAGATTTCGGCCTTGATAAACAGATCTATCCGGGAGACGGCGTGATCACCGGTCACGGATTGATCGAAGGGCGCGCAGTGTTTGTCTTCGCTCAGGACTTCACGGTCTTTGGCGGTTCCCTTTCCGAGACTCACGCCGAAAAGATCTGCAAGGTGATGGACCTCGCGATGAAAGTAGGCGCGCCAATAATTGGATTGAATGATTCGGGTGGCGCGCGAATTCAGGAGGGCGTTGTCAGTCTCGGCGGCTATTCAGACATCTTTCTTCGCAACACGCTCGCCAGCGGGGTTGTGCCTCAGATCAGTTGCATCATGGGTCCATGTGCGGGCGGCGCCGTTTACAGTCCCGCGATCACTGATTTCAATGTCATGGTCAAAGACACGTCTTACATGTTCATTACTGGACCAGATGTGATCAAGACCGTAACGCATCAGGAAGTTACAAAGGAAACACTTGGTGGCGCGCTTACGCACAATTCGATTTCAGGTGTGGCCCACTTCGCGGCTGAGTCAGATGAACATGCGCTGCGGATCGTGCGCGAGCTGTTTTCGTTCATCCCTTCGAACAATGTTGAAGATCCACCGCGGATGCCGGTGAGCGATCCGATCGATCGTGTCGAGCCGAAGTTGAACGACATCGTGCCCGAGGCGTCGAACCAGCCGTACGACATGCGCGACGTTATTAATCACGTCGTGGACGACGGTTACTTCTTTGAAGTGCAGCAACTATTTGCGCAGAACATCGTGGTCGGTTTTGCAAGATTAGGTGGACGAGCTGTCGGTATCGTCGCGAATCAGCCGGCGTTTCTTGCGGGTGTGCTCGACATTTCAGCTTCAGTGAAAGGCGCACGCTTTGTTCGTTTCTGCGACTGCTTCAACATTCCGATTGTGACATTCGAAGACGTACCGGGTTTTCTACCGGGCGTGTCGCAGGAACATGGCGGGATCATCACACATGGAGCAAAGCTGCTTTACGCGTTTGCCGAAGCGACCGTGCCAAAGGTCACTGTGATCACGCGCAAAGCTTACGGTGGCGCCTATTGCGTCATGTCGTCAAAACACATCCGAACGGATGTGAATCTCGCATGGCCGTCGGCGGAAATCGCAGTGATGGGCGCAGAAGGCGCGGTAGGTGTGCTCTACCGTCGTGAACTAAACGAAGCGCAGGACAAAGAAGCAGCTCGACGAGCGAAGATCACCGAACTCGAAGAAAAATTCGCCAGCCCCTACGTGGCCGCCGAACGCGGCTTCATCGATGAAGTCATCGAACCGTCGCAAACACGCCGGAAACTTATCCGCACCCTTTCACTTCTGGAAAACAAACACGACACCAACCCGCCCAAAAAACACGGAAACATTCCGTTGTAACTTGCGGCGATGCACTAACGCTGAATCCCGTTCTGCTCGTTAAAGGCAATCATTAGGTTGTCAATCCCTTGTATAAGATTTGGTTGAGCAAAGAAATAGAGATCCGGCGCTTCGACGTCGTCTTTAAAGACGATTATGTTCAGCGGCATTGCTTGGCCCTGATAAGTCACCCGAAACCCCAACTTTTGTTCATCATCTACCTCAAGGTCATCTATCATTCGCAGCACTTTATTGATTTCGACCGGGCCGAAACCCTCAATTAACGCCGATAGTTTTGCGAGAAACGCTTCGACCAATTCCGCTTCGAAGTTCAGGGACGTTTCTGCCAGGTCAGGCATAGCCTCATTTAAAGGAGCCGAGGAGCCGTTCTCAATGTCACCTGAGTAAGACTTCTCACGGGTCGCCTTCTTTTTCAGGCGACGCAGGATAATCGGGATCTCCTTTTTCAGGTCTTGGTCACTATCTAATTCCGTCAATGTCTTATGCGCTTGGGGATTACGCGACCGCTCCAAAGCGCTCAAGAGGAGAATGCGACTGGAGCCGTTTCTCACGTCTCTCGCTAATCTGATCACGTCTTCAATCCTCTCATCGTTAGCGATGGCTGCCAGCGCAACGGCCAAACCATCTTTCGGCCGCGCTTAACGCTCATTCTCATACAGCTGCTTGAGGCGATCCCAGGCGAATTTTGCCTCCGGAACTGCCAAAGCACGGGCGATCCCCTCTCGCACGGGAGCGGGATATGGACGCTGTAAATGGTGCAGGAGAATTCGCAACACCTTCCGTTGTCCGCCCGATCTGTTGATTAGATCCCACGCTGATCTTACGTCGACTCCAACCAACTGCAGTTCCTCGATCAACGGTGCCTCGGCGCGGCTCAAATCGGCAGCTCGCTTTGCTCGCATCTGTTCGGCCTCAGCGCGGTTTTTTCTGTGCTCAGGGTCTGAGTTCAGCTGGGCCAAAAACTCTTCTGCCGTTACTTTCTTTTTCATCAGAATGGGATAGATATAGGGTTGAGCAAAGCCTTTCGAATCTCCTCTTGAAGTTTCTAGAGAAGGTGGCGCCGAATCGGAATATAAATTAATCGTAAGCCGTTGTCAGCGCGTACACCGAGCTGCTAGGTGTAATTCAAATTTTGTTAACTTGTTTGAAATTCAGAGCTGACCTTGCGTCAATCCTGCTCAGTTGGCTCGAAGGAGATCAAACGCGCTGCGGGATCGAAGGTAATGCGGAAGGGGAAAAGGGCGCGGCGGCCCAGGATGATGGGGGTGCCACGAGCGACGCCCGAGAGGACGTCGGTGGGAACGCCGTTCAAGGCAAGCGCTCCGATGTTTACTGTCTGAGGTGAAATGCGGCGAGACTGAACACGTCCGCCGCCAAGATCCTGATTTACGCGCGAGTTGGAGCGAGGGGCATCCGCTGTCCTGCGGCTCACAACCTGGTTCTCACTCAAAGCCAATCCAAAGCCCGAACCAGTATCGATCAAGGCCAAACTTCCATCGCCAAGTTTCACGAACGGCCGATGACTCCCAGCCTCACGAACCCAACGAACAACCGCACCATCGCGAGGTTGATGGTTCAAATTCAATCCGTTCAAAGACGGATCGAAGAGACGCAACTCGCGATTGGGCAAATCGACTGAATAGCCAAATGGACTAAACGCTTCTGTCGGATCCAGGATCCCATCGAGCGCACGCGGCAGACTCGGAACAACCGCAGCCATGACACGACCCGGCACACGATTATCAGGATTTCCTAGTGCCAGCCCGTTGATTCTTGTTTCCTGATCAGAAGAAATAGGCGACGTGCTTAACCCGCCTACAAGCGGCGTTCTTGCTTTCGTCACCTGCAACCGCGCTTCGGCAACGACCCTTTGACTGATGATCGAAGCTCCCGCGCCGGTGTCTATCGCGAACACAAAGGGCCCTGCGCCATTGATCCACCCTTTGGCTAACAACCCGTGATCTTGATCGTCTCGCAACCGAATCGGTTCGACCGAAACCACGGATTTCGACACGCCCTTGGACGCACTCTCGCTTCTATGCAAAAATTGATGGGCGGTCCCGATTGCGGGAACCGCCCAAACAACTGTTGCCACAAGAGTACTAAGAGCGATTGCAAGTTTAGCTTTGCTCACGACTCCGCTCCGGACCTCGATGATTAGTAGCTCCGGTCTCGATTACGCAGCTTGTACGTCCACAGTGCGGAACCACCCGCGCCGGAGAGCGCACCAATTGCGGCACCCTTCTTACCACCGATCAAGCCGCCGACGGCTGCACCAGCACCGGTACCAATCGCCACCGTCAGTTTATCGCGGTGCTTGTCCCAGAAACTGCGCTTGCGCGGCTGATAGTCGTAGTAAACGCGACGTGCCGAACTGGTGCGGCTGCCGCTGTTAGCGCTGCGATAAACCACGCGAGACGGCGCTGCCTGTCGCGCGGAGCTCACTTCCTTGACTTGCTGTTCGCTGGCAGCTGCAAAACCATCGGCGAAGCCGGTCTTGTAAGCAGTCTGCTCGGAAGCAGTGTTAAAGGCCAATTCTGTTTGGTCAGCAGCAACTGGAGTCGCTGTCTGAGCAGTATCCTGCATGGTCCTCGTGGTCTCAGCCGTGGCCGACTGTGTCCGGTTCATCACGAGCGCGCCAACCGAACCACCAATCAACGCGGCAACCAAGGCAACAGGTAGTAACTTGTTCGTCATAATCATCGCTCTGTTCTCCTCAAAAAGATCCGTGCTGCTTAAGCACGCCGCTTACGCTGCAAGAGCTATTCCTTGTTGTCGGGTGTTCGCGGATTTGATGCAGGTTCGGCAAAATTCTAGCAATGAAGCCCGAAAAATGGGCCATCGCAAGAAAATCACAAGCTTACGCCAACGGTCGTATAGAGAAAGGCTGAGTAGTAGAGGAAATTGGATATTCGATATGGAACCGGTGTAACCGATATCGTACCCAATTCGGTTACACCGGATTCCAGTAGAAGGCTAGGCAGCTTTCTGGACTGGCTTGTCTTTCAGTAGTTCGAGGGCTTTCTTCAACTGTAGATCCTCGCCTGCAGGCTTCACTTGCGGTGCGGGCGCCGGTGTCGTAGCTGCCGGCGGTCTTTCAGCTCCCGGCTCAGCAGGTTTCGCAACCGGATCATCGTCGTTGCCCGTCAACTCGTCAGGATCGACGGCGTCCGCAGTTTCCTGGACCTTAACTTCGACGGAGGGAGCGACACCCGAGTGCGCGCGATCTTCGCCGAGGAATGTTTTTCCGTTCGCAGTTGCCCATTTGACGGTAGTCAACAGCAGGCCATCGCCACCGCGCAACGTGAACAGTTGTTGCTCGGTACCTGCCCCGAAGCTTCTCTCACCGACAACCTGACCGCGGTTTCTCTCGATCAGCGCCGAAGCAATAACTTCAGCGGCGCCTGCGGTGCCCTCGTCGATCAGGGCCACCACGGCTCCAGAGAACAAGGTCAATTTCGGATCAGCACTGAACGTTTTCAAAGCTTTGTTTTCGCGGCCCACAGTCTGCGCAATCATGCCGTCCTTGATGAACATGTTCGCGACGGCTACTGCTTCCGGTAACGAACCGCCGGCAGTTCCGCGAAGGTCGATGACGATTTTCTGTGCGCCCAGTTTAAGCAGATCCTGAAGACGAGTGCGGATCTCGGCTGCCTCACCCTCGGCGACACTGTTGATTCGCAGAATGCCGATGCGTCCAGGCTCCATGCGCGCTTCGGAAGCGGGTGCGCGGCTGGTGCCCCGCTTTACGCTTACTGTCAACGGACTCGAGTTGGCTCGCAAAACACGGAGCTTTACTTCCGATCCCGCAGGACCATTCAGCAACTGCTTTGCGTCATACAGCGAGATGTCGCGAGTGGCTTTGTTGTCGATGTACTCAACAATGTCTCCCGCTCGAATTCCTGCCTGATCAGCGGGCGAGCCCTTCATCGGTGCGATCACGTAAAGATAGGACGCGTATTGCGACAGCTCAGCGCCGATCCCGATCTGACTGTCTTTGCTTCCGGCGTTATACTGACGAACCTGCTCGGGTGTGAGATAAGTCGAGTATGGATCCAGTCCGTAGGCCAGGCCGCGCAAAGCGCCGGCTCGAACCTTATCCATGTTGGGCTCATCTACGTAATCGTTCTGAATGTGCTGTAACACACTCTCGAAAATTCGCAACTGGGCGTTCGGATCGTTGGCCGGTTGTTGAGCGCTCGTCGAAATCCAACCGCCGAGCACGGAGTAAAGAGTCAAACTCGCCGACAGCAGGATCAGGATAAACTTAGTGCGAAATGACATTTAAGTACCTCTTCGATTACGTTAGAGCCGGAAACAATCGCACGATTTGCGAATCAAAACGTATGATACAGGCCGTATTTCGCCTGCGCAAGCCTGAGCTTTTACTAAAAATCAAGTGACACGACCTGAAGTTGACTGCAATCTGACAGGGCCGGTCCTCGCGCTCGATCCCGGCGAAAAGCTCGTCGGAGCAGCCGTTAGCGACGAAATATTAATTACTATCAAACGACTGCCGCCGCTTAAGCGTTCCAACTGGAAAAAGCTGCTTCAGGAAGTGCGGGGCTTGATCGAACGCTTTGACGTAAGAACGATAGTAATTGGTTTGCCGTTGGCACTGGATGGAACGCAGGGCGAGGCGGCCCGGAAGGCCCAGCAACTGGCCCAAAATCTCGTTCGATCCGTTTCGCTTCCTGTCTTTCTTCAGGATGAGCGCTTGACATCGTTCGAGGCGATGGAGAATTTAAAGGCTGAGGGCAAGCGGCGCGAAGAAATCCCTGCCCTTATAGACGGTGAATCGGCGGCACTGATCCTGCGCGATTTTCTTCGCACCGATCAGGAGAGAATTCTCGTCGAAAGCACATTAGATCAGGACACGACAGCGGAATGAAACGACTCATACTTGTGATCATCGCAGTTCTGCTGGTAGCCGGCGGCGCTTCCGCCGGTTGGGTTTATTCGGAACTGCGCAAGCCGGTCACTCACAACAGAAGCGGTCAGTACATCGAGATTCCCCGGGGTTCATCTCCTTCGGCCATCGTGAAGAAGCTTGCCGACGAAGGCGTGCTTAAAAACGAGTGGCCGCTCAAGCTTTACCTTCGAGCCACCGGTCGGGGGTCGACTTTGAAAGCGGGCGAATACGACTTCCCCTCTCCCGTGACGCCGCTGGCAGTCCTTGCGAAGCTTCAGCAGGGACAACGACGACTGACTCGAGTGACGATTCCTGAAGGCTGGACCCGTTGGGACATCGCCAAGGCAATGGTCCAGGTTCCGGAACTGCACCTCGAAAGCGAAGCTCAAGCTTTAGAGTTAATGAATAACGTGAGCCTCGTGAGCGATCTCGATCCGCTGGCAAAGAACCTTGAGGGCTACCTGTTCCCTGACACGTATGAGTTCGCTCCTGAAACAACGGCGGCTCAATTGATCGAGATGATGATCAAGCGATTTCGCAGTGTTTGGAAACCAGAGTGGAACGATCGTGCGCGAAGCCTGAACATGACCACGCGAGAGATTGTGACAACAGCCTCGATCATCGAGACGGAAGCGAAGCTTGACGAAGAGCGTCCGGTCGTCGCGTCAGTTATCTATAACCGGTTGCAAAAAGACATTCCGCTCGCGGTTGACTCCAGTATCGTTTACGCATCAAAGCTGGAAGGAAAGTGGCGATACGACGGGAAGGTTTACAAGAGTGACATCGAACGACGCTCGCCATATAACACGCGCATCTACGCCGGACTGCCGCCTGGCCCAGTGGCATCGCCCGGCGCGAGTTCGTTGCACGCGGCGGTGAATCCGGCGCAGTCAGATTATCTTTACTACGTTCGCAATCCCGATCGTGACGACGGCGCACACAACTTTTACAGCAACGGAAGTGACTTTGAAACGGGTGTGCAGGCGCTGCGCAGATGGGAACGCGAACGCGACGCGGAAGAAGCGCGCAAACGACGGGAGAATGGTGTACAGCCGAGGTAGGGGCTGGGTGCTTTGTACTTAGTGCTTTGTACTTAGTTCTTGGACACAACGCACCAAGTGCAATATGACTAGGTACGAAGCGCCAAGTACTAAGCACAAAGTACTAAGAACAAAGTACAAAGCACCAAGTACAAAGCACCAATCCCACCTCGTCCTTGTATTTGAAAGACCGTTAATCTATTCTCAAGTCTAGCCCCGAGGGTCAGTTATTTTCGCAACAGAATAAGGTGTCGTCATGTTTCGCATCCGCATCATCGTCAGTTTAATGTTCTTGATGGTTTGTTCTCTTCCCGCGTTTGCACAAGCAGCAAAGGGCGTCGATAAACAAAACGAGCGCGTTCGAGACAGCGGCTCAGACCGAACACCCGGCAACAATGGCAACAAGACTGATACCGGCGCGGGCCGCGGTATGGACTTCGGCCGCGGCCGCACTCCTGAAGCACCGCCGTTGCCAAATCCGTATCGGCTGTCGGGCCGGCGCGACGTGATCATCGCAGCTGTTCAGGACCTGATGCGCGATCGGAAGATGGTGCTCGACGAAGTTGCATCCAAACTGTCGGACGGGATCATCGTAAGCCAGCCCTTCACATTCACGAAGGGTGCTGTTACCTCGGCGGGAGAACTAAGCAGGTACGCTGACGTTCCGATTTCCGCGGCGCGCGCGTGGACGCGGGGTCGTTACACGTTGACCGTTGAGATTCAGCCGATCGATGGCACGACCGCGAACGTCGTGGTCAATGCAAAGGTCGAGGGACGAACGGACGGAGCCACCGGCGCTGAGTGGGCCACGCTCCGAAGCACTGGGCTGGCGGAAGACGAATTTCTGGAGGGACTAATTATCGCTGTCACCGGTGCAGCGCCCGCAGGCCGAACCCCGCAGCCGTGAAGTGATACATGAGCTCCCTTCACGGTCTAGTTAAGAAGTTACCTAAAGTATTTTTTTTTGGAATGATCAATAACCCCTTTCACCAGGAAGACGCCATTGAGCAACAGCACGACACAAATCGCCGATTACTTCTCGGCATCGTTTGTGCCGTTGCTGTAACCGCACTGATCATCGCCGGCTACACTTACGTCCGGCGTTATCACACACAACGAATCCTCGCCGAGAACCCGCCTCCGCCCGTTACCGACTCAGGTCCGAAAGGGCCGCCGCTGGCGCACGTCGTAATTGACGAACCGACATTGGAAAAGGGATTCACCGTCATTGGCGGCGCAGTCAAGAACATTTCAGAGCGCGATTTATCGGATCTTTTCGTTGTTATCGAGATGCGAAGACGAAAAGACGGCGGACTCGAAGAAGTTGCTTTGCCTGTCACTCCACCAATACTGCCACCGCAACAGGAAGGCGCATTTTCGTTGAAGGCAGTTGCGCAAGACTTCGCGTCGATTCGTCTTGCCGGCGTGAAAGCCGAACCCCAATCGACCCTGCTCGCGTACACGTCGTCGCAGGGTAAGAAGCGACCACCTGAACGTTTTGAACCAAAAGTGGTAGTGGTGAAACGTTCGGGCAAGCCAGGTGAGTTCATCAACACACCCGACAATCCAGGGCGCATTCGGTAAACAAAAACTCACAGTCTGCTGAAGTTATTGTTTAGGGGTCGGCGTGCCGATGGTTAAGGTGAAGTCTGAAATCCCGCAGCCGCATACGGCGCGAACTTCGGGCACTGGTACCGAACTTCGTGTGATTACTCAACCCCGGCATACAACGCGGCGCCCGTCGATTGTCGTCACAGTGTGTTCTGATTAAGCCAGCGATGAAGACTAAGCTGACATTCGCCATTCTGATCTGCGGCGTGATTATCTTTCCGGCATTTGCCCGGGCACAAACCAGGGTGCCGGCGCCGTCGCAAATGGATCCTTCAACCACTCGCGAGCGGCCGCTTTCCGAGATAGAGGAGGAAATACGGGCGAAACAAGCCATCAAATTCGCCGAAAAAGAACACCGGGAAAACCTGGATCGCGCAAAAGAAATCGCAAACATTGGCAGAGAGCTGAAAGCAGCCTCGGCAGCCTCGAAGGACGCGCCGCTTTTGAGTCGTGAATCGGAGAAGAAGATTGAGCGGCTCGAAAAACTGACGCGAAAAGTTCGAGGCGAGGCAGGCGGTGACGATCAGGAGGTCGAGATGCAGAATCGGCCTAACGATTTTCCGTCGGCTTTGAATCGCTTGGGCGAAGCCGCGGAAGCGCTCTCGAAAGAAGTGCAGAACACACCAAGGCAAGTCGTTTCAGCGGCGGTAATCGAAAACGCTAATGTTTTACTTGAGCTCATAAAATTAGTGCGCACGTTTTCTGGCAAGCCTTAAAATCGCATCAACGTAGATGATCCGAACTCGACTCCTTTCCCTACTCGTAATTTTGATCGTTAGCACATTCGTCGCCGTCGCTCAGGACGACGACGATGTCGTTCGGACTGACACCGATCTGGTCGTGCTGAACCTGACTGTCACTGATAAAACCGGTCAGTATGTGAAGGGGCTTAAACGTTCCGACTTCAAGCTCTACATCGATGGAGTCGAAGTTGATCCAAACACCATCGCCGGCTTCGCGTTTCAAGAGGCCCCTTACGCCGCGGTTCTGCTGCTGGACAGTTCGGGAAGTATGGAGGAGCGCTTCTCATTAGCGCGCTCGGCGGCGATCAGGTTCCTCGACGGATTACGGCCTGAGGATGTTTCGGCAGTTTACCGGTTCGATTCGAAGGTCGAACGAGTGCAGGACTTTTCTGGTGGACGTGATCTGGCACCGACGGCATACGCGATTCGCGCCAGTGGCATGACGACCCTGAATGACGCAATTGTCCGGGCTGCGGACGCGCTCGCTTCTCGCACCGAACACAGGAAAGCGATCGTCATCTTGTCTGATGGAATGGACACCCAAAGTAAAGCCACGAGCGATAAAGCAGTTGAGCGAGCGCTGGCTGTCGGAGCGAGTATCTACGCCGTTGATATGTCGCAAATGGACGTCGCGGGTTCGAGAAAGCAATCCGGGGCTGCGTCGCTAAAGTCTTTTGCGGAGAAGACTGGCGGTCGTTTCGTGGCCACTCCGGGCGGTCCTGCATTGCGTGATGCGTTCACCAGCATCGCCGATGAACTCGGTCATCAATACACACTCTCTTACCGGCCGACCGATCCGAATCGCGACGGTAGATGGCACACGATCGAAGTTAAAGTGAATCGTGAAGAAGCAAAAGTTCGGACGCGCAAGGGTTTTCGCGTCCCGAAAAGACGCTAGTCGGACGGTGGTGTTCTAACTTCAACTCTCCGTTATCTCAGCGTCCACTCTATCTCTGCCGTGAACCTACGTGCGAAACAGCAAACCGCAGTGACAGCGAGTATATGCGAAGGATCTATTGCCAACTACCGGCTGGTCTTTGTTAGAGATTTCTCGCGGTGGCGCTCAAACGCGAGCTCAATGAGTGTCTCAAGCAAACGGCCAAAAGAAAGACCGGAAGCGGCCCACATCTTTGGATAACCCGACACCTCAGTCAAACCCGGCATCGTATTCAATTCGTTAATCACCAGTTCCCCACCATCACGCGTGAGAAAGAAATCAACGCGCGCGAGTCCCGCACCGTCAATCGACTGAAACGCTTTGATAGCCATGCGCTGGATCCTCGTCGTCATCGCCTTTGATAACGGCGCCGGAACAACAAAACTCACTCGACCGGTGTTCGTATACTTCTCGGTGTAATCGAGAAACCTCGCCGCTTCATCGAGAACAACATATTCACCCGGCAAACTGGCCTTCGGTTCGTCGTTTCCCAAGACGGCGCATTCAATCTCGCGCGCAACCAGTTCTTCTTCGATGATGATCTTTCGATCGTATTGCGCGGCGAGATCGATCGCTTCAGTCAACGACTTCTTGTCAGTTGCACGCGACACGCCGACAGACGATCCGAGATTCGCTGGTTTCACAAAACACGGGAGCCCGATCTCAGCTACAACCTTACGTATAACTTTCGCTGGATTGTTTCGCCACTGTGATCGCAGGAACCAGATGTATTTGCAGATCGGCAAACCGGCCTGGACAAAGAGCGACTTCATCGCCACTTTATCCATTCCGCATGAGGAAGCGAGCACGCCGCAGCCGACGTAGGCCACGTCAGCCATTTCAAGTAATCCTTGAAGTGTGCCGTCTTCGCCGTAGGTGCCGTGCAGGGCGGGAAATACGACGTCTAGTTTTTCCGCGACGAAGGATTGCGAGTCGCTTTCAAGCGAGATTAGTCCACGATGTGAGGGATCGCCGATCAGCGCCACGTCTCCGGTGGCTGGTCCATTCGCAGCCATGCGCTCGCGAACTGCCGAAGGAAGCAGTTGCGCCGAGTGCGAAGGAGCAAGCCACTTCCCTTCCTTGGTGATCGCGATAGGAACCACTTCAAACTTACGCTGGTCGATACTCTCGACAATCGCTTGCGCGGATCGAATCGAGACTTCATGCTCACCCGATCGTCCACCGAAAATCACGCCGACGCGCAGCTTTTTTGCCACTCTCGTTGGTCCAACCTTTACAAAATTGTCTTGCCTAAGGCCGACAGGATCAGTTCCACGCCGAGCTCGGCCGTCTTGTTGTTTACATCGAGCGCTGTGTTGATTTCGACGATTTCGAGGTAGCGCATCCCGCCGGCTTCCGCGATTTTCTCCATTCCCAGGTGCGCTTCGCGATAAGTGAGTCCGCCGCGAACGAGCGTTCCCGAACCAGGCGCATCGCCCGGATCTAAAGCGTCGACGTCGAATGTAACGCCGTAACCGGCAGTGGCTTGCGACGCAATCTTGATCGCCTCGTCCATGCACGCCGACATTCCCCGTTCGTCAATCTCTCTCATCGTGAAGAACCGAATCCCCAGCTTGCGGATCAATTCCCTTTCACCGGGATCGATATCGCGCGCACCGACATGAACACAGAGTCGAGGATCGAGTTTCGGAGCGAAGCCCCCGACGTTCGTTAGCTCGGGCGTGCCATAACCGAGTAACGCCGACAACGGCATGCCGTGGATGTTGCCGGATGGGGTTGTTTCCGGCGTATTCATGTCGGCGTGAGCGTCGAACCAGATCAGGCCGAGCGTCTCTTTACGCTCTTTGAAGTAGGATGCTGCGCCAGAAAACGAACCTATTGCGATCGAGTGATCTCCGCCAAGCACGAGTGGCAGTTCACCGGCTTCAAGTATTGCTTCAACTTCGGTCGCTAACTGTTGGCAGGCATTGCTGATCTCCCGGACGTACTTTAGCTTTTCATCTGCGAGTGGAACCGATTGCAACCGTTCGAGACGCATGTCGCCGAGGTCGCGCACCCGATATCCCAAACGATCGATCCGCTGCTGCAAACGAGCGACACGCAGCGCGGCAGGGCCGATGTCCACTCCGGCCATGCTCGCGCCATAGCCCAGTGGTACGCCGAGAATTGCTACCGTCTTGTTCCCGTTTGCACTCAACGTAAAAATCCTAACCGCCCAGATTGAAATTGAAACCGCCGGTGCCGCCGCCCTGGCTCGGGAAGAACGGCTTGAGTAGACCCGCCAGCGCTGCGAGATTGCGCGTCTGAATCAAAAGCTCGCCCGGTCCAGTGAACTCCGCGACGATTCCCTCACCGCTCATCATACTGCGAAAGAACCCCGACGCGGCTTTGCGCAACGTGTATTGCGTCGTCCCTTCCCACGCCACCAGATGACCCGTGTCGACAACGTAACGCTCGCCGGGTCGAAGTTGCTTGCGATGAATCGCGCCAAACGAAGAAACAAGGAGTAATCCCTGTCCCTGGACCATTAATACAAACAGACCCTCGCCGGAAAAAAACGATTTCGCGCCGCCCCACTTCGTATCGACCGAAAGACTCGCGTCGCCGGCCAGATACGAACTTGACTGCACGAAGAATGGCTGCCCGCTCAGTTCGATCGCCGCGACATCACCAGGCGTGCCCGGCGCTAGTGTCACTTCACCTGGACCACCACGAGCCGTGAACGTAGAAATAAACGCCGACTCACCACCCGCCGCGCGTTTGATTGCGCCGAACAAACCGCCCTTCATCTGCGACTGGAGTTCTATGTTGGCCGACATCGAAACCATCGCGCCCGCCTCAGCCTGGATTGCCTGCTCAGCCTGGAGTTGCAGCACCGCCAGCGAAAACGATGGTTGATGCAGCACTTCGTAACTGTAACCTCGTCCTTGTCCACGCGAGTCCTCATCGATGTTGATGCTGTGCGCGCCTTGATTCATCGTTTGCGCGGATGGCGCCAGGCGATGACCACACGCGCCGCAGAATGTCGCGTTTGCCATTAACTGAGCACCACACTTCGGACAGTTCATAATCACTCCTCATCTGAATGCTTACGGTCTGATTCGATAGAGCATGCGCGGGAACGGAATCGTTTCGCGAATGTGTTCGATGCCGCACATCCACGTCGTGCATCGTTCAACGCCCATGCCGAATCCGGCGTGTGGCACGCTGCCATATCGACGCAAATCCAAGTACCACTGAAACGCCTCTTCCGGCAGCTCATGCAAAGCGATCTGCTCTTGTAAAAACTTGAGCGAGGTCGCGCGTTCGCCACCACCAATCACTTCACCGTATCCTTCAGGCGCAAGCACGTCTACACCCAACGCGAGCTCCGCACGCTCAGAATCACGCGCCATATAGAACGCCTTCACGGCGGCAGGATAGTGATGGACCATCACAGGCTTGTCGAACTGGCTCGAGATGTAAGTTTCATCCGGCGCACCAAAGTCACCGCCCCATTCAAACTTCGCTTCCAGAGCGCCCTTCTCAAAACCTTCATGCAGTATCTTCACGGCATCGTCGTAATGCAGCCGCGGAAACGGCGCGACGATCGCTTCCAGTTTTGATGTGTCGCGTTCGAGGACCTTCAATTCCTCCACTCGATCCTCGAGCACGCGCGCCGCAATGTAGGAAAGAAAGCGCTCCGACAGCGACATCACGTCCTCGAGCGTCGCGTAGGCCATCTCAGGTTCGACCATCCAAAACTCAGTCAAATGCCGGCGTGTTTTCGACTTTTCAGCCCGAAAAGTCGGACCAAAACAATAGACTTTACCGAACGCCGCTGCAGTCGCTTCGTTGTAGAGCTGCCCTGACTGCGTTAGATACGCCTTTTCGCCATCAAAGTAATCGACTTCAAAGAGCGTCGTCGTTCCTTCACATGCCGCCGGAGTAAATATCGGCGAATCACACAGCGTGAACCCGTCGTTGTCGAGGAAGTTTCTGACTGCCTGGACCACCGTGTGACGCACTTTCAACACCGCATGCTGCCGCCGAGAGCGCAGCCACAAGTGCCGGTGGTCCATTAGAAATTCCGTCCCGTGCTCTTTGGGCGTGATCGGGTAGTCGTGTACTTGCTGCAAGACCTCAGCGGCGTTGACGTCGATCTCGAAACCGCCCGGTGCGCGACTGTCTTCGCGCACGGTGCCTTTAATCACGAGCGCCGATTCCTGCCCGAGTCCTTTCAGCGCTTCCCACGTTTCCGAATCGATCGCGTTCTTCAACACTACGCACTGAACGACTCCAGTTCCGTCACGCAGTTGGGGAAACAGGATCTTGCCGCTCGAACGCATGTTGTAAAGCCAGCCTTTGAGCACAACTTCCTGGCCGACGTGTTTTGAAAGCTGATTGATGTAAGCGTGATTGGTTGCGGTGCTTGCGAGTGATTGCGTCGTCATCTAAAAGACCCGAGGAAATGTCATGTGTTAGTTAATCCGTTCCTTCAGCATGCGACGCAGGGTGGGGAATCTTTCGAGCCAGTCGATGGCCTGCAAGACGATCTGAAGTGTTGGTTGAATAAAATGCTGGTACGCGGCACCACGTCCGGCCACCGCTGTTTGAAACGAGAAAGTCCCGGTCGCTTTCAAGCCACGTTGAATGGTCATCAACCGGAACTCCCGCGCGAACTCGTCCGGATCGATCACGCCGAGCCCTAACAATCGTCGTTCTTCGAGTAAGAACAAACGATGCCCACGCAGCTCCGCGAGTGATGGCGGGCACGGTTGTCGATCCAAAAGAAACGAAACGAGGTCGTAACTCGCGGGTCCCATGCGCGCGTCCTGATGATCGACGATCCGCATGCGCTTCTTGTGATCGATCATCAGATTGGCTGCGTGGTAATCGCGATGACAGAGCACACGCGGGGCCGCTGAAAGTTCCGCGGCGATATCGTTGAGTTCGGCTTTCAGTTCAGCAGTTTCCGCATGCCGTAACGTCTCCTGACGCAGGCTGCCAAAGTAGTGATCAAAAAAGAAGTCGAGTTCCCACGACAGCTTTGCCTCGTCGAAAGCCAGGCGACTGGCGATGGAGTTCATCTCGTACGCCTTGTTCGAGGCTTTCTGAATCCTCGCAATAAGCGAAATTGCTTGCTCCTTGTACTCGTCGCACTTCTCTTCCGACTCGTCTTCGTAAACCTGAAACAGCTGCGCGTCGCCGAGATCTTCCTGAACGATGATGCCGGCGTTTCCGTCGACCGCATAAATCTCCGGCACCGGAATATCGGATTCAAGAAAAAGGCGCGTGACGTCGAGATACGGATGAAACTCAGGATCAAAAGGTTCCTGATAGACAGCGGCGACGGCCGTGCCTTTCTTCCAGCCGATGCGGTAATACTTGCGGGTCGAAGCGTCGGGTGTGAGTGGGACGACTTCTTTGCCGGTAATTCCCTGCTGCGCGATGAATCTCGCAAGCCGATCTGACGCGGAAGAGTCAAATGCGTTAGAAATCACTTGTTTAGCGGAACTCATTAGCGAATTGACCGAAATGCCGGTGGCGCGCGGATTGTATCACAACGGAACGACAAAGTTTTCACCCCGAAAATCGCCTGGAAGGGCCTTTTCTGGGCGCTTTTTGCCTTCCACTAAATCGCGTCGCACCACGATCGAATTCTCAATTCGTTCGCCGTTGGGGATCGTGACGTTGTCGGCGACCACACAACGATCCAACGATGCGCTGTCGCCTACATGCACGTTGTCCCAGATGATTGTCTGCGCCACACTTGCCGTTGGGGAAACAACTGAATTGGCCCCGCTGAAGTACGACGGCCCAGTCTCACTCAGCATCTCGAGGCTGATGTCGAGATACCGCTTTAGGGTTGAAACTTCTCGCCACTTTCCGTGGGCGACATGCGCGGCAATGATCTCGCCGTTCGCCATGGCCGCGGGATAAACGTGTGTCACGGAGTCGGAGAAGATATCGCGCGGGATGTAGTCGAAGATTCGCGGCTCCATGATGTGAATGCCGGTGAACATCAATGGAGCTGGACCACCGGCGTCGGCCTCAGGCATTCCGCCAAAGCGCGTAATGCGTCCATCTTCAGTCTCAACGACACTGAAACGTTCACGCCGGGTGTTAGGTAACAGAACCAGCGTTGCCAGCGCGTTGGTTTTACGGTGAGTGTCGAGTGCGTCCTTCAGATCGATGTCGGTGATAATTTTTCCGTTCACGACGAGAAAAGTGTCGCGATCGAAGAACTCGCGCGTGTTGTCGAGCGCGCCACTGGTGCCGAGGATCTGAGGCTCTTCAACGTAATGCAGCTTTACTCCGAAGCGGCTGCCGTCGCCGAGGGCCCTGCGCACAGACTCCGGCCGGTGATGCAGGTTGACGACGATTTCATTAAAACCATACGTGGTCAAATACTCGGCCACGTAACCGACGAGCGGTTTGCCAAGAATGGGAATCGCGGGCTTGGTGCGATCTTCAGTGAGGGGCCATAGACGTGTGCCGTAACCGGCGGACAGAATTATCGCACGCATGGTCGCTCCACGGAGGACACTGTTAGGAAGCTTTCGACGCGTCGCGCATGACGAGGTCGAAGGTGCCGGGGGCGACTTTGCGGAAGCGTGAGTTCCGATTGAGTGAGACGGCGACGCTGATGGTCGGGTTTTGACCGGTGAACTTGAATCCACCTTCAAGCAACCGGTTATAGATCTCGTTGACGTGCAGCGATCCACCTTCTTCGCGAAGCAGGAGCGTGACTGCCTGTGGGATCGTGCGATCCATGAACCGGTCGCTCAGCGCTTCGACGTTGTTGCGAACCGTGGGAATCTGCGGTCGGCGTTCGACGGGAGCGTGACCACGTGCCGGTTGTGTTTCCTGGCGCATGGCGGCTTCGAGTTCAGCATCCGATGGCAGCCCTGCTGAGAAGTTGCCGGAACCAATCACGGACGACAGCAGGCGGTAGATTGCGGCCTCGGTCTGGCTGGTCAATAAATCCATCTCGGCAAGCTCGGCGCGTACGCTGTCGGCTTCGGCTTCCAACTCACGCAGACGGGCAGCCAGGTGCATTCGCGCCGCGCGCGACTGCCGCAAACTTTGTTCGAACCGGGCCAACAGGTTTTCGTTATAGGGCCGTTCCATCCGGCGGGATTATATCCGTGTTTGCAGAATTGTGGGGAAAAACTTACCGATCGCGCTTGAGCACGTATGTAGGAAGGGCGCGAAGTGAATCGGAATACTCGGAATCGGGCAGATCGTCGAGCGCTGCGCGCGCGTTTTCGGCGTAATGATCAGCCATCGCGCGCGCCTGTTCCAACGCGCCCGCATGGTCCAGGGCCTGGCGAAGTTCCTCCTGGCTGACGTTGTCGTAGCTGCCGTCCAGCAGCACTCGCTGGACCATCGAAACAGCTTTGGCATTGGCGGCCATCAGATAAATCAAAGGTAAGGTAACTTTTCCGTCCAGCAGGTCCGCGCCCGCAGCCTTGCCCAATGCCGCATCGCTCGACGTGAAATCCAACAGATCATCCGTCAACTGAAACGCCGTCCCGAGATTCAGTCCGTACTCGCGCAACGCGGTCTGTTGTTTCTCGCTCGCGCCACCAAGGATCCCGCCGATCTCACAACTTGCACTGAAGAGATACGCCGTCTTGCGCTTTAGAACGTCGAGATATTGCCCTTCGGAAATGTCCGCATGACCCAACAGCGTCAATTGCAAAAGCTCGCCTTCGGTCATCTTGCGCGTAACGCTGGTGAGAATGTCGAGAATTGGCAACGACCTTTCCGCCAAACTCGTTTCAAACGCGGACATGTAAAGCCAATCGCCCATCAAAACCGCAGTCTCGTTCCCGTAAAGCGCATTGACCGTCGGACGGTTTCGGCGCGTGTCCGCTTTGTCGATGATGTCGTCGTGCACCAGGGTCGCGGTGTGCAGAAACTCCATCACGGTCGCCATCCGAATCGAGTTGTAGCGAGAACCATCACCACCGACGGCGTAGTTGGAAAGAATCGTAAGCGCCGGCCGCACTCGTTTGCCTCCGGACGCGCGCAGGTACTCGCCGAGGTATGCAATAACCTGCACGTTCGAACGCGCCTGCCGCTCGAACTCGATCTCGACCTGTTGCAGCTCATTGGCGATTACACTGAAGATGCGGCGGGCTGAAAGCGTCGCCTGGGCGTCGAGTGTCAGTGTGTCGCCTGAGATAGTCATAATGTCTGGTCTTTGGCCTTGGTTTCTTTGTACTTGGTTCTTTGTTTCTTTGTTCTTGGTCGTGGTCTCTGTCTCTGTCTTTGTGCCCTTTGTGTCACTCAGTTCGATCGATAATTCGTGAACTGCATGTGAATGCCGAAATCCTTGTCCTTCAGTTTCGCAATGATGTCCTGCAGTGTATCGCGATCGCGGCCGGTCACGCGCACCACATCGCCCTGAATCGAAGCCTGGACCTTCGCCTTGCTGTCCTTGATGAACTTTACGATTTCTTTCGCCTTGTCCTGCGGAATCCCCTGTTGGATCTGCGCACGTTGCCGGACGGTACCGCCGGCAGCCGGTTCGACGCTGCCGTAACTGAACGCCTTCAATGGCACGCCACGACGCACCAGTTTTTGTTGCAGGATGTCGTTCATGTTGCGCAGCTTGGTTTCGTCTTCGGCACTGAGCACGAGCTCGGTCTTTTCCATCACCACATTCGCCGCGCTGCCCTTGAAATCGAAGCGCTGGCGCACTTCCTTGATGGTCTGATTGAGCGCGTTGGAAATCTCTGCCGCATCAACCTGCGAGACGATGTCGAAAGAGTTTTGTTGGGCCATCGGCGTGTTCAGTAGTTGGCAGAAAGTTTGCGCGTGGGTAGGAGAATAACATCAAAAGTGCCGCATGTGAAACTTATCTCTTACTCGAAAACGCCAGCAAATTCATCATTAGTGCAAACTGAAAAACCGCATAAAGTTCTCTGTCGTGATGCGGCCCAAATCATCGATCTCGATACTGTGAAGTCCGGCAAGACAACGGGCAACTTCGACGACGTAAGCAGGTTCGTTTCGCTTGCCACGATGCGGCACCGGCGTCAGGTACGGACAATCTGTTTCGATCAGCAGGCGGTCCAAAGGCACCTGCCGCGCGATGTTGCGCAATTCATCCGCCTTCTTGAAAGTTACGATCCCGGAAAACGAAATCATGAAACCGAGATCGATCGCGCGCTGCGCCAGTTCTTTACTTCCGCTGAAACAGTGAAACACGCCGCGACGATCCGCGCCATCGTAATCGGTTTTAAGAATGTCGATCGTTTCCGCCTCGGCTTCGCGCGTGTGAATGATCACGGGGAGATTGAGATCGCGCGCCGCGCGAAGTTGACGCTTAAAGACACTGACCTGCATGTCGCGTGGTGAGTTGTCGTAATGAAAGTCGAGTCCGATCTCGCCCCACGCGACCACTCGTTCGCCGCTTTGAATCAGCGACCTGGTCTTTTCTTCAGCCTCGTCGTTGTAGAAGCGTGCGTCGTGCGGATGCGTGCCGATGGCGGTGTACACAGTTTGGTGAGACTTGCCTAGATCGATGGCGCGCTCGAATGCGCCGCCGTGAGGATCACCCGTTCCGACGTTCAGGATCGCCAAGACTCCCACCGCATGCGCACGCGGTATAACCTCTTCGCGATCAGCATCAAACTCGGGGCCATCAATGTGCGCATGCGAGTCGACGAACATCTTTCAATTACTTCAAGCGCGCGCCGTTCGGCACGTCTTCAGTGAATGTCGCGATCACCGGCCGGCCCTCTTCGCCGTACGACGCTGCGACCACCATTCCCTGCGATTCATAACCGCGAAGCTTCCGCGGTTTGAGGTTAGCGACCACCACTACCTTGCGGCCGATCAATTTCTCCGGTTCGTAATATTGCGCAATTCCGGCGAGCACCTGCCGTGGTTGTTCCTCGTTCAGATCAATCTTCAACAGCAGGAGTTTGTCGGCTTTCGGCACACGCTCAGCGGACAAAACTGTACCAACGCGCAGATCCACTTTCGCGAAATCGTCGATCTCGATGAAGTTTTCCGCTACCACGGCTTCCTTTGGAATGTCGGGAACGATCTGTGTTTCCTTGTTTTGGATTGCAGACATGATTTGAGCTTTGTCAAGACGTGGAAATACTTGTTGCACATCGCCAATTGGCCTGCCTTCAGGAAGCTCGCCCCACTTAAGTTCCGCCGGATCGAGCTTGTCCGGTGGCTGATCCATACCAAGCTGTTTCGCGATCGCACGACTCGCGTCAGGCATCACTGGATACAACAACACGCTCAACCAACGCAGCGTTTCCGCGGCCCGATAGAGCACGGCGCTGAGCGTGTGTCGCTGGTTCTCATCTTTCGCGAGGTCCCAGGGCTTCGCGTCCGTGATCATCTTGTCGACGCGAGCGACGACGGACCACGCGACCTCGAGCGCGCGGCTGAACGCCAGGTTCTCGAAATGCAACAGAAACTGATCGCGTGCCGTTTCAATGAACCCGACGACCGTCGTTTCGTCCGTATCCACTCCCGACCGTTTCGCCAGCAACAACTTCTCCTCGGGAATCTGCGGCGAAGGAATTCGCGACTCGCAGTAACGCGCGATCATCGTCAACGTGCGGCTCGAAAGGTTTCCGAGGCCGCTGGCGAGGTCGCTGTTGGAACGATCGATCAGCCCTTCATAACCGAAACGTCCGTCCTGTCCGAAAACCATCTCCCGCAGACAGAAGTAGCGGATCGCATCGATGGAAAAATGCTTTTGCAGCACGTCAAGCTCAACTGTGTTGCCTAGCGTCTTCGACATCTTGCGGCCGTTCGGATCCAACCACATTCCATGGGCCACGATCGCCTTTGGCAACTCGATGCCCGCGGCCATCAAGAAAGCCGGCCAATAGACGGCGTGAAAACGCAGTATGTCTTTGCCGACGATATGCAGCGCGGGCCAGTACTTTTCAAAGCCTGCGGCACGCTCGCGTTCTTCATTGCCGAAACCGATGGCGGTGATGTAGTTCGTTAACGCGTCGAACCAGACGTACATCGTGTGGTTCGGATCATCGGGCACTGGCACGCCCCAACTTACGGACGTCTTCAGTCGACTGACGGATAGATCCTGAAGTCCACCGCGCACAAAGCTGCTGACTTCGTTTCTGCGCGACTCCGGTCTAACGAAATCGGGCAGGCTTTGATAGACGTCAAGCAACGCTTCAGCGTAATCAGAAAGGCGGAAGAAATAACTCTCTTCAGAGACGCGATCGAGCGGCGTGTCGTGAATCAGACATGTCGGGACACCGTTCGGATCCGCGGCCGGCCGGTATTCATCTTCCGTCTTGTAAGCAGCGCACGGGGCGCAAAACCAACCTTCGTAGTGGCCTTTGTAGATCGCGTCGTTACCATTCGGCGTCTTTGCTTTTGCGACGCGACGCCACAACTCGCTCACGCCCTGGTGGTGAAACGGCGCGGTGGTGCGCATGAAGATGTCGTATCCGCCATGTTCGGTGTCGAGACCAAACTCGCGAGTCATCTGCTTGAAGTAATCAACCACGTAATCGGCCTGCTGCTGCGGTGTGCGGCCTGCCTTCTGAGCTGCGCGCTCGATGTTGATTCCGTGTTCGTCGGTACCGGTAAGAAAATAGGTGTCAATGCCGCGCTGCCGTTTCGAGCGCGCGACCGTGTCGCACACGATCATCGTGTAGAGATGACCGAGATGTGGAAGACTGTTAGCGTAGTAAATCGGTGTAGTTACGTAGAACGTTTTCATTTGGTCTTAAGCGCAGGTAAGAATTTTTAATCCTTTCCTTTAATGAGAGCCATGGCTTCGGCGCGCGTGCGCGGATCGCTGCGAAAACCACCCAGCACGGCGGACGTCACCGTCTTGGCATCGGCTTTTCGCACTCCGCGCAGCGTCATGCATGTGTGTTCTGCTTCGATGACGACCATGACGCCGAGCGGCTTCAGACCTTCGAACAGCGTGTTGGCGATGTCGGTAGTCAAACGTTCCTGGAGTTGGAGACGACGCGAAAACGTCTCCGCGAGTCGCGCCAACTTCGAGATGCCGAGAATACGCCCACCCTTCGGGATATAAGCGATGTGACACTTGCCGACAAACGGCGCCAGGTGATGTTCGCAAAGCGACGCGATGCTGATGTCTTTAACGATCACCATCTCGTCATGCTTGTCGCCAGGCAATGGTATGACGTGTTGCTGCGGGTCTTCGCGCATGCCCGAAGTCAGCTCTGCATACATTTCAGCGACGCGTCGTGGGGTGCCGTGCAACCCAGGCCGGTCCGGGTCTTCGCCGATGCCTTCGATGATCATTCGCACGCCTTGTGCGATCAGGTCGAGATCTACGGCCGGCGTCTCTTCTTGCTGTTTATTGTTAACCACGGCTCTTCGCTAGCGCGACACGCGCTGCCTCCTCTACCACCTTCAACGGAACGTCAGCGCTGATTGCCGCATTCCGGCACTGTTCAAACTCCGGCATCTCATTCACAACATGGCCATTAAGGTGCGCTACTTTAACATCGATTGGCCCATACTGGGTTTCGACCTGCACGACCGTGCGCCGTAACGCGCGGCGCTCTACTTCGTAACTCCGAATGCCGAGCGTCGTAGTTTCGGTAAACAACAACGTCATCACTGCTTCCTTTTCGCTCGCCCCGCATAACACCGACAACAAGACGCCTGGACGGTTCTTTTTCATCTGCACCGGGGTGAAGTAACAATCGAGAGCCCCGGCTTCGAAGACGCGGTCCATCACGTGACCGACGATCTGCGGCGAGGCGTCGTCGAGATTCGTTTCGATCATCCAGAGCCGTTGGGAAGTAGCCCCGTCAGCTTCGGTTTCACCAACGAGCACGCGGAGGACGTTCGGAAAGTTTTCATACTCGCGCGTACCGGCGCCGTAGCCCGTCCGATCCGCTTTGATCCGAGGTATTGGTCCATACTCCTCGCACACCGTGGTAATGATCGCCGCGCCGGTGGGCGTCAACAGTTCGCCCTTTATGTCGCCGGAATAAAACGGTACGCCATGCAGCAGTTCGGTAACGGCCGGCGGGGGCACCGGGAAGCGTCCGTGCGCCATTTCAATCATTCCACCACCAACGTGCAGCGGCGAACTGACAAATCGATCGATCTTCAACAGATCGAAACAGATTGCCGCGCCGACGACGTCTACGATCGCATCCAGCGCACCAACCTCGTGAAAGTGCACCTTTTCGATCGGTTCGTTGTGTACCCGAGCTTCAGCTTCTGCGAGTCGCGTGAAGATCCGGATCGAAAGTTCCTTCGCCGCGTCACTCACGCTTGAGTTCTCGATGATGCGACGGACATCCGCGAGGTGGCGGTGCTTGTGTTCGCGAACTGTTTCGACCCGTGCGTACGTCGCACTCAACCCGGATCGATCGACAGTTTCAAAGTCGATCTTGAACCCTTCCACATTCAGCAGCGAGAGTTGTTCGCGCAGCGTGTTCGGATCGACACCCGCTGCGACCATCGCCCCGAGTATCATGTCGCCACTCGCACCCGCGAAACAGTCAAAATACAGGGTTCTCATAAAACAATCTGTGGTACCACCTCGGCCGCTTTCCCCTTGATTACTTCGTCGCATAGATCCGAAAGCGGCGTTCGTTCCGGATTCACCTCACAAAGAAATGCGCCCGACGATTTCGCGATACCCGGCAATCCGGCAGCCGGATAGACCAACGCGGAAGTTCCGATCACAAAACAGAGGTCGCAATGCGCCGCCTTGCTTGCGGCGAATTCAAATGAGCCGGGCGGCAACATTTCACCAAATAACACCACATCCGGCCTCAACTCATTGGCACATGAGGGACAGGCTTCCGGCCGTTCGCTCTGCGACATGTCATGGCCCAACCGGCAAACAGTGCAGCGCGCCCGCCAGACGTTACCGTGCAACTCTACGACGTTGCGCGACCCAGCCTTTTGATGCAGTCCGTCAACGTTCTGAGTAACCAGCGTGAACTCCGGAAAGCGGTCCTGCCACTGCGCGATCTCATAGTGCGCCGCGTTGGGATTGAGCGACGCGAGAACGCCGCGACGATAGTCAAACCACTCCCAAACAGCGGGCAGGTTGCGCTCAAGCATCTCTCCGGAAGAGATGACGTCGAAAGGCATTCCCTTCCACACTGCTGTATTTCCACCGCCACGAAACGTAGGCACGCCCGACTCTGCGGAAACACCCGCCCCGGTCAGTACCAACACCCGGCGCGCCTCGGCGAAACGACGCCGCAGCTCGGCGGAAATTGAAACTTGCATGACGGGGGCGATGGTAGCATATCCGTGTTATCCGCTATACTCTGCCCTTTTGCACACATGACCCTGATTGACCTTCAACAAAAACTAAAAGATCTGATCAAGTCGTCAGCGCACGAGATCTTCGGCGTCGAACTCGATCAGATAAACGCGGATCAGCCACCCAAGCCTGAACTCGGCGACCTGGCCTTCCCCGTCTCTTTCGAGCTCGCCAAACTGGTCAAACAAAAAACCGGTGAGAAACAGAATCCACGCGCGATAGCGGAACAACTGAAAGCCCGGATCGAAGTAGTGGAAGAAGTCTCGCATGTTGAGATCGCCGGCGCCGGGTACATCAACGTCTTTTTCGATCGCGCGAAGCTACTCAGTCTCATAGCCCTGCCAGATTTCGGAAGAGCTCCCCAAGCGGACGAGCAGCGTCACAAGAAGATGGTCGAGCATACGAGCATCAATCCAAACAAAGCCGCGCATATAGGTCACGTGCGCAATGCTGTGCTGGGCGATACGTTTGTCCGCATCCTGCAGGCCGCCGGAGATCGCGTTGAAGTCCAGAACTACATCGACAACACCGGAGTGCAGGTTGCCGACGTCGTCGTTGGGTTCATTCATCTGGAAAAGATGGACCTCGATCAAATAAAAGAACTCGACGCGTCGCTCACAAAAGACTATCCGTTCGATTACTACTGCTGGGATCTATACACCAAGGTCGGGCTGTTCTATCGCGACGGCAATCCGAATGGCGCCATCGATCCTGAAAAAGCAAAACTTCGCACCGACGCCCTACACGCTATCGAAGCCGGTAATAATCCGCTCGCGGAACTAGCTGACTACGTCGCAACGCGCAACGTCGAATGCATTCTCGACACGATGGAGCGGCTTGGCATCCGCTACGACCTGCTTGCACGAGAGTCAGACATTCTGCATTTGCATTTCTGGGAACGCGCGTTCCAACTAATGAAAGAGACAGGCGTCATTCGTCATGAAACCGAAGGCCATCACGCCGGCTGCTGGGTAATGCCTTTCGAATCGCACACCGGCACTGACGAACACGAGTCGGACAAGATCATTGTCCGATCGAACGGCACCGTCACGTATACGGGCAAAGACATAGCGTATCAACTCTGGAAGCTCGGCAAGCTCGGTCTCGATTTTCATTACAACGTCTTTCGCAACTACCCGGACGGTCACGTGCTCTGGGTCACGACCAGCGACCCTGAAGCCGAGACACGCGCGGGCATCGCTCGTCCACACTTCGGCGGTGGGGTCACGGTCTACAACGTGATCGATTCGCGACAGTCGTATCCGCAGGATATCGTGGCCCGCGGTGTCGCCGCAGTCGTGCCGGAGATCGGCGATGACGCTAGTGTCCACTTCAGTTACGAAATGGTCGCTTTATCGCCCGCGGCTTGCGAGGAGCTTGGGATTGAATTAAGTGACGAAGATCGCGCCCGGCCTTACATCGAGATGAGCGGCCGCAAGGGACTGGGAGTAAAAGCCGACGACCTGATCAATCAACTTGAAGCGGGCGCGCTCGCGGAAGTTGAAAAGCGCAACCACGAGCTCTCAGAGGACCAAAAGAAAGCGACCGCGCACGAAGTTGCCGTCGCGGCGCTGCGCTATTTTCTGCTTAAGTTTACGCGCAACACCGTCATTGCTTTCGATTTTAATGAGGCGCTTTCGTTCGAAGGTGAAACTGGACCGTATTGCCAGTACGCGGCGGTCCGGACCAATTCGATCTTTCGCAAGCTGGATCGTGAAACTGTTCACGAGGCAGAATCGTTAATAGAAAGCTTGGGGGATGATGCCGAGGTGCAGCAGAGAGTGACCGAGGTACTTTCGGGCGAGCACGGCACGGAGATCTGGTCTTTGTTAATGTTGACGCAACAACTCGATGATGTGATAGTACAGTGCCGTAAGTCCGCGGAGCCTGCCAACCTGGCGAAGTACACTTTTTCGCTTGCGCGCACCTTTAGCAGGTTTTATCACGATCATCGAATTCTCACGGAGAAGGATGTTGTCCGGCGCGCAGTTTTGATCGCAGTCACGAAAGTGGTACGTGCTCGCTTAACCGCTGCCCTGGGAATCCTGGGCATCAACGTTCCCGACCAGATGTGAATTTGGATCTTTGTATTTTGTTCTTTGTACTTTGTTTGCTGGTGAAACAGACACTTGAGACGTGAGACTCGTTAGGCTCAAAGTACCAATGACAAAGCACAAAGTACAAAGTACAAAAGACCTACGCCAATGTCCTGACAAAGAGTAAACACCATGCTAATCGTAATGAAAGCCGACGCCACTGACAGCGAAGTCGATGCTGTCCTGCGCGTAATCGAACAACTCGGATTCAAAGGCCATCCGATGCCGGGGACGACCCGCACGGCGATCGGCATCACGGGCAATCCAAGCGCCATCGATCCGTCGCATTTCGAGAACCTTGCCGGCGTTGCAGAAGCGATTCGCGTCAGTAAACCTTATAAACTGATCACACTGGACCTGCGCCCAGAGAAGACCGTAGTACGCGTTGGCGACGCAACCATCGGCGGTGACGAGCTGGCGATCATTGCTGGTCCATGTGCAATTGAGAGTCGCACGCAGGCTTTCGCGATCGCCGAAGCAGTCCGTCGCAGCGGCGCTCGTTTCTTCCGCGGCGGCGCCTACAAGCCACGGACTTCACCTTACGCCTTTCAAGGTCTTGGCGAAGAAGGGCTCAAGATACTTGCGGAAGTGCGTGACACCTACGGTTTGAAGATCGTTACGGAAGCACTCGACGAAGCGGGTGTAGACCTCGTCGAACGTTACGGCGACATGATTCAGATCGGCGCGCGCAACATGCAGAACTTTACGTTGCTTCGTCGCGCAGGTAAAGCACGCATTCCTGTATTGCTGAAACGCGGTCTGTCGGCCACGCTCGACGAATGGTTGCTTGCAGCTGAGTACGTCATGGCCGAGGGCAACTATCAAGTCGTTCTCTGCGAAAGAGGCATTCGCACGTTCGCGCAACACACGCGAAACACACTCGACCTTGCCGCGGTCACTGCCGTCCGGCGTATTTCGCACCTGCCGGTGATCGTCGATCCTTCACACGGCACAGGAAAGAACTTCATGGTTACCCCGCTCGCGCGCGCCGGAGTTGCAGTCGGAGCTGATGGATTGATCGTGGAAGTCCACGACCAACCGGAGCACGCGCTTTCCGACGGCGCTCAGGCCCTAACACTTGATCAGTACGAACAGATGGTGAGTGAGGTAAGGTCGATTCACGAAGTGATCGCGCCGGTCACGGCTGCGCTGTAGCGAGAATCTGTGCCAGATCGCGTGCGAACAAGGATCTCGGTATGACTTGATCGTAGCCGGCGGCCGTCGCATTTCGCTGCAAGTCCACCTGAACGTGTGAGAAGAAACCAAGCAATCGGATTTGCCGCAACTCCTCATCCGACTTCAGCTCGCTGCCCACGGCAACTGGATCGAGCTTAGTGTTGTGCAGGTCTACCACCACTAAACCGGGCTTCAGTTCTCGCGCCGTCTCAATCAACTTCTCCATCGATCTCAAGAACTTGACTTCCGCACCAACGGCCTCAGCCGTCGCGCGTATTTTCGATGCGAAGAACATGTCGTCTACAATTGCCAGCACGATGGCCACTGCAATTCCCCCGTTATCCGAAGCTGAGAAACTTGAGTTCGGCACCCATTCTAACAAGCAACCGGCTGTTCAGGAACGATCAAAGCTTGTTGTCGCCTCCTACAACATTCGTTACGCCCGCGGCCCGTATTTAATTCCCGGCGGGATCGTGCGCAAGCTTGGCCTGATGAATCTCGCACGTCGCCCGCAACACATCGGCAACATGATCTCCGTTGCAGCGCGAGCGTTCTCGAACGGGAAACTATTACCTGCCGTGGACATCCTCGCCTTGCAGGAAGCAGATAAGCGCACCATTCGAACTGGCGGGCATCACGTCGCCTGCGAATTGGCTTCGCAGTTGAGCATGAACTGGGCGCACGCTCCGGCTGGAATCCCGCGCGGCATCAAACCAGTGAAACGTCAATGGTGGCTCGACTTTGAAGAGCCGATCGACCTCCACGACGAAGGCGACACGGGCGTCGCGTTGTTGAGTCGTTTACATATGAAAGATGTCGTCCGTCTCGATCTGCCGTGGCAGGAGTGCCCCTGGCGTCCTCGGCTGGCGATGGCCGCGACTATTACCGTCGGACCACATCAGCTCCGAATTCTCAATGCGCACGTCGATCCGCATGCCGCGAGCGATGGACAAGTCGCGCAACTCGAAGTGCTCGCCGCACATGCAGAATCAACTATACTGCCGACGCTAATCCTTGGGGACTTCAACACGCTGTCCAAACAAAAATGCATCGTAACCCGCAGATTTCTTGAGTCGCGTGGCTACACGACGCCCTACCCAACTGGAACATCGACCTGGCGAGGTGGTGGCCTGCTGATGCATGCGGACTGGATCTTTTCTCGCGGATTGAAGATCGCGCGCTGGGGGGTCGCGAAACCACTTAACGTTTCAGATCATTGGCCTATCTGGGTCGAGGTAGATCTTGGTGCTTAGTTCTTTGTACTTTGTGTTTTACTCGCTGGACAAACTAGACAAAAGACAAAGTACCAAGCACAAAGCACAAAGTTCTTGAAAACCCCGACTTATTTCATTAGTGTAAGCGCCCATGACACAGATTCCCCTGGGTTCCCCAAATGGACCCTCCGATGGCGGACGTATGATCGTCCTAACCGCACCGCTTACTGAGGCAATCGATCACGCTGGCTACTTCATTCAGATGGCGATGGCGTCAATACCGATCTGGATGGAAGGCGTTATCAATCGAAAGTATCCGAAGTGGCGTGAGGTCGAACACAACGCCGACGGTTCGGCGCGGTACATGCCCGCCGGTGTGCGCGTCGTTGAGAAGTCGCTGCTGCGGGAATACCGGAGCGACGACGTCGTCGCCTGTTTCCCGGACGACCTCGACAAGTTCGTTGGTCCACGCACGCGCGTAGTCGCCGTGTCGACGCACAATCCGCTCGGCGTAACATTTGCCGCCGGTGTTTACACTTCGATCTTCGGCTCGTCGAAGATGCCGATCAACTCTCATTACTCGCGGCAACTATTCGCCAAGATCAAAGCAAGTCCCTACCGGGAAAACTTCAAAGTAATCGTCGGCGGCTCAGGTGGCTGGCAGATTATTCAAACCGACACTTACGACGAACTGAGTGTCGATTGTGTCGTCGAAGGACGAGGCGAGTCAGCCGATACGCTCGAACTCTTTCGTAAAGCCATTCAAGGCGAACCACTGCCTCGTCGTGTCGACGTAAAACACCCGGTCGAGCGCGACGCGATTCTCTTCCCTGACACGCGCACGACGTTCGGGGTCGTCGAGATGACCACGGGCTGCGGCCGGCGCTGCAAGTTCTGCGTCCCCGATTTGAATCCGCAGATCGATCTACCGAAAGACAAGATCTTGGAAGCGGTGCGCGCCAACGTGCGCCACGGCAATAAACAGATCTCCCTCGCGACGGAAGACATGTTCATCTGGGGACAGGTCCACACCGATACGCCTTTTTATTTTCCAAACCGTGAAGCCCTCGTCGATCTTTATTCCGATATCGTGAACACGCCGGGCGTCGAGCAGCACGTTTTGAGTCATTGCACGATCGCGCCGGCTGTCGTCGATCCGCTGCTCATCAAGCAACTTTCCGATCTGCTGCTGCCGAAGAGTCCGATCCATTTCCCCTATCTCAGCAGTCATCCGGAAAAGAAAGCACTCGCACCGTTGATCGGTTTGGAAACTGGGTCCGTTCGCATGGCGAAACAAATCATGTCGAGCAAAGGCGTGCCGTTTTCGATCGACGAGTGGCCCAGTGTCGTACTCGAGGGTCTGCGCGTGCTGAACGAAAACAACTGGTTCCCGGCAATGACGTTGATCGTCGGCAATCCCGGCGAGACCGACCAGGACGTCATGGAGACAATCGATCTCGTTTACGAGATGGAACGTCGTGGGCTGTTCGCTTTTCTGATTCCGTCGATCTTCACGCCTTTGCACGATACGCGCATGGAAAAAGAAGAAGGCGTGCGCCAAACCCGTCAACTGACGCCGCTGCAATGGCAACTGATGATGAAGTGCTGGAAGATGAATCTGCGACCTGGCCAGTATAGCTGGTGGGGCCCGATGGCCTGGCGCGTGGGATCTATTGGCATGTGGCTCTACAAATTGCGCCGGCTCAATGGTCCAAACTTCACCTGGCCCCTCTGGATGTTCTCAGGCGCTATTCCGGAGAAGACCTTGCAGCGAATGGGAAAAATTTATCCCGGCAAGCCGATGAAGACAAAGAACCGGCGAGAACTCATTGCTTCATTGAAGCCGAAGGATTGGCAATACCTGCGTGCTGATAACGGCGATATGCCGATCGAATACGTTCCGCCACAGGTCCAATATCAAACACAGACTGCATGATGGCTCTGCTTTGCACACGAAGTGAGTTTTGGAAGGAGATTTCTCTGTGGGCCTCTGTGAATTTCTGCGGTCGCCGCGTAGAAAGGATGGTTAAACGCAGAGAAAGCAGAGGTACACCGAAGACCGCAGAGAAAACCAATCAGATATGGGACTTTTTGTGCAAAGCTCGATCGCTCTGCTGTTGATCGATTGGGGTTACTGGGGAAAAGCGCTTTTACCCTCGGGTTTGTTCCTTGAAATCATCCTGCGCGGAACGGTCGTTTACCTCTTTATTTTCATCGTCTTCCGGTTCCTGCGACGTGGCGCGGGCGCGATTGGCATTTCCGATCTGCTCGTAGTCGTGCTCATCGCCGACGCAGCACAAAACGCCATGAGCGCCGAGTACAATTCAGTCGGCGACGGCCTGATCCTGGTAGCAACGATCGTCGGTTGGGATTATCTTTTTGACTACCTGGGATTTCGCTTCCCTGCTTTGAACAAAATACTTCGCCCACGGGCGTTGCTGCTGATTAAAGATGGTCGGATACAAAAACGAAACCTGCGAAGAGAGATGATCTCAGAGGAAGAATTGCTCGGTGAACTGCGCGAGCAGGGCGTCGAAGATTTCAAAGACGTAAAATACAGTTACATGGAATCAGACGGGCATATCAGCGTTGTAAAGAAATCTAACGGCGAAACGAGTAAGGGTAAAGAACAACCGGGAACATGAAAGATCTAAAACGTCTTCTCGATAAGAACCGGGAGTGGGCTGAAGCGATCACGGCAAGCGATCCGGAGTTTTTTCAGACTTTAGCCAAACAGCAGACGCCAAAGTTTCTTTGGATTGGTTGTGCCGACAGTCGCGTTCCCGCGACGCAGCTCGTCGGTATGGTTCCCGGCGAGATGTTCGTGCACCGGAATGTCGCGAACGTCGTCGTGCATACGGATTTCAATTGTCTGTCGGTAATGCAGTATGCGGTAGACGTACTCCAGGTCGATCACATCATCGTCTGTGGTCATCACGGGTGTGGCGGCGTGAAGGCTGCGATGGATAATTCGCAGCTCGGTTTGATCGATAATTGGCTACGCCACGTGCAGGACGTGATCCGCGATCATGACCCTGAGCTAATGCACATCGCGGACGAAACGCAGCGATTGGATCGGCTCTGCGAATTTAATGTCATCGAACAGGTTCTGAACGTAGGTCGCACCACCATCGTTCAGAATGCATGGCAGCGTGGGCAGGAATTGGTGGTCCATGGGTGGATTTACGGGTTGGAAGACGGACTATTGCGCGACCTTGGTGTTTCAATCGATTGTGCCGAACGACTGGCTGCGGCTTACCAGAGCGTGACTGAAATCCCGGGTCGATAACGGGAGTGTAAGTGATGTATCAAAAACTCTTCCAGATAACGGTTTTTCTCGTCCTCGCCGTTGTGTCCATCGCCGTATTAAGCCTGCTGATTAGCGTGCTGATGTCGGAACTGTCACCACAACTGATGGCGGAGACTGACGGTATCTTCGTCGTCACTGGTGGGCTGAGCGATAGGCAATTGGGCTACATCATAGTGGCCGCGTCGATAGTCGTCGCCGGCTGTTTTATCTTTTTCCGTCGCCGCAGGTTTCGTCGTTGAACAGTAACGTCAATGCGTCACTTGTTAATGCCCAGGCGCGAGTTTCTTCTGGCCGCTGGGATCACCGTTGGCACGGTTGTAACTAACCCTTTTCTTTTCTCACATCCACCAACCACAGACTTAGAAAAATTCGCGCATCTTCGCGCGAACCTGCTCGAAATGGTGAACGAGGAGCGTGCGGTAGAAAAAGTGCAACCGCTGGCGATGGATCCGCTGGCCACCCGAGTCGCGACGCAGCACGCAATCGAGATGGCGATGCACGAGTTTGCCAGTCACTAGGGCCGCGACGGTCTGAAGCCCTTTCACCGCTATTCATTCGCCGGAGGCACTGACGCGACGCAAGAGAATGTTTCTGCTGCCGACAACACGTGGTCCAATAAGTTGAACGACTTGAAACAGGATACTTCTTACTTACACCTGCGCCTCTATCAGGAACAACCGCCTAACGATGGTCATCGAAAAACAATTCTCGCGCCGCAGCACACACACGTGGGCAGAGTGAACTAACGGGCAGATCGCTGGCGTGCGGCCTCGAACAACAGGATTCCCGCGGCAACGGAAACGTTGAGGGATTCGACGGCGCCATGCATGGGAATCCGCACGATCTGAGTAGCGCTCGCCGTTTCAACATCGGTAAGCCCGGTTGACTCAGGGCCCATAATCAATGCCGTTGCTCGAGTCCAGTCGAATTCGGTGTGGGCCAGCGGCGCATCAGTATCCGTGCAAACCGTTTCGATCTCGCGCTTCCGACACCACTCGATCACCTCTTCGTAAGTTGGACCATTCCAGATCGGCAATCTGAACGCTGAACCCATTGCCCCGCGCAATGATTTTGCTGAAAACGGATCGCTTGTGTTCCGCGTCGCGATCACACCGTCGGCGCCGGCCGCTTCCGCGGTACGCAGGACAGCGCCTACGTTTACCGGGTTGTTGATCTGATGCAGCACGACGATTAGAGAGTTCTTACCGGCGGCGGATCCGAAACGCTCTTCGGAGGAGGCGGGTCGACGTGCGAGCACAACGATGCCTTGCGGCGTTTTCGTGTAAGAGATCGATTCGAGTAGTTTTTCGCTGACTGAGGCGCTGCGTTTTGCTGCCTGGTCCAACTCTGCGATCGCCGTCGCGGCCCGTTCTTTTCGTAACAACTCTTCCGAGACGACCACTGCCTCGATCTCGAGCGCGGACCGAAGCGCCTCCTCGCACAAGCGCAACCCTTCCACGAAAATGTATTCGGTGTTTTTCCCGTCGCGCACCGCACGTGCGAGCCGAAGCAGCGCGTTGTCGCGGCTCGTGACCGGTTTAATCATCTACGATTGTGCTTTTTCCTTTCAAGACTGGCCGCGAGAAGCTCAAGCCCGTCGCGATCGATCTTTACCACGTCTTCGACCTGTTGTGCCGTCAAACCGGCCTTCGTGGCTTCGCCGCGTGGGTCCGCGAGAAAGCGCTCACGCGCCGTCTGATCGACGTAAATGCGGGCGAGAAAAGTTTCGAGTCGTGAGTCCTTCATGCCGCTGCGGCGCTCCGTCGTGCGCGTCCGCGCGCTACGGCGCGTCGCGCGAGGTCCAGCTGCTCGAGCAACCATTCGACGGGCGGAAAGTTGCCGTCGCGCTCGAGAATCACTGTTAATGGAGGTGTCGCGCGGGCACCCACGTCCTCGAGCAACTGATAAACAGGACCTGGAACATCATGCAGGTGATCGTCAAGCAGCCGTCGCGCGTTCGGGCGTCCAATCCACTTCCCACCGGCGAGATGAATAGCGCTGATTTGTTCCGGGGGAATGTGCGAAATGTAATCAATCGGATCGAAATTGAAGTTGACCGAGTTAGCGTGGAGATTATGTAAGTCCAGCAGCAGATCGCTTTCTGAGTCACGAATGATCTGCGAGACCCACGTTGCCTCGTCACGATCGCTTCCCGGCGGATCGATCAGCGTCGCCACGTTTTCCATTTGCGGCGATACGCCAACGATCTCCCGCGCCCGGCGAAGGTTTGCGATCGCACCGCTGACCGTAGCGGCGGAGCGTGGCGGGGCCGCGAGGTGTCCGATCTCGATCCCACCACCGCGAACAAACGCAAGATGCTCCGACCACGACACAGGCTCGACTTCGTCGCAAAGCCGCGCAATCTGATCGAGCCGCTTCGTGTCCACCGGGACTGATGAAGCCATACCCAGCGACACGCCGTGGAGCGTGACCGGGGTTTGTGCGGCAAGCGTGCGCAACGCCCGGCGCTCGCGATGTGACGCCCTGAAGTAATCGTCGGCAATGACTTCGACGATGTCGATCCGATCGAGATTCGAAAGGATCCCGAGCGCCAGCTTTGCTCGCCATCCAAGGCCAAATCGATCACGCACCGCCATCATCCTCCACAACCACCACATCCACCTCCGCCGCACGAACTGCCGCTACTGCACGACGAACTGCTGGCGCTGCACGATGAACTGCTGCTGCTACTACACGAGCTGCCACAATCGCCATCGGTCGCGCATGAATTCGATCGTCTCTTGTCGTGGCCCCGAAACAGACCTTCTGCGTATGAAGATCCCGAGCCAGCTAGCGCGCCCATGCCGAATACGGCCGCCAACATCATCGGTTCAACGCCGGCTCCTCCGGCGTTCGTTGGCGAAGCTCCTCCCGCGTTCATGGACGACGCCCGATTACGCAATCCGCGATAGAGACTCTGCACGTCCTCAATCATTTCCCGTCCACTCTCAGTCAAGCGCGGAAACGAAACTGCCGCCGCGATCACGAGTGATGCAATTATCAGGACGATCAGAAAGCCAACATTCGTGCGACCGGCTTCGATAGCAATCATGACCTTTGTAAACCCGACGCCAGTAAGCAGGAACGTCGCGATAATCAATCGCACCAATCTCGCCCGATACACATAATCGTCCGGTATCAGGCGCGCTCTTTGCAACGTCACAGCATACTGCTCGCACGCCTTGCTCAAGCCATCGTCTTCAAACATCCACGATACTTTGCCCGCGCGCGCGTACTTGTTCAGCAACGCACGCTCGATTGGTCTGCGCACCGAGTCTGGTGATGCATCTTCCGCGCGTTTAATCTGTGGCCCATCTCTTACGAGTAAGCCGCGATCGATCAGTGTGACGGTCGCAACTCGCAAGACTTCCTTCTCTCCACCGCGGAGAAAAGCGATCAGGTACGGATCGGAGAGATCGATCCGCGGCGTCGACGGTGACAACTCAGCACGCCGGCGCCAGAAGGCCAGGCCTGAGAGAACCAGGCCGGCAAAGATAATATAGAACAGCAGGAATTGTGGTCCGGTAAAGTCGAAGGGGTTCATGGTGAGTCACCTCCTCACTAGCGTTGCCGGTGATCGATGTCATGTTAAATCGGTGTTACGTGGTGGCTGGAAATCCGCTCTCTTCGGTGACGCGTTGCGCCTGTTGAAAGTGTCGTCGTTCGTGAACAACTATGATCCGGTAGGCGTCCATCAAGCTATAAGTGACGAAACTCGCTGCCGGAGATGTTATTACGATTTTCTCGAGGTCGAGGTTCGAGGTGGCTTTCATCTTTTCGATTATCTTCTGTTGCTGGGCCGCAAAATCGTTAATTATCGAACCACTTACATCACTCTGTGCGGGCTCGAATCTTTTCGGCGCCTTCATTTTGCGCGTCTGTGACGGATCGAGGGATTTGATGAGCATCTTCCCCCACAGACTGGGAAGAAACGGCAGCTTCTGCCAAACGCTGGATTGCTTTCGACCATTGAGGATACTGTCGACTATCGGCAGATACCCGCTATTCGTCGTGATCAGATGATCGAAACACTGCGCCACGCTCCAACGCTCGGCACCCGGTTTCCAGTTAAGCTGCTCCTTCGTGAGACCGCCAAAAACCTTTTGCGCATCGTTCGCGATTGCGTCAGCCTGGTTTACCAGACTCTCTAACTCCGTATTCATTTTCCGTTTGTCATTTTCCATTGCTCATTTTCCATTTTTTGCTCGCCGCGCAAGGTGATGCGTCGGGTCCGCCAATGACAACCGAAAAATGGAAATGATAAACGGAAAACTAGTAACCGAGCGCCATACCGTCCTTACGAGGATCGGAGGCACCCATCAGTGTCTTACTTGCCGGATCGATCATGATCGCCTGGCCGCCACCCATTGACGAGCGCAATACGCCCGGAGGTTTGACACGCACATGGCCCATCGAGATCAGACGTTCAATTACAGATGGGCCTAACCCGTCCTCCATTAACACGCCGCGACCGCTCATGAAGCGATAACGTGCGGCGTCGATCGCCTCTTGCAGACCCATGCCACGATCGATCAGGTTTACGAGCACCTGCACGTGGCCCTGCGGCTGTATCGCACCGCCCATCACGCCAAACGACATGAACAGTTCGCCATCTTTCAAAACCATCGCGGGAATGATTGTGTGAAACGGACGCTTGCCCGGCTCGAGACGGTTGGGGTGGTCCGCGTTGAGCGAGAAACCACTGCCGCGGTTCTGTAGCACGATCCCGGTGTCGCCCGCGACGATGCCCGAACCAAATGCGTCGAACAGACTATTAATAAACGAAACGGCGTTACCATCTTTGTCGACCACTGTCAGGTACGTAGTGTCGCTGCCAACGTTGATGTCGCCGGGTGGGGGGGATTCGAGTGCTTTGTTCGGGTTGATGAGCGCGCGACGGCGGGCGGCATACTCTTTTGACAAAAGTTGGGCCACCGGCACCTTCGCGAAAGACGGATCCGCGATGTAACGATTGCGATCGGCAAACGCAAGCTTCGTTGCTTCGATTAACGTGTGATGGTAGCGGTCGGGCTGCGCGCTCAGTTTTTTCAGGTCGAAGCCCTCAAGGATGTTGAGGGCTATGAGCGCGGTTATTCCCTGCCCGTTTGGCGGAATCTCGTAGACTGTGTACCCGCGATAGTTAGTCGAGATGGGTTCGACCCAGTCGTGTTTCGTGGCGGCGAGATCTTCCATCGTGATGAAGCCGCCATTTTTCGCGCAATAATCGACGATCGCTTTCGCGACTTCACCTTGGTAGAACGCATCGCGCCCACCGCTCGCAAGCGCGCGCAGCGTCCGTGCAAGGTTACGCTGACGAAAGATCTCACCCGCACGCGGTGCGCGACCGTTGACGAGGTAATTCGCTGCCGCCGCCGGGTTCGTCTTTAGCTTATCGACTTCAGCTTCCCAATCCTCCGCTGTCTTCTCCATTACCGGGAAGCCGTTCTCCGCATAACCTATCGCCGGAGCGAGTAAATCTCCCAGCTTCATCGTGCCATACTTCTCGTTCAGCGCGACCCAGCCATCAAACGCACCCGGAACCGTAACGCTCTCCATGCCAAACTCCGGCACTTGCTTCACATTCTTCTTCGCGAAGTGGTCGATACTCAACGCGCGCGGCGCTCGACCACTCGCATTTAATCCTTTGAGCTCCTTTGTCCTGGCCCAATAGACCAGCGCAAACATGTCCCCACCGATGCCGGTCATCATCGGTTCGGTGACATTGAGCACGGCGGCCATTGCGACCGCTGCATCGACCGCATTGCCGCCGCGCTTGAGAATTTCGAGTCCGGTTAAAGAAGCGAGTGGTTGGCTGGAAGCCACCATGCCGTTCTGCGCGCGAACGACGGAGCGTCCGGCGTTCTGCGCAGCGGAATTCGTGGTCCTGATGTGGCTGCTCAAGAGCACACCACAGATACAAACACAGACGACACGGATGGTTAAAGGAAATCGTCTCAGTTCATGAACTCCTGCAAGTCTTTGGCAAATCGCTCGGGACGCTCCCAGTGCATAGCGTGTCCCGTGTCTTCATAGACCTTTAAACGTGCATTTGGCAAGCTCGCAAGGAGTGCATCCTGTTCAGACCGCGGAAAGACGGTTTCTTTGTCGCCCCAAAGAATCAGGGTCGGTACTTTGATCTTCGCGAGTTCAACTTGCGAATTGGACGACAACATTTCTGCCATCACCTCGCGCCAAACTCGGGCCGGCATATTCAAGCTCTCTTTGACCACGCCAGTCACGAAGCCGTCCGGCATCGGTTGAAAGGCCATGCTCACCTGAAACTCGCGCACGAACTCTTCCGAAATCGGATCATTGAGCGCATTTACTTCGCGTTGAAGATCCATCACGACAGAGTTGCGAATAGTAGTCGCCGAGCCGGAGAGCACCATCCGCTTTACGCGTTCCGGCGCGGCGACTGCGACGTGCTGCGCCACAAAACTTCCCATCGAGTGGCCCACTATCGTCGCCTTATCAATCTTCATCACGTCCATAAACGCGAGAACGTCTGCGGCAAACTGTGACAGAGCGTACGCGTTCGCCGGCCGATCCGATTCGCCGTGACCGCGCTGGTCCAGAACGTAGACGCGGTACTTTCGATCCAGCAACGGCAGCACCGTGCTGTACGAGAACGATGAATCGGTGTAACCGTGTAGCAAGATGATCGTTTCGCCGCCAGCGTCTCCCTGATACCCATAACGCAAACGAACGCCAGTTCTGAGCGACACGTTAGAAAACTGCACATCCGGCGACCAGCCGGAAGCCGCGGTCAACTTTGGCTGCAACCCGATCAGGCTCTCAACAGTCAGCTTCGTGTCCGCATGCTGCCACGCTGTTTCAAATTCACTTTGGACCATTCGCGCAGACGAAGTCTTCCCCTGCTTTCTCAAACTTTCAGCGAGACCAAACAGCGCCCGCCCATTCCGTAGATGTCTATTAATCTCTTCGCGGAAGACGCTCTCAGCCCTGGCGTAATCGCCGCTGGCCAACAGCGCGCCGCCAAAGAACTCGCGAACGGGAAGATCCCAGTCTGCGGGTTCGTTATAACTCGTCGCATCCTCGGCGGCGACGGCCTTAGTGAGCAGGTTAAAGGCCGTTTCCTTATCTCCCCGCGCGTACGCAATTTTTCCGGCAAGTGCCAGATCGGCAACCTTCAATACGTTGACGGCGCCGGTGTTTCCCAGCGGTGCATCCGCGGGAATGGTTTTGATCAATGCTTGCAACGCAGTCAGTTCCGCTTCCGCTCTCGGAATCTGATTCGTCGCCGCATAAGCACTGCCACGAGCGAAATGCCAGAACGCGGTCGTGATTTTCAACTCCGGCTCGGGCTTCGGCTCGTTGAAAACTTCATTCCAACGCGCAAAGCGAACGAGCGAAACTTTCGGATAGGGCACGAACATCTCCAGCATCGGCATAGCTTTGACGTGCGGCTTGACGTTCGTTTCGAGTTCGCGCGCCGATTTTATCGAATCGGCGTAACGTCCCTTCATGGCGTTTGCGGCGGCCAGGAAGTGGATGTTGTGGTTGTAGTACATCATCGTGTAAAGACCCTGCGCGTTGGTCTTCGCTATGTATTCACGGTCAGCGACTATCGCGTCCACGTTAGACTGTGCTGCTTCCGTGTAATCGCCGGTACGAACATAGATGTGCGATGGCATGTGGACCAGATGGCCCGCCTTCGGCGCGATCTTGCCGAGACGCGCGGCGCTTGGCAGAGCACGTTCCGCAGTCGTCGAAGCTTCGACGGCGTGAATGTAGTAGTGATTCGCTCCGGTGTGATTCGGATTGCGGCGTAGCACACCCTCGAGCACGGTAACGATCTCGAGTGTCTCAGGTGCGGGTTTGCCGTCGTGCGACCAAAGCTTCCACGGCCGCAGGTTCATCATGCTTTCGGCGTAAAGGGTGGCTGCATCCAGGTCGTCGGGATAACGTTTCGCGAGTTCGCCCATGGCATTCTTGTAATCGCCGGCGAGCTTGGTTTGATCAGCTTGCACGTCAGACGAGTACCGCTTCGACAAAGCTTCGATGTAAGCGCGCTCGTGTTCTGACGCTTTCGGCGCTAATTCGATTGCTTTTTGCAGGTGCGAGTAAGCCTGGACAAGCGCCGGACCATCGGCCTGCACGTTGTAATTCGATCCGAGTGCGAGCGCCGTACCCCAGTGGGCCATCGCCAGTTGCGGATCGAGTTTCGCCGCCTGCTTAAATGCGCGAATGGCTTCTTCGTGGTTGAATGCGTAGATGTACGCCAGTCCCTGATTGAAAAACTTTTGCGCCTCCGCGTTGTTCGTCGAAACGGGGTGATCAATGTCGCCAAGTCCTGGGGTCAAGAGAACCGGCGCCGCCTCCTTTGCGGGTGCATGTCCGTGCTGGGCAAAGGCGGTAACCGGTAAGAGCAGCAGAATCGCAAGAAACAGGTATTTCATTCGTATTCTCCTTGCCGGCAACCGCCGGCGTTTTTCTGTTACAGACTCTCCAGTTGTTAACGCGAAAAAACGAGACTCAACGGTTCTTTTGCGCTGGGTTGTGGGTTAGTCAGCGCTGCCGTACTTCATGTGCGCCACTTTTGCCTTACCTTTAGCGTAAACGGTTACAACAAACAGATCGTCAAACTTTTTCTCGTCAATCGTTGGTGTGGCGTCACCCCCGAGCATTTTGATGACGTCGGGTATCGAGTTGCTGTGTCCAACTACCAGCACACTCTCGCCGGCACGTTCGAGGATTTTGTTCGTAACTTCCGTCGTAGATTGTTCGGAGATCATGCGCGGGTTGGAACGGTCCAGACCCAGACTGATCGACGTAACGGTAACGTTCGCGTGTTTCGCGAGCGGCTCGGCGGTCAGTTTTGTCCGCGAGAACTGCGACGTGATGATCGCTTTGATGTTTGCGTTACCAAGAATACGAGCCAATTCCTGAGCTCGCGCATTGCCCTTCTCAGTTAGCGGCGGATCCTGGCGCGGCTCGTCTGCTCGTTCGGCGTGACGGACGAGGTAAACGGTGATCGGTTTGAACTCCTCTTGAGGAACAACAAACAAGGTTGATGCAAGGGCAAGCAGGAAAATAAGTTTCACTGATTCTCTCCGGGTTCTTTTTTAATAGGCTCTGGAGCTTCAGGCCAAATTTTATCAGGGCTGACCGGATTTGCTTGATCAGGCCCAAGACGATCGGGCCGGATTTCCGCAACGATGAAATTCTCCGGAGGCACTGGAGCGCCTGCCAATCGTCGCAACAGCGCCAGTTGACCGGCGTGGGTCATCGCGTCAGAAAACGGTCCCTGCAAAAGGCGCTCTTCGGTCATGCCGTCGAGCAGCACGTCGCCGTTTCGTAGATGTTGGGCTAACGTACCGAGCATCTCGTGGAAGCGAATGACCTCTTCGTCGAAGCTTGATAACGGTTCGGGCCAGTAATGGCCGCCGATAAAATGCGTGCGAGCGTAGCCAAGCACGCTCGTCATGTGACGCACAAGTTCCGCCGGCGTACGGACACCGTCTTCCATGCGAAACGAGCCGAAATTCGCAGGCGCATCGCGCAAAGCTTTCTGCGTGCGATAAGCAAGTGCCGCGAGGAAATGACCCAGTAAAGCTCTCTTGTCTTCAGTGGACATGTCAGGGAGCGATATCTCTCGTCAGAGATTCACAACTGTTTACGCATTGGAACGAACGCCAGTTTTACACCACCCGCGAGTTCGAGATCAAAATCTCCGACAGCCGAATAACCATTGGCCTGGTAGAACTTAACGCCGGGGAGCGTCGACAGTAACTCCAGTGCGGCAAAGCCATGCGCCTTCGCTTCCGTTTCGCAGACGGAGAGAATCGCTCTCGCGACGCCCTTTCGCGCATGGTCCGGGTGGACGAAGAACGCACGAATTTTGGCTGGGTCAGTCGCGGGGTCGATCATGCCGGTGTCACGACTTGAGAATTGATCGCCACCAAAAAGCGTCTTGCGCTTACTCCAACCGCCGCAACCGATTAGCGATCCGTGCTGCTCGGCGACAAAATAAGTCCCGTCCTCGATCAGGGTACTGTCGACACCAAAGACAGACGCGATCGCTCCTTCGATCTGCGCGTCAGCGTAGTGCTCACGACTCAAACGCCGTGCCGACTCCGCAATCAACCGTGTGATCGCTTCGCGATCGACGAGCGTCGCTCTACGAACTTGGTAGTTCATGCACAGCGAATGTTACCAGCAAGCGAGCGTCGTGGGTGATCTTGGCGGAATAATTTCGCACGTCTGAAGATCGGAACGCGAAATCACGTCGATCAGTCGCAGAAATTTATCGTATCTTTAGCGCATATTAAATAGCCCGAGGAACAAGCTGATGAAGATTATCCCCAAACCCGAACCTGGCGAGTATGCGCCTTATGCAATCATGTACATCGGCTTGTTGCCGGACGACGGACTCATCCTTAAGCACCTTGAAGAAAACCTCCGTGCGACGACAGAGTTCCTGCGCGCATTGCCCGAAAATAAACTCACCTACCGATACGCCGAAGGAAAGTGGACAATTAAAGAAATTCTCGCGCATCACATCGACGACGAGCGCATTTACGGTTACAGAGCGCTGCGTTTCGCCCGCAACGATCAAACCGAACTCCCCGGCTTCGAACAAGATGCGTACACTCCGGAGTCCGGAGCAAACGAAAGGACACTAGACGACCTTCTGGACGAATTCGCAGCCGTCCGCAGATCGACGGTGGCTTTATTCAACAGTTTTAACGACCGCGTATTGACTCGAGCAGGAGTGGCCAGTGGAAACCGGATGAGCGTGAGGGCGATTGTTTACCACATCGCCGGACATGAGTTGCACCATCTAAATGTAATGAAAGAGCGCTATCTTGATTGAAATCATTTCAGATTTACGACTGACGTTGACCACGTCGCCAACGGATGTCTCTCGTTGCGCAAATTGTATGCGCCAGCCGCTTCGTTGTAAGTGGCGAGGAGAAGCCGCTGGTCGCACATCACTTCGATCAGTCTCTTTCTTCCGTAGGTTTCCTCGATTAGCGCAACCATTTGCCAACCGACGGTGTACCACGGCCCCTGTATACCGAAGAACGCGAAACCCTCCTTCTGCATCTCGTCACCAGTGACCTTCCCTTCCAACACTCGCACTAGAAAACTTTCGACCTTCTTGAGATCGGCGTTGAAGTTTTTCATGTCCTGGTCCCAACGGGCGCGGACTTCAGGTGCGCTGACTTCATGCGGATGTACTTTCGATCCACCCGCAGCCGCCACCATCGCGTAACCTTCACCAAACGCACTTATCCACCGCAAAACGATCTGTGCCTCCGTGGACAACTTCGCGACAGCCGCCGCAGTTTCCGTAGACGGACAACTCGTGCCATATCCGATGTGATGAAGCTCATGTGCGAGCGTGTTTTCAAATCTCTTCTCCGGCATGGCCGGATCCAGGAAGAAAAAGATCGCCGGATCGGTCTTCACTTCAAACACGAAGGTGTTATCTCGCGGTTTGATGACCGGATAGACCTTGGCGCGAATACCCGAACCGGCCGGCAGATAGGCCAAGGCCAATTCGGCGGACCGCGTTACATCGGCGCGTTTCCATTTGGCCAGCGTTTCCTCGAGAGCCACAGCACGCTGGCCCAGCTCGTCTGAAAGAACAAACTTCTGAAACTCCGCGTCCTCAAACGGTCGTTGCATGGCGAGTTCACGCTTCTTTAAACGCGTGTACCCTTCGCTGGAAAAAACGCGTGCCCAGTCAGCCGGCGTAACTGCCTCGTTAGCTCGTTTCTTCGCCAGGATAGCGAGTACGGCTTCCGCTTCATCTGTCACTAAACGAACGTCTAGCTGTTGCGCGCGCAAATCCGGCGCAAACGCAAAGACCACAGTTGCCACATATAAAAGCGTTCGAAAACGCATGGCTTAGTCTCTAATTACGGATGCGTGCGGTTGTAATCGGCGATGAAGTCTCTCGTAATATCGATGGTCGGCGCCGAATAAATCACCGGCACACGATTGACGTCGATCAAAAGCGAGATGCCTTTCGACTGTGAGTAGGCAGTCAGTGCAGTAAAAATATCTTTCTGCAACGGCTCCATCGCAGCCAGAGACTCTTTCTGGTAACTTGCCTGCGCGTCTTCCGCCTTACGTTTGATCTGCACCTCGAGCTGGTTCGCTGCTTCGATCTGTTGCGCCGTTGTGCGCTGATCCTGGATCGCGCGCTTCTTATCGATGTCCGCGCGCATTGTCGTCAGCCGATCCTGCATCCCCCGAAGTTCGTTGCGCAGCGGTTGAAACTTGGTTTCGAGCGCCTTCAACGCATTCATCACTCGCGTGATGCCCGCCTTGTCGCTACCGAAAGCCGCTGAGTCGATAACCGCAATGTTCCCTGGAGCAGCGGCTGGCCTGTTCGCGGGCGTTGCGGGCGTTGCAGGCCTCGTTTGCGTGTAGGCCAGGATCCCAAATGCCGCAAAGACGATGGCGGCAACACTGAAACGAAATACTTTCATCTCTTCTGCTCCTCTGATTTGTGGTGGACTCGCCGGGGATTGGCTAACAGATAACACAGATGAAACCGCGAATCTAGCGGGCTCGTTTTCTTGACGACTTTTCCACAACTTTGTTGCGTGTAATCAGGACCTTATGTTAGCGTGCTGAAGCTTCATTAGCCGACCCCGCTGCTCCAGCAGTTCGCAGCTCCACCTTCTTACGGCTTCATTTTCCCGGATGCACTGGGTCTGTTTCGAGACTTCTGAGTTGGAGAGACGAACATGAAAATACGAGAGAAGCTAGTCGTCCTTGGTGCGGTAGTTCTTTTTTTGATGGCGCTATCAATCGTGCCGCGAATTATCGAGGCCAAGTGGTCCAGTTCCGCGGCCGCCCCAGTAAACGCACCGTCCGGGACCACAGCTCCCGCGCAAGGTCGCAAACAGGAGGTACTCAGCGGCATCTCGATTCGCAACGATACCTCGATACCGGTGCGCGAGATGAAGCAAAAGCCGTATGACGGTGGCCCGCCCCGCGAGGCCAACACAAACCCGAAAATCGCGCACTTCCACAAAGACGCGCCCGATCGCGTGGTCCAAAGAACCATCGCCGCAGACGAGTTCACCGCCGCCAACATGCCGAGCGTTGACTTGAACTTTGACGGCATCCCGTTTCCGGGCGTCAGCTGCAACTGTGCGCCACCCGACACGGTTGGCGAAGTCGGCGACACGCAGTACGTGCAGATGGTCAACAAGGGAATCCAGGTTTTTGACAAGTCCACTGGCGCCTCCCTGCTTGGCCCTTCGAACATCGCGACTGTGTGGTCCGGCTTTGGCGGCGTGTGTGAGTTCAACACCCGGGGCGATCCGGTCGTCCTTTACGATCAACTCGCTGACCGCTGGCTGATATCTCAATTTGCGGGCGTCTCCATTCCCACCGATGAATGCGTTGCGATCTCAACTACTGCCGACGCAACCGGCTCATATCATCGTTACGATTTCCATCTCGGCTCAAACTTCTTCGACTATCCGCATTTGAGCGTGTGGCCCGATGCCTACTACATGAGCATGAACGTATTCAATTCGACGGGCACGTCGTTTCTCGGACCACAACCATTCGCATTCGATCGCGCAAAGATGTTAGCTGGTCTGCCCGCGACTTTCGTCACGCCCGGTATAACCAATGGTCCACTCGAAGAGACCTATCTTCCCGCCGATCTTGACGGCTCGAACCTGCCGCCACCTGGCGCGCCGGGGGTCTTTGTCGAGTTTCCCAGCGGCGGGGTTTATCGCGTGTTCCACTTCGACGTCAATTTTGTGACGCCAGCGAATTCGTCTTTCACGTTGTTTAGTACTCCACCGGCGGCGGGATTCACGACACTGTGTCCGCTGACGCGATCGTGTGTACCACAATCAGGAACGACTTCCAGACTTGATGGTATCGGCGATCGACTGATGTTCCGTCTCGCGTATCGCAATTTCGGCACACACGAATCAGTTGTCGGTAATTACTCGGTTAGTTCGGGAAATGTTGCGGGCATTCGCTGGTTCGAGCTGCGCAATGTGACGGCTGGACCAGTAACGGTCGCTCAGGAGAGCACGTATCAGCCCGACTCGACGTGGCGTTGGATGGGCAGCGCCGCTATGGACCATGACGGTAATCTCGCGATTGGTTACAGCGCGTCGAGCGCCACGATCTTCCCGCAGTTGCGTTACGCCGGACGACTGGCGACTGATCCATTGAACACGCTGGGCCAGGGCGAAGGGATTTTGTTTGCCGGAACGGGAAGTCAGTCCGGTACTGGCAGCCGCTGGGGTGACTACAGTTCGCTGACGGTCGATCCGGTGGACGACTGTACGTTCTGGTTCACTAGCGAATACTACGTCACGACGAGCCAGTTCAACTGGCGCACGCGCGTCGCTTCGTTCAAATTTCCGACGTGTGGTGGAGGATCGCCGACGCCGACTCCAACTCCAAGTCCAACACCGAGTCCGACGCCAACACCAACGCCAACTCCGACTCCGACGCCGGTGCCCAACGCTCCGACGAATTTAAGCGGCTTCGCGAGTTCACCAACTCAGATCAACTTGCAATGGAGTGACAACTCCACGAACGAACAAGGGTTCCGTATTGAACGTTGCACCGGCAACAACTGCACGAACTTCGCGCAGATCGCGCAAACCGCGTCCAACGTCGCAACCTTTTCTAACACTGGGTTAACTGGAAATACCTGGTACCGCTATCGAGTCCGAGCCTTCAACGCCACTGGAAACTCAGCGTTCTCGAATACGATAAACGTGAAGTCTCCGAAGCGTTGACGGTAGGTCAAACGACTAACCACGGATTACGCGGATGCAGATCCCGTAATCCGTGGTTTCTTTTTTAATTAATCGTGAAGTTCGTGCCGTCTCCGTTTTCGGACAGCTTCTTGTCGGCGCCGTTGTAGGCCTCGATTTTCCAGCGATAATCACCCTTCTCAAGCGGTTTCGACACCTTGAACGACGTTCCCTCGACCTTTTCATTCACGTACGGCGCCGTAACCATGTGATTGTTCGGGTTCAAACTGAACTTGTAATACGCGGCATCGGGATAGGCATCCCATTGAAGTTCGAGATCCTGCCCGCTCACGGTCGATCCCGCCTTGGGATTCACTGTTTTTAGATCAGCCTTGAACAGGTGCGTCGGCTTTACGAAGAGGGTCTTATCAGCAACGACGTTGTACTTCGCGGAACTGATACCCGCGATGCCGGTCGTCGCGAATATGACCGAATCGGTGTCGAAGATGCGAACCGTCAAACCCTCGTACTCCTTCGGCTCGACATTGGCGATCACGAAGTCGCCTTCCTTATCGGTTTTGGCCGTGTACGTCTTGCCGCCGCAACCGCTCATGAAACGACTGAACGTCTCGCACAATTTGACTTCAATATTCTCGGCGGGCGCGTTGTTGTAGAGCACCTTGCCCTGCACGTTTCCAGTCCCCGGCGCCGGTTTAGCTTTCGCTACGCCTTCATAGAGAGAATCGGCACTGTCGCCGGCAGTTGCATTCGTCGGCGCAGCCTTCCTCGCGCAACCCGCAAGAGCAATTACTACTAAACAAATCAAGACAACCAGATGTCTCTGGACCATATCGGATTCACCTCGTTTTCTGTTTTCCCTTTTTCCTTTTCTCATTTGTCGATTGTCATTTGGTTTGAAGAGCGCGATAACCTGCTCGCAAATGACAAATGGCAAATGATCAATGAGAATCATCACTGTCCTTGACCAAACACCAGCACTAAAATGAAAACCACCACGAGCGACACAACTACCAAAAGTGCGATCTTCCAAACGCTGTACGGACGGTCGCCATGAATCTCGCCCGTCCGCCCATTCACCACGATCTGAAAAACTCTGCCGTTGAACCGGTACGCTCCTGCGTAAACAGGTAGCAGCAGGTGCTTGAAGGTAGTCTTGAAATACTCCGTGTCCATTCCGTCAATTCGCTGCTCGTCGCCTCCGATGTCGGTACGCACATCCCTCTCGATGACTGGCGCCATCAAATCCTTAGCCCGTTCAAATCCGTCGGCTAGATCCACCTGATAACGCTGCGCTTTGAATCCTGCCAGGTACGCGGGATTGTACGGTCGCAGGCGGTCCAGGTCCCATGGCTCCAGAGCATGGAGGCGATCAGGCGTCAACGACTTTGTGGCCGGCACCAGGAGATCACCGAACCACCCGGGCACCGTTCCCGAGGCATCGGACCAGCGCGTGTGACGGACCTGCCGCGTGCGCTGGACCTGTCGCCCCTGCGCATCACGTTCATAGTAGGTCTCGGTTGTGTAGTAGTAATCGCCACGCTGGCCGGTGTAGCGCGTGGTGGTATTGGTGTAGTAGACCCAGAACGGAATGTAGATACCATTTATCGCTTCGGGTTGGGCGAAATGTTTCAGCCCGTTCGGTGCAAACCACCTTGACGATAACCATTCGCGAAGACCCTCTCCGGCTTGCTTTTGCGAAATGCCGAATGGCAGCAGGCCTTCGGGCGCCATGATTGGGTCCGCGGATTTCGGTTGGGCCACGATCTGCACGCCGCAGAACTCACAACGCCCGGCAACTTCCGGCGGCACGAACAACGATTTAGCTCCACAGCTCTGGCATTGCACTTCGAGTGCATTTGTAGCCAGTTGGCCCATCTGCTCAGGCCGCAGGCTGACGTATTGGTCAAACGGACGTTCCTGAACTTCCGCGGTGCTCGGCGCGACGGCTTCCTTATGCCCGCAGTACGGACACGTCATCAGACCGTCTTGCGGTTCGTAGAGCAGGTCCGCTCCACATGACGGGCACGGGAACTGATGGATCTGCCGTTCGGACGCAGCCTCCACGATCTTCATGTCGCTCATTCGCTGCCGCGAGTCATGCCAAAAATTCGGTCGAAGAAGGCTGCGGTTGCATTGTTGACCTTCACCAGGTTCGTATGGCGCATGAAGTGGTGCGTGTCGTCAGGTATTACCAACTCCTCAAATGGCACACCGGCTTTTTCCAGTCGCCTGACCAGATCCGTAGTTTGACTGAAGCGGACGTTGCGATCGTCGTCGCCATGAATCAAAAGCACGGGCGACTTCCACGTCGAGATCGAAGCGACTGGTGACGATTGCCACGAGACCTCGAGCGCCTTTTGCACGTCGGGCGGTTTTTCGTAACGATTCTCGAGCAACGGCGCCGCACGTTCTGCGGTCCAATTGTGCACTCCATGAATGTCGACGCCAGCGGCGAAGAGTTTCGAGTCACGTGCCAGCGCGAGTGCAGTGAGGTAACCACCGTAAGAACCGCCATAGATCCCGATCCGCTTCGCATCAACCTGAGGCAGCCGTTGCAAGTACTCGCCACCTGCTGTTACGTCCTGGTATTCAGACGCACCCTGTACGCCTGCATTCGGTGGACGATGAAAGTCGTGCCCGTAACCAATGCCCAGCCGGAAGTTCACGGACAATACGATGTAGCCACGGCTCGCGAGAAACTGATTCAGCGCGTACGCGTTTGAGTAATAGTCGGAGTAGTGCCAGCCGAGCAGCATCTGCCGCGGTGGACCACCGTGAACGTAAATGATCGCGGGTTTCTTCGCGGCGCCGCCGGAGGCTTCAAATAATTGTGCGTGAATATTTAGACCATCGGGCGACTTGTAGACCACCTTCTTCGGCGCCACTAGTTGGCTCAAAGGGAAATCCGAAGGCAGTCGATCCTCCGCAATCGTCATCGGCTTGCCGCCGCGCGCAACAGGCATCACGGTTGGCAACGGCGGACGTTGCGACGTGGCCGCCAGATATGCGATGTACTTGCCGTCGCCGGTAACGAAGGGTGTCCACTCGAGTCCTTTGCCCGGCGTGATCACCAGTGGTTCTGCTTTGTCGACGGGAACCTTAACGATGTGACGTCGATCGATGTCATCAGGATCGGAACCGGCGTTTCCGGCGAAGACCATGTACATGCGATCGGCGCTGATCGAGATGTACTCCGCCATGTAGTTGCCGGGCGTCAGCAGCAACGGCTCGCCACCTTTTTCGGAAATTGAGTAGAGATGCGGTTGGCCGTCGAGATAAGAGAGAAAGACGATGCGGCCGGCGGCTGCCCAGTGCAGGTTCGTTCCGCCGTGGGTCGATGGAGGCGAGCCGCGCAATGTGAAAGGACTCTTCCAGAGTTGACTTCCCTCGCCTGTCGCGGCGTCGGCGGTCCAGATGGCCCACGCCTGCGGACGTTGTTCGAGGATCGGTTCCGGCGCGCCGCCGTTTCCGGGTCGCCGCACGAAGACGATGCGCTTTCCGTCGGGTGACCAGCGCGGGCTTGAGTCGCGGCCAGTGGATGGCGACAGATAAACGATCGGAGTCGAATCGTTCGTGTAAACGCCGATGAACGAGTGATCGCCGCGACTGGAAACAAAAGCGAGATGCGAACCATCCGGCGACCATTCAGGTGAGCCACAGTCGCCACGCGCGAAGAACAAACGCTTCGCCGCACTCGAACCGTCAATCGAAACGATCCAGATGCCACGCTCTCTGACAAACGCGACGCGATCGCCTTTCGGCGAGATTACCGGCTCGTCGCCGTCGCCAATCATTTTTGGTCCGCCGCCTGTAAACGGAATGCTCCAGATCTGCACGCGCGTTTGCGTCGTGGACAGCGTTGGATTGACCGGCGCCGCACTGTCGAAGTTTGAACCGTGATCACCGCCGCGAACGTAGACCACATATTTCCCATCGTCAGAGATTGAAACGCTGGTTAACTCTTGACCGTCGTCCATGTTGTAGCTCGTCAGGCGGCGCGCTTTGAAGTCTGGTCCCTCGGCGACCCAAACGTTACGTAACCCTCGCTCGTTGAACGCCCAGGCGATGCGCGAGCCCGTTCCCGCAGCCGTCAGTTCATTGGGAAACGGATAGCTCTTGATCTGTTCCATAGTGAACGATTGCGCGTTTATAATCGGCGCAATCGTCAGGCAGATCAGTGTTAGGATAAGCGGGCGGATTCTCATTGGTTTTCGCATGGTGCGCATCCAATCACAGCATCCACATCGGAAGCAAGTGCTAAATTAAGTGATGAAAACGATTGTACTTCTATCAGTGTTGCTGGTGAGCGGTTACGACACGCGCGACACGTTCTGGCAACAGTTCAAAATGGCCGTTGCGAACAAGAACGTCGATGCGATCGCGACCCTCTCGCGCTTTCCGATCGGCATGTCGTACGGCATTGCCAGCGTGAAGACAAAAGCCGATTTGCGCCGTCGATACCGCAAGGTCTTCAACGAGCAAACCAATGCTGCGACTTGCTTTAGTAAAGCGAAGCCGGAAGTAGATCCTGACAATGCGAAGCACTTCACCGTTGCCTGCCCTGACGAGGCGGGTAATGAAGTCGTGATTTATCGCTTCACCCGAACCAGGACAGGTTGGAAGTTTACCGGCATGGACAATCTCAACGAATGAGGTGACCGCGTTATGGCGAATATTCTTGCAGGCAGAAACATCGGCATGGTCCTACTCGGCCTGTGGTTGATTCTGACAGGGCTGCTGCCGCTACTTAACGTTAGGATCTCTTCAACGGTCGCGATGGGTTTAGGCGTGCTGGCGATCGTCGCCGGGATCCTCATTTTGATCCAGCGGTAGCGACTGGCGACGGGGGTTCACTGGGCGCGATCTCAGGCGCGGGGACAATCTCCGGCTTTGGCTCCTCGTGTTTTGCGTACCGGTCCAGTCCGAGCCCAAGGAAGATGGTCGCGACGATAAACGCTGAGGCAAAGAAGTAAGGCGATGAGACACCGAGCGTGTCGAAGGACCAGCCAAAGAATAGCGGCGCGATGATCCTGGCCACGCCGCCATACGTCTGTTGCAGTCCCATGTAAAGCCCGCGTTCAAGCGGCGAGATCACGCGCGATAACAACGAGGTCACACAGGGAAACGTAAACGCGGTTCCGAGCGGTATCAGTGCCACAGTGAGGCCAAGCATCCACAGGTTCCGCGCCAGCGGCATGCCAAGAACGCCCGACGCCAGCAACACCAAGCCAAGTCGCGAGAGTTTTGCCTCACCCAGCCAGTCGACCATCCGCCCGAGCAACAGAACGCGCGTAAAGACAGAGATCGATCCGATGTACATGAAAAAGTATCCGATCGTCTGCTCGGTAACCTGAAAGCGTGCGTTCAGAAAGAGCGCCAGTACTGAAAAGCTCCCCTGAAAAGCGCCGATGGCGATCGCATAGGTCCAGATCAAACGCGATGCGGGTTCGCCGGAGTGAGAGATCACTCGCCAGATAACCTCGCGCGACTTTCGCCGCGGTTGCCCGTCTGGCGACTGGTGCTCTGCCGGATCGCGCGACTCAGTCAGATAGCGTGAGGCAAATGCGATATTCAGCAGACAAAGTCCAGCCGCGATGATCCCAGGCGCTGCCTGGCCCATCCGCCACGTCCCCGCGCCCGGTATCACGTCATACTTGCCCAACGCGATCGCGATTGAACCAAGTACTGGTCCGAGCGCGACGCCCAGGTTTGTCGTAGCTGATAACCAACCGAGTGCACGTGCGCGATCCTGTGGCGAGGTCGTGTCCGCTACATACGCCTGAATCACGCCGACTGTTCCGCCGCCAGCACCTTGCACGATACGCGAAACAAACAACATCAATAGCGACTCGGCGAAACCAAAGATGAGATAAGCAATTCCCGACGCACTTAATGCGATCAGCACCACCGGCCGCCGTCCCACGCGATCGGATAAGCGCCCCCAAATTGGCGCGCTGAACAGTTGGGCCAGGGTGAAAGCCGCGATGATGAAACCGACGATGATGCCGATGCCGAAGTGAAACCCGAGGATCGTAACGCCCCCACCGCCCAGCGATTTCACATAGAACGGAAGCAGAGGAATGATCATCAGCAGGCCCACCATGTCGAGAAACGCGGTGGCCATGAGCACGAGCAGCTTCGCCGGAATCTTGCGCACTTCGCGCCACAGCACGTACAGCAGACCCGTGCCGATTGCGATCAGCACGATGCGTAGGATTGGCGATTGAAAGGAATGTGTGATGTTTTCCTGGATGATCATCCGAGTTGCGCTTGCTCATGATACACCACTGTGGAATGCGCGCACGCAGCGACTATAATCGTCCGCACGGAGGCAACAATGAAACTGACTGAGTTTTTTCGAGCAGAGCTCGATCGCGAAGTTGAACGTTCACGCAAGGCACTCGAACAGATTCCGAAGGAACATTACAACTGGAAGCCGCACGACAAATCGATGATCCTCGGTTATCTCGCCGACATGATTGCGACCATGCCGAGTTGGATCGCAATGGAGATCGAACGCGACGAACTGGACATCGCGCCCGCCAAAGGTGAAGGAACGAAACAAGCGCCCAAGGAAACGAAAGAAGCGCTGTTGAAGGCGCTCGACGAAACGGCGGCCGGCGCTCGTGCCGCGCTCGAAAATACGTCAGACGAACACTTACTGACCAAGTGGAAACTACTCGCTGGCGGGAACGTCGTGTGGGAACCAACACGCGAGGAGGCGATCCAGGACACAATCAATCACTGGTCACATCACCGCGGGCAAATGACTGTTTACCTCCGTTTGATGGGCGCGAAGGTTCCGGCACTTTATGGCCCATCAGCGGACGATCAGAGCTTCTAGACAGCGCGGGCGATAAGATACGTAATTGGTCGCTGCTCATTACCTTGCAGTCGCCTGGCCCAGGAGGTGTTGAATTCGGGCCACTCGGATGCAGGGCGAACTCCGCGTTCAGTTATCTCGAAACTTGCGCTCGCATAACGCGGGACGAGAATGCTATCGACGAACTCGAGCGAGAGATCCGGGAGTCCCAAACGCCCGATCTCAGATCGATCACGCGATGGATCCAGACCGAGCACGACTTCCAGCAGCGCTCCCGGTGAACAAATCCTTCTCACGCTCCTCAAAATGTCGACGTCGCCCGTAGCGAAGGCGCCTAACAAGCTGCCCCACGGAAAGTGCACGTGCACCTCGTCGGCGACGCCGTCTAACTCCGGAGGCAGCTCTTCAACCGCCGCCTGAACGAACAGTACGTTAGGTGCTCCGCCCTTTGACGACTTCCGATGAATCTTCTCCGAGATCTTCTCCAGCGGCAGGACGTTCGGATCGATTCCGATGTAGAACTTGTTCGGGTTCTGCCGCGCAGACTGGTACACAAAGCGCCCGTCGCCTGTCCCGATGTCGATGATCACTCCTTCGCCGGTAAGGGGCGATAAGCTGTTCAAAGGCGTCTCTATCGAGTTATCACTTGGTGCTGCCACGAATCGACTTGATCATGTTTCCTTCCCTCACAACAACGATCGGATCCAGCCGCCGTCGACTTGAATCGATGTTCCCGTAATATAACTAGCGCGCTCCGAAACGAGAAACGCGGCGAGTGCCGCGAACTCGCGTGGTTCGCCAAGCCGGCGCATCGGGATCTCCTGCTCCCACTTACCTCGAAACTCCGCAGCGCTGATACCGAGTTTTTCTGCCATCATTTCAGCCAGCTCGTTCAAACGTTCCGTACGCGTATATCCCGGCAGGATGTTATTGACCGTCACACCGTCCGCCGCGACCTCGTTCGCAAGCGTGCGAGCAAACCCCGTCAGACCCGCCCGCAGACTGTTCGACAACATCAGGTTTTCAACCGGCTGTTTTACGGCGATTGAGGTGATGTTCAGTATTCGTCCCCAACGACGCTCTTTCATGCCCGGTAGAACCTGACGCACCAACTCGATCGCGCTGAAGAGCGTCAGACGCGACGCCTGTTCCCATTGTTCGCGACTAAGCTGCTCAAACCTTCCCGCCGGTGGACCGCCCGCATTCGTAACCAGAATGTCGATGCGCCCGAATCGTTCGTTACCAGACTGGACCACCCGCGCAACCTGGTCCACGTCGGTCACGTCCGCCGGCACAGCCAACACGTGCGCGCCTGTACTGTCGGCAATCGCCGCTGCGGTTTCGGCAAGCGTGGTGGGATCACGCGCACAGAGAACGAGCCCGGCGCCTTCCGCGGCAAGCTCTTCTGCTACGGCGCGTCCGAGGCCCCGGCTACCCGCCGCCACGAGCGCGACTTTGTCTTTGAGTCCGAAGTCCATTACCTACGCAGGTAATCGTCAGTCTTGTTGAGCCAATCCTCACGTGGGGGACTGAACACGTCGACGTCAAGCGTATCTTCGAGTGCTTCAGCCTTGTGCTGGACCATCGAGGGAATGTGCAACACCTCGCCGGCAAGCACGTCAATCACTTGCGATTCGTCGGCGCCAATCCAGAAACGCAGCCCGCCTTCAAGGATGTACGTGATCTGCTCGTTCTCGTGTGAGTGCCGCGGCACGACCGAGCCCTTCTTGAGATAGACGTGCGAAATCATGATGCGGTCGCCAGTGATCAGGCGGCGGTCCAGAGTCTCGCTGACCTGCTCTTTTGGCATATCGTCCCAGCGGTAGAAAGTAACATTGCGTTCGCTCATTCAGTTGTCTCCGTTTAGGGCAAACAAAAACCGCTTGCCTTTATGCAACCAAGTGGCAGCACAATGCAAGCGGTAAACTGAGAGCAAGGATCCGGTTAGTTTTTAGATGCGCCGTTCCGCGACCGTAAAATCTTGCGCAGTTTCATGCGCGCTTTATGTAGCTGAGACTTCGAAGTGCCGACTGCCACGCCAAGCATCTTCGCAATCTCTTCGTGTTCGTGTCCTTCGATGTCGTGCAGTACGAACACCGTGCGATATCCCGGCGGCAACTGTTTCAGGGCATTGTCGAGCGCGATGCGATCGATCACGGGCATCGCGTTCGGGTTTTCGGTTCCGCGCACGATCTGGATCGGAGTCTCACCTTCCTCAGTAGTTTTCTCAAGCTTCACACTTCTCTTGCGGAAGTGCATCAGACACTGATTTACAGTGAGCCGGTGTAACCAGGTGGTGAACGCCGATTCTCCTCGGAAGCTGCCAATCTTTCGGAACAGCTGGATGAAAGCTTCCT
>Ga0209485_1000018_pt1 | contig 81116 bp, 72 predicted proteins | sample NCAS100_FD_187516 | JGI IMG/M metagenome (GOLD analysis project Ga0209485, IMG submission 187516) | Agricultural soil microbial communities from Utah to study Nitrogen management - NC AS100 (SPAdes) (version 2) | ecosystem: Environmental > Terrestrial > Soil > Agricultural land | place: USA... | reverse complement strand
GATCAAACTCTCGTTATAAGTTTGTTCTCTGGAACATCATCAGATACTGGTTACTTTCGTATTCAGTTTCGATAATGACTCTTTCGAGTTTTGGACGCGAACTTTATCGTTCGCGTTTGACTCTCAAGGATCTTGAAACGGACACGCTCTATCTAGTTTTCAAAGATCGATTCCAATTGTCTTTGGATTGCCTTACAGACGACTCGAACTCGCCCCAAGCAAACGGGAATATTAACCAACGAGCCTTACTCTGTCAAGCGCCTATAAAGCTTTCTCTGACTTTTATTTCGCAGAGACTAAAAAGCACCGCACCCCGAATTTTAAACCCACGGGAAAAGCGGCACTAGCTGTTGGCGCCCAATCCTAAATCCCCGTAAACGCCCTCTCAAAGAGGAAGGGGCATTATAGGGACTAAAATCTACTTGTCAATACCGAACCGCTTTCAGTGACTTCGTGCCCCCGAGTGAAAAACCTTCTCAAGCGATTGATCACTTCCGGAAGCTCGTCATAGATGTTCGTCACGTAGATCGGGGTTGCTCTCTCAACAACTTTTTTTGCCGACTTCTTGATCCGATTGTCGTCCGCCCGTTTCACCATAAACATGCAATCAGGATTTACGAATTCCGCAAAACTGTTTCCTTCAACAAATACCACCGGAGCGCGCACTCTTGTTATCGCCTGCTGAATACCCTTGCCTAGTTGTGTGTCCGTCGCAATCACCCAGTGCACATTCACGGCTCCAGCGTCCCAATAACGGCCCGTGTCTTTGCCGCGTTCGTAAGTCTCTTCCCTGCCTGATCTAACCAGGGGCTCTTCGCCCAACAAGTGACTCACACAACACGCATGTGGATCCTTGCCGCACGATCGATAGTGCCCGCGCGTTGTCTTGATTGCTTCTGAGCCGGGAAACGCACGCAGCAGCTCGCACAGCAAAGTCGTCTTGCCGACCTCTGAAGCGTAACCGCCGATTCCGATCACAACCGACCGATCCATTTCATTTCACCTGCGGCGCCTGCTGGGAGCGACGTTCGGAGCATTGATCTTCAACACGCCGCGCGCATCTTTGTATAGACTGTAGCGAAACTCTTTCGGTGGTCCATTGTCGTCCTCCAGCAAACGCAGCGTGAACGTTTTATTGTCTCCGTGTCCTTCAATCCTCGCCGGCAGATACCCTCGCAAATCAGGACTGCGATAAGCGGTGTAGTGTTCCTGATTGCGTTTGTCATAACCGAGGACATAGATCCGATCGAAATCGGGCTCGTCGAGCGTGCGCGGCTGATTCGAACTACTCTTTTCGAGTATTAGCCAGCTTCCCGGTCTGGCTTCGCGCCCATCATCTCTATCAGTAGCGCTCTTGTTCTCGCCGTCCAGTCGCTGCCAACCCACAAACTCGCGACCTGTGCGATAGAAGATGATGTCACTGGGAACTGCAAGTTCGACCTGTTTACCGTAAATCCAACCAGCGGGCGCAGGTGAGGCAGTTTCTGGAAGTCGGACCTTGTACCACAGTTCGTTTACTTCTTCCGGCTCTTTTTCTTCGTCGGTCTGACGTCCTCGTGATCTCGCGTTGCCCTGCTGCGCGCTGCCCGCTTTCGGGGCCACATCGCTCTCGATCGTTTCTGAAGACTTCGGCTTCGGAACACGCTTCCAACTCACGATGTCGAAAGTCGAGCCACTATCGAGTCGCATCATTATGTTTTCATTGCCACCGCGATCCGGAGTGAGTCGCAAGTTCGAGCTCGCCCGTAGCTGACCCGTCGCTTGTGCGGGAACATCCTTATCCTCATCACGAAGCTTTTTCGAGGCCTCGAGAACATCGTCAGGCATTACGTTGCGCGCCTCGATCCATCCTTCGGTCGCGTCTTCATCGCGCGCTTTAACTCTAAGCCATCTTTCTTTTCTGGTGTTGTCGCTGGGGTCGAGGACGTCGGTTGAGTCGAGGATGTCAATGATGTCGCCACGCGAGACCTGCAACAGGTCCGCGGCCACCACCGCAGTAGAGCTACGGATTTGAGCGCGGCGCGCGACGATCACTCCCGTGCTGCTATTGGTGGCAAGCGTTTGGCAGCCAGCCAGTAACGCAGGAACGATAAGGATAAACAGCGTCTTAATTAATCGCATCCTTACTCCTAATACTCAGTAACCCAGTGACTTCAACAATCGTTTCTGATTTTCGTCGAGTTTATTATTAACCACTAACCGAGAACTTTTCCCACTCGTATCCAGAGCCAATCCATACGACGCGAGGTAGCGATCGAGTTCGAGATCCTTCTTTCCTGAGATGTATGCCGTCGCGAGATCGGCAGCTTCAGGGGTTGAACTCAACAGCCTAATTATAGCGTCATTTCCATCTGCCCGATCAGCCGCGCCTGAACTGAACAGCTCCCGGTAAAGACCCAACAACGTCGTTTTTCCCGCCGACTGCTTCCGCAGGACGAGATCATACAAAAACGCCACCAGCATTCCTTTGTCGTAAACCACAGGCCACGGGTGTGTCCAACGTCGCTCGGATGCCTCGATCAGCGATAGAACGTTAGGGTAGGAAATGTAGGAGTCGTAAACGCGTGCTAGCGTGGCAAGATACTCCTGGAAATTAATTGCCTTCAAATCCAACGCCGTGAGCAATGCGGTGTATAGGGTGAATCCTTCGAAGAACCACACGTAGTCGCCGCGCAGGCGCAACGCGTTGGGCACCCATAAGTGCAGCACCTCATGCGTGAAGATAATTTCAAGTTGTCCTTGCCACTTCGCAACCTGCGCCTGGGGATCCATGAGGAGTAAAACTGTCGAGCCGCGAGTTTGGGCTCGCCACTTTGTTACGCCTGTCGCGACGGGAAGCGGGGCGATCATGATCATGGGCCGCACTGGCAATCTGTATCCGGTCAACTCCACATACTTCTCCATCACGCGCGCTGCTGCCTTCATAGCGACCGAATCCTTGAACGGCCAGGTGCCGGTTACAAAGCTGTCCAACTCTTTTTTCGACGACTTCCGAATCGAGCCCCCGACAAAGAAGATCGCATCGTCAGGTTCTGAAACCTGATACCGGCCATTAGCGTCAGGCTCAATGGAAGACTGGATCGTCCATCCCTTGGGCATGACAAATTCAACTGAAATAGCTTCCGTTCCCTGCGGCAGCAGATCGGCAAGCATGAGGAACCCGTGGTCTTCATTGAGCCACGATACGTGAGCCACATCTGCGGGAGTGGGACGCCGCAAACGCACAACGTAGTCAATCTGCGTAGCGTCAACGTCAGAACGAAACTCACCCACGGCTATCATCCGCACGTAAATCCCGTTTGCTTGGAAACGATCGATTCGCTCGGCTATTCCCAACACGCCGGCATGAGCATTCCTAAACGACCATAAGCGAGACGGCGAAAACAGGTGGGTTTGAACGATAACTTCCTGGGGTGAAGCAACAGTGACTTTGACGCGTGTTTGGACCTGCGCCTGACCTTCGAGGGACGTGAGGCAAATAAGAACCGCACAAAGACCCAAAATAAAAATGCTTGATTGCGTTTTACCAGGAGCTATCAGTACAATTCCTCCGCTCCCGAAAGTAACACATCCGACATTGACTGGCATGCCCATCAGACCGCTTCAGCTCCGCAGCGCAGGCTTTTCGCGTTGGCTCGGACTGTTGCTGATTGCCTTCATCTTTTACGGCACGACGGTCGAGGCCGCACACCGGCACGGCCGGATCATATCGGATGACGGCGACGTCGCTTGGCTAACACACTCGGACAAATCCGGGAACCTCGCAAGTGGACAGACAGGATGTGGCGACTGCCTCATCTGCCAGTTACACCAGAACTTCAACACAACCTTAATCGCTTTCCGCCAGAACGATCCGCCGGCATCAATCCTGTGTAAAACAACGACGACCGCCACACCGGATCTTCTTTCCCGCAACATCAGCCCGCTCGCCGGGCGCGCGCCTCCGTTTATCTCCTGATTCAATTCGTACGGCAGCTCCTTTCATAGCCGCAGGTCTAAGAACCGCGAAACGTGTGAATTGAGCCGGCACCCCTAATTGAAGACCATCAAGGGAGATAGCCAATGATTCTTCGGCGCATTGTTTTTAGTTTCGTCATTCTCGGCATTGTAAATGTATCCGCACTCGCCCAATCATCAGGAACGGCAACATTGCAAGGAACAGTTACTCTCGGCGGGAGCGGCAAACCGGTTCACAACGTCATGATCACGGTCCTGCAACTGAAACGAACCGTGACTACGGGCGACGATGGTCGCTATGAGATTACAAATCTGCCGCCCGGAAAGTACGACGTGGTCGCCCAACTCGATCGCGTTCCTGACGTCGTTCGAAGTGTAGATCTAACAAGCGGTAAGGCCACGCTCGATTTTCAGATCGAACTCTCCAGCCTGCGCGAAGAAGTGACTGTCTCAGCAACCGGGAACGAACAATCGGTTAGCACTTCCATTCAATCAGTCGAAGTGCTGGGTTCAATCGAACTCGCGAAGAAGAGTCCGGTTTCACTGGGCGAAGCACTCGACGGCGAACTCGGAGTCGCCAAGCGAAGCTTTGGGCCCGGCACCGCACGCCCCGTGATTCGAGGTCAGACTGGCAATCGCGTTTCGGTTTTACAGGATGGCTCGCAGGTCGGAGGACTTGGTTTTCAATCCGGCGACCACGCAGAGCCAATCGACGTTCTGACAGTTGAGAGAATTGAGATCGTCAAAGGCCCAGCAACGCTTCTCTACGGCAGCAGTGCTATCGGAGGCGTCGTAAACGCCATCTCCGGACACGACTCCCCGCACAAAGGCATGACCGGATATCTAACCGCTGTCGGCGGAACGAACGGAGGCCAGGGTGGTGGCAGCGCAGGTTTTGAGGTCGGTTCGGATCGATGGTTGGTCTGGGGTAACGGGGGCGGTCAGCGCTCGGGTGACTACCGAACGCCGCTCGGAGTCGTCGAAAACTCGTTCTCCCGCGAGGGCAGCGCAGCCGCAGGCTTTGGCTTTTATCCAACCAAAGGGTTCTTTAGTTTCAACTACAACTTCAACAAGCGACGCTACGGTATTCCGATCAGTCCCAACGAGCCCGACGCCGAGATTGTGGAACTGAATCCGCGCCGTCATAGTATCGAGTTTCGCGGCGGCTTTCGCGAGAGTCCGTCGTTCCTCAGCGCAGGAACGTTCACGGTCCAATACAGTGACTACAAGCATGCCGAGATCGAATCAGAAACCGGAGAGATCGGAACGCAGTTCAAGAACAATACCTTTCTCTTCCAGGGAATGTTTGACCAGCAAAAGTACTCGCGGCTCACGGGCCGCTTTGGTTTCTGGGGAATGCACCGCGATTTTGAGGCGACTGGCGAGGAAGCGTTAGCTCCACCAACGAAGCACAGCGCGTTTGCTTTGTTTGGTCTCCAAACGTTGGACTTCGAACCCGTTTCGATTCAGTTTGGCGGCCGCGTCGAAACGAATCGCTACCGCCCCGAAGCAACTGCCGGGCGCGGAATTCTTCCCGACAGGACCTTTACCGGATTCTCAGGCGCGGCCGGCATACGCATTAGCACGTGGAAGGGCGGCGCAGTCGTTTCGAACTACACGCACTCTTATCGCGCGCCGACGCTCGAAGAACTCTATAACCTTGGACCACACAGGGGAAACCTGGCATTTGAAATCGGCAATCCGGATCTCATTCGTGAACGAACGGACGGCATCGATTTCGGCCTCCGGCACTCATCGAAACGCCTGCGTTTTGAAGCGAACGGTTTCTATTACCACATTCGCGACTTCGTGTTTCTCGCGCCGACGGGAGACTTTGAAGAAGGCCTCACTGTTGCAAATTACGATCAGGCAACGGCCCGATTCGTCGGCGCCGAAGCACGTTTCGAGACCGAGTTGCATCCGGCAATCTGGCTCAACCTGGGTCTTGATTACGTGAACGCCGAACTCACATCAGACAGCACACCGTTGCCCCAAATCCCGCCGTTGCGCGGGCGCGCCGGGTTGGAGGTCCGTTATAAAGGACTGCTATTGAACCCGGAAATCATCATGGCCAATAATCAGAATCGTTTATTCACAAATGAGACCCGAACTGCCGGGTACGCCGTGGCGAATCTTTCCGGGTCATATCTGTTCTCCCATGGACACACGGCCCATATCGTGTCGTTTAACTTTTTCAACATGGGCGATACGCTGTATCGTAATCACCTGTCGTTTATTAAGGGCTTTGCGCCGGAAATGGGGCGCGGCTTGAGAGTTACGTATACACTGAGGTTCTTTTAGGCAAGTAGACTTTGGCAAATTGGCCCTAAGCCGATTCTGGAGTCTCCTTGGCGAACTCTGCGTCTTCGTAATCTCTTCGTTAACCGTAATCACGACCCGTATTTACGCTAGTGCAGAGAGTACGCAGATTCTCAGAGACCGACTTTGTATTACTTTTCCCGCAAAACCAGGCAAGTAAAGAGGCGGATGAACATATTTTGTGAACTGGCTTGCATGGGGAAACGTATGGCAAACTGCGCTTGCGAATTGTTTGTCCCTAAACACGAAGGAATTCGCCATGAGCCTGGTCAAAATTATCGTCATCACCATCATCGTACTGCTCAGCCTGCTGTTTTTCGGGCGTTTTTTCTTCTGACGGACAGGCGGGCACGCACTCGGTTTGTCCTTACCTTTGCCTTTGTCTGTCTCTGGTTCTCCGTTCCCCCCTTCACTGCCATCGCTCAGGACACGCTGAACGACGATGACGTCATCCGCGTAAATACCGAACTGCTGCTGTTCCCCGTTCGCATTCGCGACAAGAAAGGGCAGGCAGTCACGGGTCTGAGCGAACAGGATCTCACGCTTAAAGACAAAGACAAGGTCACTACGGGACTATATTTCGCACCGGGCTCCGACCGGGTCGCCATGCTGTTCGCGTTGGACCAGTCGGGAAGCCTGCAACAGATCATTTCCCAACAGCGTGATGCGGCACTCGCACTCTTCTCCCGATTCAGTGACCGGTCGAGTGTGGCCGTGCTTCGTTTTTCGGAAACTTCTTCTCTAGCAATTCCCTTCACCAAAGACACTGAAGCCGCGCGATCGGCATTCCGATTTAATGCCGGCCCAAACCGTCTTACCGCGATCTTCGACGCAGCGTCGGACGCGCTTAAGGCCTTTGACGACCTGCCCGTCGTTCGCGCGGAGCGGCGAATCGTAGTGCTCATTAGCGATGGCCTTGATAATCGCAGTGCGAGGAGTGCTGAGAGTGTTATCAATACTGCGCTCGATAAACGCGTGTCGTTCTACGTGATTCATCTGCCACTTTTCGAACCACGTGACGGAAGACTCGAAGTGCGTCGACCGTCGAAAGGCTTCCGTGAACTTGCCGAGAAGACCGGAGGAAAATATTTTCTGGTCGGCGATCGAGAATCAGCGCTCATGCCGAAAGAGAATGATTTAAGGCCGATCTTTCAAGCTATCGAAGAGGATTTGAAAAGTCAGTATCTTCTGGGTTTTTATATAGCCGAGTCAGCGCGGGACAATCGTCGGCATTTCTTTTCGGTAAGCTTGAACCCTGAAGGGATTCAGTATTCAGTCTGGGGGCGGCGCTTTTCGCGCACGCACGAATTCACGATCAATCTGCCTCAATCCAAATGAGACCAATCAGACGCGCCTTAATCAGTGTTTCCGACAAAACGGGAATCATCGACTTCGCACTTACGTTGAAACAGTTCGGCGTCGAGATCATCAGCACGGGGGGAACTGCAAGATCATTACGAGACGCGGGTGTTGACGTGCTGGACGTCTCCGACATAACAGGTTTTCCGGAGATGATGGACGGCCGCGTCAAGACGTTGCATCCACGAATCCACGGTGGGCTGCTTGCACTGCGCGACAACGCGGAACATGTTGCGGCGATGGAGCGGAATGGGATCCAACCGATCGATATGGTGGTGGTCAATCTCTACCCGTTCGCTGAAACAATCGCGCGCGAAGGCGTCACTCGAGAAGAAGCGATCGAACAGATCGACATCGGTGGTCCTGCAATGATTCGCTCGGCTGCGAAGAATGCGCGCGACGTGGCCGTGGTCATCTCGCCCGCGCAATACGACGATCTGATCGAGGAACTAAAGCAAAACGATGGCTCGTTATCAATTGCGACGCGCGAATGCTTGGGCCAGGCAGCGTTCCAGCAAACAGCGCAATACGATTTGATAGTGAGTTCTTATCTGGGCAGTAACGGTCTAGTTCTGGTTCTCAATAGATCCGCCGCCTTGCGATATGGCGAGAACCCTCACCAAGAGGCAGCTCTCTATCGAACAGCCGAAGGCGGCGGAGTCGCTAACGCAGAGTTGCTGTCAGGCAAGGAGATGTCGTTCAACAACTACGTTGACGCAGACGCCGCATGGCAATTGGTGTGCGACTTCGACGCGACAACGTGCGCCATCATCAAACACACAAATCCCGCGGGAGTTGGACAAGGAGAAAGTGTCACCGTTGCTTATCAACGAGCACTCGCAACCGATCCAGTCTCAGCGTTTGGCGGCATCGTCGCCATCAACCGGCCCGTAGATGCCGGGGCCGCGCAAGAAGTCACGAAGATATTCACGGAAGTGGTGATTGCTCCCGCATATGACCCCGAAGCGCTCCGGATATTGCAAGCAAAGAAAAACCTGAGAGTGCTCCGCATTAATTCAGTCGAGGCTGCAAGCGGTCCGGAGTACAAACAGATTAGCGGCGGAATGCTGGTTCAAACACGGGACCAGCATCCACTCAAACGCGACGATCTGAAAATCGTTTCGGCACGTGAGCCAACGGATGACGAAATCCGCGCCTTACTTTTCGCTTGGACAGTCTGCAAGCACACGAAATCAAACGCGATTGTCTACGCGCGCGACGGCCAAACGGTCGGCGTCGGCGCCGGACAGATGTCGCGCGTCGATTCAGTGCGCATCGGAGCGATGCGCGCCCAACTACCAGTAGCTGGATCCGTGCTGGCATCTGACGCTTTCTTCCCCTTTCGCGACGGCCTCGACGAAGCCGCGCGCAATGGCATCACGGCCGTAATCCAACCCGGCGGTTCAGTCCGCGACGACGAGGTGATCGCCGCCGTCAATGAGCATGGTCTGGCGATGGTCTTTACAGGTGTGAGGCATTTCAAACACTGATATTATGAGCACCAACATGGCTGGCAATGAAAATTCAATCCGTTGCCGTTACTGCGGGCAGCGAAATCAAATACGAACTGACTCGAATGACGCGCGCTGCGGCCGCTGCCGGCTCCCGCTGTCCGATGCGCCGCACAAGAAATTTGCACGGCTGGACAAGGACCAGTACATCCATCCCGACGATCGTCGCGCACTGGCCGCGCTACGAGCCATTCCAGGGATCGACTCGGCGCTCAAGAAACTGCTCGCCCTTACCGGCGAGTCGGCAATTCGCGTAATCTTCACAGCGAGTGCGGTGAAAGTTACGCCGACGCAATGCCCTGATTTGTACGCAAAGCTCCAGATCGCGTGCACGACGCTTGGCGTGGACATGCCCGAGCTCTTCGTCCAGCAGAACCCGATCGTCAACGCGTTCACTGGCGGCGTCGAGCGCCCGATCATCGTGCTTTATTCGCAGCTCATCGAACGCTTAAATGACGAGGAAGTGCTCGCAGTCGTGGCCCATGAAGTGGGTCACATTCATTCCGAGCATGTGCTGTACCTGACGGCGGCTCGTTTGATCGAGTTCCTGGCAAAGAGCGCCGTGATGGCGTCGCCACTGACGTTCATCGTAAAGGAAGTGCTTACGATGAGCATGCGTGCAGCACTGCTCGCATGGGCGCGCCGCGCCGAACTGTCGTGCGATCGCGCGGCGCTGCTGATTACGCAAGACGCAGACATTATCGGCCGTACGATGATGAAACTGGCCGGCGGCACCTTCGCATCGCGCGTTGATTACGATCAGTTTCTCGCGCAGGCACGCGACTTTCAGAAGAACTATGACGAGAAAGCGCTCGACCGTTTCTGGGCCGATGCTATCACTTCCGGATTAAGCCATCCATTTCCTGTGTGGCGAGTCGCGGAGATCCTTCAATGGGTTGAAAGTGGTGAATACAAGGCGCTCATCACGGCGCCGGAAAGCGCAGCAGCGTAACGGCAAGGCAAATGCCGCACATCAGGCGGCGGAGCCGAAGCGAGCTTGCCGCCCGTCACACAGACTTTGAGATACTATGCTGGAAAATAAAAAGGGGATAATCTTCGGAGTTGCCAATAAACGTTCGATTGCCTGGGCCACTGCACAAGCACTACACGAAGCCGGAGCCGAGCTCGCATTCACCTATCAGGGCGATCGCCTAAAAGAAAACGTCGAAAGCCTGACCCGCGAAACGATGGCGGAATCGCTCCTGTTGTCCTGCGACGTAACGAAGCAGGAGGAAGTTGACCAGACGTTTCGTAACGTTGGCGAGAGGTTTGGCAGGCTCGATTTTCTGATTCACAGCATCGCCTTCGCGCCACGTGACGCACTCGGCGGCGAGTATCTCAACACCAGCCGCGAAGCGTTCGCCACCGCCCTCGAGATCAGCGCCTACTCGCTTCCGCAGCTTGCCCGCGCTGCTGCACCGTTGATGACCGAAGGCGGCAGCATCGTTTGCATGTCTTACTATGGCGCTGAGAAAGTTGTTGCCGGTTATAACGTGATGGGCGTCGCCAAAGCAGCACTCGAAGCCAGCACTCGTTACCTCGCCAAAGACCTCGGCCCGCGGAACATTCGAATCAACGCGATCAGCGCTGGTCCAATTCAAACTCTATCCGCTCGCGGCGTCGCAGATTTCAGCACCATGCTGAAACATCACGCGGAACGCGCGCCTCTCGGCCGCAACGTCGAAGCTCGCGAGGTGGGAAACACCGCCGTTTTCCTTTGCAGCTCGATGGCTTCAGGAATCACTGGTGAAGTGATCTACGTTGACTGCGGCTACAACATCATGGGTATCTAATGGCGAAGAAGGGCGACGAAGAAACCACCAATCCCGGGCCGCTTGAAAGAACAACTCAGGACGAACAACTACTCGAAAGTCCGCGGCCCGACGAGTTCACGCACACAGATCCCTGGCGTGTCTTCAGAATCATGGGCGAGTTTGTCGAGGGCTTCGACGAACTGGCTACGCTGAATCGCAGCGTCTCGATCTTTGGTTCTGCCCGTTCCAAACCCGACGACCCTGATTACAAAGCCGCGGAAGAAACGGCCGCGCTGCTGGTGGCTGAAGGTTTCGCCGTTATCACGGGCGGTGGGCCGGGCGTCATGGAAGCCGCCAACAAAGGCGCATTTGAAGCGGGCGGACTTTCGGTCGGATGCAACATCGAGTTGCCATTCGAGCAGCGTCCCAATGCATATCAGACAAAGAGTCTAACGTTTAAATACTTCTTCGTGCGCAAGATGATGTTCGTGAAGTACAGCCTGGGCTTCATCATCTTTCCCGGCGGGTATGGCACGTTCGACGAGCTGTTCGAGGCGTTGACGTTGATTCAGACGAAGAAGATCCGCAACTTCCCAATAATTCTCTTCGGTTCGAGTTACTGGGATGGATTACTCAAGTGGCTACACGACGTGGTGAGGGTGGAAGGCAAAATCAACGATCTCGACTTCCACATGATTCACCTCACAGATTCTCCCGCTGAAGTTGTCGAGATAGTGGTCCGCAGTCAGAGTTCCCTGGTTGAACTCGCTTCTGACGACATCGGGATCCTCGGTTAAGTTGATGGAATTTTGACGGCGCTGGTAAGCCACTCGAGGTAAGGCTCGGAACCAGCCACGATCTGCAACGCGATGATTTCGGGGGTCTCGTAGCTGTGCAAAGCGCGGACTTCCCTTTCCAACTCCTCAAATTTCGAGCGCGTTGTTTTAGCGAGTAACAGAATCTCTGCCTGGCGCTCGATCTTTCCTTCCCAGCGATAGACCGATTCCATTTCAGGAAATATTTGAACGCAGGCGGCGAGGTGGGCGCCGATCAGCAGGTCGGCAAGACGGGCGGCTTCTTCGCCGTTCGCGGCCGTCATCAAAACTACTATTGCCTCGTCAGCAGCGGAGGACACAAAAACTACTCCTCACCCGGGTTCTCATCTTCGCTCGGACCACCGGTCAACGGCGTCGTATCGCGGCCAAAGAACGAGTTGTAAATCTCGAGCGCTCGCTCAAAATCTCGCTCGTCCACGAAGATCTCCGCGCCTTCGGATGTTGCGGACAATAGCGGGGAAAATGCGTCTGCGCCGCCGGATTTAACTATTGAGCGAATCCCATTTTGCGTCAGCAGATCGTTGACCATTTCAGCTTCCGCAGGTGAACCCAGTTTATGCAGCGAGACGAAACGCGCCTCGCTGAGATCGTGAAGCGTGTTATCGGATGTTAGGTGTTCGACTAACGCCATATTGTCATCGGGACATTGAGTAATTCCCGGTTCGTACTCCGCTTCACAAACGGGACAAAACATATAAACCTCCCGGCGTACTTAGTACTTTGTTCTTTGATCTTTGTTCGCAACTCCAACCGCGTCGCTATCACTCAAACGTTACGATAGCGAACAAAGTACAAAGTACCAAGCACTAAGATCGCGTAGCCTCAAAAGGTATTTCGTCAAAATGCGTCATGCGCTTGAAGGCGCGAAAACGATCGTTGATCTCCGCATGCGTGAGCCGGCGCACACGTTCAGTGCCGAACTCTTCGACGTTGAATGATGCCATCACGGAGCCGAATATCATCGCGCGGCGCATCGCATCTTCGTTTAATGTTTCCTGGCTCGCCAGGTAACCCATAAAACCGCCGGCAAACGTGTCGCCCGCGCCTGTGGGATCGAAAACGGACTCCAGAGGATACGCGGGAATCGCAAAATAACTATCACGCGTAAATAAGGCTGCACCGTACTCGCCGCGTTTGATGATCAGCGCCTTTGGTCCCCAGCTCAGGATCTCACGCGCGGCCTTGATCAAATTCGGAATGCCAGTCAACTGTCGCGCCTCGGCATCGTTGATGATCACCACGTCGACGACTCTGATGGTACGGACCAACGAATCGCGCGTGTGTTCGATCCAGAGATTCATTGTGTCCAGCGCGACGAGTTCGGCGCCCGGCATCTGTTCACGCACACCGCGCTGAAGGTCCGGTTGAATGTTGCCGAGAAATAACAACCGGGAACGTTTCGATTCCTCCGAAACCTTTGGTTGAAAGTCGGCGAACACGTTCAAATCCGTAAATAGCGTGTGCGCTACGTTCAGATCGTATTCGTAACGACCACCCCAGCGAAACGTCCTGCCATCATCGATCCGCTCGAGATCGCGCGTGCCGATATTGTGTGTTTCAAAGACCTCTTGCTCGGTGAAATCACCGCCGACGACACCGACGATGCTTACGTTAGTAAAAAAACTGGCCGAGATCGAGAAGTGCGAGGCTGAACCGCCGAGCATCTTCTCGCATTTTCCAAAAGGCGTTTCTACCGTGTCATAGGCGACAGAGCCGACAACTAAAAGGGACATGTTTGGGTTAGGGGCCTTTGGTTTTAGGGATCGAGTCTTTGTGCTTAGTGCTTTGTGCTTAGTGCTTTGTGCTTAGTGCTTTGTCCTTTGACCTTGTTTTGCGCGCTAATAAGAATCCAGACTAGCGAAACAAAGTACAAAGAACAAAGCACCAGGTACGCTTTCTACAGTTTCGGTTTATTAAGCGCCTGCAACTCCTCCTGCGCCTGCTTCGCGTAAGAGCCGTTCGGATACTCCGTGATGAGCTTGTTGAAATATGCCTTGCCCATCTCAAGGAACTGTTCCGATGTCAGCGTTCGTTTCTCGCCACCTTCAAAACTGACATACTGTTCGGGCTTCTGCTTCCCTTTGTTTTGTGACAGCCAGATGCTGCTCTGCCCTGCCATGAGCAGCACTTCTTCAATCTTCGCGAAGTTTGGGTTGCCGGCGATGATCTCCTCACAACGCTTCAAGGCCGCGACATAAGCCTTCTTCAACTTGAAATAGTTCTTGGCGACTTCGAGGTTGTGATGCGAGTCGCGCTCCAGATCAGGATCACGAATTGTTGATGGATCCGGGCCACTGCGGACGCCCTGCCCATAGCTGGCAGGCGCTGAAATCAAAAGCGCAAACAGAACCACGAATAAAAGCCGAATTTTCATAACTCACCTCACTGACGATACTTTTTGATGATTGCATCCAGCTTCCGTGTTGTCGCGTCTGGCCAAAGATTAGGCGCCGTGAAGATCGCGTGCTGCAACGCTGAACCGCATTTACAGGCACGCTCGCTAGTCTGCAATCGTTTCACCGTCTCGCGCAAAATGATCTGAGCATTGCGCACATTCTTGTTCAAGTACTCGACGACAGTTTCAATACTCACCGCTTCGTGGCCGGGATGCCAGCAATCGTAATCGGTCACGAGCGCAAGGGTCGCGTAACAGATCTCGGCCTCGCGAGCTAACTTCGCTTCCTGCAAGTTAGTCATGCCGATAATGTCCATGCCCCACGAGCGATAGACATTCGATTCGGCCACGGTTGAAAACGCCGGACCTTCCATGCAGATATACGTTCCGCCTCGATGAACTTTCACGTCCGCGACTCGACACGCCTGTTCCAGCACGTCGCCAACCGCGCCGCACACGGGATGCGCAAACGAGACGTGGGCCACAATACCCTCGCCAAAAAATGTCGACTCAGTAACGCGTCCGCGCGTTCGATCGAAAAACTGATCGGGAATCACCATGTCGAGTGGCGCATATTGTTCCTGTAGCGATCCCACAGCCGACGCTGACAGAATTCGTTCGACGCCAAGCAATTTCATCGCATAGACGTTCGCGCGAAAAGGTACTTCGGTCGGCGTCAGACGATGTCCGCGACCGTGCCGCGGCAAAAACGCGACCCGCTGTCCTTCGAGCGTGCCGATGATGAAGGCATCCGACGGATCGCCAAAAGGCGTGTCGACTTTAACTTCCTCGACATCCGTAAGCTCAGGCATCTGGTACAGGCCGCTACCCCCGATGATGCCCACCAGAACTCGCGGAAGACTGCTCATGAGAGCCTTTCCTCCTCGCGATACGGAACGGGCGTGTAACCCTTTTCTCCCCCAACTAACCGGCAAACCGGCTCGTCGGCATCGTGGTAGAACAAGCAAAGCCATCCTTCCTTAGCAGCCTGCGGAATCAATCGCTTCTTGGCCTCGAGCGTCTCAACCGGGTAAAGATCGTAGCCCATGATCCAGGGAAAGCGGACGTGCGCACGCAATGGCACGAGGTCCGCGAACCCAAACATCGTTTGGCCATTACGATTCAGTCGCCAGCACTGCATGGAACGATTGTGACCGGCGATCGCCTGCATCGTTAGACCAGATGTCACTTCGTAACTCTCTGACTTCCCTTCGAGCTGGCCCGACTCGATCAGCGGTCGCCAGTTCTCGGACAAGTAACTCGCGCGATCACGTTCGGTTGGATGTTCGGCGTGGTCCAACTCTGCCTGGGAAACGAAGTAACGAGCATTTGGAAACGTCGGAACAATCTTTCCCGCTGCGTCGAGTCTCGTGTTACCCCCCGCGTGATCGAAGTGCAGGTGAGTGTTCACGACGATCGTGATGTCTTCTGCTGAAACTCCTGTCTTCGCTTTTACGGTCTCCGGGAACGCACGCACGCGATCTATTGCGTATCTCGAAGCATGCTTCTCAGGCCACTTTTCGCCGATGCCTGTTTCGATCAGGATTTTCTCCTTGCCCGTGTCCACGAGCACGCAATTCATGTTCATGCGGATGCGGTTTTCCTCGTCGGGTGGACAGACCTGCGACCAGAGTTGACGAGGAACGACGCCGAACATCGCCCCTCCATCGAGACGAAATTCGGCGTCCTGAATCACCGCCACGGAGTAGTCGCCAATCTGCATTGCACTTACCGGAAGTCAGGTCCGCGACACCATTACTGCGGCCGCGGCTTGGCCTGGCTCTTATTCGCCGGCGACTCCTGGGGTTGAGGAGCCTGCGGTTTCTCACCCGCCGGCGGCGGCGCAGAGCTCGGCGGCAGATTCTGCGTCGGTTGCTGCTCGGGCGGCTTGACCGAATAATTCTCGGCAACTTTGACGTGCGAACGACTCATGATCTCTTCGAGCAACTTGTCGCCCTTTTCTTTTTCGATCGCCATTTTTGCCTTGTCGGCCGGCGTTTGCGGCTGTCCCAACGGATTACTGTTTGGGTCGCGGAAAAGGATGTGACGTGCGTGGACCATCTCCTTCGGTTTACCGTCAACAGTCTCAGTCTTTCGCTCTTCGAGCTTTATGATGTGCAGGCCGTAAGGCGTTTGGACGAGATCGCTGACTTCTCCGGGCTTCAAGGCGTACGTGGCCTTCTCGAAATCCGGGTGCATCTGGCCGGGACCAAACCAACCTAAATCACCACCCTTTTCGCGGGTTCCGTCGCTACCAAACTCCAGCGCGAGCTTTGCAAAGTCTTCGCCGCCGCGAATGCGTTTGAGCACTTCCTCCGCTTTTGCGCGGTTCTCGTTGCCAGTGTCAGGTTGAGGATGCTTTTCGAGATACTGTTTTATCTCCGCTTCACTGGCTTCAATTTTTTTAGTCAACGTGTCAGTCGCATACTTCTGGACCAGCATGCGAGCGTGCTGAAGCATCAACTGCAATCTAACGACCTGTTTCTTATCGAGGCCCTGTTCGACGGCCTTTTTCTCAGAGATGTAGACACGGCCCACATCCTGCTTGATTTCCTTGAGCCGTTCCTCAGAAAGCTCCGCGCTTATCATGGGATTGCGGCGCTTCACGGCCTCGACCAACTGATCGAACTTGTACTTGTTCACTGGTTGACTGAAATAATCTTCAACCTCTTTGTCCGTGATGTTCGTCGCGTTCTCACCTTGTTCTTCGGCGTAGAACTGCGCGAGCAGTTGTGAACGTTGATATTCGAGTTCACGCTTGAAATCAGGATCCTTATCGACGCCGTGGGCCTGCGCATCCTCAGCAACGGAAAAGAGCCGTCGCAGATCCTGCGCGAAATTTTTGCGTGCGGTTTCATCGGTCGCCAGCCGCTGTCTGACCTGCGGCGCCTGATTTTCGGCGAGCAGCGTCATGTCGTCGGCGGTCAATTCCACCGGTCCGGTTTTTCGCGCCTTGACCTGCCAGAAAATCAATCCCCCGGCAAAAACAACAGCAACGGCGGCCGCAATCAGCGCTTTCTTTGTTGAGTTCAAAATACTTTCCTTTCCTATTAATGCTGCACTAGCTCGAGGAGCACTCCATTTGTAGACGACGGATGAATAAACGCTACTAGACAACCACCGGCACCTACACGCGGTGTCTCATCAATCAAGCGCGCCCCTTGGCTCTTCAACTCCGCCAGCGACCGGCGAATGTCCTTGACCTCAATCGCAATGTGATGCATGCCGGGACCGCGTTTCGCCAAAAACTTTCCCACAGAAGTGTCAGGACCAAGCGGTTCGAGCAGCTCAACGTGGGTATCGCCCACGGCAAGCATACAGACCTTTACGCCTTGCTCCGCCACTTCTTCCGTCGAATGAATCTTCAAACCTAGCGCGTCACGCCAAACCGCCAAACCCTCTTCGATGCTTTTTGTGGCGATCCCGATGTGATCAACTTTCATTGGTACTTTGTACTTTGCGCTTTGTACTTTGCTCACTAGTTTATTTTTCAGTTGAAAATGACCGTTTGCAACGCGAACCAAGTACAAGTACAAAGCACTAAGCTCTACTTTGGCCCCTGCAACAGTTCTTCCACCGCAGAATAAGGGTCTCTCCGCCGGGTTGCAACTTCGTCTGCGAGGCGGTTAAGCATAGCAACCGACGCCTCAGAGTCCAAAACGCGGGCGAGCAGGTTTTCACGCAACAATTCGACGATCCGCCAGCGGGCGATGGCGCGGCGGCGGTCGCTGCTGACCGCGGAATCGCGTTGCGTTTGACGAAAGCGGTCAATGGCGTCAGCGAGGAGATCGAGACCCTGATTCTCCGTGGCTACTGTTTTTACGATCGGCGGATCCCATTTGTCGTCCCTTCCGGCCAGCGACAACAGTAATTCGAGCTCTTTCTCCGTCGCATAAACGCCGTCGCGGTCGGCTTTGTTGATGACGAAGATGTCGCCGATCTCCATGATTCCGGCTTTGATCGCCTGAATGTCGTCGCCCATGCCGGGCACCAGAACCACAACCGAAACATCTGCGGCTTTAACAATTTCGACTTCATCCTGGCCGACGCCCACTGTTTCAACAATGATTCTCGCGTAACCAGCGGCGTCGAGAATCGCTACAGCATCGACCGTCGCACGGGCAAGTCCGCCGAGATTGCCGCGAGTGGCCATCGAGCGAATGAAAACGCCTTCGTCGAGACCGAGTGTCTGCATGCGGATACGATCGCCCAGGATCGCGCCGCCGGAAAACGGACTCGACGGATCGACTGCGACGATCCCGACGCGCTCGCCACGTTGGCGGTACAGCAGCGCAAGTTTATCCACCAACGATGACTTTCCCGCACCCGGTGGTCCGGTGATGCCGATAACCAGTCCGCCGCGGGAGTGTTTATAGATCTCCTTCATCAACGCCGCCGCGCCGTCTGAACCGTCTTCGATCTTCGAGATCGCACGCGCGACTGCCGCAGCCTCGCCTTTGCTGACTCTCTCACTCAGATTATTAGTCTGACCCGGCATTATTTAGACTTGGCGAAGAACCTCGCGAGCGATGATCAATCGTTGTATTTCCGAAGTGCCCTCACCGATGGTGCACAGCTTTGAATCGCGCCAGTATTTTTCGGGCGGATAGTCTTTAGTGTACCCGTATCCACCATGGACCTGGATCGCTTCTTCGCAAACGTTGACGCTGATCTCTGAAGCAAACAACTTCGCCATCGACGACTCCTTCGTCGTCTTCTTACCCTGGTCCTTCATCCACGCCGCCCGATACATCAACAATCTCGCGGCATCGATCTGCATTGCCATGTTGGCCAACTTAAACTGAATTGCCTGAAATTCCGAAATCGGCTTTCCAAACTGATGTCGCTCCTGCGAATAGCGCACGGCCGATTCGAACGCACCCTGCGCGATGCCAACGGCAAGCGCCGCGATCGAGATACGTCCGCCGTCGAGTATCTCCATCGCGTTTACAAAACCCTGACCTTCCTCGCCGAGTAGTTGCCCGTCAGGAACCAGGCAGTCCTCGAACACGACGCTCGCCGTTTCTGAGGCGCGCAAGCCGAGTTTGTTCTCTTTCTTCGACGGCGAAAAACCTTTCATACCTTTTTCGAAGATGAACGTCGAGATTCCCTTACTGCGTTTGCTTTTGTCAGTAACGGCCATTGCCACGCAGGTATCGGCATGGATCGCGTGTGTGATGAAGTTCTTTGATCCGTTGACGATCCAACCACCGTCGGACTTCACCGCGGTCGATTTTGTTCCGGAAGCATCTGAACCTGCGCTTGGTTCAGTCAACCCCCAAGCGCCAAGATGTCGGCCACTCGCCAGCGGCACGAGATACTTCTGGAGCTGTTCTTCAGTACCGTACTTGTAGATGTGATTCGAACAGAGCGAATTGTGTGCGGCGACTGAGATACCGACTGATCCATCGACGCGCGAAAGTTCCTCGATGATCGTCGCGTATTCGACATAGCCCATGCCCGCCCCGCCGTACTCTTCCGGAAAGATGACGCCCATCAGACCCAACTCGGCGAGCTTTGGTTGTAACTCGACGGGAAAATGTTGCGACTCGTCCCACTCCATCACATGCGGCGCGATCTCCGACTCGGCAAACTCGCGCACACTCATCTTGACCTGTTGTTGCTCTTCGGTTAACTCGAATTCCATATGCGTTTACACCCGTTTTCTCTTCTCGGACGACTTCGGCGGCTTTCTCAGCCGTGACACCTCCGCGGGCGACAAGTGTCGCCAATAACCTGGCTTTAGATTGTCGTCTGTCAGGGAGCCAATCCGCACGCGCCTCAACTTCAACACAGAATGACCTATCAATTCAAACATGCGTCGCACTTGTTGGTTGCGACCCTGGTGAAGCAGGACCTCGTACCACGCGTTCGTCTTCGTCTCGTTGAGCTTGTTGATCTTCGCGGCCGCTGTACGCGTTCCGTCTTCGAGCTTTACGCCGCGTCGCAATCTTTCAATCGCACCGTCCGGCGGCACGCCTTTCACTTTAACTTCGTAAACTTTTTCGACGCGGTTTCGCGCTGCGGTGATGAAGTTGGTGAAGTCGCCGTCGTTAGTGAGTATTAAGAGGCCTTCAGTGTTGAAGTCGAGACGGCCTACTGGATAAAGACGTCCGAGCGAACGCGGCAACAGCTCGGTCACCAGTGGGCGGCTTTCCGGATCCGAAACGCTCGAGAGATAACCTTTCGGCTTGTTAAGTAGTACGTAGATTTTTTCGCGCGACTTAAGTTGAGGATTGATGAGTTTGCCGTTTACTTTGATGTGATCTTTTTCGGCATCCGCCTTTGTGCCGAGTTCCCTAACGACTTCGCCATTGACGGTTACGCGACCGGCCGTGATGAGTTCTTCCGCGTGCCGGCGTGAGGCCACTCCCGCGGCCGCGATCAGTTTTTGCAGACGCTCCTGCATAATTCAGCCAGCAGAAAGTCTCCCGCTAAGGCGCAAAAGAAGAAATCCAGACGAACGTTTCCAGCCTTTGCGCTTCCCGTCGCTCTTGTTTGCGTCTTTGCGCCTTAGCGGGAGAATTCTTTTCAAGAGCCGCCGCTTAGATCATGAAAGTCTTCGACACTCGGCAACTCAGACAGATCTTTCAATCCAAACTGAAGCAGGAACTCCTTCGACGTCCCGTACATCATGGGCCGTCCGACCGTTTCCTTACGACCTTTTGCCACGATCAACTTCTTGTCGAGCAGGGTCTTGATCGAAGACGGTGATTGCACGCCACGAATCTCGAGGATCTCAGGAACTGTCACCGGCTGCCGGTACGCTATCACTGCCAGCGTTTCGAGCGACGCGATCGACAGCTTCGCACTCGGCCGCGTTTTTAGAAATGCGCGCACGTGCTCGTGATACTCCGGCCGCGTCGCAAACTGCCAACCACCTGCGACCTCGCGGAGTTGCAGTCCGCTGTTGCGCGCGTTGAACTCCTCGGCGAGTGCCGCGAGTGTTTGATTGATGACGTCTTTGTCTTCCTTCAGCACGTCGGCAATATGCTTCGCGCTCAGCGGCTCTTCCGAAACATAGATTAAAGCCTCTACGACCGCGGCACGTTCCGCCTGGCTCTGCGGTGAAGACAGTGGTCCTTCGTCCGGAGTCTCGGCATCCATCGCGGCCGCCGACTCCTCTTCCGCAACCATGGCCGCCAGCTCACGGCTGGCTTCTTCGTTCAGCGCCGCTTCGTCATCTAACCTTGGATTTACGTTCTGTTCTTCAGTTGCCATCTGTTTAAGCTGCCACGCGGGCAATAATATCCCCGAAAGTTTCGCGCTGAAAGAGCTTTACTTCGGTGGTGCGCACCAGTTCCAGCACCGACAAAAACGCGAGAACGAGTTCGCGCCGCGACCGCGCACGTTCAAAAAAGACGCGCAGGTTGAGCTCGCCGGTCGACATCACCATGTTGCGCAAACGTTCGAGCATCTCGGCCATTGAAATCTCCTCACGTTCGATCTCCAGCAACACCTCTTCTTTATGTCGCGCGAGAATGTCTTGAAAGACCTTGAGCAGATCAAACAATCCAACCGCAACTTCAGGATTGTTCTTGTCAGTCTCCAACTCAGCGCGTTTAAAAACCGCTCGCTCGACCGTTGCGCGCGACCAGAGCATCTGTGCCGCTGCTTTGTATTTCTGGTATTCGAGCAGCTGGTTGACGAGATCGCTGCGCGGATCTTCTTCTTCCTCTACGACAGCCGACGGATCGCGCGGAAGCAACATCTTCGTCTTGAGCTCGATCAATGTCGCGGCCATGACGAGAAAGTCGCCCGCAACGGCGATGTCCATCTCCTGCATCACGCGCAGGTAACGCAGATACTCATCGGTAATTCGCGCGACTGGTATGTCGTAAATGCTCACTTGCTCCTGACGAATCAGGTGCAACAAAAGGTCGAGTGGACCTTCAAACTCACCGAGCAGGATCTTCAGATCGTCGGTGACGTCGTCCGAAACAATGTGCGGTGTAGCGCCGGCTACGTTGAGTTGCGCTGGCTGCTCCTCGACTGGTTCCGCCAAGGTCTCGGGAGTTTGGTCGTTCATAGTTAACGCGTGATACCTATTCGTTGATAGACAGTTGACAGTGTCGAGCCGGCGATCTTGCTGGCTTTGTCACGCCCTTGCGCGAGCAGCTCGTCGAGACGCTCGTCCGTGATTTCCTTCACCCGCTGTTGAAAAGGACGCAGAAATTCGATTGTCGCGTCAGCCAACTGGCCTTTCAACTGCGCGTATCCTTTGCCAGCAAAATGCTCTTCCACTTCCCTCTGCGACTTGCCCGTAATGAGGTGATAGATCTCGAGCAGGTTGTTGATGGCCGGACGCGACTCGTCGAAACGAATCTCAGTGCCGGAGTCGGTAACCGCTCGTTTGAACTTGCGTTGGACCGAGTCGGCATCGTCCGTCAACAGGATGCGACTGTTCGGATCGTCATCAGATTTCGACATCTTTTTCAATGGATCTGACAGCGACATGATGCGAGCGCCCACCTTTGGTATAAAAGCGTCGGGCACCTTAAATGTCTCCCCGTAGTCGCGGTTGAAGCGTATCGCAATATCACGTGTCAGCTCGAGATGCTGTTTTTGATCATTGCCCACCGGAACGAGATCCGTGTGATAGAGGAGAATGTCGGACGCCATTAACACGGGATAATCGAGGAGGCCGACGCTCACGTTCTCCTGCTGTTTTCGCGCCTTGTCTTTGTACTGCGTCATCCGTTCTAGTTCCGGAACGCGCGCGACGCAGTTCAATACCCACGTGAGCTCGGTGTGCGCCGGCACGTCTGACTGAATGAAGATCGTAGAGACCTGCGGATCGATTCCTACTGCAAGGTAGACCCGCGCGAGATCACGAGTCTTCTCAAGAAGCAGTTTTGGATCCTGAGGCAGGGTTAGCGCGTGAAGATTGACGATGCAAAAAAAGCTTTCATATTCGTTTTGCAGCGCAACCCAGTTTTTCAGCGCGCCCAGGTAGTTACCAAGATGCAGATTGCCCGTAGGTTGAGTACCACTAAAGATTCGCTTGGTCATGTTCTCGGCATTGGCCGCAGTGGAACGGGCGCCGCTGCTAAACCCCCAAGTAAAGTAGGTACCACACGAACTTCATCACCGGACTAATGATCGCGCTGGTGAAACCAACGTAGATCAGAATCATCATGATGATGTAGCCGTGCTGTTCCAGTATTTCGAGTATGGGCTGTGCGCTCGCCGGCAAAAATGTCTCGAGCACCTTGCTGCCATCGAGCGGAGGAAACGGGAGCAGGTTAAAAACCGCGAGTGAAACGTTCATGAACAGCAGGTACTGAAGGAACAGCAAGACCGGTTCACGTACCGACTCGGGGAGGACAAAAGGACCCCCGTTCATGATTATGACCTTCAGGATCAGAAACGCTATCGAAGCGATGAAGATGTTCGCCAGAATCCCCGCGAGTGAAACCATCACGTTTGCGAGATCCTTGTTTCGCCAACGTAAGGGATTGACCGGAGTCGGTTTCCCCCAACCGATCAACGGAATATTTGTGCCGGAGCTGCCGAAGATAAACATCACGATCGGGATCAACAGCGTTCCGATCGGATCAGTGTGGGCCATTGGATTCAGCGTAATGCGTCCCAACAGCCGCGCTGTATCATCGCCAAACTTGTAAGACATCCATGCGTGCGCTGCCTCGTGTGCCGATATCGCCAGAAGCAGCACTACCATGTAGATTACAAGCCGGGGAATGAGTTCTTCAGGATTCAAGTAATCACTCGTTTATCAGTCGCAGGGCGTTAAAGCGGTCAACTTAGCATTCCGCTCAATGGGTGTCAAAACCTTGTATAAGTTTTATTTAGCTCGACAAAAGCGTGCCTTTTATGTGCGTAGGCAGACTGTAAACCGAATCGATCGACACGACTGCCATTTCGCCCGCTGCACTAAACGCGAGCCCGATCAAATTGACTCCCGCGACACTCAATTCTGCATTCTGACCATCGGGCGAGATGCGCACGATACCGCGCCGGCCACGTAACGAAGCCGCGACGTAAAGATTTCCTTCGTTATCAAACGCAAGTCCCTGCGGGCGGCCCAAACCCTTGAAGAAGACATCCACCTCGCCATCGGGATCGATTCTCCAGATGCAGTCGAAACTGGTCACGGTCGGTCCGGAGACGTAGAGCGAATCATCCGGCCCGAACGCCAGATGAAACGCGGAGACTGAAGGTTCAATCTGCGTCCATGCTCGTTCCTCACCGATGCCGTTGACTTTGAAGATCGTGCCCGTGCGATCTCCAACATGCATCACGCCATCCTGATCGAATGCTACGCCCGTAGCGACGCCGAGGTTTCTCGCAAATGCAACGGCTTCCTTGAACGGCGTGACCTTGTAAACAACACCTTCGAGACGGCTGGTGACGAACATCGAGCCATCAGGACCGAACGCGATCCCGGTCGGGTTAGGAATGTCTCCGGAGTACTCGGAAACGTCGCCGCTGATATCAATCCGAAATAGCGTTACGGGCAACTCTTCACCGCGTGATCCCGAACGGGTCACGAACAACGCGCCGTCGTCAGGATCAAAAGCTGGGTTCGCAACCGGATGAAGATCACTCGCAAGTTTTCTACCGACAATCATGGAGGCAGGCGCGCTGCGTTCATTGCCGCTCAGCAACTGCACCTCGACCTGACCGCCCTTGGTTTCAGGAACGATCGCCAGCACCCGGTTCGGGGCAAGGGCTACAATCGGCGCCGTCGAGTCGTCAACAAGAACTGCGCAAAGGGCCGGATCGCTTGTATCAAACCCAACGCAGTCGATGACGATCTCACCGCCGGCGATGCCATACGGTGGATCTATCTTTAGGATTTTCCCAGCACTACCCATAAAAACCGTTCATCATACGCTGCACCTGCATAACTCAACAAGAAGAGCCATTATCCGGCACTGGTTCAATGAACCAGTACCCATTATCCGGGTGGTGTCTTAGTTTTCTCTGCGTATCTCTGCGGCCCTCCGCGTCTCTGCGGTTTATGCGCTTTGCGGTTCTTTTACCGCAAAGTCGCAGAGGACCGCCAAGGTACGCAGAGAATGGCGGCAAACTAAGACACCACCCATTATCCGGGAAGTGTCTTAGTTTTCTCTGCGTATCTCTGCGGCCCTCCGCGTCTCTGCGGTTTATGCGCTTTGCGGTTCTTTTACCGCAAAGTCGCAGAGGACCGCCAAGGTACGCAGAGAATGGCGGCAAACTAAGACACCACCCATTATCCGGGAAGTGTCTTAGTTTTCTCTGCGTATCTCTGCGGCCCTCCGCGTCTCTGCGGTTTATGCGCTTTGCGGTTCTTTTACCGCAAAGTCGCAGAGGACCGCCAAGGTACGCAGAGAATGGCGGCAAACTAAGACGCCACCCATTATCCGGGAAGTGTCTTAGTTTTCTCTGCGTATCTCTGCGGCCCTCCGCGTCTCTGCGGTTTATGCGTTTTGCGGTTCTTTTACCGCAAAGTCGCAGAGGACCGCCGAGGTACGCAGAGAATGCTGGCAAACTAAGACACCACCCATTATTCCTTCGGCTTGGCCGACTGATGTGCGGCATGGCTCGGCCTTGCCGTCATCTTCGTATGGTATAATCGGCCCCCGGAATAGGAAGGAAAAAGCCATTACCAGCGTTCTAGGCAACACCCTCGGATTAAAACCCAATCAGTTGCGGCGCATCGAAAAGCTGTATACCCGGCGCATACCTCCCAATCAGATTGTCACACCTGAATTCGCCCGACAGTTAAGTGAGCTCTCGCACGAAACACGTCGTCAAATCGGTGCACTCATCGATCGCAAAGGCCACGTTCAATACGTGATGATCGGCGACAACAAGGGCATCGAACTCCCCGACTTCAAACGAGTCCGCGTCGCTTCAGGTAGATTTCGCGGGCTGCGCTGCGTCCATACGCACCTGCGCGGTGAACCTCTCACCCAGGATGACTTAACCGACCTAGCGCTGCTGCGTTTAGATCTGATGGCCGCGATCGATGTGGACAATGATTCTGGATTGCCTGGCATCGTACGCGCTGCGCACTTGCTTCCGTTACATGCAGGCGAACTCGACAACGCCGCCACGCCCGACTCTTACGCCTTTCTTGAACCGAAGATCCCGTCGCAACTCGACTCCGATTTTCTCGAGTTGATCGATTCGCTCGAAGAGGAAATGGCGCGAAATCGACGTGTCGCGCGACGCGCCGAAATGCGCGACAGAACGATCCTCGTCGGCGTTGCAACCGGATCTCTCGCGGACGCCGAGGAGTCGATGGCCGAACTCGCAGAGCTCGCAAACTCCGCCGGCGTTGTCGTTCAGGATCAAATCATCCAACGTCGGTCCGCGATCGATCCGCGTACGGTGTTAGGCCGCGGCAAGCTGGATGAACTGATCATTCGCGCACTACAGCTCGGCGCAGACATGCTCGTCTTTGACAGCGAGCTTTCTCCGGCCCAAGTCCGTTCCTTGTCGGAAGTAACGGATTTGAAAATCATCGACCGTTCCCAGTTGATTCTCGACATTTTCGCGCAACGCGCTCAGTCGAAAGAAGGAAAGATTCAGGTCGAGCTTGCCCAGTTGAAATATCTGTTGCCGCGATTGATCGCGGGTCAGGATTCCGCATTTTCGCGCTTGGCGGGCGGTATCGGCGGACGAGGTCCGGGTGAAACCAAACTTGAAACTGATCGACGCCGCGTCCGAGATCGCATCAATCGCCTCGAACGGGAAATTGAAACCCAGCGACAACGTCGTCAGGAACGACGCAAAGGTCGAACAAAACACGGCCTGCCCATCATTTCAATCGTCGGTTATACCAACGCCGGCAAATCGACCTTGCTCAACGCGTTGACGCGAAGCGCTGTGCACGCCGAACAACGCATGTTCGCCACGCTCGATCCGACTTCGCGGCGCCTTCGCTTGCCGCGCGAGCAGGAAGTAATCATTAACGATACCGTCGGTTTCATTCGCGCATTGCCGCCGGATTTGCTATCCGCTTTTCGCGCGACGCTGGAAGAGATCGGCGACAGCAATCTGCTGATTCACGCAGTGGACGTATCGAATCCACGTTGGGTGCAGCAGATTCAATCCGTAAAAAGAATTCTCTCAGAACTCAAGTTGTCAGAGATTCCATCGATTCTGGCACTTAACAAGGCTGACCTGGTGGAACCCGAAGTCTTGGAAGGGGCGGTGCGCCAGGCCCGCCAAATGGATAGCGGTGAAACCGTGGTGATCTCGGCCATCAAACCGGCCACGCTAGGCGTGTTACTCGAAAAGGCCGGCGCGGTGTTGGCGCGAAACTTGAACGCTCAACCAGCCGACGGCGAGCGCCGATCCGAGGCTCTGTCTCGCATCGCATAATGGGACTCCGTCCACGTTTCAAAACTCCGTTCAGTCAGGCGCGCGACAAACTGATCGTCTACGCGATGCGCCCGCTGAGGATGTTCAAGCCGCGCACACGATTCCTCATCGCGTGCAGTGCGCTGGCCCTGCTGACAACACTTCTACTCCTCTATCCGCATTCCTCGAATTTAAATGAGAATTACAAAGAGGGCGATGTTCTCACCCGAACAATAGTCGTTCCGGCCGATATCACCGCGGTGGATCTCGCGGAAACTGAAAGACGCAAAACAGCAGCAAGAGAAAACACACGGCCTATCTTTAATTTAAATTCGAGTCGCACCGAGACATCGGTGCAGAGTTTTATAGCGAGTTGGGAAGAACTTAAGGAACGGATCGCGCCTAACCAGAACGTTAGCGAAACCGAGATCGAGCGCCTGTCGTCAATTATTCGCGGCGTGGGTGAGGGTCATATCTACGACGACGTCGACGCCGAACGATTGCAAAACGAAATCGTTCTGATCGACGTACGAAGTCCCGAGACCCCGTTTAACGTGCCCGTGCCGCGCACGAGAATGGTTCCCCTCTCGACCGCCCGCCGTAATCTCGAAACCAGAGTGCTCAATCTCAGCGGATGGACTGCTGAACAAAAAGCACAACTTGCTTCGGCTTTATCGACCTTCATCCGGCCCAACGTTGTATTGGACCAGGCGGCGACGACTATCGCGCGCGAAACCGCGGCAAGCCAGGTTCCATCGGTTGTCATCTCGTTGAAACGCGGCCAATTTCTCGCCCGTGAAGGCGACACGGTTACTCCCGAGATTCTCACGCAAATTGCCGCGATTAAAACAACCGGTCACGCGGGACGTCCATGGCAGAACTTCTTTGGCTTGTTACTGATCGTCGTCGCGGTTTACTGGGCCGCCTGGAAGTTTGCTGAGCACAAGAGTGGCGCGAGTGCTCTGGCGCTCAGCAAGCATAAGGCTTTTGCGCTCGTCGGATCGGCGATCCTTGTCCAAACTGCGTTGATGAAAATTGGCTTTATTTTTGGCGAAAGCGTCGCCGCCAGAATGCAGCCGCCGTTCAACGATCCAGTCATCTGGAACTTTGCAATTCCGTTCGCGGCGGCTGCCCTGCTCGTCGCGATGCTGGTCGACACCCAACTGGCTTTCCTGACCGGAATGATCACGGCATTATTTGCCGGCTTGCTGGCGCCGACCGGAATGCAGAAAGCATTGTTCGCGATGGTCTCCTGCTCGGCGGCAGTTTACGGAACGGGAAGGTATCGCGAGCGGCAGTCAGTGACGCTCGCGGGTTTGCTGGTCGGCGGGGTGAATGTAGTGATGGCGCTGGCACTGATCGCTTATTCACAACAACCGTTGACGTGGAAGACCGCCCTGATGGCAATCGGCTGCGGTATGGCTGGTGGATTGTTGACGGCTATCTTCGCCGCGGGTGGTTTGCCGATCAACGAATCGGCCTTCGGCATTCTCACAGACGTAAAGCTACTTGAATTATCGAATGCCGACCTGCCGGTGTTGGGCCAGCTCGCGTTGCGTGCGCCCGGAACCAACCAACACTCGCATGCCGTCGGACAACTGGCGGAAGACGCATGTCGCGCAGTCGGCGCCAATCCCCTGCTCGCGCGCATCGGCGCGCTCTATCACGACATAGGCAAACTCGCCGCGCCGGAGTATTTTGTCGAGAACCAGCAGGGTAACAATCCGCACGATCGACTGCGGCCATACCAGAGCGCGAAGATCATCACGAGCCATGTCACTTATGGCGCGCGCCTCGCAAAAGAGATCGGCCTCCCGGACAAGATCGCGGACTTCATTCCGCAGCATCATGGCACCAGAACGCTGCACTATTTCTTGCGCAAGGCTCAGGCGCAAGCCAAACCTAACGAGAAAATAGACGAGGCCGACTTTCGCTATCCGGGTCCAAAGCCGCAATTCAAGGAAGCGGCAATCATGATGCTCGCCGACTCGTGTGAAGCCGCGGCGCGTTCATTAGCACGTCCGGATCCGGAAAACATTCGCGCGATCGTCGTTAAGATCGTGGACGCGATCATCAGCGATGGTCAGTTAGACCAGTGCGATATCACATTGCAGGAGTTGACAACGATCCGCGAAGCAATGATCAGCGCGTTGACTGCGATCTACCATGCGCGTATCGATTATCCAGGATTCAATCCTCCACCGACTGGTCCAATGCCCACCTTGCCTACCGCCGATCTCGACAGCGAAGAGCGCGGCGTTACTTACAGCAAGCCATCCGACATTCCCATCAGTCTCGGCGGCGAAGTCGAAGACGAAGCCATCCCGCGAAAAGTCGGTAACCGGTAACCACAAGAGGCACAAAAGACACAAAAGGCACAAACAACAAGGGAAGAAGGAGAAGACCTTCTCTGATTCTTTCAGTCTTGTGCCTTTTGTGCTTCTTGTGTCTTTTGTGGTTAAAACTTAGAACGTAATTTGGAATAGGTAGTTGCGAGATCTTCGGGTAGGACGCGCGTCTCACCGACTGTGGTCATGAAGTTCGTGTCGCCAGTCCAACGAGGGAGCACGTGAATGTGAATGTGATCGGCGACGCCCGCGCCTGCCGCCGCGCCGAGGTTCATGCCGATATTGAAACCGGCCGGTGAATAGACTTCGCGCAATGCCGCCTGACCACATTTCGTCAGGTCCATCATTTCATCCGTGATTTCTTTCGGCGTCGAGTCAAACTCGGCCGTGTGCAGGTAAGGCACGACCATGAAATGCCCGCTGATGTACGGATAGAGATTGAGGACCACAAATGCCAGTCGGCCGCGGTGGAGCACGAGGTTCTCCTCGTCATGCTCTGCGGAATCGCCGGCGATACGGCAGAAGACGCACTCATCCGCTTGTGAATCCACCCCAGACGCAATGTATCGGGCACGCCAAGGGCTCCACAGTCTGTCCAATCAAAACACCTCGAATCTGTTCGCAGGTTAAAGGATGGGCGGCTGGCGGTTCTCTCCTGCCAGAGAGGGGGACGAGTTCGGTCTCGACGCGTGGGAGTTGTCTTCGTTAATGAGCTCTTTCAGTTCCTTGCCTGGTTTGAAATAGGGCACGCGCTTCGCGGGGATACTAACCGGATCGCCGGTCTTTGGGTTTCTGCCGCGGCGCGCACCACGTTCACGCACGCGAAAACTACCAAACCCGCGTAGCTCGATCTTCTCACCCTGATTTAGTGTTTCAATGATGCTTTCAAAGACAATTTCGACTAAACGCTCGGCGTCTTTTTTGGTAAGTTCGGCGGCTCGCGCAACGTCTTCGACGAGTTCTGCTTTTGTCATGCATCACCTCGGTTTTAAGCAAAGAAGTCTTATTAACGTCTTGATAATGGCGAGGTTAAGTTAACCGTACACTACCAGAAACGTAGCGCGTCGGGCAAGACTCAGCCGCGCAAGTCAGACGATTGAGAACGTGGGACCAGCCACTGTTATTCGTCACTGGTCTCGGGCTTACTGAGGCCGAAATCGGCCAGTTCGCCCAGTGAGGCCATCCCGCCGCCCGCCTCTGAGGAATAGATCTTTGTATCGATAATCGGTTCGTCCTTGCCCACCGCGCGAGCAGAAAGACCGATCTTCTTCGTGTCGGGATCGATCCGCAGGATCTTAAAGTCCATGTCCTGTCCCAACTGCACCACGTCCTCGGGCTTGGCAATTCGTTCTTCTGAAAGTTCGGAGATGTGACAAAGGCCTTCGAGATTGTCGTCGAGCTCAATAAAAGCGCCGAAGTTTGCAAACCGCGCCACTTTGCCATGCACCACGTCGCCAGGTTTGTGCTCGTTCGTAAACTTCTCCCACGCGTTTGGCTCGAGGTCTTTAATGGAGAGCGACAGACGACGATTGTCGCTGTCAATACTCGTGATGACGGCGTCAATCTCCTGACCTTTCTTCAACACCTCGCTCGGATGCTTGATCCGACGCGACCACGAAATATCCGAAACGTGGACCAGTCCGTCAACCCCGTCTTCAATCTCGATGAAGGCGCCAAAATCGGTCAGGTTGCGGACGCGGCCATGGACTCGCGTACCGACCTGATAACGCTCGTGCAACGTCTGCCACGGGTTCTCCTGCACCTGTTTCATGCCGAGACTGATACGTCGTGCGCGCGGATCGACACTAAGCACTTCAACCTCTACGCTGTCGCCCGGGTTGACTACCTTGCTCGGATGCTTGACGCGCTTGGACCAACTCATTTCTGAAACGTGGACCAAACCTTCCACGCCGTTCTCGAGTTCGACGAACGCTCCATAATCAGCAACGCTGGCAACCTTTCCGTTCACGCGCGTGCCGACCGGGAATCGCTCTTCGACACTGGACCACGGATCCGGCAAGAGCTGCTTGTAACCGAGCGAGACGCGTTCACGGTCGCGATCAAACTTCAGGACCTTGACCTGAATGTTATCGCCCACTCGAAACAACTCATTTGGGTTCTGGAGCCGCCCCCACGACATGTCTGTCACGTGCAGCAAGCCGTCGACGCCACCGAGATCCACAAATGCGCCGTAGTCGGTGAGGTTCTTAATCTGCCCTTCCACCACGATGTCTTCTTCAATCTGCTGAAGCGTTTGATCTTTGCGGCCGGTATTCTCCTGTTCGATGACGGCCTTGCGCGACAACACCACGTTCGAGCGCTTGCGGTTGAGCTTGATAACCTTGGCTTCGATCACCTGGTTGCGCAAGCTGTCGAGGTTACGCACCGGGCGAACGTCGACCTGAGAACCCGGAAGAAATGCGGCGATACCGTCGATGTCAACGCGCAAGCCGCCCTTTATCCGATCGATGACGCGTCCTTTGACGCTTAAACCCTCTCGATAAGCCTTCTCTAGATCGTCCCACGCCTTCATGCGCACTGCGTCGGCGCGTGAAAGAACGGGTAGACCGTCGGCGGTCTCCATGCTCTTCACGAGCACTTCGACTTCGTCACCGGCTTTGACAGTCAGTTGGCCGTTCTCGGTAAACTCAGCTGGGTTAACAATGCCTTCCGACTTGTAGCCGAAATCGATCACGACGCCGCGTTCGCTCAGACCAACGACGGTGCCGCGAACGACTTCGCCTTCTTCAAGAGTCGCTTGCTCTTGTTCGAATTGATCGAGAAGTTGCCCGAAATCAACATCACCGCTGGAGCGCGATTCATCGTTTTCATCAACGTCGGGGGCGTGGGTTGCTGGTGCGGGTTGAGATGCCATGACGTTTTGTTGCGGCGCCGTCTGCGAGTCGCCGGAGGTTGAATTGTTAGCCTCGCTGTTGTTCAGCTTGGGTTGTTCACTAGACATGAATACTCCTGTAGTTCCCGATAACTCTGAGCGCGTGCAAGATCATATCGCGCTTCACTGAAACGGAACAATCAGCGCAGGTCTTCGCTGAATGCCAGACAGTGTCCAGCGGCGATTTGCTTGATTGACCTTGGCGTTGTCGGGAATTGAAGCTGGCGAGGAAGCGAGCCGTTTGGATTTGGAAATGTCAGTTTTAATCTGTTTCGATTACCGCCCTGCCGTAATTGCCCCGCTTGGTCCGACAAACACCCGCCGCCTTCTTACCGGGTAGGGCGGCAATTTACACGGCAGGGTGCGCTATGTCAAGGCAACAGAAGAGCTTTCTGTGACTCTGACAGTGTTACAGAGTCACAGAAACAAAAATGTTTTAGATATATAACTAATGAGCGGAAGAAAGGGCGTCGGCCATGCGCGGAACGACATACACACCCGCCGAGTGAGAACCGACAAACAGCACATTCTGATCGTGCGCGTCGAACGCGAGTGCCCAGATGCGCTGACTCGGTAAGCGCCTGCCCTTCGGATCAATGCGAGCCCACGTCACACCGCCATCTGTAGTGCGGAAAACACCGCCGCCGTTTTCGCTCGTCTGATAAGCGTTTCCGACAAACACCTCGTCACCGTTGCGCGGGTTGACCAGGATGCTGGTGAAATCTCCAAATGGTAGATTGCCACCGCGCCGGCTCCACGTAGCACCTGCATCGTGCGACATGAACAGCGCCTGTTTCGTGCCGACGAAAACACGATCAGGTCGTGACGGATCCTGCGCGATCACGTTGATTGGAACGTCGCGCGGTACATCGACAGTTTTCCACGTTTTGCCGCTGTCGCGCGAAACTAATACGCCCGATTGCGGAGTGCCCACCCAAATCGTTTCGGGCTGGCGCGGAGTGGTAGCAATACAAGTGGTGCGCGGATCGCCAATGCCGTAAGTGAGTTTCTGCCAACCCTTCGACGGGTCGAGACTACGGTAAAGACCGTTATTCGTTGCGGCAAGAAATCCCGGTTGTCCTGAATCGGCATCCACCATGTGGACCAGCGTGTGAACGGCGTCGGCCAAAATCAAATCCGCCTTGTCCGTTTCAGCAGGACCCGCGCTGGTACTAACTCCGAGCGCCGCGAGCGTGATCGAATCGAGCCTGCCTGTTACGGGTAGATGGCGATCCGTCTGGAACCGCTTTACTGCCGAGGTCGTGTTGGCGCCGGCTTTTCCGTCCGGTGTGCCAAGATTATAGCCAATAGCAGCTAACGCTTCCTGCGCATGAAGAACGGTTTCGTCAGCTGTTCCACGCGGCGTTTTACGTGCTGCGACTGGCGCCGCACGTTGTCGCTTTGTTCCTTTTTTTGGCGCAGCCTTTTTAACGGGAGTGCTCGGTGCCCACACGGGTGCCCATGAATTACCGCGATCGGTCGAGCGATAGACACCTAAATTTGTTCCCAGGTAGATCAGGTTTGCATCGCGCGTGTCCTGAACAATGGCGTAGGTGATCAGGCGCGAAGGCATGCTGCGCATGGACGGGCGCCAGCTCTCGCCGTTGTCGTTACTGACGAAGAAGAAGCCGCCGCCTGTAGCTGTATTGATCGTCGACGCGTAAATGCGGTTGGGCGTCTCCCTGTCAGCGAGAATCGCGTTTGCGAAGCGACCACTAAAGCCGACGTTGGTTGGTGTGAACGTCTTGCCCGCATCGTTTGAAACCATCACGCCATAGTTGTTAGTACCGATGTAGATGAGATCCGGGCGCGAAGGATGCACCGCGATGGAGTTGATCTCGAGCTGACGCGAAGTAGTTACCATCCATGAGTCGGGGTCGCCACCTTTATCTGATCGCCAGAACCCTTCCGTGGTGCCGGCGAGAATGAGACCCGCAACTGACGGATGTTGAAGAATGGCACGGGTACGGCGCGACTGCGACGGTATGCCCTGCACCTTGCGCCACGTTTCAGCGCCGTTCTTACTTTCGTAGATGCCACTGCACGCCGACATGAAGACGTGATTGGGATCACGTGGATCGATGTCGATCGCAAAGATGTCTGAGTCGTCAATCATCCCCTCGCGAATGATCTTCCAGGTCTGACCACCGTCAACGGACTTGTACGGCAGATACCAGGTGCCCGCGTAAATCGTCATGTTAGTGCGGGGATCGAACGCCAGAGATTCAACGTGATTTAAGCCCTGGACGTGGGACGTGGGCAACTGTTTCCATGTTTCGCCAGCGTCCTCGGATCGAAAGATGGTGTTGAAAGTGCCGGCGATTAACGTATCAGGATCGGATTCCGACTGAGCAAGCGAATGAATCGCTTCATTCTTGAGCTGCGCGCTTTCGCGCCATGTCTGACCGCCGTCAGTTGATTTGAAGAAGCCGCCGGGAAGGTCGTGCCGGTGCGCACCCACATACAACACTTTTGGATTACGTGGGTCGACAATGATGTGATCGACAAAAAGCCGCGGTTTGCCAAGATTGTGAAGCAGTTGCCAATTCTTGCCACTATCGGATGACGTATAAATCTGTCCGTCGAGAGTACCAAAGTAGAAACGATCGGGATTCGAAGGATCTATGACGATTGCGCGAACATCGCCGCCGGGAGGTCCGGTCGTACGCCAATCGTTCGAATAAAGTGCAGGATCTGCCGGATCGCCGGCTGCAAACATCACAGCGGCACTGGGCGCCAGGCTAAGACAGAGCAGCGTTACGACAAAGAGGGGGAGACGCGTACAAGATTTTCTCATCGTTATTTCATCCAGGGTTAAAACGTCCGCGAGCGCACGTCGCTCACCTTGCGCGACTAGTTTATTACAGATCCCTCACTTTGTGTCCTAAAAGCTGGGGCGACCATAAGATGCCTAGAAAATCTGGCGCAGTTGCATAAATTCGAACACTAACGCACGCCGCGAATAAGGGCAATAAAAAGACGACGGGCGACGCTTGGTAGCGTCGCCCGCGTGTTTTGGGGTCTTGGGTATAACCAAAACCGTTAGTTGTTACTCCTCATCACCTCGGCCACGGCGTCCGCGAGGTTGTCTGCGGCACTGTGGACACGGTGAGATCTCACCCGTGGTGTCGACCTGAGGTTGGTTAGCGCCTTGCGGCACGACCCACAACTGCACCGTCAGGTCTGCACGGCATCCACCGTCAACTACCGTGATGCGGCTCGCTTCAATTCCGCGAGTATTAACGAGGTAGTCCTTAGCACGATCGCCGCGGGTTTGTCCCTCACCGGTACAAGTACCGTAGGCAATGATCGTTGCAGTCGAACCGGGCTCGTTCTGGAGCTGGATAGCGAAGTTGTCGAGTCTGGCCTTCTCATCGTTGAAGCGGATGTTGCCATACTCGTCGAACCTTCGCGGCTCTGGTGGCGGCGGCTTGACTGACGTCGTGCAAGAATTTGTGTTCGAGCACGAAGGATCTGCGCCACCGACGCTGACCGTGGCAGTTACCGACTGTCCGCCCAGACCAGCGGTATCAACTGTGATAGAAGAGGTTCCCTGACCGCTGGAGATTGTTCCGGCCGACACTGACCAGTTGTAGGTCGGTGTGAAGCCTTCACCTCCACCCGTTACGGAAGCTGTGAACGTAATCGGCTGATTAAGGTCGACTGAATCCGGACAGCTTACGGAAATCTGCGGGCACGGCGGTTTCGGCACTTCGCAGCCCGTGCACTCAGCAACCGTTACGGTAGCTGAAGCATTCGCCGTGTGCTGATTACCATCGTTGACCTCAACGGTTGCGGTGTACGATCCGTTCGCCACACCCGTGAGATCCCAGGTTACCGTGCGGCCTTCGCCGCTTAACCGACCACCGGTGACTGACCAGGTATAAAGCATTTGGTCGTTATCGGGGTCAGTCGCATTCGCGGTTAGCTGCACTTCGCTGCCAGTCGGCGTACAAGTTGTCGACGTGGCTGGCGGCGGGCAGGGCCGCAGAACCGAGCTCATCGAGGATGAAACGCTGACGGTCGGTGGCTGATTCGGCGGTGGTGGTGGAGTACGCTCGTTGCGACGTCCAATCCAGAACTGGGTGATAAAACCGTGCTCGTCTTCCGAGAAGTTGAATCCGATCGGGAATCCCTGCGAAGTAACTGCGCGGGACGTGCCGGGAACAACCACAAGACCTCTTCCGACGACGTTCACGTTCGTGACTTGTTGGATGGGAATGTTGAAGTCGGCAGGCTCAAAGTGATCCTGATCCTGCGGGTTCAAGTGACGGCGATAAGCGAAGCCGAAACCAAACCAGCGACGCGGATAGATCTTAACGCCCGCGAGTCCTTCAACTGGGTTGTTATTAAACGCGTTGGGCGTGCGGCCCCCCATGTACTGCGTCGAGCGAACTTCGAAGATTGGCTGGAAGTGCTCGTTAACCGGGAAGTCGAAGCCGACGCCGGCAATCATCTCATCCGGACGGTCCAACAACACGAAATCACCGCCCAAGCCCTTTGGATTACTGTTTAGGATGTAACCAAAGTTTGCGGACAGGTTAACGTGTTTGCTAAGACGTCCATCAACAACACCGACGAGGCCAAAGTCGCCGAGGTCGCCACCTGGACCAGCGCCACGCTGCATCTGATTAAAGCCCGAGAAATCGTCGGCTTTGTCTGGATACCAGCGATAGAAACCGATCAAGCCAACACCGAGCGGATTGTTCGGACCTGTAAAGCGAATCTTCGCGCCCGCTACGAAGTTGTTGAAGCTGCTCTCGCCGTAGAGCCGGTTGATGAACGGCGCATCAGCCAAGTAAGTCGGCGCGACAGTGAATGTCAGCGGTATCCGAATCGGCAGCGTCAAATTGGTTGCCGGAAGCACCGTTGTTGCCAAAACGACGCCGGGCAGAATGCTTCCAACTGGCGAGCCGATGCCCGGGAAGTTGTCGGCGGAACCGAAGGTGCCGCTGTTGGGCTGGACCACTGGTGGTCCAAGTTGGGCGTTGAAGCCCGGGAAACCAAACTGCTGTCCGATTTGACCTGCCGTCAAACCGAAGGTGCCTGCCGAGCCGCCCGTGAATGGAAACTGTACGAACGGTTGATTATTCGTTGGCCGAAACACCGCAGTGTTTACTAGCGTCCCTACGAGTGGTCCGGACGGCGAAAGCACTATCGCCGGTCCGCTGCACAGCACGGTGCCGCAGAAGAGCTGCGAATTGGGCAGGTAAAAACCAGACAGGTTTTGCGGATTGTTTACTTTGATTCCGCGATAACCGTTTGTCTTGAAGAAAATTTCCAGGTGGTCGTTGACGCCCACGTTGAAGCTCAACGGGATGTCGACGATATCTGCGTTCCCCGGATCACGATCATAATTGCTATAGGCGATGCTGAACGTGAACTCACCCCGACGCAGAGTTGAACCGTCGTAAATAGTAAAAAGACCGGTTGGTCCACCTTCAGGACCACCGGTACCAACTGCCGGAGACTGATTGCGCGGGTCGTTAGGCGACCTCAAAGTCTGTGCTGATACTGCGGCACACAGCACCAACGAAACGAGCGCAGCTATAAGCGCCCTATGTGCGAGTCTCATCGCATTCCTCCTGCGAAATGAGTAATAAAGAATTCGTTGTAATAGTGCCGCCGACCCGAACAAAGCCCAAACCGCACGATGTCCCCCCGGTGGCCCCAACTACACTCTGTCAATCGACTTAAGACCGCTTGGACCAACTTCATCCTGCGGCGACTCTCGTATGCAACGCAAAAGAGTACTTCGACCTTTCTCGCCGTACTCCACTTCAGATAATTCGCTTTGCCCGAGTTGTCCTGATTTGTTCATTTCTTAGGAAATGAACTACCCCTTGTCAATGATTTCGTCTCTCAAACCGTGTCCTAAATCTTGAAAAATCTTAACGCTGGTCCGAGTCCTAAATCAGCCAGACCATACTCTACCTTAAAATGGAAATCAAGCCTTTTTCATGACTTAGCGCCCATATGTTTATGTTTTTTCGGTCACGCATAGAAGCCTCTCATGCGTGTGTCGTAGGCCACACGGTCTATCGCCAACATGTATGCCGCGGTCCTGGTGTCGACCGAGTGCGAAGCGGCATAACGACACAGATCGTTAAAGCTCGCGACCATCTTGTCCTGTAGTCTCTCGTTGACAACATCCTCGCGCCAGAAATAGCCCATTCTGTCCTGGACCCACTCAAAGTATGAAACCGTAACCCCGCCCGCGTTCGCGAGAATGTCCGGAATGACGAAGACCCCCTTGCTATGGAGAATCTCATCCGCGCCCGCCGTGGTGGGCCCATTCGCCCCTTCAGCCAGGACCTTGCACTTGATCCGGTCGGCGTTTTGCGACGTGATCTGGTTCTCAGTCGCGGCTGGGACCAGGACGTCACACTCCAGTTCAAGCAGCTCCTGATTTGACACAAACTCAACGCCTTCGTAACCCTCGAACGAGCGGGTGGTCCGTAAATAGTCAAGAACCTCGGGGATGTTTAATCCCTTCGGATTGTAAACTCCGCCGTGGATGTCCGATATCGCTACAACCTTGTAACCAGCTTCATAAAACAGCCGCGCACCTATTCCGCCAACGTTTCCTGAGCCTTGAACCACCACTCGCGTTTCCGCCGGCGTCATCTTGAATCGCTTGATCGCTTCGTTGACGACAAATAGTATTCCGCGGCCCGTCGCCTCTCTTCTGCCGCTCGAGCCTCCCAAATCAATTGGTTTGCCGGTAACGACGGCCGTCACGGTGTGGCGCGCGTGCATCGAGTACGTGTCCATAATCCACGCCATGGTCTGTTCGTTGGTGTTCATGTCCGGCGCGGGAACGTCCTTCTCCGGTCCAATGAAATCAAGAAGTTCCGCCGCATATCGGCGCGTCATGCGCTCGATCTCGCCAGTGGACATCTGTTGCGGATCGCAGATGATGCCGCCCTTTGCGCCGCCAAAAGGAACGTTGACGACCGCGCACTTCCAAGTCATCCACGCAGCCAACGCGCGCACCTCGTCGAGATTGACGTCGGGCGCATACCGAATGCCGCCCTTTGCTGGACCACGCGCAAAGTTATGCTGGACGCGGAAACCTTCGAATACCTGGATGCGCCCCGAGTCCATGCGCGTCGGAATGTAGACCTTCAACTCGCGGTTGGGAACTCTCAAGACTGTGTACAGATCCGGATCGAGGTCCAACAGCTGGGCTGCGCGATCGAAGCGCGACATCATCGACTCAAACGGATTCTCTTCTTTTATCTCTCGGATATCGTCTACGTAGCTGCTGTACATGCTAACCATTTGGCCTCACGATCTGCCGGCTCTTCGGTCTCGCGCTATTGAATTCAATCAAGGGCGATTGAGTGTGATTGGTAAGGTTTCGTTCATCGAACCACTGCGAAATCCATGCAGGTCGAGAGTGACGTACTTAAAACCTAACTCTCGAAACCGCGCTGCCAGTTGATCGATCACATCTTTCTGCAACACACGGTCCATTTCCGCAGGCGAGATCTCCAGACGGACCAGCGTGTCGTGGTGACGAACTCTGAACTCTCGAAACCCGAACTCCCTCAGGATCTCCTCGCCACTGTCCACTTTTTGAAGTCGCTCGATCGTGACCGTGGTTCCATAGGCGATGCGCGACGACAAACATGGACTCGCCGGTTTGTCCCAAGTCGGCAACATCGCGCGACGACTCAACTCGCGCACCTCATCCTTATTCAAACCAACTTCAATGAGCGGACTCCGTACCGCGTGCTGCTTGGCGGCCTGACGCCCGGGACGATAGTCGTCCAGATCATCAACCGTCGAGCCGTCGACAATATATTCAATGCTGCGGCTGCGCGCGACGGATTCGAGCTTACCGTACAGCTCGTCCTTACAAAAGAAACAACGATCGCCGTTGTTCGCACGGTATCCCGGAAGCTGCAGCTCGTCAGTATTAATAACTTCGTGGTTGAAACCGAAGTCTTTGACGACGCGATCGATCTCGGCGTTTTGATATGAAGGCAGGCTCGCTGATTGACCAGTGATACAAACTGCGCGCTCTCCCAGTTCGGCGTTTGCGACGTAAGCGACGTAGCTGCTGTCGACACCGCCTGAGTAAGCTACGATCACTGACTCAAGTCCACGAAACAACTCGCGCAGTCGTTCTTCCTTGGCAATTACACTCATGTATTCGGTGACCGGCATGTTAGCTCATGCATCACAAGCAAAGCAACCGGCATCTCGCGGCATCTTAAGATGCGATCTCTGCGTAATCATTGAGGATGTGCTAACATCAAAACCTCCCCGGATCGTTCTCCAATGCAGCGACTGAACACCTCATTTTTGATGAGACTCCTGTTGATCGCAACCAGCTTCGGTCTGCTTTTGGCTGGCTCAACTCTGCGAGCGACAGCGCAGACTGACGATCCTTTTGGCGACAGTGCCGCCGATCCGATCAAGATGTTCGAGCGCGGTCAAAGCGCGCACGCACGCGGCGATCTGGAGAAAGCACTCGAATTCTACGAGCAGGCGCTCAAAGTTAGACCTGAATTTCCAGAAGCGGAGTTTCAGCGAGGTAATGCACTCGCAACATTAGGACGGCTCGCCGAAGCAGAAGCCGCTTTCCGGCGCGCACTCTCTCAGAAGAAAAACTGGTCGCTACCTCACTCCGCGCTCGGTGCGTTGCTGATGCGCAACCAGCGTGACTCCGACGCCGAGCAGTCGTTCCGTGCCGCACTGAAGATCGACGCCAATGACGGCGTCGCCTTGCGCATGTTGTCGGAAATCCGCTTGCGTGCCGGCGAAAAGAAAGAAGCGTTGGAGCTGGCGAAACGTGCCACTGCGATTCCGGACGCTCCTGCGTCAGCGTGGGTCGTGCTTGCAGTCGCGGAGAGAGCAAATGGGAACATCGTCGCGGCGAGAGCAACGCTGGATCGCATCCTTGGAGAAGAACCGGCTAATGTCGCGGCCCTGCTTGAACGCGCGGACCTTTTAACCGACGAGAAGAACTTCGACTCCGCAATCACGGATTTAAGAGCCGCGGCGAAAGTAAAACCAGACGAGAAGACGATCATGTCGCGGCTCGCGTACGTACTTCAGCAGGCGGGCCGCAATGACGAGGCGACGGAAGTAGCGAAGAAGGCAGGCTTGGAAGGGCATCCGGCGAGTAGTGCCGGGGGCAGCGATGAAAAGGGTGCCGTCATCGGAACGCCGGAAGAGATCGAAGCGGCAAACAGCGATGATCCCGGCGTCGCGCGCAAAGCTCTCGAAAAATTACTCGAAAAGAATCCGCGCAACGCGATGCTGTTTGGCCGGCTCGGCGCGTCGTATCGCAAAGACGATCCAGCGCGATCGCTCGAATTCTATCGTCGCGCGTCACAACTCCAACCGGAAGCAGCGGAGCACGCGATTGGGTATGCCTCTGCGTTGGTCCAGGCACGCCGCTTCGCCGATGCGGCGCAGATCTTGCGCCAGGTCGTACGCCTGGAGCCGCAAAATTATGCGGCCCGCGCGAATCTCGCCACCGCCCTTTATGAATCGAAGCGATATAGTGAAGCGATTCCGGAGTATCAATGGATACTCGAGGCAAAACCGGAAACTGCGGTCGCCCATTATTTCATTGCCACATCGCACGATTATCTTGGAGAATATCCGGAAGCACTCGCATCGTATGAAAAGTTTCTAGGCGCGGCTGATGCAAAAGCCAATCAGCTCGAGATAGATAAAGTGAAACTCAGGCTGCCGTCCCTGCGGCGCCAGATCCAATTGGGCGAGGGTACGAAGAAGAAAAAGCCCTGATCGATTCGTCGCATGACCGAAAGCAGACAGCAGAACTTAAGCCGTTTGGTCCAATTCTTATTGCCCTGGTCCATGGGACTGTTCATGGCCGTGGTTGTTTGCGTACCCGCAGTCAGCGCGCAGGATCCTGAACCGCTTCCCGCGGCACGGCCGTCACCGACCCCGCTCATGGCGCCGCCGCCGATCAAGATCATCAGCAAAGAAGAGCGAGCGCAGATCGATCAGAGCGATGATTCGAAGGCCCGCATTCGGACCACGATGGATCTCGCCGCACTGCGCATCACTCGCGCTGAACAACTCGCCAAACAAGGCAACTACGATGACGCCCTGACCGAAGTGGGCAGTTATGAAGCGTTGATTCAAGACTCACTTGATTTCCTTAAGGCAATGAAGCGGGACAGCAACAAGACTCGTGACTTATGCAAACGTGTCGAACTCGCGCTGCGCACGCATGGCCCGCGTTTGACGACGATGCGCCGCGAGACCCCGCTGGAATTTGCAGTTTGGATTAAGAAGGTCGAAGAGTTTGCCCGCGCCGCACGTACCGAAGTGCTCAACACGTTCTATGGCCACACTGTCGTGCGCGATCCGGAAAAGACCAACGCCGACACGCGCGCGGCAAAACCGAAAGAGAGTCCAACTCCAACCCCGAAGAGTGACCAGCCATGATAAGTCGCACCCTGATTGCCCTTTCGTTCCTGCTATTCCTGATTTCATTCCCAGCTTCCGCTTTTCAGAAACGAGATCACCTCACGCCGAATGAAGTCGATCTGGTTAAGGAGAACCAAGTTCTCGACAAACGGATCGACGTGTTCATCAAAGCCGCTGAACGAAGGTTGATGGTCATCAATGGTACAGCGGCAACGAACGCGAAGCAGTTAAAGAAGGATGCTGAGAAGTGGGGTGAACTGCCGGCAGGATCTCGTTCTGAGCTCGTCGGCGACATTGCACGCATTCTCGATGAGGCGATCACGAATATCGACGATGTAAGCTCACGAGATGAACGAAACCCGTTGATTCCGAAGGCGCTGAGAAAGTTGGCGGCCTCCACGACGAGCATCATGGACCAACTCAAGCCCGTTCGCACTGAAGCAAAGAGCGAGGCTGATATTGCAAGCCTCGACTCGTTGAACGAATACGCGCAGTCGATCTTCGAAGCCGCAAACAAGTTACCGCCCGAGGTCGATAAGAAGGGGAAGAAGAACGAGAAACGATGAGGGGCGGGTTGTGCTTCGTGCTTTGTACTTTGTGCTTAGTACTTTGTGCTTTGCACAAAAAAGTGAGTTTTGGTAGGGGGTCTTCTCTGCGGTTCTCTGTGTATCTTTGCATTCTCTGCGTTTAACCGTCATTTCCACGCAGAAGCCGCAAAGATACACAGAGGGCCGCAGAGAAAATCAATCAGATATGCGCCTTTCTGGGCAAAGCGACCTGGTGCTTTGTACGCAGCGCTTCGGACCCGGCGAGCTTCAAGGTACAAAGCTCCAAGCACAAACCTCAAGCACAAAACTCCAAGTCCTCATGCCTGTTTTAACGTGCTCGTCACCCGCTTGATCGCCTGCACGATTCTTTCCAGCGATTCCTTCGCATTTGCTCCGTTGCGATCGTCGAGCGCCTGACGGAAGTCTGTCAGCGGTTGCGCGGCGTATCCTGTGTAAAAACCAGGCGCGTAAATCTGATGCTTGTACCAGGGGCGACCGCGTAGCCCACGCGGATCGATTAATTGTCGCTCCGCCATCATCAACGCATCGTTGATTCGCGAAAGCCGCGCACGATCCGAATCGCGCACCGCTTCCTGCCTCAACTTGTTCACTCGTTCCGCCTCTTTCGCGAAATCGTCAAGCGCTTCTTTCATCGACTTCTCGTCAAATGAACCCGCAAGTTTCCGGCGATCCGCGAGAGAAACCGTCTCTGCGAAGTAGTTTTGAATCTGTTTCGCGTAATCCGCGTAGTCGAACGGCAGCCCGTCAGCCTCGACCAGACGCAACGCGAGTGTGCCCCAGACTTGCGCCGCTGCTACATGATAAACAAAACCTGGATCCCCAAACTGGTCCATCCAGTGAAACGAATCGTACGCCGAGTGATAAACACCATAGTCTCCACCGAAGCCCATGTCAGTCGAAGCAATGCCGAGGTGTTGGAGAAACGGCGTATAGTCTGATCCTGATCCAAGTGCTCCAATGCGCGCCTCTGCCGTGTCGCCGTCGGCCCGACCCTCACGTGCACGATTCTGCCACTGTTGATAAACACTCTTGCCCGTTTTCGGATCCTTGACGTCGACTGTTGCAGCGCGCATCACCTTCCACAACGACGGCACTGATGAAGCGCCGAAGTGTGGGCCCGAAACCGCCGCGTCGAGATTCAGATAAGCGACGGCCTTTTCTCTTAACTCAGGCGCGAGCTCTTCGGCCCACTCGGTAGAGCCGATGAGTCCATACTCCTCAGCATCCCAACTCCCAAAAATGATCGTACGTCGCGGCTTCCAGCCTTGCTTCAACAACTCGCCCAACCCGCGGCCCACTTCGAGCATCGCCGACGTGCCGCTGTTTGGATCGACGGCGCCGAAGACCCACGCATCACGATGGTTGCCGAGAATCACCCAGCGATCCTTTTCTTCGTTCCCGTCGATACGCGCCATGACGTTCCAGATCTTTCGCATCTTGTAGTCCATATCCGTCTTCAGACGGAGTTTCACGTCATCCGTGCCGCCCAGGTGGTAAGCGAACGGCAGGCCGCCTTGAAACCCGCGTGGTCTAACTGGTCCCTTCAAGACTGAAAGAATCGCTCGTGCAGCGTCGTACGAAATCGGTTGCACCGGGATGCGCGTGAGATCTGTTGCTTCTTCTGGTTTCAACCGGGGCACACCGGGAATCGCGGGACGGCCCGGAGTTAACGGATCGCCCGGATAATCGAAAAGATATTGGACCGATCCACGCTGGCCCGACGCACCCGGACGCCATGGACCTTTCGGATAAATATCTCCCTGCATATAACCGTCGTCAGCCGGGTCGGAGTAGATGATGCAACCAATCGCGCCGTGATCTTCAGCGACTTTTGCTTTCACGCCACGAAATGAGTTGCCGTATCGCACAACCACGATCTTGCCTTTGACGTCGACGCCCGCTTTCTTCAAGTCGTCGTAATCGTTGGGCAGACCATAGTTGGCGTAGACGACAGGCGCGGTCACGTCGCCGCTTGCAGCGTAGCCGTTGAACAGCGGGGTGATGTTCGGATGAGACGAACTCGGATCTCCCGCAACGACTGGTTCCTGAATATTAAGTCGCTGCCGTCGCGAAGCGATCAATTCGACGATGCTGGGCGAGTTTGGATAGTTGAGCCAAACCTCATACTCCTTCAGTTCGGCTGCGATGCCGTAACTCCGTAGCTGGTCGCGCACATAGATCGCGGTGTCGTAGTCGGCTTTGGTCCCGGCGATGTGCGGTTCGCGAGTCAGAATGCGCAGGTGCTCGCGGGCGGAGTTGGGCGTCGGCACGGCGCGGAACCGTTCTTCCCATCGGCGTTGGGCCTGGGCACGCTCGGCGCTGAATCCATCGATGCCGGTCTGCGCGGCGGCCAGAGGTGATGCGAGTAAAAGACTGAGTATGAGCGATAGAGTTAGAACAAGTTTCATATTAGTATCGTTTACGATGAGCGAGACCGCAGCGAAAGGAAGCCGCTATTAATGGACAGCAGATACTATCCGAATGTAGAAGCCGACGTTTCTCAGCTGACTGCGGAACTACGTAGCCTATTTGACAGCGAATATGAGGTGCAAACATTCCAGGTTTCATCAACCAGCATCGTGCAAGCACGAAAGTCCAACACTCTGCGCGACTTGACCGGCCTCTCCTCGGCGCTGACTATCAAGATGACGCCGGAACCAGGCGGCACACGAGTAGAAATCGGAATGCAAAAGTGGTTTGACAAGGCAGCGGTCGCTGCGGTGGGGGCTATTGTTTTCCCGCCGCTGCTGGCGCTCGCCGCACTTGGTGCTTACTGGCAATACAGAGTTACCGAAGACGCGTGGAAGATAATCGAAGATCACATCTCCCGCAAAGCGGGCGGTTACGTGCCACCGTTACCGGGTCGATGCGGCACCTGCGGAGCCGCGAATGTTGCGGGATCCGATTTTTGTTCGTCGTGCGGCGCCAATCTGAAAGTGGGCCGCGGTTGTCCATCCTGCGGAGCAGCACAGAAAGACATCTCGGCGCGTTTCTGTAATCGTTGCGGCACCCCTCTGGCAGGATAAGCGAACTTTCCCGCAAAAGCGCAAACACGAAAAAGCGGATGAAAATGGCCTTGCGCTGCCTTGCGGGAAATCAATCGTGCCTTAATGCGCGAACGGGGTCGATACGTGCGGCGCGGGCAGCCGGATAGAGTGCGGCCAAGATCGACACGATCAAGGCGAACAGAATCGCGCCGATCCACAGGTAGGGTGGGATCGAGAAGAAGTCGACGAACGATGCGCCCTGCGGCTTCAAGATAAATCGATAGGCCAGGCGGTTCGCTAAACCATCAATTCCCCACGCCAGCAACACGCCGATCACGCCGCCGGTCAATCCGATTACCGCTGCTTCCACGAAAAAGATCAACTTGATCTCGCGATCCTCCGCGCCGATCGCTTTCATGATCCCGATCTCTCGCGTGCGTTCGAGGATCGACATAATCATTGTGTTCGCAATGCCAAACGACGCAACGAGCAACGAGATCCCGCCGAGCAGTCCCAACACCGAATCGATAATCAGAAACACCAGCCGGATCTGATCGAGCTCGTCGACAATCGAGAAACTCCCGAATCCCAGTTCAGTGATTTTTGAACGAACTTCCGTTAAGTGCTTCGGATCAGTTACGCGAACTACAGCCGCATCGTATCCTTCGTTTTGTCCCTCAGCGAGATTTCCCTGCTCACGGGCCAACGCCAATGCCACCTGGCTCATTGGACCACGATGCGTGAGTGTCCACCTGTGGGCCACTTCAAGCGGAATATAAACTCGCGCGCCCGGCATCATTCCGCGAAGACCACCCTGACCGGCGCCTTCTTTCAGCTCGCCCAGCACGCCCGCGATTGTGAACTTCCGCACTTCGACGGCGGTCGATTCGTCGAGGCCGGCATCGTCCAGAGGTATGCCGAAGAAATTTGGCGTCTCTTCTTCGTCTTCTTTATTACCTGGCGGCGCGAGCAGTTCAAGCGTCTTGCCGACAGCGTCCGCTGGATTTGTAAATCCGAAGTCGCGAATGAATCGTTCGGTAACGACAGCTTCATCCGCGTTCGGCGAAGCGATCATTCGTCCGGCTGCGAAGTGCTGAAAACGTGTCGAGACGTTCGGAACGTTTGTTCCACCGACCGTTTGCGTAAGCACTTTCTCATTTGTCCGGACGTAAGCGCCGAACGCAACACTCGGTTCGACGTACATCACGCCGGGAATTGCCGCGATCTCCCCAATACCCTTATCGTCGAGAATGCGAGTCGCGGTTCGCTCGCGCCGACTGCTTCTGTCGCCTTCATCGCGTGGTCCCTGGCGATTCGCTCCCACGAGGCTGCTGAGTCCCTGTCCGAAGACCTGAACCTCGTTGAACAAGTCCAGCGCTTTGAACCGCTCGAGCATGTTGCCCTGCAAACCAAGACCAAAAGAGACCATCGTCACGATCACTGAGACGCCGACGATCACGCCCATCGTCGTCAGCGTCGCGCGCAGTTTGGCCTGTCGCAGGTTTCGCAGTGCGAGATGAAGGATGTCCCAGAAACTCATGTGGTTTGTACTTTGTGCTTTGTACTGCGCCAGTCGCCAGTAGTCAGTGGTCAGTGGTCAGTAGTCAGTGTTCGATAACTCCACATTCGAACCTACAACTGACCACTGATCACTGACTACTGGCGACTGACCACTGACAACTGACTAAGCAAAAATTTCAATAAACCAATTTCACGGCGGCCGCATTCCAGTCAGCCAAACTGGCCGTCACAACATCAGCACCGGCTGCACGCAATGCCTCTTCGGAAACCGTGTTGGTAACGCCGAGTGTCCGCATGCCCGCAGCGCGCGCCGATTGAATTCCCGGCGGCGAATCCTCGATTGCCAAACATTCCGCCTGCAACAGCGGCAGCAATCGTTCGCGCTGACGTTTCTCATTCAGCTTCGACAAACCGGTGGAGTAACACATCGGATCGGGTTTGCACGCGGAAGCGTCTTCGGCGGTGACGATCACGGAGAAGAGCGGCGTCAGGTTCGCGCGCTGAAACACGTAGCCTACCTCGATCCTATTGGCCATGCTCACCAGGCCAAGTGAAAAGTGGCGCGATGCGTTCTTGAGAAACGTGATCACGCCGGGAAACAACGGCAGTTGATCTTGAATCGCTTTTCTATGCGCGTCAGTCTTCTCTTTCAGGACTGATTTCCACACATCATCCGTCAAGGGCTTCTTCGCGCGCTCGAACATCGCGCGCACAAAGGTCCGATCATCCATCCCAAGCGCTTCGAAATACCACCCCTCGGTTAGCTCGATGTCGTGCCCTCGCAAGACCTCTTGATAAGCCTTCATTTGGATCGTCTCGTCGTCGATGATGACACCGTTGAAATCGAAGAAGATTGCTTTGATCATCGGGTTCTACTTTTCCATCGTCAATCTCAAATCGTCCACGAGTTTCGGCAGCCGTTCGCTTTCGAGCACGTCCAAACGACGCAACACTTCCGCCAGCGATAATTCGTTTTTCAAATTAACCTGGTAATCAAGATCCGCGCGGAGTCGATCTTTTTCGCCCTGCCTGTTCTGCGACATCATGATGATCGGCGCCTGCATGCCGGCGATGATCGCCAGTGCGAGGTTCAACATTTGATAAGGAGCGGGATCGAAGCCGCGCGCCAGCAAAACCGAGTTGAAGATTATCCAGAAGACAATCAGGCCCATCGACGCGCCGATGAACTTCCAACTGCCTCCAAATTCGGCAATCAAATCGGCAGCGCGATCGGACAACGTCAGTCGTGCGCGGTCCTCTTCGTTTGCGTTACGCGACACTCTGGATCGCAACAACTCGTCTGTTCGTCGCAGCCGGTCGGTCAGCGCACTAAGCATTTCGAGCGCTACGTCAGCATTGCTCCGCACAAATCGGAGGAAGTCGTCGCGTGAGAGCACCGCCAAGCGCGCCTCTTGAAGCACTCGCGCATCTGCCGAACGCTGCCTCCCATCGATAATCGACATCTCACCGAAGAAATCACCCTGGGCCAACTCCGCCAGAGTCAATTCGTGCTCATCCTCGTCTCGAATACTGATCCGTACACGCCCACTTTCGATCAGGTACATGGCGTTGCCCTTGTCGCCCTGATTAAAAAGAGTCGTGTTCGGCGGCACAATTTTCTCTTTTAACAGGCTGCGCAACTCTTTGGCGGCGTCGTCGTCCAGCGAAGCAAACAGTGGAACCGACCGCAGCGCCTCAAGCGTCATTTGGCTGGCTGGGTAGGGCATGCGAACCTCCATCGGTAATCTTTCCGTCTTTCATAAACACAATGCGATCGGCGAAGCTGTTAGCCAGTTCGTGATCGTGCGTAACCATCAGGATCGTCAACGAATCCTGGTCCACCATCTCGCGCAAAAGCCCGAGTAGCTCATGAGCGCGAATTGAATCGAGATTTCCGGTCGGCTCGTCCGCCAACAACACCTTCGGATTGTTCGCCAATGCGCGCGCGATCGCGACGCGCTGTTGCTCGCCTCCCGACAGTTCCGACGGCTTATGCGTCAGGCGATCGCCCAGGCCAACTCGCGCCAGCAGTTCGCTCGATCGCGTGCGCCGTTGCTGCCCGCGCAAACCTCCAAAGGCGAGCGCAAGCGCAACGTTCTCGCGCGCGGTCATCGTGGGAATGAGATTGAAGTTCTGAAAGATCATCCCGACCGAAAAACGACGGTAACGCGCCATCTCTTTTTTCGAGAACGGACCCAACGGCTTGGAAGCGAAGAACACTTCGCCCTTGGACGGATGATCGAGTCCGCCGAGCATGTTCAGCAACGTGGACTTGCCCGAACCTGACGTACCCTGAATCGCGACGAACTCACCTTCGCCGATCTCCAGCGAGACGTTGTCGAGGGCAGTCACGCTGTTACTGCCCATTTGATAGATTTTTGAAACTTCCTGCGCTGCCAGTATCGGGGTCATTCGTGTTTCGCACTAACTCTCCACAAAGCAAAGCGCTCGTCTTCAAAACCTTTCAGCGCCATATCAAACTCATCTGCGAACAAACGTTGCGACTCGATTAACTTTCGCACCCTGGGGTCGTCGTATACCGCGCCCGAGATTATCACGTCGGAACCGGTCGACAGTCCTTCGAGCCGCGCCGCCATGTTGACCGTCGAACCAAAATAGTCGAGTCGATCGTTCAGCGTCACTGCGATACACGGACCGGTGTGCAGGCCTGCTTTTAGTGTCAGCGGCATCGTTCCTTCCGGTGGCTCAGAGAGCTTTTTTTGCGCTTCAAGCATTGCACTCAACGCGTCGGCAGCGCTGCGAAACACAGCCATGACGGCGTCGCCGATGGTTTTCACAATGGCGCCGTCGTTATCAGCAATTTCCTTTCGTAACACATCAAAATGAGTCATCACGCGCCCGAACGCAGTCGCATCGCCAATCTCACGATAGAGCTGGGTCGAGTGTCGTAAATCGGTAAACAGAACGGTCAATGTGCCAACGCTTATCTGTTCGCCCGGGCGCAATGCCTCGCTCGAAAACAGATCGCGAAACATTTGCAACGCTGTCACTTCGGCGGCAGTCGTTGCCTGATCCGTCCACGCCATCCGCTCAAGCATCACCAGCTGTTCCGCATCTGTCTGGTTTTCGATTCGAAGTTCGAAGTTCTCTATGACGTGCAGCGGTGACTTACTCCAGCCCTGATCCGAAACGACGACTTGCGCGAAGTTTTCGCCTTCCGACGAAACATCAAGATCCTGTGATCCCGGCAGCTCCAGCGTGCGCAAACGATACCGGCCTTCTTCAAGTGGCAAACTCAGAACACGCTTGTCGCCCGCGGTCAGAAGCTGTTGCGCGACAACGTGCGGCGTCAATTGCGGACTGCCGATGCAGTACGATGTTGCCTCCACACGACGCACCGCCGGGTTTGGACGAAACGTCAATTCGACGTAGCGATCGAAATCGACTGTGAAATCGATCTTGCAGGCCTCACAATGCGAGTGTTGATTGACGTCCTTCAACGAGAGCGGCGACTCTTGTGGACCCCTACACAACGGGCACAGCAGGTCCCATTGAAAATCGAGCAACCCAACTCGCACAGCGCGCAAGCACATCTCAAGGACAAGACGTCGCGGTTCGCGCCAGTCGTCGGCCAGTTTGTAAGCGCGAATCCGACCTACGTCGAAATCATCCCCGTGTTCGACAAACCCTGCGAGACGGTCGGCGATCCCGCGCTTTTGTTCGACCATCTCTGTATCGGCAATCGATTCGATCAGCTTCGCATGAAGAGCTTGTAACCGCGACAAATCAAACGAAGAGAGCGATGTGTTTGCCTCACGCGAAACGTTTCCGGCGCTGTTGACCGCGGATTTGTCATACTGCTTAATTGCGGCCCTAAACCTTGGTTCAATTATGAGTTTAACTTGTGACGGAATAGCGATCCGGCCCGTCAGGTTGCGCGGTGTCGCCCATAATTCGTAAGTGAGGTGAGTGCCACCGTCAGACTTCTCGTTTAGTTCCGCACGTACGCGCAAGCGGGCCATTGGACCTTTGTTGTAAACCCGCTCGATGCCGAACCGCACCGGTTTGACCCACTCAAACGGTTGCTCTTCCCACTCGACCGGCATTCCATAAATCGACAAACGCAGTTTGCGACGCGTGTTTGGCCGTCGTTCCCCATCCTTCTCAACTTGGATCTTGGGAACGCCAGTGTCTCGATTGAAGCGGTTGGTGTCGGCAATGAACGGCCATAGCCGCTCGGGGCTTGATTTGAGGTCAAACGTCCATCGATAGTGAAACTCGCTCAAACTTCTTTGTACTCGGAGTCGACGTCTTCGTGGGAAAGCGCAACGCGGTAGTTCTTCGACTGTAGCTGTTTCGTAATCAGCAAATCATCTTTGGTCTTGAGGAGATCTGCGCGACTGTAAACCGAAAGCTCGAAATTGTAGCCGTGCGTGATCGCGTCCTTCGGACAAGCTTCGACGCAGTATCCGCAAAATATGCAACGTCCGTAATCGATGTTGTAGATGGAGGCGTATCGTTCATCCACGCCGATTCGCTGTTCGGGCGATCGCGGATCGTCGGCGGCCACAATGTAGATGCATTCAGAAGGACACGCAGCGGCACAAAGATAACAGGCGACGCATTTCTCGCGGCCTAGTTCGTCAACGTGCAACAGGTGTTGCCCGCGATACCGCGGCTGCAATGTAACGGGCTCGTCAGGATATTGAACGGTCCACTTGCGTTTGGGAATATAGGACAACGTCACGCCCATACCCTGTATGATTGCTTTGGTTGATTCGATTACGTCGGTGATGATTGACATTTGATTTTTTGTTTACTGTGTTCGAGACATTTCCGATCCCGTGGCCTGCCAGCGCCCGCTACGCCAGGCAAATCTATCCGTGAAATTATAAGTCTCCTGCTTACCGCGACCGTAGAACGTGATCTTCCCTGCGAGGGTGGCGCGATCCCCTGACAAGTCGACTTTCAAGTCTGCGAATTCCCATCTCTCGGTGTTTAGGTCGCGCTCCAGCCTGGCTAAGTACTCCTTCTTACCCTCAAGTTGGTGTGTAGCAAGTGCCGCTTGTCCGACATAATCGTCAGCCAGTATGCGATCGAGCTTCTTCCTGTCTGCGTTTATGTTGGCGACCGTCCACTCATTCTCGATCTGGGTCAAATCCGCCAGCACTTGCTGTTCATCCGTCGGCACTGGAGCCTCGGGATTGTCTGGCTGATCCCGTTCATTCGTCGTGACGACTGGTAGATCGCCTTGTCGCGAACGCACCATTCGCGGAACGAATATGGCCGCCGCGATGGTCAGCGCAATCGCACCAAGCATAAACGCGCTAATGAGACCAACGACCCACGGCCACGCACGTCGCTGCTTTCCCGGGGGCGTCGTGCCGGGTGGCACGTATGCCGACGGTGGACGGTACGGTGCGTCGTCGTTCGCAAACTCGGTTGTTAACGGACTGCCGTCGTCGATGCAGTAACTCAGGTTCGGATCCGTATACGTCCGATTGCAGGTTCGGCAGCGCTTCATTTGCGACGATTCTAAACCACCGCGCAACGTCACCCAAATGCAAGCGACAAAATGAACCAGAGAATCCCGAACAAGAAGAACGCGAGGTTAACGCCACCCATCACGATTCCAGCGATGGCCAAACCGCGACCCGTCGGGTTTGGAGCCGTCTTCATCTGACGGAGTGCGATGATCCCGAGGATTATGGCAATGATTCCGGGAACTGGTGCGGCGCAGAGGAGACCGAGCATCACGCCGATGAGACCGATTACCAGTGAAGCGACCGCGATTCCGGGCGGTCCGGATCTAACGAATGGCCGCGGCGGAGGTGGCGGTGGTCGCCACGGACGTTCGACCGGACCGCGCTCGTCAGGCGCCATCCAACCGCCGCTGAGCGGCGTATCGTGCGGCCACTGCGTTGGGTTTTCCGACGGGTCTTCGTACACCGTGGGACGAATGCGCGGGTCCCAGTTCGGATCCGCGGGTGGCGTTAGTTCGTCGCGCAGCAGACTGCCGTCGTCCGTGCAAAAGGTTATCCAGGCTTCAGAGAACCGCCGGTCGCACTGCGGGCAATACTTCATTTGATAAAACTAAACTAGTTCGAGACGGCTGAAGAAATACGAGATCTCTATGGCGGCGTTTTCGTCCGAATCTGATCCGTGGACGGCGTTTTCGCCGACTGAGCCGCCAAACTCTTTTCTGAGCGTGCCGCTGTCGGCCTTCGCCGGATCGGTCGCGCCCATCAAGTCGCGCCATGCCTTCACTGCGTTCTCTTTTTCGAGGGCCATGACTACGCATGGGCCACTCGACATGAACTCGACGAGACCCGCGAAGAAGGGTCGCTCGCGATGGACGGCGTAGAAACCTTCGCCTTGCTGGCGCGTCATGTAGATGAGTTTCAGTCCGCGGATTTTGAATCCGTTGTCGAGTATGCGTTGAATGATCGAGCCGGTATGACCGGCGCGTACTGCGTCGGGCTTGATTATTCCGAAAGTTAAGTTGGACATTTTTTTGTGCTTTGTGCTTTGTGCTTGGTGCTTGGTGCTTGGTGCTTGGTGCTTGGGGCTGGTACTTACGTTGCTGCTGGCATTGGTGAACTCGCTAGCCAAACGAACAAAGTACAAAGCACAAAGCTCCAAGCTCCAACCTCTTCACAGCGCTTCTTTCATCGCCCTCCCGATATCGGCGGGTGACTTGACGACATGGATGCCGGCCTCGGCGAGTGCCTTCATCTTTTCTGCCGCGGTACCTTTTCCGCCGGCGATGATCGCTCCAGCATGGCCCATGCGTCTTCCTGGCGGCGCTGTCTGTCCGGCGATGAACGCGACGATCGGCTTCGTTACGTTCTCTTTCGCAAACGCCGCGGCTTCTTCTTCAGCCGTGCCGCCTATCTCGCCAATCATGACGATGCCCGTCGTTTCGTCGTCGGCTTGAAACAGTCGCAACGCATCGACGTGTGTCGTCCCCACAATCGGATCGCCGCCAATGCCGATCGCCGACGATTGGCCCAGGCCTAACGCCGTCAATTGTCCTACTGCTTCATACGTCAGTGTCCCCGAACGTGAGACTACGCCGATTGGTCCTTCGCGATGAATGTGTCCCGGCATGATTCCGATCTTGCACTTGCCCGGCGAGATTATGCCGGGGCAGTTTGGACCAATCAAACGCGTCGGTTTGTCTTTCAAGTACTCCTTGACCTTCACCATGTCGAGCGTCGGAATGCCTTCAGTGATGCACACAACCACCGGAATTCCAGCATCAGCCGCTTCCATTACGGCGTCGGCCGCGAACGAAGGGGGCACGTAGATCACGCTCGCGTTGGCGCCGGCCTCTTTCACCGCATCAGCGACAGTATTGAAAACGGGAATACCCTCATGCGTCGTTCCGCCTTTTCCCGGCGTCACTCCCCCGACGACGTTTGTCCCATACTCCACCATCTGTTTCGTATGGAACGTCCCTTCCTTCCCGGTGATTCCTTGCACGACAAGGCGGGTAGATTTATCAACTAGCACACTCAACGATAATTGCTCCTCTATTTGGGTTAATTAACACATTCAAGAACCATCTTATTTACACCAACTCAACGCGCTCGCCGTACTGCGGAACATGGACGTTCCAACCGAAGCGCTCCTTGATGTGGCCGGCCATCGCCGTCGCGGCTTCGGGTTCGCCGTGGGTCAGGAAGGTGCGGCTGGGGATGCCGGACTCCATCCCTTCCAACCACTGCAACACTTCCTTGTAGTCGGCGTGCGCCGAGAAACCGCCAATTCTCGCCATCCGGCAACGAACCGGCACCCATTGGCCCAGGATTTTTACTTCCGGTTCCCCGTCTAATATGCGTCGTCCAGTCGTTCCCGCGGCCTGGAACCCAACAAACACTATCGTCGCCTCAGGATTCGGAACCAAGCGCAGCGCGTGGTGCAACACGCGACCGCCAGTCATCATTCCTGATGCACTGATGATCACACGCGCTCCTTCTGCTTCGTTTAACTTCTTCGACTCCTGTCGCGAGGAAGCAGTGGTCATGGAATGCGTTCGCAACGGATGCCTCTGCTGCCGCAAAATACTGGCGTACTCTTCGTCGTGTTCCTCAGTCCGACGCACATACGCCGCAGTTGTAGCCGCAGCCATCGGGGAGTCGACCGTGACCGGCAGAATGCGAATCGCCTTCTCATCCTCCAATTCCCGAATGAGGTACACAATCTCCTGCGTGCGCCCAACAGCAAACGCCGGTATCAACACCGGCGCATTACGCTGGTCAGCATCGTTAATTATCCGCGCGAGTGCGACTTTCGGATCTTCCGGATCGTGGAGTCGATCACCGTAAGTCGACTCGACTAGCAGGTAGTCACACGGCGGCGGCGCGACCGGATCGCGAATAATCGGTTGATCGTAATGGCCCAGGTCACCGGAGAAGAGGACGCGGCGTCCCCGGCCATCCGCACCTGCATGGTCCAACTCCATTAGCACCAGACTCGATCCGAGAATATGCCCCGCAACGCGAAATCCCGCGCGAATTCCGGGCGCTACTTCAACCGGATCGCCCGTGTTCGCTACCGGCTCCAACAACTCCAACGATGCAAATGCATCTTTCTCGGTGTAAAGCGGCAGCGCTGGTTTGTGCTTTGTGAGATTGTGACGATTGCGGAAGTCAGCATCTTCTTCCTGAAGCCTTCCGGAATCGGGCAACAGTATCTTCAACAGGTCGGCTGTACCACGCGAGCAGTAGACTGGACCACGAAAGCCCTGCTTGACGAGACGCGGTAGGTAACCCGTGTGGTCTATGTGAGCGTGCGTGATCAGAACCGCATTCAACGAACGCGGATCAAACGGCGGTTCCTGCCAATTGCGTTCGCGCAGTTCCTTCAATCCCTGAAACAGCCCGCAATCAACCAGCACACGCCCTTTGCCTGACTCAACCAGATACTTGGATCCGGTTACCGTTCCGACACCGCCCCAAAATTCAATACTTGCCACTAGATCCTCCGATGGATTTACGCCGCCAGGCTAACAACTTTCTCCGCCGCGTCCCGCATTCCTGTAGCGACCGTAAAATTCATACCCGATTCGCGAATCACTCGCTGACCTTCCTCGACGTTTGTGCCTTCGAGCCGCACCACCACCGGAACTTCGATCTTCAGGTTCCGCGCCGCCTCGACCACGCCTCGCGCCACCATGTCGCAACGAACAATGCCACCAAAGATATTGATCAAAACAGCTTGCACATTTTCGTCCGCCAGCAAGATCCGGAAAGCAGCCTCGACTCGTTCCTGCGATGCGCCACCGCCGACGTCGAGAAAGTTCGCGGGCTCACCGCCTGCGAGTTTGATAATGTCCATCGTCGCCATCGCCAACCCCGCACCGTTCACCATGCACGCGATGTTGCCATCGAGCTTGATGTAGTTAAGATCAAACTTCGACGCCTCAATCTCGAGCGGCTCTTCTTCGTTGAGATCTCGGAGGTCGAGAAACTCCTTATGACGAAACAACGCGTTGTCGTCGAAGTTGACCTTGGCATCGAGAGCAATAAGGCGATTGTCTTTCGTTAACAGAAACGGATTGATCTCCATCAGCGAAGCATCCATCTGTTCGTAAGCGGAATAGAGCGACTGCATGAACTTCACAGCCTGGCCGACGAGGGTCGCCGGTAGTCCAAGTCCAAAAGCAAGTTTGCGCGCTTGGAAAGATTGAAAACCGACTGCGGGATCGATTGTTTCTTTGAGAATCTTTTCCGGCGTCTTCGCCGCGACCTCCTCGATGTCCATGCCACCAGCCGAAGAAGCCATAAACACCTGCCTACCCGACGCGCGATCGAGCACGATCCCAAGATAGAACTCTTTGTCGATCGGCAAACCCTCTTCGATCAACAACACTCTGACTTCCCTTCCTTCAGGCCCAGTCTGATGTGTGACGAGTTGCATGCCCAACATCTTCGCGGCAATATCGCGCGCCTCGTTGGCACTGTGCGCCAACTTCACTCCGCCGCCTTTGCCGCGGCCACCCGCGTGAATCTGCGCTTTCACGACCACTATCTCGCCGCCCAATTCCTTCGCGGCGTGATACGCCTCTTCCGGCGAGCGCGCTACGATGCCACGCGGCACCGGCACGCCATACTTTCTCAGAAGTTCTTTTCCCTGATACTCATGAATCTTCATACAACAGCCTCAAACAGATTTTGAATAGAATTACTCACGGAAATCGTGTTGAATGGAACGCACGGCAGTGTAGCCGCGCGCCGGGTCGACCGCAAGCGACATAACAGGAGTAACGATCATGAGCGAAGTTGTCGTCACGTCTCAAAAAAACTTACAGCACGAAGTGCGCTACGGCGAAGGGCTGGCTTTTACGACCGACGAACCACGTGCGGCGGGTGGCGATGATGCTGGTCCCGATCCGTATACCCTGATTCTCGGTGCGCTTGGCAGTTGCATTTCGATGACGGTGCAGCTTTACGCGCGGCGCAAGCAGTGGCCCGTCGAAAATGTCACAGTACGATTACGACACAACCGCATCCATGCGAAAGACTGTCAGGAGTGCAAGAACAAGGAAGGCTTCATCCATCGCATCGAGCGCTCCGTCAGTATCACCGGTGACTTGTCAGACGAACAACATGCACGTCTCCAGGAGATCGCACACAAGTGCCCCGTACATAAGACACTCACTTCTGAGATCGTGATAACGGAAATGAAAGAGGAAGCGTTAGAGAGCAGCGAAGCCGGAGAATTTTTTGGATAGATTCACTTGATCGAAACTTCGACTGCGTTCGATTCTATGTTCACGCCCTTTTTTGTAGTGACAGTGACAACGCGTACGAACCTTTCGACACGAAATTACCTGGACCAAAATCTAACCTTTCGTTGATTCAGGAGGCCTGTGTTGTATCGAGAATATCTAGTGTTTTGCATGATAGTTACTCATTGGTCCTGTGGTGCGTCTTCACGCCGCTGCGCGACGTGCCACAAAACGCCTGATGGGTCGACCACATAGGCGACACGAAGTCCCCAAGGTTGCATTGCGGGAGCCTTAGGTGCTGGCACGCCGAATCGCTTCGAAAGTTTCAATGATTCGATATGGGCCCACCACGCGTCGAGATCGTCCACCATCAGTTGCATCATGAAGTTTCCGGCCCACTCTTCCTGATAGTATCGCTGCAAAATGAACCCGCCTGAGCCTGCATTGAAGATCGCGACTTCGCTGTCGAGGACCTTTTCGAAGCCGAGAGCTTCGTAAAACTGCTTCGATAAATCGAAATTCTTTGCGGGCATAAACGGCCGCGCCAACTCTGTTCCGGTGAATATGCTGCTCATCGTCCGATCCTTTCCTAAAAGCTAAGGCACAGGGGCCTCAAGAAGCTGAAGAAATGAATTCGCCAATCGCTCGGGCCGAACCTTACTTCGTTCCAGCAGAATGTCTTCGTGATCGAATATGACCACCGGCGGTTCCTGCTTCGCTTCAGTAAGATCAAAACACACAGGATCGTAGTTGACGGCGTCACGTCGGCCAAACTGAATGTACGCTCTATTTGCGAGCCATGAAAACATGAAAGGATCCGCAAAGGGCGCCACGGTGATGTCTAGCGGCGAACCATCGTTAAGATTGGAGAAAACAGTAACACCACCGGCCTCGAACTGCGGAAACGCGTAACCAGCGATCAGGCAGCGAAATGATGGAGGAAGACGTCGGCCAAACTTTGCCTCAAGAGCTACGCTTCGGTCCGAGCCATCGATGGCGTCAAATGGATGGCCGGCCGCTTCAAGTCTCGTTACGACCGTTTTGATTTGGCTTTCGATCTTCATAGAAAGGTGAGTGGGTTGGCCTCCCACATTGAGGCTTGCACCGAGCCCAGATTCGTGGCGCAGCAGATCGCGAAACGTGATGTTGCCGACATTATCGCCGAGGGTCCAAGCTACGATGGCACTCTCTTGATCAATGTTGCTTGCGAGGCGACAACTTGCCAGTTACCACCCCGATATGCGAACACGTCTGTGAAACGAAGCGTAATTTCTGATGCTGCGCCTTGATATTCACCAGTCGCGTGAGTCCTCCCGGTAACGATTGCCCAGTTACCGTATGGACGCACGCTAAGATCATCAATGTCCATTGAAACAATTTTGCGGTCTCTGGTAGCGAATGCTTCTTCCAGTACATCAGCTTTTGTCAGAATACTCCCCGTCAGGTCGATAACGCTCCAATCGTCGGCAAGGACCTTCTCGATAACTGAGCGATCGCCCTCGACCCAGGCGATCGCCAAACGATGTTCTAGGTCTCGAAGATGTTTGACCACGTCGGTACCGCCAACACTCTGCGAATCTGTTTTAGAGTTTGAGCGCATTTTCTTACAGTCCTGGTTCGTAAGCGATATATTCTCCTCGATTTTCATGGTCTACTCGTCGCCTGTTCCCCATTTGAGATTTGCGAAACACAGTAGGACCAATTACATCTGGTGTGATGTGGGTGGCACCCACATCGTAAACGCGTTTTGTCACTCATTTGAAAAGTCGCCTCGAGCGTACCAGGCCTCCGCAGCCCGCCACAATGTGTCATCGGCGGCGGGCGTGGTCCAAGTACTTCCCTCGCTCAGCGGCAGCACGGCGACACTATTCGCCTGCGCCATGACATAGTTGAATCCATCAAATGCGCCTGGAAAAGTCGCGGAGATTCTTTCTCCAATGAAGGCCTTGTCATCAAGTTCAGAAGTCTCAGTGCGTTCCCATCCGATATAAAAATTCCGAGATGGAGCTATAAAGCTGCGAAGTAGCGGACCCTGAAGGCCTCCTGAAAACCCGGGATCTTTTTCCGCCAGTTCTTGATTGTAAAGTGCAATTTCGTAGCAACACCAGGAACGCATTAGAGGCTGGGTTCCAAGGACAAAGTGCGCGCTGGCATTCCGAAGCAGTTGGGGAAGCACGTCCAGCTCTTCACGCAAATCCCGCGCTGATTGATTGATGAACATGAAGTCGACCCAGAGTCGCACGTTGTCCCAAAACAGTAATTGGACATCCTCGATCGCCAGATCTGGTCGGTAACGAACTAGTTCTCGCGACGCGTGACGAATGGCGTGCAAGACGATCTCCTGAAGCTCGATGAAGTTCTGAGCCGAGTGATACGAAAAGAACACGTCGGGCGCGGCGGGAACACAAAACTCTTTTCCATCACGCGCGGGATACACATTAGACTCCTGGAAGGCTCGTTGAATATTCCGGACGGTCATGGTGTCAGGGAATGCCTGTCTCAGCGATCCGATGAAAGCTGAAAGGCGCCTAGGGGTGGTTGACCACATCCTTCGGTCGGCAAGCTGGCTCATCGTCGGTTCCAAGGAGTTGAATTAATTACGTAACTTACGAGATCACTCTCTCGCTTAATGTAGCTTGCGAAGCGACGCCTTGCCAGTTGGCGACTTGATGCCATCGTTCTCACTTCGTATCGGTGGGTTTGCGTAAGAAAGAGCGAACAAGCGCTCGCTCCTTTTTATTGTAGTGAATCGCCAAAGAGCAAGGCGCCGGAAGATCCCAGAACGAACAGTCCTTTTCGATCCGAGTTACATCCTTTTCAAAGTGGCTGAACTTGGTATCCAGCAGCGAGGACCACTCTTTCTCGGGAATCGGCGCGAGTTGTAGTTTCCTCGCCGAACCTGGCGACCACAGATTTGCAAACCACAGAGGACGATAGCCCGGAGCGATCAAGAAGACTCCGTCAAGTGATCTTCCTTTCCCCATGAAAAGTAGACCCGGTATAAGGAAACCGGTCGACTTCGGCAGCTTCAGTTTGAAACGCTCGCCAGGACGATAAACGAAAGGCTTAGCCAGATAGTCACGGTAAGAACCGTCACCTGGTCCTTCGCCTAACAAAGTAGATACTCCCTTAAAGCGGGAATAGCGCGGCAGCAATAGAACCTCAGGAATCGACTTTTCAGTGGAAGCGTCCACAACGTAAAGCGGGTCTTCGGGTAGCTTCTTTTGTTGGGCCATCACAGCAGCGGATGGACCACCCACGCTCATCACCGCGAAACACACCAACAGCATTACTCTGGAAGTTGTCTTAGACAAGGCGAAACTCCTGTTCGGACAAGTGTTGCCTTGTTATGACGACAATTATTATGCCGGGTGTTCGAATAGATAAAATAGCGAGGAATTAATCACGGCCGTTTTACAGAAATCGTGCCGGCATTTCAGTTGGTGTGATTTGAATGCACCAAAAAAACTGTCTCACGCTCGAGGATGACCGAAAAACAAACCATAACCATCGATGTCCTCGATCACGAAGCCTCCGACATCAACATCTTCCCCACGCGGAACTGCGAAACGAACGCCACGCGACTCGAACTCCTCCGCCAGCGCCTCCGGATCAGCAACCCCAAAATAAGCATCCCAACTAAAGGCTGGTTTCCTCTTGTAGTTTGGGACGGGTTCGACGACAACTTCTTTGCCTTCCGAAATCGCGCCCAGCGCCTTGAACATAATCATTGCCCTATCACGCTGGACAATCCCGAAAAATTCGTCGTCAGGCGATGGGCCGCGAAACGTAACTTCAAAATCCAGCATGTCGCGATAGAACGCGAGTGTTGCCGGGACGTCGGCGACGATAAAGAATGGTGAGATGCCGGAGATCGTGGATCGGGTCATTGGTGACTTTCCGCTTAAGATCTGCTCAGAAAGAGCACCGCAACCATAACGGCAACCAGTAGACTCATCATTAGCGAAATCACTCTCATGAAACCCCTACAAGATTGCGCGAAGCCGTGCCAAAAGTAAGAACGGCTGCCAGGGTTGGCAGCCGTGATTGTTGATCGAAATGGTCGGGACGACTGGATTCGAACCAGCGACCTCACGCACCCCAAGCGTGCGCGCTACCAGGCTGCGCCACGTCCCGTCTCCCTGACTTAGTATCCTGACGAGGAATAATTGTCAAACGAGTAACACGATTCCAACCAAGCCGTCTTCTCTACTCAAATACGTGTGTTACTACTTCGCGCGGCCTTTGTTTTCCTGCTCGAGTATAGCGAGCAGTTCGCGCAACTCAGACGCTATCTGTTTCAACCCTTGTCTCTCTTCAGCCGAACGTCGCGCAACATTGTGTCTGTCATTCGTCGGCGGAGCCTGCACCGCATCGATAACTTTGTCTAGATGCGCGGCGGATTCAGAAGTCTCTTCGTTTCCATTAACTTTCACCTTCCCGCCACCGCGCAACTCGCTCGTCAGCCGCTTCTTCGCACCGGCGATCGTGTACTGGTCCTCGTAAAGCAGCTCTTTAATGCGCAACGCCATTTCGACGTCGCGCTTGCGATAGACACGTTGTCCGGCGCGATTCTTCTGCGGCGCAAGCATTGGAAACTCCGACTCCCAGTAGCGCAACACATGCGCCTGTACGCCGGCGAGTTCGCAAACTTCGCCGATCTTGAAAAAGAGTTTTTCTGGTATGGCTACAGCGGGACGACTCATTCGCTTGATTGTCGAATTTTGAAAATTGCTTTGCTGGCGTTCTCTGTCGGGCGTTGCGAAAGTTGGAATGACTAGATGGCGAGTTTGCCAGCAGCCCTGCGTCAACAAGGGCATGTTACCCGTGCGGGTTTTACGTGTCAATACTTACACTTAGCTGCCCTCACTTAAAACTTTTTCTTAAAAGTAATGCCTGAACAGTCCGGAGCTTCGTGCCTGGTTCTTTGTTCTTTGTTTATCGCCACGCAAGCTGGCTACTTTTAAACTCAATCGAGCCCTGACAAATGGCGAAGAAAGGACAACAAACAAAAGTTCCAAGCTCACTGTTTGGTGCGTGTCTTAATCTCCTCTCTGCGTACCTCGGCGGTCCTCTGCGTCTCGGCGGTTTATCTGGTTTTGCGCTTCTCTTAACGCCGAGTCGCAGAGGAACGCAGAGATACGCAGAGAAGAATCGAAGAGTAGGGCACGACACTTTTTCGCTCGTTGGACTGCATCCGTTCGCCACGCTATAATCCGCTGTCCCGCGCACAAACCGGAAGGAACGATCCAAACAGTGACAACCTCGCCAACGGTGCTTCGCCTGGCTTCACGACTCGACGAAGTCGGATTTTCAGACATTGTGAAGTTGCGCAACCGCATCATGGAGCTGCGCAACCAGGGCGCGACGGTTTACCAGTTCGAAGGTGGCGAACCGTTCATGCCGACGCCTGAGCCAATTCGAGAAGCAATGAAACGCGCGCTCGACGAGAACAAGACTCGTTACGCCCCTTCATCCGGCATCCCGGAACTCCGGTCCGCCATCGCCGAAAAACTCCGCAGCAAAAATCAGATTCCTGCCGACGATCGCGATGTCATCATCGTGAACGGCGGTATGCAGGGACTGTTTGGCGCTTTTCAATCGGTTGTGAATCCCGGTGACGAAGTAATTCTCTTCTCGCCTTATTGGACGCCGATCAAAGATCTCATTTCTCACTGCCAGGGCCGCAGCGTTTTCGTGCCTACGCTCGAAGCCCGTGCCGAAGGTTTTCAGAAAACGCTCGCGCGTTACACCACTGAACGCACGAAGGCTATCTACTACAACACTCCACAAAACCCGACAGGCGTCGTCTTCACACCTGAAGAAGCAAAAGCTGTAGCGACGTTTGCACAGGATCGCGATCTGATCATAATCGCTGATGAAGCGTATGAAGATCTGGTTTACGATGGAACACATTGTTCGATCGCTTCACTCGATGGAATGTTCGAACGCACGATCACGTCGTTCACCTTTTCAAAATCATACGCGATGACCGGATGCCGTCTTGGTTATGCAGTCGCGCCGGAACCATGGATGACCGGCCTCAAGAAAGCAACTCTCTATTCTTCGAATGGCGTATCGACGCCGACACAATGGGGAGGCCTCGCAGCTTTCGATATCGACGCTGCGACTCAGAATAAGATCACTGCCGAGTATCGCCGTCGTCGCGACTTGCTTTTGTCAGGACTAAACGAACTCGGTTTCCCATGCGATCCACCCGCCGGCGCCTTCTACGCATTTCCTGATGCAAGCCGCATTAGCCGCGACAGTCAGGAAGCCGCCGACATTCTGCTCGATCAGGCAAAAGTTGCAACCGTGCCCGGCATCGTCTTTGGACCAGATGGACAAAGCCACTTGCGGTTTTCTTTCTCGACTTCGATCGAGACCATCGAAGCGGGTCTCGATTCACTTCGTCGCCAACTCTAATGAAGGACGAATTTGAGTTCATTCGGACGCTGCGAGAACGCGCGTCCACTTCTTCGTCTGTCACCGGCATCGGTGACGACGCGGCGGTGTTTCAAACGACCGCAGGTAAGGAGACGGTTGTCACCACCGATCTACTGGTCGAAGACATCGACTTTCGCCGCACGACGATTTCGCCGTACCTGCTGGGCCATAAAGCACTGGCAGTTTCACTTTCGGATATCGCCGCCATGGGCGCCCGACCACGCTGGTTGCTCATTTCGATCGGTGTTCCGAGCGATATTTGGCAAACGGATTTTATTGATCGTCTCTACAACGGGCTCTTCGAACTCGCAAACCGTTACGACGTGCAGTTGATCGGCGGCGACACGTCGCGCACGGAAGAAAAGATCGTGATCGACTCGATCGTGATTGGCGAATGTTTCGCGGGCCGGGCGGTCAAGCGGTCGGGAGCGGCGCCGGGCGATCAAATCTTCGTAACGGGTTCTCTCGGCGGCGCCGCTGCGGGATTGCGACTCGTCGAACGCGGTGCTCACCTCGCAGAACAGAACTTTCACGATGAGGATTCACAAAAACTCGATCACGTTTTGTTGCGACAACTCCGCCCGGAGCCGCGCGTCGGTTGGGGAATTGTCTTAGGCGATGAAAAATTAGCGACATCGATGATTGACATCAGCGACGGTCTTTCGTCCGATCTGAATCACTTGTGTTCGGCAAGTAGTGTAGGCGCGCTGATCGATTCATCGCTTCTGCCAATCGATAGCCAGGTCACGGAACTGTGCGGCCGTCGGGCGCTGGACCCGCTCCAGCTCGCGCTGCATGGTGGCGAAGACTTCGAACTGTTGTTCACGATCAAGCCTGCTGACGTGCCGCTTTTACCACGCCGGGTTGACGGCGCGTCGATAACTCGCATCGGCGAAATCCGAACGCAGGATGACGGCGTCAAGATTTCCGAACGCGCGCGCATCTGGGACCTCAACCCGGGCGGCTGGAAACACTTTTGAGTTAGTATTGTCGCGTCATGTTGAGATTTCATAACACACTCACCGGCCGCATCGAAGAGTTTCACCCGCTGAACGAAGGCGAGGTGCGCTTCTATTACTGTGGTCCAACCGTGTGGGACTACGGTCATATCGGCAACTTCCGCAGCGCTGTCGCCGCTGACGTCCTACGACGGTACCTCAAGTTCAAAGGTTTCAGAGTAATTCACGTGATGAACATCACGGACGTTGAAGACCGCATCATCGCGAAGTCGCAAGAGGCGGGCGTGAGCATAGACGATTACACGGCGAAATACATCGACGCACTCTGGGAAGACTTCGATGCGCTTGGCAACGAACGCCCCGACGTCGTACCCCGCGCGACGCGTCACATTCCCGAAATGGTTTCGCTGATCGAAAAGCTGTTGGATACGGACCACGCTTATCGCTCCGACGGATCGATCTACTACCGCATCTCTTCGTTTCCCGAGTATGGCAAACTTTCGAAGATCAACTTCGAGGGCAACATCGCCGGCGCCAGCGAACGCATCTTGACGGACAGGTACGAGAAAGAAGACGCGCGCGATTTCGCACTCTGGAAAGAAAAGGCCAGCGAGAATGAACCTTCGTGGGACACAACTATCGGTAACGGCCGCCCGGGCTGGCACATCGAGTGCTCTGCGATGTCGATGAAGTATCTCGGCGAGACATTCGACATCCACGCCGGCGGCATCGATCTCGTCTTCCCACACCACGAAAACGAGATTGCTCAAAGTGAAGGCGCCACGGGAAAACAGTTTGTGCGCTATTGGATTCACTTCGAACATCTGAAGGTCGAAGGCGAAACGATGTCGAAGTCAAAAGGAAATTACTACACGTTTCGCGATGTTGCTGCGAAGGGTTTCTCACCCGCGGCGATCCGGTATTTCCTGCTGAGCGTGCCCTACAACAAGCAGCTCAACTTCACTTTCGATGCGCTAGCCGGCGCCCAGAAAACTGTCGACAGCCTGCGCGACTTTCGCGCCCGTTTGAGTGAAGCCAAAACTGAACCGGGCCAAAACGAAAAGCTGCACGAAGCGGCGACGCGCGCTTTGCAAGAGTTTGAAGAAGGCATGGACGACGATCTGAACACGTCTGTCGCGCTTGCCGCGGTCCATAATCTTTCCCGCGAAGTCAACACGGCCCTCGCGCGCAAGCAAGTGAAGACCGACAACCAGCGCGAACTGCTGGAAGTCATCAGTCGTATAGATTCAGTGTTGAATATCTTCGGCGAACAACAACGCGAGATGCTCGACAGCGAAATTCAGACGTTAATAGACGAACGACAGGAAGCACGACGCCGTCGCGACTTCGGACGCGCCGATGAGATTCGCGGTGAACTCGCCGACCGCGGCATCATTCTCGAAGACACCAAAGACGGAGTGCGCTGGAAGCGCCGCAAGTAAGCGTTTGAACGAGGGCCCCCAATGAGACTACCTCGATATCTCCTCCTGCTTCTGCTGTTGAGTTGTGTGGCTGCGGAGTGCCTGGGCCAGCCGAAGAAGACGCCGGCGAAAGACGAATGGCGCGATTTGATTAGTACCTCGCTGTCTGGTGATAGCTGCAAACCGGCGGACAATCCCCATGGTCTGGGTGCAAGGATCTGCGAGGGGCGAGGGGGTTATTCGCTGCTGATAAAAGGTGATGAAAAGAAGCCCGAGATCTTTTTGATCTCGCCCGATGGCCAAAAATCTGAGATCGAATACTGGGACACGACCGATCCCAGGTACGAGGAAATAGATCCCTTTGTGCTGTGGGTAGTGAACAAACCGAACAAGACGATCGCGCTTAACTTTTATCTCAGGATTGACGTAGGGCCGGGCTGGAACGGATCTTACAGCGTCATCGCGAGAGTCAATCCTGGTCCAGTTTGCATCGTCGGTAGTGTGCGTCCCGGCTCGACTGCCGCGGGTGAGAGCGTCGGCATCGCGAGTTTTCCCGAAAACCGCCCGTGTCTCTCGCTGAATGAACTCTTCCAGGAGAATTGGTTTTGGACGGCACAGCTGCTCCTCTCTGAAGGTAAAATCGAGGAGACGGAAGCTGCGCTTGCAAAGATCAAAGAACTGTCCGAACGCTTCATCATCTACAAGGCGATCGCGAGTGCTAAGGTAAAAACCGGCGATCGAGATGGCGCTCACCGCTTGCTGAGGACGGCTCGTGCGGAAGCTCTGAAAGAGCCCCGCGTCCTGGATCTCGAGTACAGCTTGATACACGTTACGGCCGGTTTGACCGAAGCCGGCTTCGACGATGAAGCCAAAGCGGATATCAAGCTTTTTAGGGACCAGGATCAACATCGCATGCGCCTGATGATTGCCTGGTATCAAGGTGAGAGAAAAGATTTTGACGCGGCCAAAGCAACATACAGAGAGATAATCCAGCTAACGATGAACAGCTGGCCACGCCGGGACGAGCATCTCCAAGACGTTTGCCAGGGTCAGGCGCAAATGCAACTCTACGATGAGGCGAGAAAAACGGCAGCGCTTATTATCCATCCTGATTTCAGGCGACTATGCGAAGACCACATTCCTAGAGACGCATCTCGACCCTAGCAACAATTCTCATGACCAAAGTTCAGCTCGAAACAGATCGTCTCATCATGCGTCACTGGCGCAATGATGACTTCGAACCGTATCTTGAACTCTGCTCAGATCCGGAAGTCATGCGTTTTCTCGGCGGCAAGACTTTCGATCGACTCGAGTGTTGGCGGCACATGGCGTTCATGGTGGGCCATTGGCAACTGCTTGGCTTTGGTCCATGGGCCGTCGACGAGAAAGCAAGCGGCGGTTTTGTTGGACGCGTTGGTTTTCTCAATCCTGTAGGTTGGCCGGGATTCGAACTCGGCTGGACTCTGTCGCGCAAATTCTGGGGCCACGGTTATGCTACTGAAGCCGCCCGCCGCGCATTGGCTTACGCATTCGACGAGCTCGACAAAGATCACGTTATCAGTTTGATCGATCCGCTCAATACAAACTCAATCAAGGTCGCCGAACGTCTCGGCGAAAAAGTTGAAGGCAAGACTGATTTGCTTGGTCGCGAAGTTTTAATCTATGGAATTGACCGGCCAACCAACTCCCGAAGCTAAGCTGATAAATATCCTGCAACTCGCTTACTCCGGCGAGCTGGCTGCCGGCTACGCGTATCGCGGCCACTGGCACTCGTTGAGCGACGCTGACGATCGAGCGCAAGTGAGAAAGATCGAAGACGAAGAGTGGCATCATCGCAAGCTGGTTGGCGAGATGCTTCAAAGTCTCCGCGCTGGACCAAACAAACGGCGCGAACTGCGCGCCACCGTGGTCGGGCGAACGCTGGGTCTGTTGTGTCACGTTTCGGGCTGGTTTGCGCCGATGTATGGTGCGGGCCGGCTCGAGAGTCGCAACATCGTCGAGTATGAAACGGCCGCTCGTTATGCGCGCGAGTGCGGCCGGGAGGACCTGATCGATTGTCTGCTCACAATGGCGGAAGTTGAATGGGATCACGAACGTTATTTTCGTTCGTGCGTCTTGCGTCACCGATGGTCTAAGCGCTTTTCAATCTGGCAAGAGCCACCGCCAAAGGAAAGTATTAGAAACCACAAATGACACGAATACTTTCAATTCTCTTTTTGCTGCTGCTGCCCCTTTCGTCATCGGCCCAACAACCAAACCGGAGACTCGCGGCGGAAGTTAAAGCCGAGTTCATTCACGCCTGGACTGGTTACAAGAAATACGCCTGGGGACACGATGATCTGAAACCGCTGTCGAAAACGCACCACGACTGGTATCCGCAACCGCTGCTGATGACGCCTGTCGATTCGCTCGACACGATGATCATCATGGGCCTCGACGATGAGGCCGCAACCACGCGCGCTTACATTCTCGAGAATCTCTCGTTCGACAAAGACATCGACGTCCAAAACTTCGAGATCACAATCAGGATCCTCGGCGGACTTATTACCAACTATCAACTTACTAATGACAAGCGTTTCCTGACTCTGGCCGAAGACCTGGGACGCCGTCTACTGCCCGTCTTCGACTCGCCAACCGGAATGCCGTATCGCTACGTCAATCTTAAAACCGGCAAAGTCCGCAATCCGGTGAGTAATCCAGCGGAAACAGGAACGCTGCTGCTCGAGTTCGGCGCACTCAGTAAACTGACGGGCAATCCGGTGTATTACGACAAAGCCAAACGTGCGCTGGTGGAGACTTACAACCGGCGTTCAAAGATCGGTCTGGTTGGTGAATGGATCAACGTCGAAACGGGCCAATGGACCAACCCTGACAGCCACATCAGCGGTGCCATCGACAGTTATTACGAATACCTGCTGAAGTGCCATTTGCTGTTTGGCGATCAGGACTGCAAGCGCATGTGGACCGACAGCATCGCCGCGATTAACAAGTATCTCGCGGACGAGATCAAGACTGAATTTGCTGTCGATCTATGGTACGGGCATGCTGACATGAACACGGGAGCGCGCACCGATTCGACTTATGGCGCGCTCGACGCATTCTTCCCGGCGGTGCTCGCGCTGTCAGGCGATCTGAGACGCGCGAGGCGTTTACAGGAGTCTTCATTCAAAATGTGGAGACACTCGGACATCGAACCGGAAGTGTTTGACTACCGCACGAAGACGGTCAAATCGGCCGGCTATCCACTGCGACCCGAAATCGTCGAGTCAACTTATTACCTCTATCACTACACGAAAGATGAGAGGTACCTGCGCATGGGCGAGCAGATGTGGAAAGACTTTGTGAAGCACTGTCGCACCGACGAGGGTTATGCGGCGCTGAAAAGCGTGATAACCAAGGAGAAGTCTGATTCGATGCAGAGTTTTTTGTTTGCGGAAACTTTCAAGTATTTCTACCTGCTGTTCGCACCGGCAGAGACGCTCGATTTCAAGAACGTGATCTTCAATACCGAGGCGCATCCTATCCGGCGCACGTGGCTCACGAACCAATCAAACCAGAAGCGCTAGTGACCGCACTCAAACGGCGCCAGGGTTCAGCCCCGGTCTACAACGCCCACGAGGGTGGCTTGGTGATCGATATCACCTTCCCCTGCTGGCCTGATCGGGTGTAATCTGTGCCCAAATGAAAGTACTCTTCCTTACCGTTCTGCTAGCTTTGACGCCTGTTCTTCAACAAGGGCCGGTCGTGGAACGCGAAGAGCCTGACCTCGTCGTCGTTAAATTTAACTGGAACAAGATTCGTCTGAACAATGACCTGATCCACAGCGCGCTCGATCCAGGCCCACCAATGAACGAGCCCATCTCGATCAAACCGGCGCCGCCACGAAACGAATCGCAGGACATCAAGAACAGACGAGACATGAACGAGCGACGTGCGGAGATGATGGCGACTCGTGAAGCGGCCAAACAGGCGCCGAACAGGAACGCCGATCAGTACCTCCTGCAACTCCAGGTAAAGAACGTCGGCACAAACGTAATCAAAACGATTGTGTGGGAATACCAGCCGACAACCGAGGCTGCGGACTACGAGCTCCGCCAATACGTCTGCAACGTGAAAGCAAAGCCCAACGAGAGCAAGAAGTTTGAGTTGTTGAGCCCGTCGAATCCGGTGAAGGTGATCCAAGCCGACGTGGAAACAGGAAAAACGAAAGACGGTAAGGTGGTTATCAACAGGATCGACTACGCCGATGGATCCAGTTGGAAGCGGAAGGGATGGTCGGTCCTGATCCCTCCCGAAACGATCACCGGACTTGGCAATGGCAAGTGCCTGATGTTTTAGCTTAGTGCTCGGTTCTTTGCACTTGGTTCTTAGTACTTTGTGCCTGGTATTTCGAGAGAAACAAAGTACCAAGCACAAAGCACCAAGATCTTCCTTACTTGTAATCCACTCCCAACTGCTCAAACAGAAACGCATAAATGTCTCGCGTCTGCTCGATCGCCTTGGTCGTGTTGCTGGCGCCGTGCGCAGACTTTGTGTCGATGCGAATCAGAACGGGAAGGTCACCGCCCTGTCCCGCCTGCAACGCCGCAGCGTATTTGTAGTTGTGCGCGGGCACCACGCGATCGTCATGATCGGCAGTCGTGATTAAGGTCGCGGGATATTTTGCGCCTTGCTTGATGTTATGAATTGGCGAGTAGGCGTAGAGCGCCTTAAACTCCGCTTCATTTGCTTCGGCTGAACCGTAATCCGCGATCCAGTTCCAACCAATCGTGAACTTCTGGAAGCGAAGCATGTCCATCACGCCTGCCTGTTCAACCACTGCACGGAACAGTTCTGGACGCTGATTCGCAACTGCACCGACAAGCAAACCGCCATTCGACCCACCCTGAATCGCCAGCCTGTTTGACGAGGTGTACTTATTCGCGATCAGCCATTCGGCTGCGGCAATGAAGTCGTCGAACACGTTCTGCTTTTTCAGCTTCGTGCCCGCTTCGTGCCACTTCTCGCCGTATTCACCACCGCCACGCATGTTTGCCGAAGCATAGACCACGCCTTGTTCGAGGAGTGCCATGCGGGTTGAACTGAACGAAGGCGCCTGGACGACGTTGAAACCGCCGTAACCGTAAAGCAGTGTCGGGTTGTTGCCGTCCAGCTTCAACCCCTTCTTGTAGACCAGGAACATCGGCACGCGCGTGCCGTCTTTGCTGTTGTAAAAGACCTGCTTGGTTTCGTAGACGTCGGGTTTGAAACCGGGAATGTCGACCGTGCGGAAAACTGTCGATTTCTTCGTGGCGATGTCGTACTTGTAAATCGTTGGCGGGAAATTGAACGAAGTGAAGCTGTAGAAGACGTGCTTGTCATCGTTGAGTCCGCCGAACCCACCGGCGGTACCGACGCCGGGCAGTTGAATTTCATTTTCCAGCTTGCCATCGAGGCTAAAAACATAAGCGCGCGTCGCGACGTCTTTGCGCCATGAAGCGAAGAGTTTTCCGCCTGCGGTGCCGGCGCTCTGCAACGGTTCTGTTTTTTCAGGGAGAACGTCTTTCCAATTCTTCTCATCAGGGTTCTTTGGATCGACAAGCACGACGCGTCCATTCGGCGCGGTCTTGTTCGTCCGGATCAAAAACTTGTCACCGACATTGTCGATCACGCCAAAACTGTCGTCGCCGATCTCGGCAATGATAGGTGAGAAGTTAGCCTCGCCCGCCTTCAGATCTTTGTAGAAGATCGCGTTCCCTTTCTTGCCCTTTCCGCGTTCGGAGATCGAGAGAATCGCGAAACGTTCGTCTTCGGTCGTGCCTACGCCCTGAAAACGTTGCGGATGCTCCTTGTCTTCGTAGACGAGGACGTCGGCTGACTGCGGTGTGCCGACCTTGTGGAAGTAGACCGTTTGAAACTCATTCTTGCTCGTTAGTTCTCTGCCTTTTTCCGGCTCCGGATAACGGCTGTAATAAAAGCCATCTCCCTGCCACGACACGCCGGACGCTTTCATCCATTTCACTTCATCGTCGAGCTTCTTGCGAGTCGCAACTTCCATCACACTCAGCGTCACCCAGTCAGAGCCGCCTTGTGAAATTCCGTAAGCGAGATACTTCCCGTCCTTCGACAGTGAAAACGCGCCCAGAACGGATGTGCCGTCAGTTGAAAACTTATTCGGATCGAGAAAGACTTCGGGAGTGCCGTTAGCGCCCTTCTGAATGTAGTAGACGCTCTGGTTTTGCAGACCATCGTTCTTCGTAAAGAAGTACGTGTCGCCACGGCGGAACGGAGCGGAGATGCGCGGGTAGTTGTAAAGCTGAGTCAAACGCGCCTTCAGTTTTTCGCGATATGGAATGCGGTCGAGATAACCGAAGGTGACTTTGTTTTGGGCCTCGATCCATGCCTGGACTTCCGGTGTCCGGTCATCTTCGAGCCAGCGATAAGGATCGGCAACTTTAGTCCCGAAATAGTCGTCGACCTGATCGACCTTCTTGCTCTCGGGATAGACCAGTTTAGGATCTTTGGACGTCGCAGTGCCGCTGGCGGACGTGCTGGCGGGTGCAACGCTCTGCGCCCAGGAACGTGTGACGATCGGCGCAAACGCCGCCGCGCCCAGGATGGCGGCTACGAATAAAAATGCAAAGAGGCTTCGCCTCACACTAACAGCAATCTCTTTTTGCTTCTTCTTCATTTTCTTATCTCCGCAGGCAGGTTCCGAATTTGGTTGAATTACTGTAATGGAGTTGAGAAAAAAGTTCAAAGCGCGCGGCGGAATTCGCCGACGAAATCAGAATGTTTGGTTCGGCAAGCGTACGCAGTTAAGAGGACTGGTTCTATGACGATTTTTTAGTTTAGGTCGGAACTTTTTGGAACCACGATTGTCTAAGGTGGTGCAATGGAATTGTAGGAACAATTTTATTGACACTGGTCCAAGTCAGGAGTAAAGTGCCGCAGCGCTCCCCCGATACCATTTGAAAGCGCGGCTCCTTAACAGTCGCCATCACCATCGCCAAAGGCGTTCACTTTTTGTTGAAATAGACACTCGAGCCCAGACACCAATAGTCCAATCCGAATATTCTGCGGTTCGCGATTGCGACTGGCTCGATCCCGGATTCTCAACCGCGGTAAAAACTATTGTAGTTAACGAACGACTCCCTCGCAGTGTCGTTAGTCTTGGTTCGCTACTAAACCGATCAGTTTGCTAATAAACATAAAAGGAGCGAGCAGGTCTCGTCGATGGCAAACGTGTCTCTTGTGCGGCGCGTCAATCGCAATGCTGGTTTTCGCGACCCGGTTGATTCTTGTTAGTCGCGCATCCCCAAAATCTGTACCTCCGACAAGCAATAAACCCGTCCAGTCTCAACGCCCCAATAAGATCAGGAACCTCGTGCTTCAGCCGGAGGCGGCAGCAGTAAACCGCCGCGTCGGCAACAGATTTAAGTCGGCGAACACACGGTCAGTTCTGGCAGGTCAAGTAACTCTAGGAAATGAGCGACAACCATTAACGATCGTTCGCAGCCAAATAGATAGCGGCGAAAACGTTGAAGTGATTTTAGCGGGACGCAGGTTTACCTGGAGGGATGCAGAAGGAATAAAGGCAATTGAGGGCGCTGCGGCAACAGAAGCGGAACGTCTTGCGGTGGAAAGATTGGTTTTTGATAGCGCCGATCAATTTGTGCTCGCCCAACTGCGGGGCGCAAGTTATCAAACCATTGTTCGCAATCTGCGTCCTGTCGATGCCGGCGACGAATACGCGGGACCACTGTGGACGATGGTCCGCGTCAACGATCCACAAAAGGTTGATAGTGCCGCGCCGAAAAGTGCGTGGCGACTCTTTTATATCAACAGTATCAGCGGCCTGATCGATCGTGTCGAGTGTGAGGTAGATGGCCAGCGAATCGCAGCCTGCATCCTGCAATGGACAGAACAGAATGGTGAAAAGCTTCCGTCGCACATCAGCTGGACCACTAACGGCGAAACGTTGATGGAGTTTCAATTGACGACGTTCTCACAAGCTCAATAGTCGCTTACAACTTCGTTCCTGCTCTTAAGGAGTTCCCGTCATGTTTAAGACATTGCTCCACTTCACAAAGGTGTTACTCGCATTGTCATTGATCGTTGCATTCGATTTCGCCGTACCTGCGCAGGAAGCGTCACGACCAGACCGAGGTCTCGTACCGAATGGCGCTTTCTCTGTCTCAGACATTGAGAACATCAACCTCTTAAACGGAAACGTCAATCTCAACATACCGCTCGCCTCGCTGCCCCCGATCGCGGGCGGCAAGCTTTCATGGACGGTCTCGGCCCAGTACAACAGCAAGGTCTGGAACGTCACGCGCGCTCAGGTCAACGACGACCCGTTAACCTGGGCTCCGTATTCACAGGATTATCCCGGCGCCGAAAGCGGTTGGAGAATCGGAGATCGATACTTCATCGAGTTTCGCAACGCGAACGATGATTTTCAGCGGCTTTGGTACCCCGGCAACAGCGGCATCCCTGCCTGGGAGCTGGATCTGATCAATAACAATCAATGGTGGAAGGTAATCCTACATATGCCTGACGGTTCCGAGCACGAGCTGCGACCGACCGACCACTCACCTTACACTGGCACTGCGGCAGATTTCCTCAAAGGCTCCTACAAGGTGATTCCCAGCGGCAGCCCAATGCGTTACTACTCCGTGGACGGAACGTATCTGTTTGCTCGGATTACAAGTCAAACCGATTGGACCGTCTACCTGCCCGACGGCACTCAGATCATTCAATCACCTGCCGGTATTCAACGTATCCAGGACACCAATGGCAACAAAATAAAGATTTTCGCTGATGCGAACGGAACTCACTATCAGGACGAACAAACCGGACGCGAGATCCGGCTTACCTACAATCCTGCTGGGCAAGGACAATATAGAGTTCAGTACAAAACGGTCGGTGGAACAGAACATCACATCGACATCAATCTCGGCACCACGACCGTGCAAGGTAAGTTGTATTCCATCACTCAACCGGGATGCGATTTCGGCGGGTTGACGCAGGCTCTCTTCTCAAGTATCGAGGTCGTTCGCGAGATCGTGTTCCCGCAAACAGAACCTGGTCAACCGCAACGCAAGTTCGCTTTCACTTACAATTCCGATACAAGCTCATCCCAAACTGACGACGCAGTATTTTACTGTCCCGGCATGGGCGAGCCTTACACGCGCACGGTTTCATATGGGTTGGGTGAACTTAGTCACATCCAGCTGCCGTCCGGAGGCGTGATGGACTACAAGTATAACTACGATGGCGTAAACACTTTCACACCGTTCGGCGTTGGGGACTACATAGCACAGGAAGTGATCACGGAAAAGAAGCTGACGCACGATGGTGCTTTTGACATCCGGGATTACGACATAGCCGATAGCTTTGGGACGGTCATCAATCCAGACGGATCCTGGGCTTCTGAGGTCGCCTTCTGCTCAACGCCCAACACGCCAGGTTGCTCGTCCGACAAATCGGGACTAACGTTTCGCAGCGTACGCCCGTTTACAAAACTAGAGCGCCATTGGACCAGTCTTATCTTTTCCGGCGGAAATAATTCCTCTCCTGGCGGCCTTATTCCCTTCAATCCCGTCGAGACAAGGAATACACAACGCTCACGGACGCTCAAGGTAACAATCTTAAGATGTCGGCGAAGTACTTCTCTTTCGATTACAACGGCAACGTCGTTCAGGAACAGCACTACGACTGGTTTGATCCAGTTTCGGTGTTGCGTGATTCCGAAGGTGTACCTACGGGTGTGCCCGCAGGGGCCACAATCATCCGCACAATCAATTACATCCATTACAATCAAGCCGCTACTGCCGCATCGGCGAATGTTTATGCCAAGCGCTCCATTTCAACCGGCGCACCGTTGGTTCTCAACGCGCTTCAGCAGACCACGCTCGGAGCGAGCAGCTTGCAGCTCAGTTATGACGGACAGGCTTACGGCACGGCCCCGACGGTGGGAAACCTGACATCCAAACGTGCGTGGGTCGACAAGGATGCAAAATGGATCACGACCAGCAACACCTATGACGCTTACGGCAACGTCGCCACCGCAACCGACGGACGGGGCAAGGTAACGCGGTTCTTTTACGACGACGCGACGCATGCCTTGCCGACGCGAGTGGTAGTAGACCCGCAGAACGACACCGGCATGCAAACGACGACCACGGAGTACGATTTCTCCACCGGTCTTATTCGGATTCAGACGGACCCAAATAATCAACCGACGACAATCGATTACACCAACCAGCTTTTGGGTGTCGCCGATCCATTCGGCAGACCGGGAATAACAAAGAGTCCCATTATCAACATCAATGGCGCCAATCATCAACGGCGGGTTACGACAACCTATCTGGACTCGTCGCGGCAGGTAATCGTCGCGATCGATCTAAATGCCGAAAACGACAAACTGCTGAAAACGAAAACAACGACTGACATGTTGGGCCGTCCCGTGTTGACCGAACAGACGGAGGATGGAACCAATTACACAATCTCGGTGAAGAACGCTTACCTAAACATGGGGCGCGTGACGGTGACGTCCAGTGCGATGCGCAGTGCCACCTCGTCGACCGATAGCTGGACGCGGGTCACAAAAGACAACGCAGGCAGAGTGATTGAAGTCGCCACCTTCGGTGGCGCCGCGCAGCCGGCATGGACTGGGACCGCTGGGATTCATACCGGAACAATCACGACAGCATATGATGCCCACTTCACCACCGTTACAGATCAGGCGGGAAAGTTGCGTCGCAGCATGACCGATGCTGCGGGACGCCTGCGTCGTGTTGACGAACCGAATGTAAGCGGCAGTCTTGGCTCAACCGACGTACCAGAACAACCCACCAGTTACGGATATGATGTTTTCGACAATCTGATCTCGGTAGCGCAGGGTTCGCAAACGAGGACGTTCGCGTACGACTCCTTGTCGCGTCTGCGAACGGCAGTCAATCCGGAAAGTGGCACGATCAATTATCAATACGACGATAACGGAAATCTCCTTGTGAAGACTGATGCCCGTGGTGTGTCCTCACACTTTGAATACGACGGGATTAACCGCGTCACGAGGCGTTGGTACAACGGATCGAATTCCATTTCGGCAACCACCCACAACAGCCCTGCTTTACCGTCGGGTGTAGGCACAACAAACGAAGCTAAGTTCTTCTATGACACACAGGCCCTTCCGGTCGGTGCCCCGTCATACTCACGCGGCTCGGCAGTGGGACGCTTAGTGGCCCAGACTTACGGAACCGGAAGTAATGGTGATTACTACGGCTATGACGTGTTAGGCCGGCCAACTCTCAAGATCCAGCAGACGGGTACGATCAACTACCAGACTAGCGCCGGCTATGGGTTGTCAGGCACTGTGAATACTTTGACTTATCCGTCCGGTCACACGATCAACAACCTCTATGATCAGGCAGGTCGCCTGACGAGCTTTAGCGGCAATCTCGGCGACGGGACTATTCGCACTTATTCCAGCGGTTTGTTGTATTCGCCGCTAGGCGCTTTGGTGAAAGAACAGTTCGGAACGGCCACGGCGATCTACAACAGGCTTTTCTACAACAGCCGTGGACAACTGGCTGAGATCCGGGAAAGCACCAGCTCCACTGATCCAGATGACGCCGATCGCGGTAAGATTGTAAATAACTACAGTAACTACTGCCCCGGGATCTGTTCCGGCTTGAGCATGCCCGACAACAATGGCAATCTGCGAAAACAGGAGATTCACATTCCCAGCCAGACGATGCGTTATCAGGAGTACGACTATGACAGCCTCAACCGTTTGAACTTCGTCCGCGAAGTTCTCAACGGTGGCGCGGAGCAATGGAAGCAAGCGTTTACTTACGATCGCTGGGGCAATCGCACGATCAATACCGGCGTTACCTACGGAACAGGCATCAACAATAAAGCCTTCACTGTAAACGCGACGAACAATCGTTTGGGAGTGCCGGCTGGCCAATCAGGCGTGATGCAATATGACGTCGCAGGCAACCTGACGAACGACACCTATACTGGCGACGGCAATCGCACCTATGACGGCGAAAACAAGATCACGTCCGCCTGGGGTGGCAACAACCAGGCCCAACTCTACGGCTACGACGCTGCGGGCCAGCGCATCAAGCGCACGGTTGATGGCACCGAAACGTGGCATGTCTATGGACTCGGTGGGGAACTATTAGCCGAGTACCCAGCCAACGGCGCTGTTGCTTCGCCAAAGAAGGAGTACGGCTATCGCAACGGGCAGTTACTGCTCAGCGCCGAAGCCGGCACCGGTAGCGGCATGCAGAACGTCAATTGGACCAACGCTGTGGGGGTATCAATCTCTGGCAACAACCTGACGCGGACCATGCCCGGTGATGGTTGGAGTACCGGTGCAACTTCCAGCCAAATGATCGCATCGGGTGACGGGTATGTGGAGTTCACAGCTAGCGAGACAAACAAGAAGCGCGCGATGGGATTGACTAGTAACACATCTGTTACCGCTTTCCAGCATATCTCCTTTGGCATGATCCTAGGGGACAACGGTACGATCACGATTCAGGAAGGCCTTCTCGTTTACGGCGTCTTTGGCACGTACGCTACAGGTGACAAGTTGCGAGTGGCGATAGAAGGTGGCGTGGTGAAGTATCGCAAGAATGGCACGTTGCTGCGCACCAGCAGCCTCGCGCCGACGTATCCGCTGTATGCAGCTGGGTCGCTCTACACTAGCTCGAGTACCGTCACAGGTGCGGTCATCACTTCAAACCTGCATAGGGCCGTATGGACCAATGCCGTGGGCGTGTCTGTTGCCAACAATAACCTGACGCGGACCATGGCTGGTGATGGTTGGAGCACCGGTGCAACTTCCAGCCAAATGATTGCATCGGGTGACGGGTATGTCGAGGTCACCGCTAGCGAGACAAACAAGAAGCGCGCGATGGGATTGACTAGTAACACCTCTGTTACCGCTTTCCAGCATATCTCCTTTGGCATGATCCTAGGGGACAACGGTACGATCACGATTCAGGAAGGCCTTCTCGTTTACGGCGTCTTTGGCACGTACGCTACAGGTGACAAGTTGCGAGTAGCGATAGAAGGTGGCGTAGTTAAGTATCGGAAAAATGGAACGCTGCTACGTACCAGCACTCTCGCACCGACCTATCCCCTCTATGCAGGTGCGTCGATCTACAGTAATGCCGGCACTGTCACAAATGCGCTGCTTAGCATCGGAGGCGACGGTGCGGCGACACAGTTGCGCTGGCTCGTGTCGGATCACCTCGGCACCCCGAGAATGATCTTTGATCAAACCGGCAACCTGGCAAATATGAAACGCCACGACTACCTCCCCTTCGGCGAAGAACTCTTCGTCCCCAGCGGCGGCCGCACAGCCGCGATGGGCTACTCGGGCGGCGACGGCGTCCGCCAGCAGTTCACC